>Ga0209024_1000040_pt1 | contig 300861 bp, 281 predicted proteins | sample AutmiccommunBRH5_FD_187380 | JGI IMG/M metagenome (GOLD analysis project Ga0209024, IMG submission 187380) | Deep subsurface microbial communities from Mt. Terri, Switzerland - Autotrophic microbial communities BRH/5 (SPAdes) (version 2) | ecosystem: Environmental > Aquatic > Deep subsurface >...
CTCCCGAGAGACCTCATCCAGCGTTGCACTCTCAGGCGGCAGCAAGCGCGCCACCGCTTTGGCCTTGAAGGCCTGTGAATACCTTGCCATGCATCAACTCCTTGCCCCCTGCAGCGTACCTATTGAGGGGACAACTATCTTGACGCAGAGGGATAGATCGAAGGCCTTGCCGGCGTCGTCCCGGGTCTCCGCCTGCCAGATTTCATACAAGGCCTGCTTGGCTTCCGGGCTGACCAGCACTTCCAGGGCGGCACTCATCTCACCGGTGGACACGACCTTCAGGTACAGCCACGGCAACGCGGACTCCAGCGACCGGGTCTTGCGCACATACGGCGGCACCAGTGCCGAGCGGAAGGTGACAGGCTCACCGGTCTTGGCCCGCACCTTCGGAATCCGCACCGTGGCCGGTCCCAGGCCAGTCTGGATGTCGCGCTCTGTCAGGTGGCCATTGCGCACAACCCCGGCTCGGCCATCGGCCAGGCGTCGGCCCTCATGCGCCATGAGTAATTCCTGCAACTCAGTCTCCACTGCCTGTTCAATCAGCCGTCTGGCACCGACCCTGAGCATTTCCGTCAACGGGTCCGCATCTGCCGCTCGACCTGCGAGCTCGATCACGTTACTCTTTTTCACGGCGGCGTATCTCCTGTGTTGATTGACTTGTTTGGCGACAACAAATCAACCAGATACGCCGCTTTTTTTCAAACCCTCAAACACCAGATTCAGTTATAGCTCCGGACTGTAATATCGGTGTCACGGGCTCTTATCCGCAGCGGATACCCTTTGGTAATTTTGCGAGTCCTCCGCATAGATCATGTCGCCGTGATCAGTCTGCATAATGGCGATGGTGGCCATGGTTTCACCAGGCCTGCGAAAATGTTTTTCATTTATCGGAATCAATCGCCGCCTATCGCCAGCACCTCGGCGTGTGAACAAATCAGCGCCCTCGCTGGAAATAAACAGGGCGGTATCCGACGGGCCAAAGCGGCGAGTTTGCTTTTCATAGCGGCCGGTCAATCGGGCGATTTGGGAGACCGTCAACCGCTGCGCTGGCGGCTCGGCGACAGGAGGCACATCTCTTGTCAGGTATCGCTCAATGGCGCGTGTCATGCTGGCTATCACTTTGTTTTGGTATGCCGTAATCACCAGAAAATAACCGCTGTCGTTTTGCCTTGTATAGGCATAGCGAGAGAGATAACCATCGGCATCGCCGCCATGGCCGTGAAAGACCACGCCCCGGCGCAGCCACTGGTAGCTTCCCGCGCCATAGCCATAGCCCAATCCCGACCTGGCGGCCATGGTGGTCTGGGGCGTTTCCATGCGCTCGATCAATGCCGGTGACATCCATTGCTCGCCATTGTGTACACCCCGGTTGAGAAGCATCAGCAGGAATGGCTGCATATCCCTGAGCGTCAGATTGATTCCTCCGAACGGCCGGTAGACCATGTGCCAATAAGGAATGGGGGTCACCCCGTCGCTGTCGTAGCCCGTGGCAAGTTCTGTACGGTCTTCGGGGGAGAGAAAGAACCCGGCATTCCGCATGCCAAGCGGCTCGAAGATATTCTTCTCCATAAAGGCCTCGTAGGATTGCCGGCTGATGTTTTCAATCGCAAGTCCCGCCAATGCGGCGCCGAGATTCGAATAGGAGTGGTAATACCCCGGACGCCATTGCACCCGATGCTGCTCTTTATAACGGCTTAGATTGGCCAGCAAGCGCACTCTTTCGCCATCATTGTCGTCAAACTCGGCTTTGCTGATATCGCTGAAACCGGCGCTGTGTTCGAGCAGCTGAGCCAGTGTAACCGGGTTGCTATCCGCCCAGGGGTTATGGAACAGCTCGGACGGAATCCATTGTCTTAGCGGCGCATCGAGGGAAATCGTTTTCTCTTCCGTCAGTTTCAACAGGCCCAGCGCGGTAAAGGATTTTGTGATCGATCCTATGCGCAGCAGGGTTTCCGGGGTGACAGCTTGTCGAGAGCCATGGGCGAGCGTACCCAAGCCGTCGATGAATGTGGTTTTGCCGCCTTCCACCAACAGCAAGCCTGCACCGGCGATACGCTTGCGTTCACGAAGCTGGTCAATGTGGGTGATCAAGGCGGTCAAATCATGATTGTCCGCATGGCTCTCTGCGGCAAAACTCACTGTGCTGACAAGACCACTGAGGGTTAAAGCAATGTGTAGGCAAACCGTTCTGGCGCGGCCGGCAAATACCATTGATTCCTGCCCTCTATGATGGTGGCAATATCACGGAAAACAGGGGAAATCCATGTTGCTTTTGCATGACCCGTAACTGGGAACTGAAAATATCGCTACCGGATAAGCCATCCAGTTTTTCCACCAGCTCAGCAAGCCCGTTCGGCTGTGTGCGGCAACAGGCGACATAGTCCACCAGCAGCTCCGTCAACGAAGAGTTTTGTTGTCGTAGCTGGAAATCGGCCTGCAAAAAATACACTGCGCCACCCCAGTAGAGGGTCGAATATGCCCGCCGTCGCCGTAGTTCAGCGGCCGCCCTGTCAAAGGGCAAGCGATGAAACCGATAGTTTTCATAAGCCTGTGTGATGTGTCGCTGGTATTTATCCGCCACTTGTTTGCGACTCAATACACCCAGCTCCATCATTACCTGGTACTGCATGTAACTGGCAAAGCCTTCGGCAAACCAGCTGTAGCGGTCACCCACCGAAGGGATGAGCAAATGGCTCAACTCATGAGGTGCAGTCCAGTCGTCGAGAAACGACTGCAATGAATACGAAGGGTCAACATGAAAGTTGACCCCCTGAACCCGTCCGCGCCGGGTATTGGCCCAGGGCACTGGCTCTCCGCGGCCGGGCATTCGGTAAAAATGAATGTGAACATCGAAAGGATAGGGTGCAACCAGGGTTTCTACCGCCGCCACGGTGCGGGTGATCCAGGTTTTCAACCGCTCTTTTTCCTGGCCACTGAAATCGTCCTGCCAGTGCCAGACAATATCCGCCTGCGCACTGCCTGCCAGCATCAGGTAAAGGAAGGCATTGCGGAGAAGGATTGCCAGCCTGTATATCACGTCATCCGCCCCTCGAGGCCGAGTCGATCCGCGGCGAGGCAGGTAAAAAATTGCCCGGAAAGGTGATGTTGACCGCCAGCGAATCGAGCTGTTCGGAAGTAAAAAAGGCACTGTCCGGCTCGAAGTACAGATAGAGACGTCTCGGCGCGGCCGGCTGCAAAGCGTTCCGGACCGGCAGGGGCGCTTTGGTTACCATGCCATCTCCGGGCGCTATCATCAGTCGGTCGTAGTGGATGCCCACCACAGCCTATCAGGACCGGCTGCCAGTTGGCCCGGAAAAATCACCACGCCCTGCCACGGTCGGTTCCATTGGGCCGGGCGCGGTGAATTCACCCAGCTCGGCGAGCAGGGCGGTGGCGAACTCACCCTTGCCGAGGCGGAATTCCAGCACCAGATCCGGGCCCTGCCAGTGCCAGGCGAGCCCCCCGGGCACCAGCACCAGGGAACGGCGCTGCTGGTGCAGCCCGGCGTGTTCCAGGCCGTGACACCAGGCGCTCCAGGGCGCCAGAACCCGCGCCTCCAGTGCCGCCACCACCGCGCCGGCCAGCGGCCGTCCCCGGCCCCACAGCGGCCCGTCGGGTGAATCCTCGCCCTCCAGCGTACGGTTCCAGGTAGCGTCGGTGACGCGCTCGGCCAGCACCTGGTTGAACAGCCAGGAGCGGGCCGCGGAGAGGTAAATGCCGTTGCGGCCACCGCCGCGGATGCGCGGGCGGCCCAGCAACCGTGCCGCGGCGACGAGGTTGTTGCCGGCGATGCCGAAGCGTTGCGCGCCGAAGTAGTTGGGCACCCCGGCGGCGATGACGCGCAGACGCTCCTCCACCGCTGCCGGATCACCGCTCAGCGCCCGCAGGGTGATGCGGAAGCGGTTGCCGGCGTGGTCGCCGCGGCGCAGCTTGGCGCGGTGGCGGCGGCGGTCGAGGACTTCGGCATCCAGTGCGGCAAGGTTCACCGGGGCGCCGGGCGCCAGGGGCACGCTGAACCACTGGCTGGTCAGGGCGCGGCGGTCCTTCATGCCGCAGAAGCCGACCGCCTGTTCGGCGACGCCGGCGGCCGCGGCGAGCTGGCCGGCGACCCAGCGCGTGTTCTCGCCGCGCTTGCGAAGGTGCAGGCAGAGGTGTTCGCCTTCACCCGTGAAACTGAAGTCTTCGGGCAGCAGCTCGTCGACCTGGAAGTCCTCCGGTGCGGCGCGCAGCACGCCTCGGCAGGCGGGCCGCCCCAGAGCGCGGGGCACGGCCAGATCGAAGCCACCCTCGGGCGGCGCCGGAAGATTCACGGCAGCGGGTTGCAGCGGCCGATCAGGACCACGGCCTGGCAGGCGATGCCTTCGCCGCGCCCGGTAAAGCCGAGGCCTTCGGTGGTGGTGCCCTTGATATTGATCTGCCCGGGGTCGGCGCCCAGATCGGCGCTGAGGTTACCGAGCATGGCGCGCTGGTGGGAGGCGATTCGCGGTGCCTGGGCGATCACCGTGATATCGGCGTTGACCAGTTCCCAGTTCTGCGCCCGGAGCAGCGCGACCGCGCGGCGCAGGAAGACACGGCTGTCGGCGTTGCGGTATTCGGGATTGATATCGGGAAAGTGCCTGCCGATGTCGCCCAGGGCGGCGGCGCCGAACAGGGCGTCGCACAGCGCATGGATGAGCACGTCGCCATCGGAGTGGGCCACCAGGCCCGCACTGTGGGGGATGCGCACCCCGGCCAGGGTGACCTGATCCCCGGGGCCGAAGCGGTGCACGTCGTAGCCGTGCCCGATACGCAGGCTCATGTCCGCTCCTCCTCCGCCTGCCGGGCGAGGATCGCCTCGGCCAATGCCAGATCCCCGGGCCAGGTGATCTTGATATTGTCGCGCCGCCCGGCGACCACCCGCGGCCGGTGGCCGGCGGCCTCCACCGCGGCGGCCTCGTCGGTCGCCGGCGGAGCCCACCCGGCCGCTCTCGCCAGCGCCTCGCACAGCATGGCGTAGCGAAACAGTTGCGGCGTCTGCGCTGCCCAGAGCCCGTCGCGCGGCTCGGTCGCCACCACCACTCCCCCGCTCACCCGCTTCAGGGTATCGGCCACGGGCGCCGCCAGCACGGCGCCGCCCGGGTGATCGGCGGCGGCGAGCAGGGCCTGCAGATCGGCCCGGGTGATGCAGGGCCGCACCGCGTCGTGGACCAGCACCAGATCGTCGGCCAACGCCCGGTCGGCCAGCCTTTGCAGGCCGGCGCGCACCGAATCGATCCGCTCGACGCCCCCAGTGACGGTGAGCAGCCGCGGATCCGCCGGCGGGCTCGACGCGGCCCAATGCGGGTCGCCGGCGGCCAGCACTACCACCAGGCCCAGGGCGTCGCTGCACAGCAAACGCTCGAGGGTGTGGTGGATCAGCGGGCGTCCGGCGAGGGCCAGGTACTGCTTGGGCACGGGCCCGCCGAACCTGCTCCCAGCGCCGGCGGCGGGCACCAGAATCCAGTGTCTCAAGGCTCGACGACCGGCTTGTCGAGCAGCATGTAGAAGACTTCGCCCTCGCCGACCAGCCCCAGGTCGCGGCGGGCGCGCTCCTCGACGCCAACGCCGGACTTGAGCAGGTCGACCTCGTCGGCCAGCTTGCGGTTGCGCATCTCCAACTCCTGGTTGCGCTCCTGCTGGACCGCGACCTCGGCCTCCAGGCGGTCGCGCTCACGAATACCGCCCTCACCCCACCAGAGGCGATATTGCAGCCCCAGGAACAGGGCCAGGAGGATGCCGATCAGCCAGCGCATGGATGCGATTCTAAGGCGAATCGCCATCCCTGGCTGCCAAGCCGCCGGCTCAACCGCGACGCAGTTCCGCCAGGCCGCGATAGGGGGCGGTACCATCGAGCTCGGCTTCGATGCGCAGCAGGCGGTTGTACTTGGCGACCCGGTCGGAACGGCACAGGGAGCCGGTCTTGATCTGGCCGGCGGCGGTAGCCACCGCCAGGTCGGCGATGGTGGTGTCCTCGGTCTCGCCGGAACGGTGCGAGATCACCGTGCGGTAACCGGCCTCGCTCGCCATGGCAATGGCGTCCAGGGTCTCCGAGAGGGTGCCGATCTGGTTGGGCTTGATGAGGATGGCATTGGCGACGCCGGCGTCGATGCCGCGCCTGAGGATCTCGGTGTTGGTGACAAAGAGATCGTCGCCGACCAGCTGGACGCGGCCGCCCAGCCGCTCGGTGAGCAGCTTCCAGCCATCCCAGTCGGACTCGTCGAGGCCATCCTCGATGGAGACGATCGGATAGCGATCACAGAGGTCGGCGAGATAATCGACGAAGCCGGCCGCATCATGACTCTTGCCTTCGCCGCGCAGCTCGTACCGACCGTCGCGGAAGAATTCGGAGGCGGCGCAGTCGAGCGCCAGGGTGATGTCCTCGCCCAGACGATAGCCGGCCGCGCTCACCGCCTCGCCGATCACCGCCAGCGCCTCGGCGTTGGAGGCAAGATCGGGCGCGAAGCCGCCCTCGTCGCCGACCGCGGTGCCCAGGCCGCGGCCCCTCAGCACCTGCTTCAACGCATGGAAGATCTCGGCGCCGACGCGCAGCGCCTCGGCAAAGGTGGGCGCCCCGACCGGCTGGATCATGAACTCCTGGATATCGACATTGTTGTCGGCATGTTCGCCGCCGTTGAGGATATTCATCATCGGCACCGGCATCCGATAGCGGGGCTCCTGCCCGTCCAACTCGGCGATGTGCTGATAGAGGGGCACGCCCCGGCCCAGGGCCGCCGCCCGGGCTGCGGCCAGGGAGGCGCCGAGCATGGCATTGGCGCCCAGCTTGCGCTTGTTGTCGGTGCCATCGGCCTCGAGCATACGGCGGTCGAGCTCTCGCTGGTCGACCGCGTCGGCGCCCAGCAGCAGATCGCGCAGAGGGCCGTTGACATTGGCCACGGCCCGCAGCACGCCCTTGCCCAGGTAGCGCTCCGAATCGCCGTCGCGCAACTCCAGCGCCTCGCGCGAACCCGTCGATGCCCCGGAGGGAACGCAAGCGCTGCCCAGCGCGCCGCTCTCCAGGCGCACGTCCACGTTTACCGTGGGATTGCCGCGGGAGTCGAGTATTTCATAAGCACGAACATCGGCGATCTTGGTCATCCGGAATTCCTGTCTGCTCTACAAAAATCTGTCAGTCAACGATCAGCGGCGGCAGCGCCTTGACCAGTTCATCGAGCGCCTTGACCTGGGCCAAAAAGGGCTCCAGCAGGTCCAGCGGCAGGGCGCTGGGCCCGTCGCACAGCGCCCGATCGGGGTCCGGGTGCGCTTCCAGGAACAGCCCGGCGATCCCTGTGGAGACGCCGGCCCGGGCCAGTTCCGCGATCTGGGCGCGGCGGCCACCGGAAGCGGCACCGCCCGGATCCCGGCGCTGCAGGGCATGGGTGACATCAAAGGTCACGGGTACCCCGCCGCTGGCGGCCTTCATGACTCCGAAACCCAGCATGTCGACGACCAGATTATCGTAGCCAAAGCAGCTGCCGCGCTCGCACAGCAGCAGGCGGTCGTTGCCACATTCGCGAAACTTCGCCACCAGGTGGGCGGTCTGCTCGGGGCTCATGAACTGCGGCTTCTTGATATGGATGGCCAGGCCGGTGGCGGCCATGGCGGCGACCAGGTCCGTCTGGCGGGCGAGAAATGCCGGCAGCTGCAGCAGGGCGCAGACCTCGGCGGCGGGCGCGACTTGAGCCGGCTCGTGGACATCGGTAATCACCGGCACCCCGAAAGCGGATTTCACCGCGTCGAGAATGCGCAACCCCTCTTCCAACCCCGGGCCGCGGAACGAATGGATCGAGCTGCGGTTGGCCTTGTCGAAGGACGCCTTGAACACAAAGGGCATGGCCAGTCGTTCGGTAACCTCGACATAGCGCTCCGCGGCGCGCAGCGCCAGGTCGCGGGACTCGAGCACATTGATGCCGCCCAGCAGAACCAGCGGGCGATCGTTGGCGAAAGTGATATCCCCGACCTGGACGTTGCGGATCATCTGTTACTCATTGACCGCCGTATCGGCCACCGGCGCCCCCTGGGCGTGCGCCAGGCAGGCGCGCACGAAGCCGGAAAACAGCGGATGTCCGGCGCGCGGCGTCGAGGTGAACTCCGGGTGGAACTGGCAGGCGAAGAACCAGGGGTGGTCGGGCAATTCGATGGTCTCGACCAGGGTCTCGTCGGCGGACCAGCCGCCCACTTTCATCCCCGCCGCCTGGACCACACCGATGTAGTTGTTGTTGACCTCATAGCGGTGGCGGTGGCGCTCGACGATCAGATCCGTGCCGTAGATCTCGCGCGCCCGCGAGCCCGGCACCAGGCGCGCCTCCTGGGCGCCCAGGCGCATGGTGCCGCCGTAGTCGAAGGACTCGGAGCGCCGCTCCACCTTGCCCTCGCGGTCGGTCCACTCGGTGACCAGGCCGACCACCGGGTGCGGGGTGTCGCGGTCGAACTCGGTGCTGTTGGCCCCGGTGAGCGCCACCACGTCGCGGGCGAACTCGATCACCGCCACCTGCATGCCCAGACAGATGCCCAGGTAGGGGACGCGGTTTTCCCGCGCGTAGCGCACCGCGCGGATCTTGCCCTCGACGCCGCGCTCACCGAAGCCGCCAGGCACCAGGATGCCGTGGCAGCCCGCCAGCCGGCGGTCGAGATCGGCATCGCTGTCGAGTTGTTCGGAGTCGATGTGGTGGATCAAGACCCGCGCCCGATTGTGGATGCCGGCGTGCTCCAGCGCTTCGTTCAGCGACTTGTAGGCATCCAGCAAGTCCATGTATTTGCCCACCATGGCCACCACCACCTGGTGTTCCGGGTGGCGCTGGTTATGGACCACCAGATCCCACTGCGACAGATCGGCGTCGCCGCAGGACAGCTGAAATTTCTCCACCACCAAGCCGTCCAGCCCCCATTGGTGCAGGTGGCGGGGGATGGAGTAGATGCTCTCGACATCCATCAGCGGCACCACGGCCCGCTCCTCGACGCTGGTGAACAGCGCGATCTTGCGCCTGGAGCCCTCGTCGATGGCCACCTCCGAACGGCAGATGAGCACATCCGGCTGCAGGCCGATGGAGCGCAGCTCCTTGACCGAGTGTTGGGTGGGCTTGGTCTTGGTCTCGCCGGCGGAGGCGATATAGGGCACCAGGGTGAGATGGATCAGCAGCGAACGGTGCGAACCCAACTCCACCTTGAGCTGGCGGATGGCTTCGAGAAACGGCTGGGATTCGATATCGCCGACGGTGCCGCCGATCTCCACCAGGGCGATGTCGGCGCCCTCCCCGCCCTCGAGGATCCGCCGCTTGATCTCGTCGGTGACATGGGGGATCACCTGCACGGTACCGCCCAGATAGTCGCCGCGGCGCTCGCGGCGGAGAATCGTCTCGTAGATCTGCCCGGCCGTGAAGTTGTTCTTGCTGGACATCCGCGCCTTGAGGAAGCGCTCGTAATGGCCCAGATCGAGATCGGTCTCGGCGCCGTCCTCGGTAACGAACACTTCGCCGTGCTGAAAGGGGCTCATGGTGCCCGGATCCAGGTTCAGATAGGGATCGAGCTTGAGCACGGTAACGCCGATACCGCGCGCCTCCAGCAGGGCGCCCAGTGAAGCCGCCGCGATGCCCTTGCCGAGGGAGGAAACCACCCCGCCGGTTACGAAAATGAATCGCGTCGTCATCGCTGGCCTTCCGGCAGTCGGGGTGGCAGAAAAGCGGGCGCCGGTAGCGCTGGGGCCTGGGCAGGGAACCGCGAGCGCCCATCCGCGAATGGCGGCAAAGGCTAGCAGAAAGCCGTGGTTGGCTCAATCCGGGAACTGGTCCGGCAACCGCTTGGGCACCGCGCCCGAATTGACCCGACCGGGTCACCGCCGGGAATTCGTGATCGCGTACACCAAGCCACCGACAAAGCGCTTGAACAACTCATGTTCGACGTACTGCTTGTAGATCTGATGGCCATCGGTCGGCAGGTGCAGCATCACCTTGGCCAGCGCCTGGCCGTGCGCCGCGCGCGCTGTGCGGGTATTCTCCTTCGCATGCTGGTAGGCCACGTCGACGGCGGCCTTCGGCACGACGTCTTCGGCACGGCGTCTCCGCGGATGCGTTTGGCCATCCCCGTGGCCCACTAGATGCACAGGTTTATTCTCCCCAGAATTTGGCAATAACTCCGCCGACACACTTCGCTCAACCGTTCACCGCTGCGACTCCGGCCTGGTCAGGACCGATGAACCAGCGCGCGTATTCGCTCCACCACCACGTCCAGATCGTCTGGCGGCAGGGTGCCGCCGATGCGCAGCGGCTGCCCGGCCCAGACCGCCAGGTGGCGTTCGACCAGCAGTTGGTGGAAGTAGCAGAAGTCCCGGGTGCCGTTGAGCAGCCCGAGGCGATCCCAGCGGTAGATGCAGCGGGCCAGCGCCTGGCGGAACCGGTCGGCGCGGGTTTCACAGCGCGGGCTGAACAGCTTGCGCTGCCAGCGGCGCCGCAACTGGTCAACGCCACCGAGCAATCCGGTGGGCAACGGCAATATGGCCAGCGGTTTTCCCAGCGCGGCGACCTCGACCAGCATCGAGATACTGTCGCCGGTGACCACGAAACCATCGGCGGTGCCGAGCAGCGCGCGGTAGGGGTTTTCGATGGGGCTGGGCGCGCCCTCCGGCGGGGCATCCGCCGGCCAGGCGAAAAACGGCACCTCGGCCGGCAGCCGCCTGCGTAGGGTCTTGACTACCGCGGCCGGAGTGCGCCTGCTGGTGACCACATAGGCGGTGCCCCCCAGGGCGCGGATGCGCGCCACCTCGGTGACCAGGGCCCGGGCGACCCGGGCGGGCATCCGGAACGGGCCGGTGGGCCCGCCGACGAGCAGCGCGATCAGCGGTCGCTGCAGCTCCCGGAGCCGGCTGCGCCAGCGCTCGGCCTCGGCCTGAATACTGTCGACGCTCACCCGCATCAGCGGCAGGGTGATGGGCAGATAGTTGGCCAGCGGCGGCAAATGGTTCTCGCCGCTGGCCACCACCAGGCCGAACTCGTGCATGGCGCCCGAGGGTTTGCCGATATGCACGACCCGGGTGCGGTTGGCGGACTGGCGCCGCACCCAGAGAGCAGCCATGGCCGGGCGTCGCCCGGAAGTGATGATCAGCTCCGGCCAGGGGGCTTCGAGGGAATCGGAGCGGTCGAGGTCGAGATGGTCCAGGGTGGCGCGGAAGCGCGGTTTCGCCCGTTGATAACGGGCTTTCATCACCAGGTTCTTGCGATCGCAGGGCCAGCCCAGGGCCGCCGCTACCGCCTCGACCTGACCGTTGTCGCCGCGCTTGTCGCCGAGCAGCAGCCAGGTGGTTGGGGTGAGCCTGAGCATGCCACTCAGCCGGCAGCGCCGTAGCCCAGGGCGGGATCCAGGCGTGCGGCGACCAGGGCTTCCAGTTCCGCGGCCTGCTCCGGGCTCAGTTCGTCGCGGTAGCCGCCCACCTTGCCCTTGCGGGTCTTGAAAGCCGTGGGATCGCCGCGCCGCTGCAGGCGCATGCCTCCCTGGCGGAAGAAGCCGCTGGCCTCCATCTGGCGCAGATTGTCGAAGGAGGCAAACTGTACCGCCTCGCGGATCTCGGCGTCGTCGAAGGACTCGCCCATGAAGGCAATGATTTGCGCCAACACCTGCTCGGGCGCTGCCCGCAGATCCTCGTAGCGCACCACCAGCGTGCGTTCCAGGTGCTGGACATTGCGGTACCAGGTGTTGAGGTAGTCGATCAGAAAGGGCAGCCCGATGTCGCTGTGGCGGATGAACTCCCACATGCCCACGCTGCGCCGGTCGATGGGGTGATCGATGGCGTGGTTGATCAGCTCCTGCTTGGCGCGCGACTGGCGGCGGGTGAACTGGTAGTACCAGGACACCGCGATGTCGATCGGATTGCGCACCAGCAGCAGCACCGGCTTGTGGCGCAACGGATTGTCCGGCGCGCCGACCGCGAGCCGCTCGCCCACCGCGCCCTCGTAACTGTAGCAGCCGTTGGTGGCGGCGAGCCGCGGTATCTGCGGGATCCTGCGGGCGAATTCGTCGGTATTGATGAGCTTCGAGGCCGGCAGTCCGTGGCGGACCTGGTAGAGCCGCGACAGCATCACCTTGAGCCAGGTGTTGCCGCTCTTGGGATGGCCGATGATCAACAGCCCGGCGCGCTCGGCCTTGGCCAGTTCCAGGCGGGCGAGATACTTGCGCCGCAGCGCCACCCGGGCGCTGGCCGGCAGCAACTCGCTGGGGGCAATGATGAGCGCCTTTTTCACCCCATCGCTGAGCGGCATGTCACCTCCAGGTCGCGGTATCCGGATCGGCGCGCAGTATGCTTCACAGCCGCCACCGCCGCCACCCGGGGCGGCAGTGCTACACTTCGCCGCCGTCCCCCATCGCACAGAGCGCCGTGACGGCCATTCCTGCCACCGCCCCGCCCCCAGGACGCCCAGGAGCCTCTCCGCCATGCGGCTGATGCTGGCGCTATTCCGCAAGCACCGCGGGCGGACCACTCTGGTGATCCTCGGCCTGCTGCTCTCCGGGCTCGCCGAGGGTGTCGGCCTGTCGGCCCTGCTGCCGCTGCTCAATGTCGCCATCGCCGCCGAGCGGCAGAGCGCCGCCACCCCACCGGGCGCCTTCGAACAACAGGTGATCGACGCCCTGGCCTGGATCGGCATCAGCCCCACGATCGGCGCTCTGCTGGCGGTGATTGTCGCCGGGGTGGCGGTGCGCAGCCTGCTGCTGCTCGCCGTACAGCGCCAGGTCGGCTACACCGCCGCGCAGATCGGCACCGAACTGCGCCTGGACCTGCTGCGCGCGGTATTGCGCAGCCGCTGGGAATATTTCCTCCATCAGCCGGTAGGCCGGCTCACCAATGCACTGGCCACCGAGGCACAGCGCTCTTCGGACTCCTTCGTGTACGGCGCCACCGCCGTCACCTTTCTGATCCATGCGCTGATCTATGGCGCCATCGCGGTGGCGATCTCCTGGCAGGCGACCCTGGTCAGCCTGGTGGCCGGCGTATTGGTGATCGGCGCATCACATTTCCTGGTGCGCATGACCCGCCGCGCCGGCCGCCGCCAGACCCAGCTGCTGACCTCGCTGATGGCCCGGCTCACCGACACCCTGCAGTCGGTCAAGCCGCTCAAGGCCATGGCCCGTGAGCATCTGGCGGACAAGGTGTTGGCCGGCGAGACCGTGCGCCTCAACCGCGCTCTGCAGCGGCAGGTGTTCAGCACCGCCCTGCTGAATTCGGTGCAGGACCTGCTGTTCGCCGCTTTCATCGCCCTGGGTATCTACCTGGCGCTGGTGGTATTCAGCGTCGAGCTCAGCACCGTACTGGTACTGGCGATCACCCTGGCGCGCGCCTTCGGCTCCCTGGGCAAGGTGCAGAAGCAATACCAGAAGCTGACCCAGGGCGAGAGCGCCTACTGGTCACTGCAGGAGGCGATCGACGCCGCGGGCAGCGCCGCCGAACAATTCGGCGGCGCGCACCAGCCGCGGCTGCAACAGCGTATCGAATTCGCGGCAGTCGATTTCGCCTACGATGACTATCCAGTGTTCTCCGGTCTGGATCTGGAAATCCCCGCCGGCGCCATGACCGTGCTGGTGGGCCCGTCGGGCGCCGGCAAGACCACCATCATCGACCTGGTGATCGGCCTGGTGCGCCCGCAACGGGGCGCCGTGAAGATCGACGACATCGATCTCTCGGTGGCGGATTTGCACGCCTGGCGCCACCAGATCGGCTATGTGCCCCAGGACACGGTGCTGCTCCACGACAGTGTCTTCAACAACGTCACCCTGGGCGATCCGGCCCTGGACGTCGCCGCCGCCGAGCGGGCGTTGCGCGCCGCCGGTATCTGGGAGTACGTCGCCGCCCTGCCCCAGGGCGTTCACACCCAGGTCGGCGAGCGCGGCGGCAAGCTGTCCGGCGGCCAGCGCCAGCGGGTGGCGATCGCCCGCGCCCTGGTGTCGGGGCCCCGGCTGTTGATCCTGGACGAAGCCACCAGCGCCCTGGACCCGATCAGCGAGCAGGAAATCTGCCAGACCCTGGCGAGCCTCAAGGGCGATCTGACCATTCTCGCCATCTCCCACGACAGCGCCCTGGCCGAGATCGCCGACCGCGTCTATCGGCTGCACCCCGGGGGTGCGCAGGTGGTGGCGAACCAGGGCGCCATTTCGGCGGCTACCACGGGCAATTTCGGGCCGGTCTGATGCGCTGACGGACTCCCAGGGAAGGCCTGAACAACCCCAATTTCAGCCTTGCCAAACTGGCGCTCGATCGTGGAGACCGGATGTTCCGCTTGGGCTCGAACACTGGCCTTGCGTCCCTTGCGGCGCTCGACCCGGTGCGGGGCGCTGGATTCGGGGAATTGAGCCGGCGTCCTGGACGCATCGCAATGTTCCAGTCCACCGAGGGCCTTGCGCTTCCCGGTGGCGTATTCGGCTTCGGCAAAGGCCAACTGAGGCATGGAACACCGGTTGGTCTGGACTCCGCAATTATCGCAAAATCAGGGAGTTGTTCAGAGCTTCCCTAGTGGACCACGTGCCCACTAGACCAGCAGGGCCCGCACTCGCGCCAGGGCGCGTTGCATGTCGACGTCGGTCACCGCGCCGGGCGCGGCCGGCAGCGCCTCTCCCAGCCAGGCCGCCCGCCCGCTGGCGATCAGCTGGCGGTGCACCAGGGTGATGTCCCGCGACAGGCGCTGCCAGCCCCAGCGCATCAGCGCTCTGTAGAGCACAGCGCCCAGGCGCGGATCATCGCGGCCCGCGCCGGCCCCGGGACGCATCCGGTGGCGTCCGTCACCCAGGTCGAACAAATACAGGGGCTTACCCGTGGCGCCGGCCTCGGCGAGCATGGAAATGCTGTCGGCGGTGACCACCAGGGCGTCGGCCAGCGCGAGATAGCCGAAATAGGGATTGTCCGGATCCCCGGCGCGCCAGACATAGCATTGCGCAGGTACTCCGCAATCGGTCTCCAGCACCCGCCGGGCCGCCGTCGGCGTGCGTGGGCTGGTGGTGATCAGCAGGGAGCCGCCGGCATCCCGCGCCAGCGCCGCGGCATCGGCCAGCAGGCGCCGGGCGGCGCGCGCCCCCAGGGTGTAGGGTCCGCTGTTGCCACCCACGATCACCGCAATGCGCGGCGCCGGCAGATGCCCGAGGGTGGGCGCCCAGCGCGCCGCGGCAGCGGCCAGCCGGTCTGCGTGGACGCGGTGCAGGGGCAGATCGTTGTGCAACACATTGGGCCGTTGCGGCAGCCGATACTGGGGCGTGGTGATCACCAGATCGAAGGCCTCCGGGTCCGCCCAGGGCCGGCCGATATGGACCAGCCGGGTGCGGCCGCCGCTGCATTCCCGTATCCAGCGCGCCACCGGCTCGTTGCGCATGCCGGCGGTGATCAACAGGTCCGGCCAGGGCGGAGCCAGGGCGTCGGAACGCCGCCGATCGATGCCGGCGAGGCCGCTGCCGCGACCCAGGTTGGTGGCGGCGCCGCGCAGCCGGTGATGGCGCAGGCGCTTGCGCGCGAATGGCCCGCCCAGCGCCTCGGCGAGCGCCAGCGCCTGCTGCTGCTCGCCGGCCCGATAGGGTTCCAGCAGCCAGACCAGCGGCGCCGTGGCGGCAGCAGAGGAATCGGGGGCGGGAGCGGTCGGCAAAGTGGTAATGGCGCAAAGCTGCGGGTATATTGGCGCGGCGCAATGTAGCTCAGCCCCGGTTGTCGAACAAGGCGACCTCCGAAGTGTACCGCCAATGCCCGATTATCAGATCTGCGTCGACTACATCCTCAGCGTTCTCGAGCCCCGCAACCGGGGCACCAGACCGCTCGGCGAGGATACCGACCTGGTCGCCGACATCGGCCTCAGTTCGCTTCAGGTGATGGAGCTGATCGAAAAGCTGGAAGATCACTTCGATATCTCCATCCCGCTCAACATCCTGCCCGACATCACGACTGTCGGCGATCTGGCCGCCCGGCTCCGCAATCTCGACGGCTGATCACCCCACAGCCGAACCTCGACTACAATTGACCGCCGGAATGGCCACCGAAATGACCGCCGGAATGGCCGCCGGCTCGGCACCCCACCGCGACGGAGACTCCACCCGACCATGCTGTTGGACAAGTTCGCATCCATGGCGCGCACCCGTGCCGAACTCGAAGCCGCCGGTCTGCGGCCATTCGGCGCCGTCACCGAATCGCTGATCTCGGCCACTGAGGCGATCGTCGAAGGCCGTCCAGTGATCCTCGCCGGCACCAACAACTATCTGGGCCTGTCCTATGACCCGCGCTGCATCGCCGCCGCCCAAGAGGCCGCGGCGCGCTGGGGAACCGGCACCACCGGCTCGCGCATGGCCAACGGCACCTTCGCCGAGCACCTGGCACTGGAGGCCGAGCTCGCCGAACTCTATGGCGTGCCCCAGGCCATGGTCTTCACCACCGGCTTTGCCGCCACCCAGGGTCTATGCGCAACCCTGGCCGGACCCGGGGACGTGATCCTGCTCGACGCCGACAGCCACGCCAGCATCTACAGCGGCGCCCAGCTCAGCGGCGCCGAGGTGATCCGCTTCAAGCACAGCGACCCGGCCGACCTGGAGAAGCGCCTGCGCCGCCTGGGCGCGCGCACCGCCGATACCCTGATCGTGGTCGAGGGCATCTACAGCATGCTCGGCGATACCGCGCCGCTCGCCGAGATCGCCGCCCTCAAGCGCGAGTACGGCGGCTGGCTGATGGTCGACGAGGCCCATTCCCTGGGCGTGCTGGGCGAGCAGGGACGCGGCGCCGCGGCGGCGGCCGGGGTGGCCGACGCCGTGGATTTCTTCGTCGGCACCTTCAGCAAGAGCCTGGGCGCCATCGGTGGCTTTTGCGCCAGCCCCCACGCCGCCCTGGAGGCGGTGCGCTTTTCCACCCGCGCCTATATCTTCACCGCCTCGGCCTCGCCCTCGGTGATCGCCTCGGCCCGCGCCGCGCTCGCCATCATGCGCACCGAGCCCGAATTGCAGCGGCGGCTGTGGACCAACGCCGAGCAGCTCCATGCCGGGTTGCGCGAACTTGGCCTCGCGGTCGGCCCCCAGCCCGGTCCAGTGGTGGCGGTGACGCTCGATGATCGCGAGACCGCGCTCGCCGCTTGGCAGCGCCTGCTCGAGGCCGGGGTCTATGTGAATCTGGTGGTGCCCCCGGCTTCGCCGACCGGCGCCAGCCTGCTGCGCTGCAGCGTCAGCGCCGCGCACTCCGAGGCCCAGCTCGAGCGCATCATCGCCGCCTTCGACGCCTGTGTGGTGCCCTGCGCGACGGCGCCATGAGCGGCGAAACCCGCGTCCGGGGTGCTCCGCCGGCGTGGCGGTTCGCCCATCTTTCCGATCCCCACCTGAGCGTCCCTGGCCCGCTCGGCGTCCACGACTGGCTGGGCAAGAGGGCGCTGGGCTACCTGTCCTGGCGCCGCAGGCGGCGCTTCGAACACCGCACCGAGGTCCTGGCGGCACTCGGCGCGGATCTCGCGCGCGATCCGCCGGAGCAGATTCTGGTCACCGGAGACATCACCCAGCTGGGCACACCCGGAGAGTTCCTTCAGGGCCGCCGCTGGCTGGAGACCCTGGGGCCGCCGCAGCGGGTCGGCCTGGTACCCGGCAACCACGACTGCACGCGCCGCGAGCCCTGGGCCGGCACCCTGGCGCACTGGCAGCCCTATCTGGACGGCGACGGGCCGCGCACGGGATCGGCATTCCCCAGTCTGCGGCGGCGCGGCGGGCTGGCGTTGATCGGCCTGTCGAGCGCGGTGCCTTCGCCGCCACTGCTGGCCACCGGCCGGGTCGGTGAAACCCAGCTCCGCGAACTCGAATCCCTGCTTACCGCAACCGGCCGCCAGGGATTGTTCCGGGTCGTCTACCTGCACCATTCTCCGGTGCCCGGCCAGGATCCGTGGCGCAAGCGGCTGGTGGACGCGCCCGCGGTGGCGGGCGTCATCGCCCGCGCCGGCGCCGAGCTGATCCTGCATGGCCACCGCCACCGGATCCGCACCGCAACCCTGGAGAGCCAGGGACGCTGGATCCCGGTACATGGCACCGCCTCAGCGTCCGCCCTTGGCCACCATGGCGAGGCGGGGGGTTACAGCCGCTATCTGGTACTGCCCGGCGAGCGCGAATGGCGGCTGGAACTGGAGCGTAGAGGCTACGACGGCGCGCGCTTTCAAAGCTGCGCGAAGCTGGAAATCCGGATTCCCCGGCCCGCTCAGGACTCCGACAGCGCCGCGCAGCCGGCCTGCACCAAGCGGTAATCGGACAGGGTATCGACATCGACCGCAGCCTGGGCGTAGGGCAGGATCACCGCGCGAATGCGCAGGCCGAGCCGCGCCGACAATCCGGCCAGCGCCTCATCGAGGGGCAGCCGTCCCAGGCGATAGCGGATCACCGCCCGCCAGCCGAGCAGGCCGATCAAGCGCAGCGGCTTCTTGCGCTGGTTTTCGATGCGCTGCCAGAAGCGGGCGATGCTGCGGCCCCTGGGGGTCAGGAAAGTGAACAGGTTACAGCCGCAATAGGCGCCGTCGCGAAACCGCAGTACGGTCTTGCGCATTTCCGGAAACATTTCCCGAACCAGGTCATAAGGTGCCAGCCCCAGGGTGACGTCGGCGTCCTCCGCCAGGCTCGCGGCACAGAAGGCATCGACGATTTCGGCGCTGAGCAGCGGGTGATCCGCGGTGGTGAGCAACACCGGGCGCTGCTCGGGAATCCGGGCGAGGCTCTCGCAAGCGCTGGTGCTGGGGCTGGCGGCGGGCGGCGACCAGGCGAGTTCGTCACCATCGACCCAAGCGGCCAGCACCGCGTCGCTGCGCAGATCCACCGCCGCCGGGCCGGCGAGCCGGGCGTCGGCGACGCTCTCGGCGGCACGCAGCGCCATCAGCACCCGCCTTACCATGGGCACCCCGTCGACCGGCAGCAACGCCTTCGCATTCACCCCAGACTCGGCGCGCAGTTCGTCGCTGGCGGTACGATCGCCGGCCAGCACGATGGCGGACAGCTGACCGGCCGTTGTACCCGGATTCAACATACTGAAATCACAACTCTTTTTGATAGATGCGGTACCGCTTGTAGACGGCGCCCCCGATGGCTTCGATGATATTGCGCATCCCGGAATTGCCTTCCAGGATCCAACCCATCTCCACGCTGTCCACTCCCCGTCGGCTGAGGCCCTGGCGCACCGCGTCGATCACCAGAAACGCCAGTGTGGGTCCGAGCCGCGACTGCTGATACCCGCGGCGCACCCCCATCAGCGGCACCCGGGCACTGTGCACGCCCCGTACCTTGAGACGCCACAGGAGTTTAGCCCAGCCCCAGGGTAGCAGGCGACCGCCGAGATCGCGGGCCGCCTCGTTGACGTTGGGCAGGGCAACGATGAAGGCCGCCGGCTGGCCATCGAGTTCGGCAATCTGCACGTACTCGTCCGGGATCAGTGCGGCGAGCGTTCGGCCGAGGGCGCGGAACTCGGCCTCCGTGAAGGGCACGAATCCCCAGTTGTTGGCCCAGGCGTCGTTGAACAGGTCACGCAGGATTTCCAGGTCATCGTCCAGATTCTTGCGTCGCAGCGGGCGAATCCGTACCTGGCCGGCAACGCGCTCGGCGAGGCGGGTCATCACCGCGGGCGCCACGAAATCGGGCCGTATCGTATAAGTGAGCAGTTCCTGCGCAGCCCGGTAGCCCAACGCTTCCAGGCTCGGCGGGTAATAGCGCCGGCCGTGACCCATCATCACGAACGGCGGCGCCGCGAAACCCTCGGTGAGCAGGCCCACTTCCTCGTTGATCGACAGACTGAAAGGACCCTGCACCCGAGTGCAGCCCCGATCGCGGAGCCAGTGTTCGGCGGCTGCGGACAGTGCCGCGAACACCTCGCCGTCATCCTCTGCCTCCAGCATCCCGAACATGCCCAGGGCCTCGCCCAGGGTGCGCTGCTGCAGGGCGTCGACCTGGGCCGTGATACGCCCCACCACCAGATCCCCGCGCATGGCCAGCCAGGCTCGCACTTCGGCATGTGCGAACAGAGGATTGTGGCCGAACACCCGCTGACGCTCCTCGAAGCGCAGCGGCGCGATCCAATGCGGGTCATCGCGGTAGATCCGCTTCGGCAGATCCAGAAAGGCGCGGCGCGCGGCGCGCGAACACACTGTCGAAATGCGCACTGGCGGGGTATCTGTCATGGCAAAGGGTGCATTGGCGTCGATCAAGGGGACAGCGCTGGCGGCGACGGCCGCGGACTATAACCCAGCGAGCCGCGCCGCGGCAGGCCCAGCCTCCATACAGCGCCGGCGCTTCGGCCCGCGCGCCGCCTCGAACAGGCGGTACGCCTACGCTTGCAGCGTGCGCTTGTCGTCGCCAACGCCGACTGCGATCACCAGCCGCTGCGCTCGTCGAACCACGTATCGCGCCCGCGGCCGGTGTCCCAACGCAGCCAGGCCAGCGCTCACCGGGCCAGCACGCCGCGTGCCAGCAGCTGCTCGATGCGCTGTTCATCGTAGCCGGCCTCCGCCAGGATCTCGCGGCCCTGGGCACCGAGCTCCGGGCCCAGCCGGGCGGGCACCTTGGGTGCGTCGCGCAACCACAGCGGACTGTTGACCGCCTGGCGGCGGCCATGGGTATGGCCCTCGACCTCGACCAGCATGTCGTTGCGCAGGGCCTGGGGGTCATCCACCACCTCTTCCATGGTCGCCACCAGGCTGAAGGTGACGCCCTGGGCGATCAGTCGCGGGCTCCACTCCGCATAGGTGTGGCTGCGGAACACCTCATCCAGGATCGCCGCCAGGGCCTCGGCATTGGCATGGCGCGCCTTCTTCTCGACAAATCTGGGGTCTTCCAGCAGCTCCGGGCGCTCGATGGCGGCGACAAACGCCGGCCAGTTCTTGTCCTCCTGCAGCACGATGATCGACAGCCAGCGATCGTCCCGGGTGCGGTATTGATTGAGGAGCGCGTTGCGCGGCGCCGCCCGGCTAGAGCGCTGAAAGGGTGCGGTGCCGGCCAACACCCCGGCGAGCATGGCCGAGGCGGCCCATAGCCCGTTCGCCATCAGGCTGGTCGACACCTTGGTGCCCAGGCCCGTGCGCTCGCGGCGATAGAGGGCCGTCATGACGCCCGCGAACATGGTCATGGCGCTGGGGTGATCGCCCATGGCCGCGGCCGGCAGTGTCGGATCCGCCTCCGCGGTGCGCACCACGTCCATGAGCCCGGTGCGCGCCCAGTAGGCATTGCCGTCGAAACCCGGCTTGTCAGCATCCGCGCCCTGCTCCCCATAACCCGTGATCTGGCCGTAGACCAGACGCGGATTCTCGGCGCGGAGGTCCTCGTAGGTGATCTGCAGCCTGGCGAGCACCCGGGGTGGGAAATTGGTGACCAGCACATCCGCGCCGCGGACCAGCGCACGCAGCGCCTCACGCCCCTCCGGATCCTTCAGATCCAGGGCGATGCTGCGCTTGTTGCGGTTGTCCTGCTGCCACATGTAGGCGAAATCGAGTGGCATGAAGGGCGGCGAGTTGTGGGCGTGGCGGAAGGGGTCGCCCAGCCCCGGCGCCTCGACCTTGATGACATCGGCGCCGAAGTCGGCCAGCACCGCCGTGCTGCCGGGTCCGAATACGAAAGTCGCCAGCTCGATGACCCTGAGGCCGGCCAGCAGGGGCTGCTGTGGTGTCATGGGAGGTACTCCTTGTTGTTGGTGTTATCGGCTCCCCGATCATACCCGCCGCCGCGCCCGCCGGGGCAGGCGGGCTGCCAACAGCACGGCCAGCAGGCCGAGGTAGACCAGGGGCTCGCGCACATCGGCCTTGACCAGCCACAGAAAGTGCAGGGCGCCGAGCAGCGCCGCGGGATAGACCAGCCGGTGCAGCGACCGCCAGCGTCTGCCGAGGCGGCGCTGCCAGCCGCGCGTGGAGGTGAGAGCCAGGGGCAAGAGCAGCAGCCAGGCCGCAAACCCCAGGGTGATGTAGGTGCGTTCGACGAGATCCTCTGCGAGCAGCGCCGCCGACCACTCGAGATCGAAGGTCAGATAGGTCGCGAAATGCAGGCAGATCCAGACGAACGCCCAGAGGCCGAGCAACCGGCGCACTCGCAGTACCTCGGCGCGCCCACTCCAGCGCCGCAGCGGCGTGAGCGCCAGGGTGACGAGCAACAGGCGCAGCGCCCAGTCGCCACTGTAGTGTTCGAGAAACTCGACCGGATTGGGTCCCAGTCGGCCGCCGGCCACCAGCCACGCCAGCCACAGCAACGGCCCGCCGGCGAGCAGCCAGACGGCCAGCCGCAAGGCGACCAGCGCCCCGCCGCGCACCTCAGTAGTACCGCTTCAGATCCATCCCGGTATACAGGGCAGCGACCTCCGGATAGCCGTTGAACATCAGCGTATCCCGCTTCCAGAGCTCGCCCAGGCGGCGCTCGCGGCGCTGCGACCAGCGTGGGTGGTCGACCTCGGGATTGACGTTCGCGTAGAAGCCGTACTCGCGCGGCGCCATGGTCTGCCAGGTGGTGGCCGGCTGGCGCTCGGTAAAGCGGATCGCGACGATCGACTTGATACTCTTGAAGCCGTATTTCCAGGGGATGGTGAGGCGCAGCGGCGCGCCGTTCTGATTGGGCAACACCCGGCCGTACATGCCCACCGAGAGAAACGCCAGCGGGTGCATGGCCTCGTCGATACGCAGCCCCTCGCGGTAGGGCCAGTCAAGCACGCCGGAGCGCGTCAGCGGCATCTGCTCAGGGTCGTACAGGGTCTCGAAGGCCACATACCTGGCGTTGCCCGTGGGCCGAAAACGCTGCAGGAAACGGCTCAGGGGAAACCCCACCCAGGGCACCACGATGCTCCAGGCCTCGACGCAGCGGTGACGGTAGATGCGCTCTTCCAGCCCGGTAAGCAACTCCTCGATATCGACCGTACCCGGCGCCGCACACTCGCCCTCGACGCGCACCGTCCAGGGCCGGGTGCGCAGGGTATGGGCGGTGCGCGCGGGCTCACCCTTGCCGGTGCCGAATTCATAATAGTTGTTGTAGGTACTGACGGTCTCGTAGTCCGTCAGCGCCTCGCCACCGGCCAGCTCGCTGCGGTTACCGACCGCCAGTTCCGCCGGCTGCCGGACCGCGGCGCGGGCCAGCCCCGGCACTGCCAGCGCAGCGCCGGCCAGGCCCAGGCCGGCGAGGAAGCGGCGGCGATCGCGATAGACGGCTTCGGGCGTGACGTCGGATTCGCGCAGTGGGTGCGGCGGTGGGACGCGGATCAGCATAGTCGTTGTTCCCTGGGGCGACGCCAGTAGGACCCCGGCGCGCGGCCGAAATTCCCTGCAGGGCCGGCGCCCGCCTCGGCTTGCAATTGCCGGCCAGGCTTGGTAAAGCCGTCACCTGACACCGCGCCAGGATAATAACCATGACCGCGCAACAGCATGTAATGACCGGATACCGGGTACTCGATTTCACCCAGGTGGTGGCCGGCCCCACCACCACCCGCCTGCTCGCCGAGATGGGCGCCGAGGTGATCAAGGTGGAACTGGCACCGCTGGGCGACATGACCCGCCAGCTGCCGGTGCTCAAGAATGGCCGCAGCTCCTATTTCCTGCAACAGAATCGCGGCAAGAAGAGCCTCTGCCTGGACGTCCGCAAGGCCGAGGCCCGACAGCTGCTCGAAGACCTGGTGCGCTGCTGCGACGTGCTGGTGGAGAACTTCTCGGCCGGCGCCATCGGCCGCCTGGGGCTGTCCTGGGAGCAGGTTCACGAGCTCAACCCACGCCTGGTGATGTGCTCGATCTCGGGTTTCGGACAGGGCGGTCCGCTGTCCACCAAGCCGGGTTACGACGCGGTTGCCGCCGCCTACGCCGGGGTCCTCGACCTGATCGGCTATGCCGACGGCTACCCGCTGTTTCCCCAGCTCGCGATCGGCGATGGCACCACCGGCGTACACGCCCTGGCGGCGATCAGCACCGCCCTGCTCTACCGCGAACGCAGCGGCGAGGGTCAGTTCCTCGACATCTCACTGCTCGACTCCTACTTCCACCAGCACGATGTCGCGGTGAACAGTTACAGCGGCTCCGCGGGGGCCTTCGTGCCCAAGCGCTCGGGGCATCATCACCTGGTGCTGCACCCGCTGGGCATCTACCGGGGCCGCGGCGCAGACGAGTTCTACATGCTGGTGGTGCCGCCACTGCGCTGGCCGGCGTTTTGCGAGCTGATCGAGCGGCCCGAGCTCGCCGCCGACCCGCGCTTCGCTACCAACGACGCGCGCATGGCCCACCATGCCGAGCTGGTGGAGATCATCGAGGCATGGCTGCGCGCCCAGCCCAGCCGCGAAGTCATTCTGGCCAAAATGGAAGAGGCGCACTTCGCCTTCGCCCCGGTGCTGTCGGTGCCCGAGGCCATGCGCCATCCCCATTTCATCGAGCGCCGGATCGTGCGCAAGGTGACCGACCGCTGTTTCGGCGAGATCGAACTGCCGGGCATGCCGCTGCGCTTCTCCGCGTTTCCCGGCGAACTGGAACTGGAGGCGCCCCACCTGGGCGAACACAACCGCGCCGTGCTCGGGGACATCCTGAACCTGGGCGACGACCGCATCGACGCCCTGGAAGCCGCCGGCGTGCTGCATGCGACCGCTGGGCAAGCGTCGCCGGCCTGACAGCGCAGCTACCGATCCTACCCATCTTCATCGCGAGGAGAACCGAGTCATGTATCCAGGCACCTGGGCGCAACGCACCCCCGACAAGCCGGCGGCGATCGACAGCGGCAGCGGAGCCACCCTGAGCTACCGCGAGCTCGACGACCGCTCCAACCAGCTCGCACAACTGCTCTGGGCGCGCGGGCTGCGGCCCGGCGACCACCTCGCCATCTTCATGGAAAACAACCTGCGCTATTTCGAGGTGATCTGGGCGGCGCTGCGCTCGGGCCTCTACCTCACCACCATCAACCGCTATCTGACCGGCGAAGAGGCGGGTTACATCCTCGACAACTGTGACGCCCAGGCGGTGGTCGCCTCGTACCGCCTCGCCGAACCGGCGGCCGAACTGCAAGAGCACGCACCCCGCTGCCATACCTGGCTGATGACCGATGGCACCAGCGCCGGATATCAGTCCTACGAGGACGCCATCGCCCAGCATCCAGCGCAGCCGCTGGCTCAGGAACCGGCCGGCCAATTCATGCTCTACAGCTCCGGCACCACCGGGCGGCCCAAGGGCATCCTGCGGCCGCTTTCGGGCGCGGGCATCGCCGGCGAGCTGTCGCCGGTGGCCAAACTCCAGCAGGCGCTGTGGCGGGTCGATGCCGAAGCGGTCTATCTGTCGCCGGCGCCGCTCTACCACTCGGCGCCGCTGTCGTTCTGCACCGGCATCCAGTCCCACGGCGGTACCGTGGTGATGATGCCGCGCTTCGACGAGACCGAGGCATTGGCGGCGGTCGAGCGCCATCGCGTCACCCACAGCCAGTGGGTGCCGACCATGTTCACCCGGATGCTGAAAATGCCGGAAGCCGAGCGCAACGCCTTCGACCTGTCCTCGCACCGGGTCGCCATCCATGCCGCCGCCCCCTGCCCGGAGGGGGTCAAGCGGCAGATGTTCGACTGGTGGGGGCCGATCCTCCACGAATACTATGGCGGCACCGAGCTGAACGGCCTCACTCATTGCACACCCGAAGAATGGCTCGCCCATCCGGGGACCGTGGGCAAACCCATTCTCGGCAAGCTGCACATCTGCGCCGAGGACGGCCGCGAATTGCCGCCCGGCGAGGACGGCGCCGTCTATTTCGAGCTGCCGAGAATGCCCTTCGAGTACTATCAGGACGCCGACAAGACCCGCTCGGCCCAGCACCCCGAGCACCCCAACTGGAGCGCCCTGGGCGATGTCGGCCATCTGGACGACGAGGGCTTTCTGTACCTCACCGACAGAGCCACCTTCATGATCATCTCCGGGGGCGTCAACATCTATCCCCAGGAGATCGAGGATGCGCTGGTGCTCCACCCCCAGGTCGCCGATGTCGCCGTGATCGGCGTGCCCGACGCGGAAATGGGCGAGGCGGTCAAAGCGGTCGTCCAACTGGTAGCCGGGGCCGAGCCCGGACCTGCGCTGGAGGCCGAGCTGATCGCCTACGCGCGCCAGCACATCGCCCACTACAAGTGCCCGCGCAGCGTCGACTTCGTCGAGGAACTGCCGCGACTGCCCACCGGCAAGCTCTACAAGCGCCTGCTCAAGGATCAGTACTGGGGCAGGACTGGCTCGCGTATCGTTTGACCGGGCTTTCGCCCCCAGCTACCGGCTGCGCCACATCCACCGCCATCGGCCGCGCCCGCGTCGGCCCCGTTCGACCACCTCGAGCCGGGGCACCGGCACGGGCGGCCACCGCCCCGATGCAGCAGAGCGGCAACGTGCGCCAGGCGGTTCCGGTATGTGCGCTGCTGCTCGCCAATGGCCGGCATGGGTTCTCCTGCCGGGCTGCCAGCACCTGCGAACTGCATGTCCTGCTGACTGCATGTCCTGCTGGAGGAAGCCCGGAGAATCACCAGGTTCGCATTTGCCGGCGATTTTGCGTCTTAGCGGACGCGGTTCTGACGCAGGTCGCGGCAGTCAGCATCCGGACCCGGGTTCAAACACGCACCGGATTCACCGACAATGGCGGTGAATCCGCATCCGGTATCCGGCCATGACGATCGCAGCAGACTCCGTGGTAGCCATTCATTACAAACTCTCCGACGAGCGCGGCGTGATCCTCGACGCCAGCCCACCCGATCAGCCGCTGCACTACCTGCACGGCGCCGGCAACATCATCGCCGGCCTGGAAAGGGCGCTCACCGGACGCACTCCCGGAGAGCAGTTCACCGCCGTGGTCCCCCCGGAGGAAGCGTACGGTGAACGCGTCGAGGAAATGGTTCAGCAAGTGCCCAGGGACATGTTCCGGGAGGACCAGGATGTCGAGGTGGGAATGCGGTTTTCCGGCACCACCCCGGAGGGGGAGCTCACGGTGGTGGTCACCGAAGTCGAAGGCGATCAGGTCACCCTGGACGGCAACCATCCCCTGGCGGGCAAGACCCTGCACTTCGAGGTCACCGTGGATACGGTGCGCGAGGCCACCGCTGAGGAGCTGCAGCACGGCCACGTGCACGGCCCCGGCGACTAGTCACTGAGCACCTCTTCCCGTGCGTAATGCCGAGTGCGGCGCTCCCGCGGCGCACCCGGACGGCCCCCGGAATACTGGCGCAGGCCACAGAATTTATGCACCATGCGCGCCACGGCTGAATGTCGCTGGCTGTCTCCCGCCGTTGCGTGGCAGCCGCGTGTCAGCCGCCTGTCAACAGGGTATTCGGGGGAATGTGGATGGTTGCAATGCGCTGGTTCGCCTGCGTTATGGGGTTGGTCGCTCTGTTGGCCGTCACTGGCGCACGAGCCGATACGGCCAAGGTGATCACCGGCTGGCTGGAAAAGGTGTATTTCGCTGCTGCCACCGAGCACCAGGTCACGGCCAAGCTCGACTCCGGCGCCAAGACCTCCTCGATCCACGCCCGCAACATCGAGTCCTTTGAGCGCAAGGGCAAGCCCTGGGTGAAGTTCGAGTTGGTTCTCCGTGACAAGGAGGACCATCTCGATACGCTGGCCATGGAGCGGCCGGTCACCCGATACGTGCGTATCAAGGAACACGATGGCAATCACGACCGGCGCGCAGTGGTAAAACTGGAGTTCTGCTTTGTCGGGCGCTGGCACAGAGCCCAGTTCTCCCTGGTCAACCGCTCCGAATTCAACTACCCCATCCTGCTCGGGCGTCGATTCCTCGCCGGCACCGCAGTGATCGACCCCGGAGAGACTTTTCTCACCGATCCGCGCTGCGAGGCTCCCGCCGCAACGGCCGCGCGGCCATGAGGAATCCGGCGGTTCCCGTCTGGGCGGTGCTGCTGGTGCTGGCCGGACTGGCGATCTCCGCCTACAAGGCGGTGATTCTCGGCATGCCGGTGCGGCCCGATCAGCAAACCGAGGTCTGGTCGATCCAGGCCCAGATCGGCTTTCAGGCCGATGGCGGGCCGGCCATCGTCGATCTGGCAGTGCCCTCTGTACTCCCCGGCTTCCTCAAACTGGATGAACATTTCATCGCCAACCGCTACGGCATGGCGATCGAGGAGGAAGGCGACCGGCGCAAGGTGGAGTGGGTGAAGCGCCGCGCGCAAGGCAGTGAAACCCTCTATTACCGCATCTCGGTGACCCGCAGCGAACAACCCGCAGCCTGGCGCGACCACCCCAGCTTTCCCTCGCCGCCGGACTATGAGGAGCCCTACGCCACCGCCATCCGCGTGATCATCAACGATGTCCGCCAGGAATCGGCCGATGTCTTCACCTACACCCGGGAGCTGCTGCGCCGGCTCAACGCGCGCCGCGATGAGCCGAACGTCGCCCTGCTGCGCGAGGCGGCCGATTCGCCCGCGCAATGGACCCGTCAGGTCATCGAAATCCTCAAGGGCGTACGCATTCCGGCGCGCATCCTCTGGGTGCTGCCCCTCAAGGATGCCGCCAGCGACGCCCGCCTGCTGCCATTGCTGCAGGTACATAACGGCGAATCCTGGCTGGCGTTCGACCCGGAAACCGGCGAATCCGGGGTGCCGGACTACATGCTGCCCTGGCGGGTCGGCGACGACCCCCTGTACAGCCTCAGCGGGGGCCGCGGCGCGGAAGTCAAGTTATCCGTGACGCGCAGTGACCGCAAACTGATCGAAGTGGCCCGTGACAGCGCTCAGCGCCTCGATTCCGTGTTTGCCGATTTTTCGCCACTGGCACTGCCCGTGGACAGCCAGAATGTCTACCGCGTGCTGCTGATGGTTCCGCTCGGAGCCCTGATCGTGGTGTTGATGCGCACCTTCGTGGGCATCAGTACCTTCGGCACCTTCATGCCCGTCCTGATCGCCCTGGCCTTCCGCGAGACCCAGCTGCTGTGGGGCATAGCGCTGTTCACGCTGATCGTCTCCCTCGGCCTGATGCTGCGTTTTTACCTGGAGCGGCTGATGCTGCTGCTGGTGCCCAGACTCACGGCCATCCTCATCATCGTGGTCGGGCTGATGCTCATCATCAGCCTGGTCACCAACAAGCTGGGGTTCGAGCGCACCCTGTCGGTGGCGCTGTTCCCCATGGTGATCCTGGCCATGACCATCGAGCGCATGTCGATCACCTGGGAGGAAAACGGCGCCCGGGAGGCCATCCTCCACGGCCTGGGCAGCCTGTTGATCGCCTCGCTGAGCTACCTGGTGATGAAGCAGCCCGACCTTGTGCACCTGATGTTCGTATTTCCCGAGCTGCTGCTGGTGGTGCTGGGGCTCAGCCTGCTGATGGGCCGCTACACCGGCTACCGGCTTTCGGAGCTGCGCCGTTTCCGCAATTTCCGCGACGGAGACCAGCCATGAGTTTCCTGGCCTCGCCGCGCCGGCTGACGCGCATGGGCGTACTGGGCATGAACCAGCGCAATGCCGATTTCATCATGCGCTACAACCCGCGCCATCTCTATCCACTGGTCGACAACAAGCTACTCACCAAACGCTTGGCGATCGACCACGGCATCGCCGTGCCCGCGCTCTATGCGGTGGTCCGCGAGCAGCACGAAGGCAAGGATCTGGTGGGGCTGCTGGGTGACCACGAGGATTTCGTCATCAAGCCCGCACATGGCAGCGGGGGCAACGGCATCCTGGTGGTGAGTGGCCGCTTCGGCAACAGTTTCCGCAAGCCCAGCGGCGATCTGATCACCCTGGAAGCCATGCAGCACCATGTCTCCAACATTCTCAGCGGCATGTACAGTCTCGGCGGCCTGCCTGACCAGGCGATCATCGAATACCGGGTGCGCTTCGATCCCCTGTTCGAACATATCAGCTACCAGGGGGTGCCCGACATCCGCGTGATCGTGTTTCGCGGGGTGCCGGTCGCGGCCATGGTGCGACTGCCGACCCGGGCCTCGGACGGCAAGGCCAACCTCCACCAGGGCGCCATGGGCATCGGCATCGACCTGGCGACCGGTACCAGCCGGGGCGGCGTGTGCGGCGGCCTGGTCGGCGCCGTGCATCCGGACACCGGCGCCTCGACCGCGGATATCCGCCTCCCCCACTGGGAACGGATCCTGCGCCTGGCCATGCAATGCGCCGATACCGTCGGTCTGGGCTATCTGGGCGCGGACATCGTCATGGACCGCGATCTCGGCCCGCTGATGCTGGAGCTCAACGCCCGCCCCGGCCTCACCGTCCAGGTCGCCAACCAGCGCGGCCTGCTGCTCAACCTGAGACAGGTCGAACGCATGCCGACCCTGCCTACTGCAATCGAGGAGCGTCTGGCCCTGGCGCAGTCCTTGCCCATGGCGCAGCCCTTGCGTATGGCGCAGTCCTCGCGAGAACCCGCCGCAGCGCCCACCGGCAGAGAGTGAGCGCTTGAGGTGAACGTCCTTAGCGCCACGCCATGGTCTGGGTTGCCGCTCCGCCGACTGCCGGCTGCCCTGCTGCTCGGCCTGCTGTTGAGTTGCGCGGCGACCGCCACCGAGGATCCCGCGGACGCTCCGCCGCGGGACCAGGCACCTCGCCCCATTGCGCCCAACGTCGACCTCAAGGAGGTTACCCGCCCACCCGAGCCTGCCGAGCCGATCGCCGAGGCCGAGATCATGGGGCCGCCCCTGCCCGCGCCGGCGGAAGCCGAGAGCTTTATCCTGCTGGGCCGCGAGGTGCCTCCCGGAGTCGCCACCCGGCTGTCCTGGACGCCGGATGGCGGTATCAGCGGCCTCGCCTCGCCGACGCCGGTACTGGCGATCAACGGCGCCAACCCCGGCCCCACGCTGTGCCTGACCGCAGCGGTGCACGGCGATGAGCTGAACGGCATCGAGATCGTCCGCCGGGTGATGTACGACATCGAACCCGAGCGGCTCCACGGCCGTATCGTCGGTGTACCGATCGTCAACCTGGACGGCTTTCGCCGCGGCTCCCGCTACCTGTCGGATCGCCGCGATCTGAACCGCCATTTTCCCGGCAACCCGGGCGGCAGCCTGGCCTCACGCATGGCCCATTCACTGCTCAACCAGGTCCTCAAGCAGTGCGATTTCCTGGTCGATATCCACACCGGATCGCTGCGCCGCGCCAACCTGCCCCAGGTCAGGGCCGACATGCGCCGCGACGATGCCGTCGAATTCACCCGGGGTTTCGGCCACATCGTGGTCCTGCACAGCCCGGGCGCGTCCGGCATGCTGCGCCGTGCCGCGCAGAATCAGGGCCTCGTCTCGGTCACCCTGGAGGTCGGCGAATCACAACGTCTGCAGGCCAAACCCGTGACCGCCGGGGTGCGCGCCATCAACCGCCTGTTGCAGCACCAGCGCATGTACCCAAGACTGTTTCCCCTGGGCTCGCCGGAACCCGTGTACTACGAATCGCTCTGGCTGCGGGCGCCGGTCGGCGGCATCCTCCTCAACGAGGTCCGCCTCGGCGCCTATATCACCCAGGGCCAGCAGCTGGGCGCTGTGGTCGACCCCATCACCAATGCGCGCAAGCCGATCGAAGCCCAGGTCACGGGCCGGCTGATCGGCATGGCGGTAAGCCAGGTGGTGATGCCCGGCTTCGCCGCCTACCACATCGGCATCGAGGCCTCGGCGGAGGATCCGCTCGAGACCGAGGACCTCGAACCACTGTCCGAAGCGGAACTGATCGACGACGAAGCGGCCGACGGTGAGGTCGACCCCGAGGAATGACCGCTCAACCCCGGAGCATGCGGATCAGGGTAGCGTCGCGATCGATCAGGTGGTGCTTGAGGGCAGCGGCCACGTGGCCCAGCACGGCCAGCGCCAGCAGCATCCAGACGGTGCCGTGCACGCCTTCGAGGATTTCCTCCAGGGTTTCACTTTCCGCAACCAGCACGGGAAGCTCCAGGGAGCCGAACAGCGTCAGCTGGTGCCCTTCCGCCTGCACCAGCAGCCACCCGGAAAGCGGCTGCGCGATCATCAGTGCATACAGCGACCAGTGCATCAACGGCGCCAGCCGGCGGCTCAGGGTGCCGCCCAGCGGGGGCGGCGGGGGGTTGGCCAGGCGCCAGAGCAGCCGCAGCGCGGCGAGGGTCAATACCAGCACACCCAGCGACTGGTGCCAGCCCATCAACGCAGTACGCTCCGGACCCTTGGCCAGCTCCTCGACGGTCAGGCCCAGGGCCAGTATTACCAGGATCAACGCCGCCATCGACCAGTGCAGCCAACGGCTGGTTCTGCCATAGGCCGAACGATGTTGATTCGCCATATCTTCGCTCCCTCTGACTTTGGCACATTCTCTGCGATGGCACATTCTCTGCCATACAGCCACATTCTCTGCAATACAGCTTAGTACTACCTTAAGGACGGCACCGCCAGTTGCCGATCCGCCTCCCCTGTGCTGCAATTCAAGGGTCGCTTTTCCATCCTTGATCGAGGAGGCCCCCCATGGCGCTGTCCGGCACCGATCTCATCAACCGGTTCGAGCTCTATTTCGACGGCGCGGACATGACCAACGCCAGCCTCTACCTGTGCGTCGACGACTCCCTGGACGACGCCGGTGCGCAGCGCATCATCGCCACGCTGCGCGAGGTCGGCCTCTGGTCCGAAGCGGCGGCCAAGAGGGTACCGGCGGAACACAAGCCCATGTACGCCGAACAGATGCAGTTCGTCGGCTCCAGCTCGGGGCGACTCGACGGCAAGACCTTCCACATCGCCGCCTATGATCACCCCAAATATCCCTGTAATCCGGAGCGCTGGCAAGCCTGGCAGGACTGTATCGCCAAGCATTTCCCCTGACCCGAAAATCCGCCCGCCACAACCTAACCATAACCAGCGGAGCACGGCCATGACCAAGCGACACCTGCTCGACGGTATCCGGGTTCTGGATTTTTCCCAACATGTCGCCGGGCCGGCCTGCTCGCGGATGATGGCCGAAATGGGGGCGGAGATCATCAAGCTCGAGCTCGCGCCCCTCGGCGAACAGATCCGCAACGTCGGCTTCAAGGTCAACGGACGCAGCGTCTACTTCATCCAGCAGAACCGCGGCAAAAAGAGCCTCTGCTTGGACGTGAAGAGCGAGGCCGGACGGGAAATCCTCTACGAGCTGGTCAAAAGGGTCGACGTGGTGCTGGAAAACTTCGCCCCCGGCGCGATCGCCCGTCTCGGGTTGCCCTGGTCGAAAGTGCGGGAACTCAACCCCGATTGCATCATGTGTTCGATCTCCACCTTCGGCCAGGAGGGTCCGCTGGCCGGGTTGCCCGGCTACGATTTCATCGGCCAGGCCTACGCCGGCATCACCAGCATGATCGGCGATCGCGATAACGGCCCCTACATCCCGATCGCGGCCCTGGGCGATACCACGACCGGGGCCCACGCCCTGGCCGCGATCAACGCCGCCCTCTTCCACCGGGCAACCGGCGGCGGTGGCCAGTATCTGGACATCTCCCTGCTCGACTGCTACTTCCACAGCCACGAGATGAACGTCGGCGCGATCAGTGCCAGCGGCGGCGCCATCGATCCCTACCTGCCGGGCCGTTATCACCAGGTGGTGGCACCGCTGGGCGTGTACAAGAGCAAGGACGGCTACCTGATCCTGATCGCCATCCTCGGCCGTTGGAAGGATTTTTGCCAAGCCATGGGCAGACCCGAGCTGATCGACGATCCCCGCTTCGTCGACGATGCCGCGCGGGTCAGCCACCACGCCGAACTCAAGCAATTGATCGAGGATTGGCTGCAGGCCCAGGACAGCGACCAGGACACCATCCGCCTGTTGGCCCGATACCATGTACCGGTGGCGCCCATCCTGTCGATCCGCCAGGCCATGCACCACCCACACTTGCGCCAGCGCGGCACGGTTCGCACCATCACCGATCGCGGTGCCGGCAGTTTCGACGTGCCGGGCATGCCGCTGCGCTTTTCTGCTTTCGCCAACGATCTGGATCTGCAGGCGCCCTACCTGGGCGAGCACAATGCGGAGATCCTCGGCGACCTGCTGGGCGTGACTCCAGAGCGGCTGGCCCAGCTCACCGCCGAGGAGGTGCTGGTCGCCGAGCCGCTACCGGACTGAGTCCGCTCAGAACCCCTCGACGCCCGGGTCAAGCTGGACACCAAAAGAGTTCAGCGCCATGGACACCAGGTGGTACTGGCCGACGGTGAACACCACGTCCATCAGCTGCAAGGTGTCGTAGTGCTCGGCCAGCACCCCCCAGGTGGCATCACCCACACAGGCGTCATGGTAGAGTTCGTCGGCAGCGCGCAGCAGCGCGGCTTCGAAGGCCGTCCAGCCCTCCGCCTCCGGCCCCTTCTTGATGCGCGCTATCTCGGGATCCGTCAGCCCGGCCTCGCGGCCGAAAATGACATGCTGCCCCCATTCGTACTCCGCCTGGCACAGCCAGCCGACCCGCAGGATGAGGATCTCCCGGTCCCGAGCGGGCAGGCGGCTGGACTCGCCCATGACGTGATAGGCCCAGACGGTAAACTTCTGGGCCGCGTCCCAGTGCCGCGCCAGGGTCCCCAACACATTGTAGAAGGGCTGGGAGGCCTTGATCGGACCCAACACCTTGCGCTGTTCCTCGGTCCACTCGCTCTCGGCCAGGGGCAGGATTCGGGGTTGTGAAAGCTTCATGACTGACTCCAGACAGTGATTTATGTTTTTCTCCTCGGCCGGTGCGCGCGTGGTGGGCGGCGCCGGCCGGGGTTGGAGCTAGGGTAACGCAGAACCCGGTGGTCAATCTCCCCGGGGCGCGCGGTAATGGGCCACCGTGAACCGGCGGCGGCACGTAAAGGCAGAGAAATAACCACCCGCCGGATCGATCACCGGCGGCAGCTAGTGGGCCACGCGGCCCACCAGGCTTCAGAACATCGCCAGGCCGATGAACGCCGCCGCACCGGCCAGATAGCCGGCCAGTGCCAGCAGACTGATGCGCTTGAGGTACCAGAAGAAATCGATGCGCTCCATGCCCATGGCTGCCACACCGGCCGCGGAGCCGATGATCAGGCAGCTGCCGCCGGTGCCCGCGCAGTAGGCGAGCAGTTCCCAGAACTTGCCATCGCGGACGAAATACTGCAACCACTCGGCATCGGCCCCAGCGCCGGCCAGGGCCTCCGGGCTGAGCAACGGGTACATCTTCATGGCGCCGGCGACCAGGGGCACGTTGTCGACCACCGAAGACAACAGGCCAATGGCGATATTGATGGCATAGATGTTACCCAGGCTCTCGCGCAGATAGGTGGCGATCTGGTTCAAATGGCCGGCGGTGGCCAGGCTGGAGACGGCGAGCAGAATTCCCAGAAAGAACAGTATGCTGGTGGTGTCGACGCGACGCAGGACACCCACCACCGAGAGCGGATGCTTGTCCTCCTGGTTCTTGTCGCGGTGCAGCATTTCGGTGGTCACCCAGAGCACCGAGAGCCCAAACAGCATGCCCATGTAGGGCGGCAGGTGCGTAACGGTCTTGAACACGGGCACGAATACCAGCGCCCCGATCCCCATGAAAAACACCAGCTTGCGCTCGAAGGGCGTGGTCAGATCACTGACCTCCTCGAACGTCGCACTGGACGAGGGGCGCTGCAGTTCCCCTTTGAGACGCAGACTGACCAACAGCAGCGGTACCAACAGACAGACCAAACTGGGCAGGAACAGTTGCTGGATGATGCTTGTGGTGGAGATCTGATTGCCGATCCACAGCATGGTGGTGGTGACATCCCCGATCGGCGACCAGGCACCGCCGGCATTGGCGGCAATGACCACCATACCTGCGTAGAACCAGCGTTCCTCGCGCTCCTGTACCAGCTTGCGCAACAGCGACACCATGACAATGGTGGTGGTCAGGTTGTCCAGTGCCGCGGACAGGAAGAAGGTGATGAAGCTCAGCATCCACAGCAGATAGACGCGCTTGTTGGTCGTGATGCGGTCGGTGATGACCTTGAAGCCTTCGTGGGCGTCGACCAGCTCGACGATGGTCATGGCGCCGAGCAGAAAGAACAGGATCTCGGCGATCTCGCCCAGGTGGTGGCGCAGCTCGGTGGGTATTCCCTGGGCTTCTTCCACCGCGCCGGCGAAGATCTGATCGGCGCCCAGCACCAGGATGGTCCAGCAGATGACCGCGGTAAGAATCGCGGACGCGGCCTTGTCGATCTTGAGCGGATGCTCGAGGGCGATAAAGGCATATCCGATCACGAATACCGAGGCCATCAGCAGGTAGGCAAACATCGGCAATCGATCTCCAGGCAGGGACAGGGCATCGGGCAACTCGCCCGCCGGGGCAAGGCCGGGCGCAAACCCCGAAGATCGGGGGGAAAACAGCGGCCACGCTTGGGGCGCGTACCTTAAACATCCAGGCCCAGCGGGTCAATGCGCGACTGGGCCTGTGCGCGACTGGGCCTGTGCGCGACGACGGCTCATGCGCGACGGTGCCCGGCGGCGCGAGCCAAGCTCGGGCAGCAATCAGCTCGGCAATCGCTCCACGTCGACCGCTACCGTCATCTCCCGGCAGTCGCCGCCATCGAACACGATGCCGCACAGCGGAGTGACATCGGCGTAGTCGCGCCCCCAGGCGGTGGTGATGTGTTGCGAGCCGGGCATGTTGTCATTGGTCGGGTCGAAGTCCACCCAGCCCTCGCCGGGAACATAGACCGCGAACCAGGCGTGGGAGGCATCCGCGCCCACCATCCGCTGGTGCCCGGGCCCGGGCTGGGTCTCCACGTAGCCACTCACGTAGCGCGCCGGAAAGCCCAGCGCGCGCAAGCAGCCGATAGCGAGGTGGGCGAAGTCCTGACAGACCCCGCGGCGGCTCTCGAGAACCTCGTCCAGGGGCGTGGCAATGGTGCTGAAACCCGGGTCGTAGGCGAATTCGCGAAAGATGCGTGCGGTCAGTTCGCGGACTCCGGAGAGCAGCGGCCGGGCATCCGCGAGGGACGGTGCCGCATAGTCGCTCAGCGCAGTGCCGGTCCGCACCATCGGCGAGTCGAGCAGGAATTCCCGCGCCAGCAAATGCTCCTCGGCGGCTCCCCTCCACAGGCGCTCGCGCGCCTCGGCGCAGGTGATACCGAAGTCGAGTTCAGGTTCGAGGCCGTTTCGGCCCTCGACCTCGACCTGGCTGACCACCCGTACCTCCAGGTCAGTGTGGAGACTCTCCACCGAAAACAGATAGATTCGATTATCGAAATAGTCGCGCCGCTCGGCGGCGACCACCGGCGCCGGCGACACCTGAATGGCGCTGCCCAAACAGCGCTGCTGGGCGGTATCGCGCGGCAGCAGGTGGGCACGGTTGTGACACTGGGTGACCGGGCGCTCATAGCAATAGCGGGTGAGATGCTCGACGCGGTAGCGCATCAGCCGTAGCCCCAGCCGCCCTGGACGAGTTGGCGCTGCTCCACGCGGTGATCGAAATAGCATTCCGCGAGGACATCGGCCAGCGAATGCAGCAACAGGTCGAATCGGGACAACAACGGCGCCAGGCCGATCGCGCCCGCTGCATCGCGTGCCGTCAACTCATCGAGCCGGCTCAGCCGCAAAGCGGTAAGCGCCTCCAGCGTCAGGCGCCCGGCGCGCGACAGACCCTGTTGCTGCTCGACCGCCGGCAGCACACCGACGTGCCGATGCAGGCGCTCGATCTGGTAGATCAGCCCGCGCGGATTACTCTCGTCGAACACCATCAGTTCCACGCCACGGCGGATCTCGGGTTCGGCACGATAGCGGCGGCGATAGGTGATCAGCGTCTCGCAAGTGAGCAGCACGGACTCCGTCACCACCGGAATGTCGCCATCGGCGAGCGGCTGGACCAGGGTGGCCTGCAACAGGCTGATCAGCTGCAACGCTTTCTCGATCCCTCTGCCCAGCTCCCAGAAGCGCCAGTTCATGCCGCGGAACATGCTTTCGTGGCGCAGTCCGGACAGCGCCAGCAGGGTGGTGACCAGAGGATCCAGGGCTTCCTCCGGCGCCACCAGCTCGCCGCCGAGCTGCACCTCCAATGCGGCCAGCTCATCGCGCAGATCATTGAGCACCCGCTGGGTATCGGCCGACAGCAGTTCCTTGACCTCCTCGCCGGCCTGCAGCATGGCACGGAGGCTCGCAGTCACCGTCCCCGGCCGCGCGCTGTCCAGCACCACCGCCTTGAGTTCGGTCTCGGGGTGCGCGATAGGGGCGTCCGCGGCACAGAAACCCGGCAGCGTGTGGGTAACCTCGGTAACCGCGCGCAGCAGCACTCGACGCGCCCCCGGCGACAGCGGCTCGACGCCGTTGAGCTGCAGGAACAGCGTGCGCAGCAGGCGCAGTGTCGCCTCGCCGCGCTCCGCGTAGCGCCCCATCCAGAACAGGTTCTCCACCACCCGGCTGGGCATGACGCCGGGCTCGACGGCGATGCCGGGTGCCGGCCGCTCGGCGCGCAGGCTGAGCTGCTTCTCGGGCTCCGAAGCGAGCACCCAGGTATCCTTGCTGGCAGAGCCGGTCAGGCTGGTCACCACCCGGGTGTGCGCGGCGAGGCCGACCCGGGTCAGGCCGCCGGGCATGAAGGTATAGGAAGTGGGATTGGCGACGGCAAAGCTGCGCAGCACCATGGGCCTGGGCTGCAGTGCGCCGGCCTCCAGGACCGGGGTGTGCGAGGCGGCCAGATGGCGCTGGCCGACGTAATCGAGCGGCGCTTCGGCGATGCGCCGACGCCAACTGGCGAGGCCGGCCTCATCCAGCGCGCTGCCAAACACGCTTTGTTGCCCGTAGCGGCGAAAGGTGGGCTTGATCACCAACCCCGGCAACTCGTCGAGCATCCGTTGGCGATCGGCGGGATCCCCGCACCAGTAGGTCTCCACGCTGGGAATACGCGGCTCTCGGCCGAAGAAGAAGCGACCGATGGCGGGCAGGTACTTGAACAGCGCCGGATTCTCGATGAACCCGGAGCCCAGGGGATTGGCGATCGCCACCCGGCCGGCGCGCGCCACCTCCAATAGCCCGGGCACGCCGAGCTGCGAATCGCCACGCAACTCCACGGGATCGCAGTAGAAGTCGTCCACCCGGCGGAGGATCACATCGACCGGGCGCAGGCCCTCCAGCGAACGCATCCACACCCGGCCGCCGCGCACCGTGAGATCACTCCCCTGAACCAGGGGATAACCCAGGTAGTTGGCCAGGAAGGCGTGTTCGAAATAGGTCTCGCTGTACGATCCAGGGGTCAGCACCACCACCTGGGGAATACCGTCGCCACTGCCCAGGGCCATGAGTTTCTGGCGCAGTTGGTGAAAGAACCCGGACAACCGGTGAACATGGCTGTCGCGAAACAGGCTGGGCAACACGCGCGACATCACCGTGCGGTTTTCCAGCGCGTAGCCGGCGCCGCTGGGTGCCTGGGCGCGATCGCCGATGACATGCAGGCTGCCGCTGGAGTCGCGGACCATGTCGGCCGCGTAGAGAATCAACTGGTGGTCGCCGGGCAGGCTCAGCCCCTGGCACTGGCGCAGGAACCCGGGATGGGCGAACACCAGTTCCGGAGGCAGAATGCCGTGGCGGATCAGTTCGCGCGGACCATAGATATCCTTGAGCAACAGGTCGAGCAGCTCGGCGCGCTCGACCAACCCGGCTTCGATGCGCCCCCACTCCTCGCTCTCCAGCAGCTGGGGCACCAGATCCAGCTCCCAGGCGCGACTTGCCAGGGGCTCGCTGGAGACATTGTAGGTAGCACCATCATCGCGCAGGATGCGCCGCGCCTTGTGGACCCGCTCGGCGAGCGCCTGCGGGCCCAGGGCCCCCAGGGCGTCCAGCAGGTAGCGCCAGTGCGGGGCGACCTGGCCGTCGGCGTCGTGAATTTCGTCGCGACCGCCAGCGGCCGGCACATAGCCAAGCACTTCGCGGGCCAACGCCGCGCCCTGCGGGCCGCCCTGGGGCCACTGGCCGGGCAGCGGCTGGCAGGGTCGCGGATCTTGCTGGTTATCGGTCATCGCGGGGACGCGGTCGCCGGGTGGGAGCGCAGGCGCGGATTCTGGCACAGTTGCGCGCCGCCGGCACGAACCCGGAGGGCGCGGCGAGGCGCGCCCTCCCCATCAGGGAGCACGCCGGAGATCGAGGGTGTGGGGATATTCGTGACTGGGCTCCACCGGCGGCGGTGCCATGGGCCTGGGCACCCTGCTGTGGGGCAATATGCGGCGCAAGGCGCTGGGCGGCACCGGCGTCGAGAGCACCCCCGGGGTGTGGCCGAAGGACTGGAAACGGCTGACCCGGCGCGCCTCGGCGGCATTGGCATTGACCGGAAAATCATCGTAGCTGCGCCCACCGGGGTGAACCACATGGTAGATGCAACCGCCCACCGCCATGCCGCTCCAGGTATCGATCAGGTCGAACACCAGGGGGGCCTGTACGCCGATGGTGGGATGCAGTGCCGAGGGTGCCTGCCAGGCCCGATAGCGCACCCCAGCCACATACTCACCGTGGCGGCCAGTATTGCGCAACGGCACATGGCGACCGTTGCAGGCCAATACATAGCGACTGTCGGTGAGGCCCTCGACCTTGACCTGCAACCGCTCCACCGAGGAGTCGACATAGCGCGCGGTACCGAAGCTCGACACCTCTTCGCCCAGAACATGCCAGGGCTCGATCGCCCAGCGCAGCTCGATACGGATATCGTCGATCTGCACATCGCCGTAGTGGGGATAGCGAAACTCCGCGAAGGGCGCGAGCCAGTCCAGCTCGAACGGCAGGCCGTGGGCATCGAGATCCGCAACCACGTCGCGCAGATCCTGCCAGGCGTAGTGGGGCAGCAGAAAGCGATCGTGCAGCGCCGTGCCCCAATTGACCAGGGGCTTGCGATACGGGTTTTCCCACAGCCGCAGCACCAGGCAGCGCAACAGCAGTGCCTGCACCAGCGCCATGCGCGCGTGCGGCGGCATTTCGAAACCGCGAAACTCCAGCAACCCCTGGCGGCCGTTGGCGCTGCCCGGCGCGTACAGCTTGTCGATGCAGAACTCGGATCTGTGGGTATTGCCGGTGATATCGGTCAGCAGGTTGCGCAGCAGACGGTCGACCAGCCAGGGTTGGGCGACTTCACCGGCGGGCATCTGCTGAAAGGCGATCTCCAGTTCGTAGAGGGTCTCGGCGCGGCCCTCGTCGACCCGCGGCGACTGGCTGGTGGGGCCGATGAACATCCCCGAAAAGGCGTAGGACAACGCCGGGTGGTGCTGCCAGTAGGTGATCAGGCTGCGCAACAGGTCGGGGCGGCGCAGCAGCGGGCTGTCGGCTGGGGTGGCGCCGCCCAGGGTCACATGGTTGCCGCCGCCGGTACCCGTGTGGCGACCATCAGCCTGAAATTTTTCCGTGCCGAGCCGCGCCCGATGGGTCTCCTCGTAGAGCGCCAGGGTGTTGTCACGCAGCTCCCGCCAGTCGTGCGCCGGGTGGATATTGACCTCGATGACGCCGGGGTCCGGGGTCACCATGAAGCGCAGCAGGCGGCGGTCGTGGGGGGGCTCGTAGCCCTCGATCACGACCGGCATTTCCAGTTCGGCGGCTGTGGTTTCGATGGCGCTGATCAGCATCACATAGTGCTCCAGATTCTGGAGCGGCGGCAGAAACAGATGCAGGGTACCGTCGCGCGGCTCGACACAGAGCGCGGTGCGCAGCACTGCCGCCTCCTCGCCGGCCGCATCCCGATCGGCCGGCGACTCCATGGTCTGGCGCAGATCGGCGGCGGCATCCAGGCGCGCCTGGGCATACTGGTGATAGTCGGCATCCAGGGCTTGCGTTGGAGCAAAGGGATCGCGCTCGGGCGGATTGCGCTCGTGCTCCTGGGCCACTTCCGGCAGTGAATGCAGCGGCAACCGGTAGCCCATGGGCGAATCCCCGGGGATCAGCACCAGTTGGCCGCGGCGCAGCGGCCAGGGCGAACTGCGCCAGCATTCGCCCACCGGATCCCAACCCAGCGGCAGGGCCAGGCCCACGGGCGCGTCCAGCCCCTGCTGCAGCAGCCGCGCCAGACGGCGACGCTCGAAGTCGTCAGACAGCTCGGCGTAACGGGGATCCGCATCCACCGGGATCTCCTGCTCGCGCCACAGGTAATGCAGTGCATCCTCGCTCGCCCTGAGCAGCCGCCGCGGCTCGACGCCCAGCGCCCGGCACAGCAGGGCCGCGAAGCGCTCCGCGGCGGGGAAATCGTGGCCATGGGTGCGATCGACCCCGGCCAGCCAGCGCGGGTCCCGCCACAGCGGCACGCCGTCGCGGCGCCAGAAACAGCCCAACGCCCAACGCGGCAACTCCTCCCCCGGATACCACTTGCCCTGCCCGTGGAACAGCAGCCCGCCGGGCGCGAAGCGCTCGCGCAGGCGCAGCAACAGATCCTTGGCGAGGCGTAGTTTGTCGGCGCCGAGCGCCGTGGTATTCCACTGCGCCGACTCCATGTCGTCGGCCGAGACGAAGGTGGGCTCACCGCCCATGGTGAGACGCACATCGGCGGCGCGCAGACGCGCGTCGACCGCCTCGCCCAGGGCGTCGATCAGGGCCCACTGCGCATCGCTGTAGGGCTTGGTGACCCGGGGATCCTCATGGATCCGGAACACCTCGTTGCGATGCGCGAACTGCACTTCGCAGGGATCGGTCAAGCCCTCGATCGGGGCCGCCGAAGCGGGCTCCGCGGTACAGGCGAGCGGAATATGGCCCTCGCCGGCGAACAGCCCCGAGGTCGGGTCCAGCCCCACCCAACCGGCGCCGGGCAGATAGACCTCGCACCAGGCGTGCAGGTCGGTGAAATCCGCTTCCGGCCCCGCCGGCCCGTCGAGGGCGGGCACATCCGGCTTCAACTGCACCAGATAGCCGGACACGAAGCGCGCCGCGAGCCCCAGATGACGGCAGATCTGCACCAACAGCCAGCCGCTGTCGCGACAGGAGCCGAGCGCCAGCGCCAGGGTCTCCTCACAGGACTGGACCCCAGGCTCCATGCGCAGGGCATAGGAGATATCGCCCTGCAGTCTGCGGTTGAGGTCGACCAGGAAGTCAATGGTGGGCGTGGCGACTCGCGGCACCGCCGCCAGCCATTCCGTCAGCAGGGGGCCGGCCGGCTCGCACGCCAGATAGGGTGCCAGCTCGCGGCGATCGCGCGCACCGTATGCAAACGGGATGTGCTCGGCGATCGGTTCGAGAAAGAAGTCGAAGGGGTTGATCACCGTCATCTCGGCGATCACTTCGACCTCGATGCGCAGGTGATTGGCGCGCTCGGGGAAGACCAGCCGCGCCAGGTAGTTGCCGAACGGGTCCTGTTGCCAGTTGAGAAAATGCTGCCCGGGCTGCACGCGCAGCGAGTAGCCGCGGATCGGGGTGCGGCAATGGGCCGTCGGCCGCAACCGCAATAGGTGCGGGGACAGGGCAACCAGCCGATCGAATCGGTAGTCGGTGGTGTGCAACAACTTCACACGTAGCGTCATCGGCGGTTGTCCTGTCCTCAGCCCAAGGCGAACCAGGTATCGGCGATATGCCTGTGCAGGGTCGCGATGCGGATCTGGACTTCATTGACATAATCCCGAAACGGCTGTCCCAGGTCTTCGATCGATTCGACTTGATAATAGACGGCGGCCAGCACCTCCAGCTGCGCTTGCACCGCCTTGCCCCGTGGCAGGATGCGGATCGCGTCCGCCACACGCTCCCGGCAGAAGCGGATGGTGCGCGGGAAATGGGGATCATTGAGGAGGAAATCAGCCACCGCCGGACCACTGACGCGCGTCCGTACCCGCCGCCGAAAGGCGAGCTCGGCGCTGAGCGAACCCAGCACATGACCCCAGACGATCTGGCCCAGATTGACCTGTCCGAGCAGCTCCGCGGATTCGAGCAGGGTCACCGCTCCCGCATCGAGAATCCGGGAAGTCATATCGGCACGCTCAATATAGCGGCCCAACTCCAGGAACTGCCAGGCAGCATCCCGGCTGGTGGTCGCGGCAATCTGGCCATTGACCTGTTCGCAACCGCGGATGATGCCCTCGCAGAACCCGTAGCGCAGCTTGCGGCCCTGCCCCTGGGCGACCTCGTCGCGGCCAAAATAAAACAGCTCATTGATCAATTCCCAGACCTCGGGGGAAAACACGTCGCGGGTGGTGCGCAGGTTTTCCCGCACCATCTTCAGCGAGGTCTGCAGCGAAATGGGATTGTCCTCGTCGGAGAGCAGAAATTTCACCACGTTGCGCTCATCCTGCACCCGGTAGCGCTCGGCGAAGCTGTCCTCGGCACTGTTGAGCTCGATGAGGTTGTACCAACTGATATTGAGCCCGCGGGGCAGATCCAGCAGCAGGCTGTCGTAGACCCGGATCAACCGCGCGGTGTTCTCGGTGCGCTCCAGATAGCGCCCGGCCCAGTAGATACGCTCGGCCACCGAGGACAGCATCAGCGTGCCTCCGTATCCACGATCCAGGTATCCTTGCTGCCCCCGCCCTGGGAGGAATTCACCACCAGGCTGCCCTTGCGCATCGCCACCCGGGTCAGGCCGCCGGTGGTGACATAGAGCTCCTCGCCCTGGAGCACGAAGGGGCGCAGATCGAGATGGCGCGGCTCCAGGCGGCCGCCATCCACCAGCGCGGGCGCCACCGACAACTTGAGGGTGGGCTGGGCGATATAGTTGCGCGGATCCGCCTGGATACGTTCGGCAAACTCGGCGCGCTCCTTCTTGGTGGCATGGGGGCCGACCAGCATGCCGTAACCCCCGGATTCGTTGGCCGGCTTGACCACCAGTTCATCGAGATGGGCGAGCACATAAGCGCGCTGTTCCGGATCCGAGCACAGCCAGGTGGGCACATTGGGCAGCAGCGGTTTTTCGCCCAGGTAGTATTCGATCATCTGCGGGACATAGGCATAGACCACCTTGTCGTCCGCGACTCCGGCGCCCGGAGCATTGGCGATCGCCACCTGCCCGGCGCGCCAGGCGCGCATCAGGCCGGGCACGCCGAGCACCGAATCCGGCTGAAACACTTCCGGGTCGAGAAACAGGTCATCGATGCGCCGGTAGATCACATCGACCCGCTCCAGGCCGGCAATGGTGCGCATATAGACCTTATCCTCGTCCACGACCAGATCCCGGCCCTCCACCAGCTCCACGCCCATCTGCTGGGCCAGGTAGGCATGCTCGAAGTAGGCCGAGTTATAGATCCCCGGGGTCAGCACCACGATGCCCGGATTGCGCACCTTGCGCGGCGACAGCGCGGCCAGGGTATCGAACAGCCGCGCCGGGTAATCGTTCACCGGCAGGATGGCCTCGTTCTCGAACAGCTCCGGGAGGACCCGCTTGGTGATGGCGCGGTTCTCGAGCATGTAGGCGACCCCCGAGGGCACCCGCAGGTTGTCTTCCAGCACAAAGAACCGACCGCGCTCGTCACGCACCAGATCGGTGCCGCAAATGTTGGCCCAGACCCCGAAAGGCGGCGAAACGCCCTGGCACTCCGGGCGCAGATTCTTCGACTGGGCCAGCACCTCGGCCGGAAAGATGCCGGCGGCGATGATCCGCCGGTCATGATAGATATCATCGATAAAGCGGTTGAGGGCACGCAACCGCTGCTTGAGACCCGCCTCGACGTCGCGCCACTGACGCGCCGCGATGGTGCGCGGAATGATGTCAAAGGGCCAGGCGCGGTCGATATTGCCCTCCTCCGAATACACCGTGAAGGTCACGCCCATCTGACGAATGGTGGCCTCGGCCATGCGCCGCCGCGATTCGATCTCCGCGTCATTGAGTGAGGCCAGGCAAGACGCCAGACGGCGGGCGGGGGCCCGGGCATTACCGGGGCTGCTGATCAATTCGTCGAAGAATCCACCGCTGTCGTAGTGCTTCCAATCCAGCGTCATCTCATCCGCTCTCCGTGGCGGCAACAACGGCGGCCGCTCCCTGGATACTACCTCAGAACCGGGCGTCGCCGAGCGCCAGCGTTCCCCACTGTACCACCGTGAATCCTCCTCGACCCGGGCACCGCGCGCCATGGACGCCTCCTCTGACTGCAATGTTGACTGCAACCCCGGAGGCATCGCAATTTGCGGGCCAATCGCCCCCGCTGAGCCGCGGTGTACCATCGCCGCGAGAAATCCGCCCCGCAGCGATTGAAAAATGACGCCCCGCCCCTATGGATGCGATCGCACCCAAACGGAACTTTGCCGCCACCGCCGAGGTCCAGGGCGCCGTCGATGCTTCCATAACAACCACAGGACCCATCAGAGTAATGACAGCAAGATCCCGCCAGCTGCTCGCCATTACCGGCGCCGCTTCCCCGAGACACGAGACCCTGCTGCCGGCACGCCCGGCGTCGTCCGCTTTGCTGCAAGGAGACCCGACATGATCGAGCTGGAACACCTGACCCGCCGCTATGGCGAGTTGACCGCGGTGAACGATGTCAGCTTTCAGATCGGCAACGGCGAGGTGGTGGGTCTGCTGGGCCACAACGGTGCCGGCAAGACCACCATCATGAAGATGATCACCGGTTACCTGGAACCGACCGCGGGCAGTATCCGCATCGACGGCCGCGAACTGGGGCCGGATCCCCGTCCCATCCAGGCCCGCATCGGCTACCTGCCGGAGAATTGCCCGCTGTGGCCGGAGATGACGGTGATCGATTACCTCGACTATCAGGCGGCGCTGCATGGCGTGGCGCCCGCGCGGCGCAGGGGTGCCGTAGCCCGGGCGATCCGCCGCACCGAGCTCGCCAGCAAGGCCACCGCCGGCATCCAGACGCTGTCGCGCGGCTACCGCCAGCGGGTCGGCGTGGCCCAGGCGCTGCTCCACGATCCGGACATCATCATTCTCGACGAGCCCACCAATGGCCTCGACCCCACCCAGATCCTGCACATGCGCGAGCTGATCGCGGAGCTTGCCAGCAGCGCCACCCTGATCGTCTCCACCCACATCCTCCAGGAAGTGCAGGCGGTCTGTGGTCGGGTGCTGATCCTGCGCGCCGGGCGGCTGGCGGTGGATGCCCGCCTCGACCAATTGCAGCAGGCCCAGGGCCTGCTGGTCAGCATCCGCGGCGATGCCCGCGAGCTGCTGTCGGGGATCCCGGGGGTCAAGGCGGTCGAAGCCCGTACGGAACGCGACGGGCTCTCTCACTACCACCTCGACGCCCCGGCTGACCTCGCCCCGGCGGTCGCCGAAGCCGTCACCGCCGGCAATTTCGAGCTGCACGCCCTGCAGCCGCGCCGCCAGGATCTGGAAACCCTGTTCGCCCAAGTCAATGCGGAGGTAGCCCATGGCTGACACCCTGCGTATCGCCCGCAAGGAATTCCGCGGCTTTTTCACCACGCCGGCCGCCTATCTGTTTCTCGGCACCTTCGCCGCCGCGACCCTGTTCATTTTCTTCTGGGTCGAGACCTTTTTTGCCCGCAACATCGCCGATCTGCGGCCGCTGTTCGAATGGCTGCCGCTGCTGCTCATTTTCCTGGTCGCAGCACTGACCATGCGCTCCTGGTCGGAGGAGCGCCGCGCCGGCACCCTGGAGACCCTGCTCACCGCGCCGGTACGGCCGTTGCAGCTGGTGCTGGGCAAGTTTTTGGCGGCCCTGGGTCTGGTCGCCGTGGCCCTGGCGCTGACCCTGCCGCTGGCGCTCACCGTGGCCTTCCTGGGGCCGCTCGACTGGGGCCCGGTGATCGGCGGCTATGTCGCCACCCTGTTTCTGGCCGCCGCCTATGTCGCCATCGGCCTTTACATGAGCAGCCGCACGGACAACCCCATCGTGGCGCTGATCCTCACCGTCCTGGTGGCGGGGATCTTCTACCTGGTGGGCACGGAGACTCTGACCAATCTGTTCGGCCACCAGATCGGCGGTCTGCTGGCACTGCTCGGCACCGGCACCCGCTTCGAGTCCATCACCCGCGGCGTGCTCGACCTGCGTGACCTGTATTACTACATCAGCATCGTCGGCGTGTTCCTGGCACTCAACCTGCTGGGGCTGGAGCGTCTGCGCTGGGCCGGCAACCCGACCGCCCGGCACCACCAGCTGTGGACGTTGGTCACCGGGCTGGCCATCGCCAACTTCGTGGCCGCCAACCTCTGGCTGGCACCGATCGGCTGGGCGCGCGTCGACATCACCGAGGAACAGCGCTATTCGCTGTCCGAGGCCACCCGCATCGAGCTCGCCCGGGCCAGCGAGCCCCTGCTGATCCGCGGCTATTTCTCCGCCAAGACCCATCCGCTGCTGGCCCCCCTGGTGCCGCGCATCCAGGATCTGCTCCGCGAATACTCGGTCGCCGGCGGCGACCGGATCCACGTCGAGTTCGTCGATCCGCACCTCGACCGCGAGCTGGAGGAAGAGGCGGCGTCGCGCTACGGCATCAAGCCGGTACCCTTCCAGACCGCGAGCCGTTACCAGGCGGCAGTGGTCAACTCTTATTTCGACCTTCTGGTGAGCTACGGTGACCAGTTCGAGGTCCTGAGCTTCGAAGACCTCATCGAGGTCAAGTCTCCGGGTGGCGATCGGGAACTCGATGTGCTGCTCAAGAACCCGGAGTACGCCGTCACCCGCGCCATCCGCAAGGTGATCGACGGCTACCGGGCCGGCGGCAATCCCTTTGCATCGCTCACCGAACCGGTGCGCTTTCACGGCTATTTCTCGCCCGATGCCAAGCTGCCGCCGGAACTGGTGGAGCTGCGCGAGAACCTCGCCGAACTGCTCGACGAGTACCGGTCCGAGGCCGGCGACCGTCTGAAGATCCACTATGCCGATCCCGAGGCCGGCGACGGCGCCCTGGCCGATACCCTGGGCGAACGCTACGGCTTCGGACCCCAGGTCGCCAGCCTGCTCGACCCCGAGCCCTTCTGGTTCTACATGGTGCTCGAAGGGCCCGCGGACAGCGTCCAGGTACCCCTGCCCGAAACCCTGGACAGGGATGCCCTGAAACGCACCCTGGACGCCGCTTTCCAGCGCCTGGCACCCGGCTTTCTGAAGACCGTGGCCCTGGTCAAACCGGACGCGCCCTACGGGAGCGGTCCCGGCTATCAGTACCTCAGCCGAGTGCTGGAAGAGAACGTACGCCTGCGCATGACCGAGCTGGACGACGGCCGCGTGCCTGAGCAAGCCGACCTGTTGCTGGTGCTGGCCCCGCAGGCGCTGGAGGAGCGCCAGCTGTTCGCCATCGACCAGTTTCTGATGCGCGGCGGCAGTGTGGTGCTGGCCACCTCGCCCTTCGATGTCCAGTTGGGCCAGACCCTGAGCGCCAGTCGCCAGGAGTCCGGACTCGAAGACTGGCTGGCCGCGTTGGGCCTGGAAATCGACGACACCATGGTGCTGGATCCGCGCAATGCCGCCCTGCCGGTGCCGGTGGAGCGCCATATCGGCGGCGTCGCGGTGCAGGATATCCGCATGCTGCCCTACCCCCACTTCCCGGATCTGCGCGGCGACAGCCTCAACCCGGACAACCCCATCACCGCCAATCTGGATCAACTCACCCTCAACTGGGTATCGCCGATCCGCATCGACGACACCAGGCTCGAAGGGCGCAGCCTCACGCAACTGCTGCGAAGCTCCGCCCAGAGCTGGCGCTCCGCGAATCTCGATCTGATTCCGGACTACGGCGCCTTCCCGACCACCGGGTTTGCCGAGCCCGAGGAACGCGGCGCCGAAGTTCTGGCGGTCGCGGTCGAGGGCCGCTTTACCTCGTTCTTCAAGGGCAAGGAATCGCCACTGGCGAGCGGCGCCGGGAAGGCAGAGGCGGACAACGAACCCGAAGGCGGCGAAACCCGCCCCATCGGCGATATCACCAGCGTCATCGAGCGTTCACCCGAATCCGCGCGCCTGGTGCTGGTGGCGAGCAACGGCTTCGCCTCGGACGCCGCCATCGAACTGGCTTCCCAAGGGCTCGGCACCCTCTACCTGCGCCCCGCAGAGTTCCTGCAAAACGCCATCGACTGGTCGCTGGAGGACCGCAACCTGCTCGCCCTGCGCGGCCGCAGCCAGCTCGCGCGGACCCTGGAGCCACTCGGCGAAGCCGAGCAACGGCGCTGGGAATACCTGAATTACGGGCTCGCGCTACTCGGGTTGCTCGCCGTCTGGGGTTGGCGCCGCGCCGCCGCGGCCGCCGATCGCCGGCGCTATCAACAACTGCTCGCGGAGGTGTGACCGGTGAACAAGACCATAGGATTGCTCGCCCTGCTGCTCGCCGTACAACTGTTGCTCGCACTGGGACTCAGCCGCACCGGGCCCGATCTCACGGCCAGCGCCGAGCGCGCGCCGCTGCTCGCGTTCGATCGCGAAGCGGTCGATCACATCCTCATCGAAGGCCCGGATGACGCCTCCATCACCCTGAGGCGCGTGGATGACGCCTGGACCCTGGCGGAACTGGACGGCTTTCCGGCCGACACCACCAAGGTCGACCAACTGCTGGCACGGCTCGCCGAACTCCAGGGCGGCGTCCCGGCCGCGACCAGCGCTGCCGCGCACGACCGCTTCCGGGTTGCCGAAGACGACTTCGAGCGCCGGATACGGCTGTTCGCCGCAGAGGAAAGCCTCGCCACCCTGTATCTGGGCTCGTCTCCGGGCATGGGGCAGATCCACGCCCGGGCCGGAAACTCCGATGTGATCCAGGTGGTGAAACTGGCCGCCTTCGACATCCCGGTCAAAGCCGATGACTGGATCGACCGCCTCATGCTGCGTGTCCCGCGCCAGCGGATCGCCGCCATCGAGTTCGACGGCTTGCGCATCGAGCGGGCGACGGGCGCCGCAGAGGCCGAGAAAAAGGACCAGCCCGCACCGCACTGGCAGGCCGCCGGCCTCGCCGAAGGCGAACGGCTCGATCAGCAGGCCGCCGACAGCCTCGCCGAGCGCCTCTCCGAACTGAGTATCGGCGCGGTATTGGGCCGCGAAGCCAAGGCCGAATACGGCCTTTCGGACCCGCTCCTGACCCTGTCCGTCACCCCGGCCGGCGGCGAGCCCGTCAGCTACCGGATCGGCAAATCCGCTGACGGCCAGCGGTTCACCCTACAGGCCTCCAGCCGCCCCGAGTACTTCCGGGTTCCCAGCTATACGGCAGAACAGTTGCTCGAAGCTGCCAGCCGGGATGCGCTGATCTCGACGGCGGCGGCAGAGGAGACGGCGGACGAAGCCGCCGCAGCGCCGGCAACCACCGAAGCCGGGGAACCGCCGGCCGCGGATTCCTCAGCCGGGAACTGACGCGGCGTCGGGCGCACCCCAGCCGCCGCCGCCCGGGGTCTGGATCCGCAACAGACTGCCCGCCGCCAAGACACCGCTCCAGCGGCCGGGCAGCACTTCGGCGCGACCGTCCGGGTGTACCAAGGTGTTGACGCCCGGCAGGCCGTCGCCGCCCCCGGCCTGGCCGCGCGCGCCCCGCACGCGGCGGTTGCCGATCAAGGCCACGGACATTTCCGTCAGCAAGCGAATCTCCCGCGCCAGTCCGTCTCCCCCGGGCCAGGTGCCGGCGCCACCGCTGCCGGCACGCAGCGCGAAGCGCTCGATGCGCACCGGAAAGCGGCGTTCGATGACCTCGGCGTCGGTGATCCGCGAGTTGGTCATGTGGGTATGCACGCCGCTGGCACCGGCGAACCCGGGGCCCGCGCCGGCGCCGCCGCCCAGGGTTTCGTAATACTGCACCTCCGCATTGCCGAAACTCAGGTTGTTCATGGTGCCCTGGGATTCCGCCATGGCGCCCAGCGCCACCAGCAGGGCATCGGCCACGGCCTGAGAGGTCTCCACGTTACCCGCCACCACCGCTGCCGGAGACTTCGGGTCGAGCAGCGAGGGCGATGGCACCTGCAGATCCACCGGCGCCAGGAACCCCTCGTTGAGCGGCAAGGACTCGTCGACCAGGCAGCGCAGGGCATACATCACCGCGGCGCGCACCACCGGCAGGGGCGCGTTGGCATTGCCGGCGTCCATGGCACTGGTGCCGGAAAAATCGAGCCGCAGGCGTCCCGCGCCGACCACCGCCCGCAGGGCGATACATTGGCCCTCGTCCATGACCACGCGATGGGTGCCCCCGGCCAGGCGGTCCAGCAGCCGCCCCAGCGCCTGCGCGCTATAGTCGAGCAGCGCCGCCATCTGCACACCGATCTCCGCCGCGCCCCGAGCTTCGGCCAGTTGCTGCAACAACCGGGCACCGCGGTTGCAGGCCGCCAGCTGGGCGCGCAGATCGGCCAGGTTGGCCGCCGGATCACGCGCCGGCCAGCGTCCGTGGGCGAGCAGCGCCCGCACCCGCTCGGCGTCCAGGCGCCCGTCGCGGGCGACCCACTCGCCGGCGAAGCACAGGCCCTCTTCGGCCAGGGTGCGACTGTCGGCGGGCATCGAGCCCGGCGCCCGGCCGCCGATGTCGGCGTGATGGGCGCGCGCCGCCACATAGGCAAAGGGCCGTAGCGCAGGGGGCGCATGGACCGGCATCACCAGGGTCAGGTCCGGCAGGTGGGTGCCGCCGCGATAGGGATCGTTGATCAACCAGCCATCGCCCGGCCGCAGTTCCGCGCCACAGCGCGCGATGACGGCCTGCACCGACGCGCCCATGGAGCCCAGATGGACCGGGATGTGCGGCGCGTTGGCGATCAACCGGCCACGGTCATCGAAGATCGCACAGGAATAATCGAGCCGGTTACGCACGTTGACCGAGTGCGCCCCGCGGCGCAGCGCCTCACCCATTTCCGTGGCAATGGCCATGAACCTGTTGTTGAACAGCTCCAGTTCGGCAATGCCGCCGCCGGCCGCAAGCGCGGTACCCGATTCCATGCGCCGTGCCAGCACGCCCTGCGCGGTGGCCTGTGCCCGCCAGCCCGGCGGCAACAGCAGGCTGGATTGATCGAGCAGGACCAGCGCCGGCCCGACGACATCTTCGGTGCCGACACCATCCCACACCGGGATCCGCTCGAAAGCCGTGCCATCGAGTGGCATCCAAGGCTGCTCGCCCAGCCGTGTGCCGCGAGCCGCCGTTGCTGCTACCGACGGCGTTCCCTGCCGCCCCCGTGCCCGGGCCAGCACCAGGGCAATCTGCACGGGCCGCTCCGGATCGGCGAAGCCGAAACGCGCCTCGTGCTCACGGGAAAAGGTCTCGCGCAGCGCCGCCAGCGGCGCCATGGGAAGGTCCAGCACGGTATCCGCATTGGCGTAATGCAGTCGCAGCAGCAAATCCACCTCTGCCGGGGCCTCGCCCTGGGCGCGCAGCTCGGCGACGGCCCGGCCCTTCAGTTCTGCCAAAGCAGACTCCGCCAGCGCCACGCCAGCTGCCGTAAGGCCTGCCGTCAAGGGCGTCTGACACTCCACCCCGGGGGCGGCCAGACCCACGCCCACGGCCGACAACAGACTGGCGCGAGCCGGGATCAACACCTGGGTCATGTCCAGCAACTGCGCGAGTTCGCAGGCGTGCTGGGGGCCGGCGCCGCCGAAGGCAACCAGACAATGGCCGCGCGGATCCAAACCACGGGCCACACTGATACGCCGCACCGCGCCGGCCATGTGTTCGAGCGCGATGCGCACCGCACCGCGGGCCAACTCCAATACCTGATCGTCCCCGGCGGTCTTCCCGGCCAGCGCGGCGAAGGCCGACCGGGCGGCCGCCGGATCCAGGGGTCGATTTCCCGCGCGACCGAACACCGGCGCGAACCCCGCGGAATACAGACGGCCGAGCAACAGGTTGGCGTCGGTGACCGCCGCCGGTCCACCGCGACCATAGCAGGCCGGGCCGGGATCGGCACCGGCGGATTCGGGCCCCACGCGCAGCCGCGCACCGTCGAAAAACACCCGCGAACCCCCGCCCGCAGCCACCGTATGCAGGTCCAGCGCCGGGGCACGCACTACCTGGCCGGCGACCTCCACTGCAGGGCGAATCGCCGGCCTTCCGACAGCGGCGAAGACATCCGTCGAGGTGCCGCCCATGTCGAAGCCCACCACCTGCTCGATACCCAGGGTGGCGGCAGTACCAGCGGCACCGATCACGCCGCCGGCCGGGCCGGAAAAGATGCTGTTGCGCGCCGCCGCGTATGCGGCATCGGTGAGGGTGCCATCCGACTGCATCAAGCGGATGCGGGTACCCGGCAACTGTGCGGCCAGATGCGCGGTGTAACGCCCCAGCACGGGCGCCAGCGCCGCCTCCACGACCGCGGTCTGCGCCCGCTCCAGAAGCCCCACTTCACCGGAAACCTCATGGCTACACACCGGCGCCGCAAAACCGGCGTCGCGGGCAAGCACCGCCAGCGCGCGCTCGTCGGCGGCATCCACCGTCGCGTGTAACAGGGCGATCGCCAGCCCCTCGCACCCCTGGGCGCGCAATCGGCGCAAGCGTGCGCGGGCCTGATCTTCATCCAGCGGCCTCAGTGACTTGCCCCGGGCATCGCGGCGCGCATCGATGCCGATCGCGGTGGTGCATAGAGGACTGGGGCGCCGAATGGCCAGCGCGAACAGATCCGGCCGCGACTGATCGCCGATCCACAGCAGATCCTCGAAACCGGCGTTGGTCAGCAACGCACAGGGCGCGTGGCGGCCTTCGAGCAGGGCGTTGGTGGTCACCGTGGTGCCCAGGCGCAGCTCGGCCAGCCGGCCGGCGGGCATGGGCTCGCCTGAAGGGACCCCGAGCAGGCGCCGCGCGCCCTCCACCACCGCATCCTGGTAATGGCCGGGCGCGGCACTGAGCAGCTTGGCGGTATGGATCCCGCCGCCGGGATCGCGGGCGATCAGGTCGGTGAAGGTACCGCCGCGGTCGGCCCAGAGTACCCAACCGGGCAGCTGTGCCGGGCCGCCCGGTTCAGCCACGGACCGCCCGGAAGCAGCGGCGCACCTCGTCGACGAAGACTTCCGGGCGCTCGAAGGCGGCGAAGTGGCCGCCGCGGTCGAGTTCGCTCCAGTGGATCAGCTTCTTGAAACGCCGCTCCGCCCAGCGCCGGGAACTGCGGAAAATTTCCCGCGGATAGATGCTGCAGCCAGTGGCCAGCTCCACCGGATCGTGGGAGAGGTGGTTGAAGCTCTCCCAGTACAGCCGCGCCGAAGAGGCAGCGCTCGCCGTGCACCAGTAGAACATGATGTTGTCGAGCAACTCGTCGCGGCCGAGGACGTTCTCCGGATGGCCGTCGCAATCCGTCCAGGCCCAGAACTTCTCCAGGATCCAGGCGGCCTGGCCCACCGGCGAATCGACCAGCCCGTAGCCGACCGTCTGGGGGCGGGTGCTCTGCTCCTTCGAATAGCCGGAATCCCAGTCCTTGTAGTGCTGCATTCCCTCGAGCGCGCTCTTCTCCAGTGGCGTGAGGCTGTCGAAGGTCGCCGGATCCGGCTCCACGATCACCATATTGAGATGAATCGCCTCACAATTGCCCAGGTTCTGCATGCCGATCGCGGTGGTCACCGCCGCGCCCCAGTCGCCGCCCTGGGCGTAGTAGCGGTCGTAGCCCAGCCGCAGCATCAGCCGATTCCACTCGCCGGCGATCTTGTCGATGCTCCAGCCCGGCCGCGTGGGCTTGCCGGAAAAGCCGTAGCCCGGCAACGCCGGACACACGACGTGAAAGGCATCGGCGGCGTCACCGCCGTGGGCGGGCGGATCCACCAGCGGCTCGATGACCTTGTGGAACTCGACGATTGAACCCGGCCAGCCGTGGGTGATCAGCAGCGGCCGGGCCTGGGGATGCGGTGAGCGCTGATGGACGAAGTGAATGTCGAGCCCGTCCAGCTCGGTGGTGAACTGGTCGAACCGATTGAGCCGCGCCTCCCGGGTGCGCCAGTCGTAATGGTTCTGCCAGTAGCGGCAGACGTCCTGCACATAGGCGAGTGGAACGCCCTGGGACCAGTCGTCGACCACTTCCTTTTCCGGCCAGCGCGCCCGCGCCAGGCGCTCGTGTAGATCTTCCAGCACCGCATCCGGAACCTGGATGCGGAAAGGTCGGACGGCATCGCTCATGACGGTCTCCCGGCTCTGCGCCGCAGCGGTAAAGCACCGATGCTAGCCGGGCCCGCCGGCGCCCGCAATCGGCCGGTGCTTGATGTTTTAATGACCGGCAATCCCATCGGTGGCACAGGCCCACACCCGGAGAACACACCTTGACTGTATCAGCCGACTCGAACGCTCCCCTGCTCAGCGAACGCCGCGGCGCCGTGGGCGTGCTCACCTTCAACCGTCCGCAAAAGCACAACGCGCTGACCCCGCAGCTGCTGGAGCAACTCTGCGCGGTACTCGCCGATTGGGCTGCCAACGACGCAGTGCGCACCCTGGTCATCACCGGAGCCGGCGACCGCGCCTTCTCGGCCGGTTACGACATTGGCGCCATCGAGACCGTCGGACCCGACGGCGCTGCCCATGCCCCAGATGGCCAGCGCAGTACCCCCTTCGAGCGCGCGCTGGCCGCGGTGCGCGACTTCCCCTACCCCAGCATCGCCATGATCAACGGCCACTGCTTCGGCGGCGCCCTGCACCTGGCGCTGTGTTGCGACCTGCGCACCGCCGCCGACCACATCAGCATGGGCATGCCGCCGGCCAGACTCGGCGTGGTGTACGCCCCGGAGGGCCTGTGGCAATTCCTGCAAATGCTGGGCAGCGCCCGCACCCGGGAACTGTTCTTCACCGGGCGCAGCTATCGCGGCAGGGAATTGCGCGACCTGGGCATCGTCGAACATTGGCGGAGCGCTGCCGAACTGGCGGCGACCACCTTCGCGCTGGCCGATGAAATCAGCCACAACGCACCCCTCGCCCTGCGCGGCATCAAGCGCTTGCTCAATCGACTGGAAAATCCGGCACTCGACCCGGAACTCAAGGCGGAAGCCAATCGCCTGATTGCGGAAGCCTTCGCCAGTGCCGACCTCAAGGAAGGCCAGGCCGCGTTTCTGGAAAAGCGTGGGCCGCGTTTTACCGGAAAATAAGCTTCGCTGCTCGCCCGTTGGTGCGCCATCCCTTCCGTAGTTTTGTCTGGGCCGGCTCGCCCTATTGCTGTCGTTCGTTTCAGTTATCCGAAACCTCTTCAGCCCCTCTCCCGCGGGCGGGAGAGGGGGTTGGGGAGAGAGCCAGAACCTTTTGTCCAATCGCTTCCAACACCGCCTCCATCTGGGTCATCACTTCATTGTTCCAGAAACGCAGAACGACAAATCCCTGTCTGTTCAGCCAGTCGTCACGGCGATGGTCGTACGCCGTCTGATCCGCATGCCCACCGCCGTCGAGCTCAACGACCAGCTTAGGTGAATAACAGACAAAATCGACGATATATCTGCCGATGGGCTTCTGGCGTTTGAATTTGAGGCCCATGAAACGATTGGCCCGCAGATACCGCCACAGCCGCCGCTCGGCATCCGTCTGGTCCGTGCGAAGCTGTCTGGCACGAGCCAGTAGTGTTTCACCCTCTCCGCCGGCCCCTCTCCCGCCAGCGGGAGAGGGGCGGGAGTTGTCCGATTGCTTCGGCATGGCCCCTCCCTGATCCAGTCGCTGCCTGTTCCTGGGTCCCTCAGGCAAGGTAACTCTTCAGGCCGCCCAACGCAGGATCTCGACCTCGGCACCCTTGTTCACCGCTTCCTCGGCCATCGCCATCACTCTGCCGGTCATCTCCTCCGCCAGGTAGTACCCGCCGCACTGACCACAGACCTGAGCCGGCACTCCCTTGATCACCACCGTGGTCTCCCCGCGTTGCAGGGTCACCGTTGTGCTGCCGTCGGCCACCCTGCCTGTTTTGCAAATACCGCAGACGCGATTCAGTTCAGGCATACATCAACCGCCTGCCCTTGGGCTCGGGAATGGAACGACCTTCCTCCCGCGCCGTTTCGACCCAGAAATCCACGGCCTCGTTGGCTGCCTGGAGTGCCTCTTCCCGGCTATCGCCGTGCGCCATGCAGCCGGGCAGCTCCGGCACATCGACGACGAATACACCGTCTTCATCGCTCCAGTAAATGATCATCTCGTACTTGTGCATCACTCGTTCACCTCCAGGCCGTATTTGACAATCACGGTCCGCACCTGTTTGACCTGATAGGGCTTTACCTTCGCACCGCCCCTTCTGATCGGTATGGCTGGTCTTGAGCAGGTCCGCCATCACCACATCCGGCGTGACGCTGACATAGGTCACCGCCCTCGTCTCCCCTCTCCCGCTTGCGGGAGAGGGGTCGGGGGAGAGGGCTTCGTCCAGCACCGCAGCCGCCTGGATGATGGCCTCCACCGCGAAGAGCCCACAGACCCGGGTGACCTTCCTGTTCTCCTTCGGCCGGTCCACCAGGGTCACCATCTCCGGATCTCCGTTGTTGGCGATGGATTTGAGCGTGATGCGCGGCACCAGCCCGCCGACTTCCTCGCCCTTAGGGCGGCAAACACAAGTGACATCCAGACTTCAGCCAACCGCCAACCGCCAACCGCCAACCACCAACCACCAACCGCCAACCGCCAATCGCTGCGGGCGTCAACCTCGCAGGTCGTCCAGGAACTCGGAGGCGGGGTCAACGCTGGTCACAAGCAGGTAATCCCGCGCTCGAGTGCAGGCGACGTATAGCAAGTGGCGTTCCGTGTCGTAAGCCTCTTGAAGGTCCGCGTCGTCCGCGACAGATTCGATTCGCTCCTGCAGCGGAATCACTTCATCGTCGCACGCCATCACGACAACTGCGCGGAATTCCAGCCCCTTGGCCAGGTGCATGGTACTGACCGAAAGCACGCCAGTGCTGGTCTCTACCTGTTCGTCGAGTACCTTGCAAGGCGATCCTGACGCCTGCGCGGCCTCCTTCGCACGATCGATCTGCTCCGCTGATCGGACAAAGATACCGATCTCGTGCGGCACAACACCCTCTGCGATTCTCTCGCTGATCCACGCACCAACAGCCGCGATCTCTTGTTCGCTTCCATCGAAGACCCGAATGTCCGGCGGCGGCCCATTGAATACTGAAACCGTGCCTCGCCGATCTTCCAGGTTCCCGTCAACGTCCGAGACCTGGGGTCCGAGCAGTCGGTCAGCCTGCATTCGAATCTGGTGCGAGGTCCGATAATTGATCCGCAACGTCTGCGAGCGGCCCCGCACATCTACGCCCAACGACTTCCACGAGAATGGCGTCTGGAAGATGCGCTGGCCGAGGTCACCGGCAAAGAACAGCGCATTGGGCCGACCGCCACCCAAGGCCGCCAGGAATCGTAGCTGCGCAACGCCGATATCCTGGGCCTCATCGATCACGGCACAGTCGAACGGCGGATTCCGGCGACTCCGGAGTTGCTCCGCCAGCTCGCTGAACATCTGCGCGCGCGTCACCAGCCCCTGCTCATCCAGGCAACGCTTCACTGTCTCAAACATCTCCCACAAGGCGAGGCGCTGTTGCTCCGACAAGCGGGTCTTGCGCCCCAGGCGCTTGACGTCGCGATAGTCTTCCCACGTCTGCAGCTGCCACGCGTCCACGACGTCTTCCCATTCCCCAAGCAGGAACCTCGGACCAAACTTCTGTGCCCCCTTGCCATCCATCGCCTCGGCCAGCAATTGCCTGACATGTTCTCTCGTTGCAATGGTCGGAGGAGCGATATGCGCCTCATAAAGACGCTCGCCGACCCTATCGATGGCGTGGACCTCCAGCCGCTCCGCCAATCTCGGCTCGTTGCTGATCAGCCGACGCAGCTTCACTCGAAGCGCATTGGCCAAGGTATCGGAAAACGTCGTCAGGAGAACTCGCGCGTTCGGATCGCGCCGCGCCAGATGGACAGCACGATGCAGCGCGACGATTGTCTTTCCGGTACCCGCAGAACCGGAGACTCGCGCTGGTCCGTTGTAGTCCTTTTCGACGATGTCGCGTTGCGCTGGATGGAGGAATACCGCCCATTTCTCCCAGGGATACTCGAGCGCAAGCGCAAGTTCGTCCGCGTCCGCCATGACCCGGAAGCGCCGCTGAGCATCCGGGTGGTCGAATGGGTCGACGGCTCCAATTGCCACTGCCGGTCTTTGCGGACGCCCACCGGTGGCCAGCTCGAGAACTGCCTCCGCCGCCTCGCCCGGGAGGTGGTCGGCGATCTCCAACAGCCGGTCTTCATCGGCATTGATGACATCATCCAGCCACTCGGCCGGCACACCGAATGCCAGCAGATCATCTTCCGATACGTTCTCGAACAGGGACGCCTTGGTCGGCGCCGGGTGCTCCTCCGCGACGTAAGTTGGAACCGCAATCTCCTGGACCCTCTCGCGGACCTCGACGAGCTGCGCGGCTCCCGTCTTCGGATGCGTTTCGAGCTTGCGCCGCTCGGCCCACTGATAGGCCTTGTCGTGGTGGTCGACGTAGCAAAGCAACAGACTGTTGGCGCTACGGTGAACGATCAGGCGGATATCGCGGCTGACCCGCACCGACCAGAAGTTTGGGTCCCGTGCGGCATTCAGCTTGTGGAACTGCATCCCGGGATTCGCCGGACTGAGCTGCAAGTCGAACGCGGTCGTCTTGACGGCTTTTTGCTCCTCACCAGTCAGTTTGGCAAGACTGTCTGTGAAGGTGTCGGCGATTCTGAAGAGCATCTTCACTGCACCACATGTAATTCAGGTGCGCTGAGCAACATTAACCCGCCATTCCTTGCAGAGCTTTCGAAAGGATCGACTGTTATCACATGCCTGTTGCAGATCGATCTTTGCCGCAAATGCAGGCTGATCGAGCACTTCACTGTATGTGCCGCTATCCATGCAGTCGCGTACCCAGCCTTTCGCATCACGAGGGGTTTCGGCATCGACAGGTCCCATCTCTGGGCAGCGAAAGCCCCTATGACCATCGAGTGACCGAGCGGCCGCGATGAACCAGGCTTCGAACTCACGGTTGGCGATGACCACCGATATTCGCCTGTGTCCAACCTGCGCTTGAGCACGCTTCAGAAGATCCGCTGCCAAGGTAGCGGGGCAATCATCATCTGCATCAAGCAATATGAGAATCCAACCTTGATCACCACATTTCGCCGCTGCCAACAATAACTTCTTGCGGAATTCTTCATCCCGATTGAGGAATCGGTCGCGATGAACGCGGATGGGCGGCAGCGGTTGCGCATATACACCCGCCGGAAGAGACTCGTACAACCGTCGAAGCAACACCGGCAGAGCATGCATCTCACCGTGCCCCTCGACGATACTGGCAATCGAAATCACGACTGGGATTCGCCAAAAAGGTCGCGCACTGAGGCATTATCCTGTTGTTCGAGGACTGCGCGGTCAGGCGCAAGCTGGTTCATGCGCAGCAGTTCGCCGGCCGAGAACAGATGCTCCCGCATGACTTGACGCGAGGCGTCGTCGAGCGGCGCAAGTTTTGTCACGCCACCCTCGGAAACGACAGCCAACACTGAGTTAGCGTCAATATCCAAGTCGTCGAGCAAATCCGGGCTGTGGCTCGTTACCAACACTTGGGTGCTCGTGGAAGCAAGCACCAACACCTCCCTTAGTGCCGAACTGGCGGCTGGATGCAACGCGGTCTCGGGCTCCTCGATCCCGATCAGAGTGGGTGAGTAATCGACGTTCCCCTGTAGCAATGCAGTCAAGACCCCTAGCGCCCGCAGCGTGCCGTCGGACATGTTCTGGGCCAGAAATCGCCAAGGATGCTTGGCGCCCGCCATTTCCTGACGGATTTCCAATGTTTCCATCGGGCCAATGGGCTTACGTTCGAGGCCATGCACCATTGGCGCCACGGTGTGCAGATACTCCTGAATCGTCTGCATGTTCTCCGGCGCCACGCGCTCCAAATGCCCAATGACACTGGCAACATTCTCTCCAGCCGGTCGCAGGAGTCGGCCATCCTGTGGCTTCTGTAGTTCCCTCATAAGCTTGGGGTTCAGATTATAAAATCCCATGGCGGTGAGCGCGTCAAACACCGGACGAAACGCAGTAAGGCCCGATACGGCTACTAGTGCCAGCCGATCCGCAGTCACGGAAGGAAACGTATTCTCGCTACTGTCGCGGAGCTTGCCCTTGGCCACCCGAAAGAATGGCCCCTTGCCAACTCCGGAGATAATGCATTCTTCCTTCTGCACCTCATAGCCGCCGCCAGCAAGCGAACCAACGATAAACGTGTAGTGTCCGTCGCGACCATCAGCCAGGTTAAACTCAAGTCGAATGCCAAAATGCGTGGGATGTCCACTGGACCGCCGACGCACCTCACTTAGACCGCCGCGCTGATTGAACGCATAGTCCAGTGAATTGGACAACGCGTCTCGCACGAAATGGAGAGCGTCCATGAAATTACTTTTACCGGCACCATTCTGCCCGACCAAATATGTCAACGGCCTCAGGCACACGTCGCAATGGCCAATGCTCTTGTAATTTTGCAAGACGACCCGGCGGATGAATGGGACACGGGACATGTATGCTAGCTCCTATCCAACTTTAAACACCTTCATCACTTCATCTCCCAGGTGATTGATCACCTTCACCGCGATTCGCCCGGACCTGGGTTTGTCGAACGGCCGCGAAGTATCGCTGTTCAGTGTCGCCCAGGCATCTTCGTTGATCTCCGCCTTGAGTGTCGTTTTCAGCGCCTTGTACGGATCGTTGGCACCGAGGAAGTAGGCGTGGCGGACAAAGAAGCTCTCCTCGTTGTAGTCGGTGTCGATGAACCAGCAGGCGATACCCTCGGGGCCGTCGGAGCGGACTTCGCCGGTCTGGGGATGGAAAACGTCTACGCCGTGGACGGTGACTTGTGCATAGTGGCTAGTGGTTAGCGAGAGCGGAAAATCGGCGGCACTTAGCGTCTCGATTGCAGCGACCGTTTGAGTCCGCCGAGCATGCGGCTGATTTCGTCCGACTCCGTTTCCAGCGCCTGCCGGTCCGCTTCCGCCAGATATCCCAACCGCCCCGCCAGAATCAGAAAGGTCTCCACTTCGGCCAGTGACCCGCTCGCCACGCTCAGGAACTGAAGAAACTCCCCCGTCCCCGTCCGTGCCGCGCCCTCCGCGATGTTCGCCGGCACCGACACCGCAGCCCGCCGGATCTGACTGGTCAGCCCAAACCTCTCGTCCGGCGGAAAGCCGCTTGAGACGCGGTAAATCCGTTCCGCCCAGGCGATTGATTTCGTCCAGACCTCCAACTCCCGATAGCTCTTCAACGTAGTCATAACTGGCGACCATCCTCCCACCACGAGTCACTAACCACTGACCACTAACCACTTCCACGCCCGGCTCCCCGAAGATGACGAACAGGTTGCCCTTGCCCGTATTCTTCAGGTCGTCGGCCATGTGCAGGTCGGCGTTCATGCGCGCCTTGAGCACCGGGATGCGCCCCAGTTTGTCGAATTCGTTGGCATGCGCATTCGTAAAAAATTCAGAGACGGTCATATTTCTTTGCGGTTCCGCGTGCGACTTTAACGGGGTACTTGCTGCGGTTTAGTTCAAGTTTCCTCTGGACAGCCTCGTCAAGATCAATATCCAGGTCATTGCAGAAATAGGAAATTAGGATGGCGATATCTGCTACTTCGTGTTCTATTGCCTCGCGCTCATCGGTAACCAGAGTTTCAAGATCGGAGTCGGCGGTCCACTGAAAACACTCGAGAAGTTCAGCTGCTTCAACCACGATGGCAGCGGAAAGATTTTTAGGGGTATGGAACCGCTCCCACTCCCGTTCTTGTCGGAACTTCAGTAAAGCTTCAAGCAGCTCTCGCGCTAGCATCATTGCCACCTTGACTCAATTTTGGAAACAGTTACGCATATGCCAATCGAGGGCATCCCGATTAGGGTGATCTGCCACCCGATGTGGTAGTACCGAGAGTGGCTGATCATTCAGCCGGTAATACACCTTCCCATTAAACCATGATTCGCGAATTTTCCGGCTCACCTTAATTCTGAGATCGGGACTCACGCTTACCAAGCCGACATCATATAGTCGGTGAAAATCTGCACGCAGAAGAAGCCCATTTCGCACCTCATGTGTTCCTTGCTTTCCGTAGGGGACAATATGTGCCGCTTCCAATACGGCCAGGGTATTTTCCCCCGTGATCGCACAACGCTTATCGTAGGCCTCTGTTACGAGGGCGCGAAATGATGCTTGCCCAAGTCTTGGTGCGACTAACACAGGCTCCCCGAAGCGCTCCCGGACGGAGGATTCAAAGAGGTCGCTGGTGTTCACCGGGGGTTGCTGAGTAAGAAAACTCGGCTGCACTGCGGCCCAGATCACTGCACCATCAGCCTCGTCAGAGTTGTACCCCTTGCCGCGCACAATACTGGGCGCCCAGCCCGGTGGATTTTGGAGCCATTTCTCTGGTGGCATGAAGAACGTATTAGCCAAAATTGTGCAGCCGATTTCCTGCGTAAGACTCCGAGTCCCGGAATGCGGCGCGAGCAAATCGAGCAGTTCGTCCAGGGAAGAAGCGCCATTTCTCTCTCCGAAGAACTCCCACGCCGACGCCAGAGGAAGTGTGATGTGCTTGACATAAACTCCACCTCCGGCTACATGGTGGTACGGCTTTTTGAGCTTGAACAGGAAAGGCATCCCGAACCGTTCCCGCCCATCCTTAAACAACGGCTTAGCGCTTGGCTGCCAGAAATTCACTTCATCGTATTGTCTAGCGGCGAGGTAGTTGAACCAGTTGTTGTCTGTGACGCCGACCCAGAATTTCATCAGACAAGTCCTGTCTTCTGCACGAGGCCTGCCACCGCTCTTTGCCCGCACAAGCCCTCGCACTCGGCCAGGCTGGCCATCACTTGCAGGCTGTCGCCCAGGATCATGCGGTTCGACCAGTGGGCGTCGTGCTGGTAGAAGTCGGTCTTGTCGGCGGTGTCGGGCAGGCCGTTGAAGTCGGCGAAGAGATCGGGTTGTTCGCCGCCGCCACGCGCCTGAGGCGCGCCCTCTCCCGCGAGGGGAGAGGGTGAAAAGCGCTTGAGGTCGTCGATCAGCACCTTGGGGTGGATCTTTTCCTGGATGTAGACCGGCGGGGCGTGGACGACGAGGTCGGACCAGTCCTGCACGTCCTTGCCGCGCCAGACGAGCTGGGGGTCGAGGTCGCGATTGCGCCGCTCGTAGGCAACGCGGATTGGGGACTGCGCCTCCTTCTGCATCACCGACTGGTACTCGGCCGTCGGGATGTTCTTGCGCGTGGCCTCCTCGTGGGTCAACGCCTCGACGGATTTGCTGGTCTTCTTCCTGGCCATGCGGTCAATATCCTCTCGGTTCCCTAACCCCTGTCAGGCGGTCCTCAATCAAGTCCGGATTTCGCCGGCTGTCGAAAACGGCGTAGACCTGAATCTCATCACCTTCAATCCGGTAATACACTGACCAGGGGAAGCGTTTGGACAACAGCCGATGGTAGCGATCGAAGCAGACCGGGTGGACGCCCGCGCTGATGCGCAGCGATTCGATGTCGGAGTACAGCGTGTCCAGGAAGTAGCGGCCGATCCCCTCTGCCTGCTTTTCGTAGAACCGGTAACCGGCTGTCAGATCCCGGCGCGCGGCCGCGAGGATCCGGATCCTTCTCACCTGATGTCCTTTTCGATCCTTTGCTTTGCGGTTTCCCAGTCCTCGAATGTCTCATCACCTCGGGCGACGGCTGCCTCCCTTTCGGCGAGGACTTCTCCATGCCAGGCGGGAGGTTCCATCTCGTCGGCATGCCGACTCAGGTCGTCCCAGATCGTTTCCATGAGCTGCAGCTTCTCTTCTATGGTCATCTCATCCAGAGGTAGTGAAATATTCATGCCCTTTTCTCCCGATTGACGCTTGCCTGTTCAGTCGTTTGCTTCAGCTGATCGTCGATCATTTTAGCGAATTGCGCTTCCACCCTGGCCTCAAAATCCGACTGCATCTCCCACACGTCCACGAACTCGGCGAAAGCCCAGCGTCCATAGTTGCCATGGTTGTTCACCCCCGGCACCCAGTACACCTCCATGGTGTTCTTCTTCTCTTTCGCATCCTCTCGCCGGTAGCCCTTGATCTCGACAACGATGTGCAGCGGGTCCTCTTTGCCATGGCCGTCGTCGACCAGGACGATGAAGTCCGGGATGTAGGTGCGCATCCCGGAGCCGTAGCGGTACGGCACCTCGAACCCGAGGTTGTGGTTCTTCACATAGGCCAGTACGCGGGGATGGGCTTCCGCCACCCGGCAGAATTCGGCTTCCCAGTCACTGTCCAGGATCACCCAGTTCACCTGGCAGCGCCGCGAGTCGGTCTCGTAGCGATCGGTCCTGGAGGTGTTGAAGTTGACGTGCGCCGTCGAACCGACCGGGTTGTAGGGATCGAGCACAGCCTTGACCGGGCGGTTGCCGATCTCGGCCCGCGTGATGGCGGCGGTGATGCGCTCGCAGGCCATATCGGCCAGTTCCTGGTACATGAGCTGCGCCGGGTAGGTGCCGCCTTTGCAGACCAGGCAGGTATCCAGCCACTGTTTGGTAATGCGCTTGAGCTGGCCGAAGAGGTGGAGCTTCGGCTCCTCGCCCGGGTCGCGCCATTTGGTGTAGAGCAGCCGTTGCGTGATGTGGAACAAGAGCGTTGAGCGCTGCATGTCCTGCAGATGCTCGAGGCTCAGGTCAACATGCTCACCGATGATGCCGGCGTTCTTGGTGATGGATGGGCCAACCAGATCCGGCGTCAGTTCCAGTATGGAATCGTCCGTGAATTCGGCGGTCAGGCGTTCCTCCGGAAGCTCGACCCGGTAGCCCGCGACCCGTGGAAAGCGGATCTCGAGTTCGCCGCGTTCGGGTCGGATGGTCTTGACCTGGATGGTCTCCCGAGGCGGCTGCGGCGGTGCCACCACCGGCTTCGCCGTGAAGGTGAAGGGGATACCCATCAGCTCGGGCATGACGCGCTGGAGCATCTGCCCCTCGGTCTCGACCGTGTCGAGGGCCTCGCCGCGGCCTTGGAGGAGCGATCGGCCACCCTTCGAGAGATCGATACGCTCACGCCGCTTGAAGGCGTGGTAGTTGGTGATGACGATCTTGGCGCGCTTCAGATCGGGGAGCATGTCGCCCGGCACCAACTCGCGACTCTGGTAATAGCTGTCCGGGTCGTTCGGCTGCAACACGCGCAGGCGATCGCGAATGGTCAGACCCGGCGCCACGATGAGGAAACCCCGGGTGAATCGCTTGCTCTGCGGATGGCGCACGGCATTGATGGTCTGCCAGGCGATCAGCATGGCCATCACGGTGGTCTTGCCGGCGCCCGTCGCGAGCTTCAGCGCCATCCGCATGAGCTCCGGATTGGCATCGTTGTTGGCGTTGGCGAGGTGCTCGAGAAACCGCTTGCCGGCGTTCCCCGCGTGCGGTGCCACTTCGGTAAGCCAGATCGCGGTTTCGACGGCCTCCACCTGGCAGAAGAACGGGCGGATTTCGCTGAATTTGTGATGCCGCCAGTGCTGGAGCAAGCGCGCGGTTTCCGGTGTCACCTGCCACTGGCTGGGGTTGGGCAGCCGGCGCCAGCGATCGACCTGCTGGCGAACGCCGTTGATGATGGCGGTGTGGTCGTACGCCTGCTCCTCGGTCGACAGCCCCTTGCCCTCGTCGAACACCAGCGAGGCCTGCTCCGCGGCGCCCTTGCGCTTTCTGGGCTTGGGGATCGGCGTGATGAACTCCGCCCGCCGACGCGTTTCGATGATCTTCTGGGTCGGCTGACCGGTTTCGTCGAGCTCCCAATGCCGCGACGGGTACGCGTAAGGCGAGTTCAGTATCGGCCGCTCGAAGAAGGGGTTATCCACGGCCTGCCTCCCCTTCTCCCGGACAAGCCGAGCAGCTGTAACGGCGAAACCCAGGAATCGCTCGCCCGCCGCTCACATCAACCATTGCCGCCCTGACCCTGTGCGCCGCCATCATTCCTAACCCACTGATCAACTTCTTCTTTTCTGAATTTCCACAGCCGCCCGACCTTGTGGGCGGGCATCTGCTTGCGGTCGATCCACTTGTACAGGGTGTCGCGCTTGACCCCGAGGTACAGGGCGATCTCGTCGACCGAGAGCCAGCGGTCTTCAACCATTACCGTTCCCCTGGCGCGCACTCGACAAGCTGTGGCCACCGCCCGTGGCAACCTGACAGCCGTACGGTCGCGCCGTTTTCCCGCGCAGTTGTCCCGGGCAGTTGTCCAATAAACTCGTGAAGAGCTGGTCACATGCTATTGAAATTGGCGGCGCCGGGCCAGAAAATTCTTTTAGATCGACGAAGCGCTCGCAAGAAATATCGATCATTCAGCGAGTTAGGCGCGCAGCCTGTAGCGTCTCCGAGCCGAGCATTGGGGCGGGACGGAGTGTCGACGCGCCATGGCCGGATCAGGCCATCCGCCCCCGACCCGGCGGAGCGCTGCCCTCGCTAGCCGACGTAGGCGGCGATCGCCCAGAAGTGCAGGCCCGCGCCCACTATCACGAGCACATGGAACAACTCGTGGTAGCCGAACAGGCGGGGGGACAGCCTGGGACGGCGGGAGGCGAACACGATGGTTCCCAGCACATAGGCGGCGCCACCGCCGAGGATCAGGGCTACGGCGCCCCAGCCGAAGCTACGCAGGACGAACGGCAGCCACAGCGCGACCGAGAACCCCATCACCATTTGCAGGGTGACGGACAGCCAGGTCCGGGGGTGGGCGAGCAGAAGCTTGAGAGCGACGCCGACGAGGGCGATGCCCCACACCAGTCCCAGGCCGATCGCCAGTCTGGCTCCGTCCAGGGTCGCCACCGCCACCGGGGTGAAGGTACCGGCCACCACAATGAATATCAGCGAGTGGTCGATCCGCTGCATCCTTTGCTTCCATCGGCTGCTCCAGGGGACGGAGTGGTAGAGGGCGGACACCGTGAACATCGCCACCAGGGCGACGCCGAAGACGGCGACGGCGGCGAGGGTGTCGGGCCGTGCCCGGGCGAGCAGGACCACCAGCCCGACGGCCGCCCCCAGTGCACCGACGCCGTGCAGAAGCCCGCGCAGCGGGTTCTGCATCTTTCCCCAGGTCACACGGTCCATGGCGGAAGTCCAGGCAGATCGTTGAACCTGTCGTCCGCCCTCACCGACCGAAGCGACGCTCGCCGCGGTTGCAGTCGCGCATGGCGCACAGGACGCCGGCCCGGCGAGGCGGGCCAGCAGAGGTCTACGAGCACGAATTCGACATCGGCGGACTGCCAGAGCGGCAACCCCGGCGGCCCGGGCTCAGCCGAGGCGCGGAGCAACGGATTGACAAGGTCGGCGGCGGACATGTGGCGGGCAGACCCTCGGCGTCGATGTGGGCGGTGCCGAAGGCAGTGTAAACCATCTGTTCGTTGGCTCGCAGCTGGTAGCCTGGCCTGCTCGGCGTCGACGCCTGCCGTCGACCGGCCGCACCGGCTCGTCGAACAGCCGCCTCTGCGGCCGCGCTCGGCAAGGCAGCCGTCTCGGGCTTCGGGCGCAGCCCCTTTCGCATCCAGGTGGGCGAATATCGGGACGATAGGCGCAAAGCGAGTCAGGTCGACGTGAAAAGGCATTTATACTTCCGCTACTTGCAGCGACCCCACGCCAGACCCGGCGCTGGTCGCCGCGGCGATTCATCATTGCGATACCCATCTGGGCGACACCCATCTGTACCAGGTACCTCATCCGGCCGATGACGATCAAGCTCATCCATACGTCCGACTGGCAAATCGGGAAGGTCTTCCGCTTTCTCGATAGCGCCACCATGGGCCTTCTCCAGGAGGCGCGTCTGCGGGCGATCACGCGGCTGGGCGAGCTGGCCGGTCAGCAGGGTGCCCGCCATGTCCTGGTCGCCGGCGATGTCTACGATATGGAGGCGCTGTCGCCGCGCTCGCTGAACCAGCCTTTGGAACGGATGCGCGGTTTCACCGGCGTGCATTGGCACCTTCTCCCCGGCAACCATGACCCGCATCGGCCGAACGGGATCTGGGACCGGCTTCTGCGCAAGGGCCTTCCGGACAACGTGCACATCCATGTCGCCGCCGAGCCGGCGACCCTCGAGGATGGTGTCGCCGTGCTGTTGCCGGCCCCGCTGTTTCACCGGCGCACGCTCGATGATCCGACGGCCTATATGGATGGCGTAGCGCTGCCCGATGGCGTTATCCGCATCGGGCTTGCGCATGGCACGGTCACCGGTTTCGGCTCCGATGATAAAGACGTACCCAACTACATTGCGCCGGACCGGCCGCAGCGCGCCGGTCTTTCGTACCTGGCGCTTGGCGACTGGCACGGCCAGAAACAGATCAACGGCCGCTGCTGGTACAGCGGCACACCCGAGACCGACGCCTTCGACGTGACCGGCGGCGGCCAGGCGTTGCTGGTCGACATCCAGGGGCCGGGCGCGGTGCCGGCCGTGACGCCCCTCCCCACCGGCCATTACGCCTGGACCACGCTCTCGGAGCAGGTCAACAGCCGCGCGGACATCGACCACCTTGCCGGCAAACTGCGCGGCAGCGCCGGCGAGCTGGATCGCGTCCTGGTTCATCTGGCGGTGGAGGGCGCGCTCTCATTGGAGGATCGCCGGTATTTTCAGGAGCAGATCGTCGACGGCGTGTCGGCCGCGCTGTGCTTCCTGCGGGTTGACGACCGCCGCCTGTTTCCCCAGCCGACGGCCGCAGACCTTGATCAGATCGACCGGGGCGGATTTGTGCGCTCGGCCGCCGAAGAGCTGAAGCGCCTGGCGGAAGCAGGCGGCGAAGCGGATGGCGGCATTGCCGCCGAGGCGCTGCAACGCCTTTATATCGAGCATATGAAGTTACAGGCGGGGCTGCGATGAAACTCCGATCCCTCGCCGTCAACCAGTTCAAGAAATTCAACAGCCCGACGCGCCTGGACGGCATCGAGGACGGCCTCAACGTCGTCGTCGGCCCCAACGAGATGGGCAAATCGACCCTGCTCGACGCCCTGCGCGCGGCGCTGTTCGAGAAGTACAGCTCCAAGGCCCAACCCATCACGGCCTTGCAGAACGACAGGAATCTGGCTGCCCCGGTGGTGGAACTGGCCTTCGAGCTCGATGACGGCCTGTATCGGATCACCAAGCGATTCATCAAGAAGCCCTATGCACGGCTCGCGTGTCCGGACGGGCGGACTTTGGAGGGCGACGCCGCCGAGGACGCGCTTCGCCACCTGCTGGGCTTCGACGAGCCCGGCAAGACCGGCGCAAAGGCCGAAACCCTGGGCATGTGGAACGTCCTCTGGGTACAGCAGGGGCACTCCTTCGGCGGCCTCGACCTGCCCGATAGCGCGCGGGCCAATCTCCACAGCGCTCTGGAATCCGAAGTCGGCGCGATTCTGGGCGGCCGGCGCGGCCGGGCGCTCCCGCAGGCGATCGAGAAGCAGCTTGGCGAATTCATTACGGGAACCACCGGCCGGCCGCGCGGCGCCTATAAGGAATCGATCGATCGGGTCGAGACGCTGGGCGAAGAACTGGATGATCTGCGCGCCCGCCGTCAGGACCTGACGCAGACATTGGACGATCTGGAGGCCGCCCAGGAGACGCTGGAGCGCCTGTCTTCCGGAAACCGTGACGAGGCGGGCAAGCAGGAGCTTGCCGAAGCGCGCCAGCGCTATAACCAGCTTGCCGAACTGGAGGCCCGCATAGCAGCGGCGGCCACTGCACGGGAACTCGGCAAGCGCAATCTTGAACAGGCTGAGCAGGCCGCCGCCGGGCGGCAACAACTGAAGGGCGATATCAAAAAGGAAGCAGCTGCTCTCGACGCGGCCGCCAAACGGCTCGCTGAGGTTCGTGAGCAGGAAAAAGCGGCGCGTTCGCAGCTTGATGCGTTGCGCACCGGCGTCCGTGATGCCGAGGCCGCCGTCGCCAGGGCCGATGAAGCCGTCTCCCGCGAACGCCCTGTGCTCGGGGCTGTCGAGCGCGAGGCCCGTATTCGGGAACTTGAGGACAGGTGCAAAAAAGCGCAGGCCGCCGAGAAGCGGCAGCGCGAAGCCCAGCAGAGCGCTGCCGCCATTCTGGTCACGGACGCTGCGATCAAGGCCGTCCGCGGTGCCGCGAAGCGTCTGGAAACCATGGAAAGCCGTCTCAGTGCCGCGGCCACGCGCATCACTTTCGACATGGCGGCGGAAGGGCTCTCGGGCATTGAGATCGATGGCCAGGCTCTCACTGCCGAGCAGCCCTCCGTCCGGGCCGTCGAGCCCGTTACGATCACCATTCCGGACCGCGGCCGGATCACGGTCGAGCCGGCGATCACCGATCGTGACCAGCTGATCGGCCAGCAACGCCAGGCGAGGGTCAAGCTCAAGGATGCGCTGGAGACAGCCGGCGCCAAGACCCTGAGTGACGCGGAAGATCAGTACGGCCGGCGCCAGCATCTCTTGCAGGACGCCAATCTTGCCCGGCAGGAAGCCGAACTGCACGCGCCCGCCACCGATGCCTATGAGGCCGGCGCGGCGGCCCTCAGCGACCACATCGAGGGCCTCCGGCAGGTCCTCGAGCGCGAACTGGGCGAGCTGGGCCTTCATGAGCTGCCCGGCCGCCAGCAAGCCGAGACGGCACTGCGTAGCGCAGACGACAAAGCCCAAGATACTCGGCACGCGCTCAGCGCCGCACGCGCCGCGCTGAGCGGTCCGGAGGAGGCGCTGAGCCAGCTTCAGACCGACCTGGGCACCGCCAAGGCCCGGCACGATGACAGCAGGGAGCGGCTCGAAAAGCTCCGCCGTCAGCTCGCGGAAGCGCAAGACAACCGTGCCGACGATGAGCTTCAGGTGGCCATCCAGGCCGCCCGCACAGCCCTGTCCGAACAGGATGAGGCGATCGCTGGCCTCGAGGCGCAGCGCACCGACGAGACGCTGCCGCAATTGGAGGCGCGCATCGGTCGCCTTGAAAAGGCCCTTCAGGACAGGCGCGACAAGCGCGGCAAGCTGCAGGAGCAGATTGCCGGTCTCAAATCACGTGTCGAGGCGGCCGATGGTGCCGGACTGGACGAAGCGATCGAACAGAAGGCTCGTGAGCTGGAACTTGCCGAGGAAGAACGCCGCCGGCAGCAACGCGAGGTCCAGGTTCTCGGACTCTTGCTTTCAACCCTGCGCAACGCCGAGCGGGAAGCCAAGGGACGCTACTTGTCGCCCGTGCTGAACCGCGTCCGGCCCTACTTGCAGCTTCTGTTTCCCGGCGCCGAGATCACGATTGACGAGAACCTGCACATTACCGGGGTGGTGAGAGAGGGCGGCTACGAGGAAGCTTTCCAGCACCTCAGCATGGGCACCCAGGAACAGATTGCGGTACTGGTCCGTCTCGCTTTTGCGGAGATGCTGGTCGAACAGGGGCACCCCGCGACCGTTATCCTCGATGACGCCCTGGTGTTTTCGGACGACCGGCGCATGAGCCGCATGTTCGACATTCTCAATATGGCGGCCCGCAACGTCCAGGTCATTATGCTGACCTGCCGGGAGCAGCTCTTCGAAGAACTCGGCGGCCAGCCGTTGGCGCTCACGGCAGCCAGTGCCGAAACATTGGTTTCGGCATGAACCCCGATCGTGGCCGCTGCCCCGCTGTATGGGACAGGGAGCCGAGCCCTGAAATTGGAACCCGTAGTCATAGCGGGCTTTCGCGGTGACCGGGAACGCCCTCAGATGCCCATCGATCAACTGACCGCCTTCATCACTGAAGGAGGGTCTGCCCCCCCGGGCCTGAGCGGCAGAAAAGGCCGAAGGAGCTGGAACAGCGTTGGATCCGGAATACCGTGGATACGGCTGCGGCCATCGTGGCAGCAGAACAACGCGAGATTGCCCTCTGCGAACAGAACTCGGCGCTCGTCGGTTACGGTTATTATGTGGCGAGAAGGACTGCCGATCGCACCGCGCAAGCGGTTCGATCGCAGGACAAATAACAGCGACCTATCCCCGGAACCACAGGAGTATCCCGCCATGCCCATCGACTACCTGCCCATCGAAGCCATCATCGCCCACCGGGGCCTGCGCCTGGTGCTGGTCCAGGGCGTGCCCAGCCCCTGGGGCCAGGCCGCCAAGGCCATGGCGGAGCACAAAGGGCTGGAGTTCGTCTGCGGGGCCCAGGTACCGGGCGCGGCCAACGAGGCGCTGGTAGCCTGGGCCGGCACCAACAGCGGCCCGGTGGTGGCCTGGGCTGAAGAGGCACCCCGCAACCGCTGGGACGACATCCTGTTCCTGTTCGAGCGCCTGGGCCCACAGCGGCCACTGATTCCGGAAGACCGGGCCCTGCGGGTGCAGGTGCTGGGGCTGTGCCACGAGATCTGCGGCGAGCTGGGTCTGGGCTGGAATGCCCGGCTGGCGATGTTCCGCCCGGCCCTGGAGTCCGGCCGGGCGCCGGAGGGCGTCAAGGCGATGGGCGCGAAATACGGCTATCGCGAAGCCGATGTGGCCCGCGCGGAGGAACGGTTGCGGGCCAGCCTGGCGATGTTCGCCGGGCAGCTTGCCGCCCAGCGGCAGCGCGGCCGGCACTATCTGGTGGGCGAAGACGTGTCTGCGGTGGATTTCTACTGGGCGGCGTTCTGCAATCTCCTCGATATGCCGGGCGACGATCTGGTCCCCCTGCCCGCCCAGGCGCGGCAGATGTTCCTGCAGATCCCGGAAGCCGTGCGCGGCGCGCTCGACCCCGAACTGAAGGCCCATCGCGACCACATGCTGGAGCGCTTCTTCCGGATACCCATGGAAATGTAACGGGCGCCCGCCCCTGCTGCCCATGATGCGATCGCCCACGGACCCGATAACCGGGGCCCACTGCCGACAGGACTGCGCCCATGGCGACGGCAACCACCGACAACCATAAGCCGCCATGGCGCATGCGGACTGCTTCACTTGGCCTCTGTCGCCCGCTCCAGACCCTTCTCTTGGGTGCGTTACTGGCCGGCCTGGCGCTGACCGGCTGCGGCCTCTCGCCCCGGCAGCAGCAGGAAGCGCACCACCACACGGCGCGCGACCAAGAGCTCACCTGCCCCGAACAGCGCGCGGACCGCTGCGCCATGGTGTCACCGGTGTGGGAGCTGGCCGGCAGCCCGCCCGCCGAGCTGGCGCTGCTGGAAGATCCCCACGTCGCCCTGTTGGCGCGCATCCACGCCATCCGCGCGGCGCAGCGCAGCATCGAGGTGCAGACTTACATCTTCGCGCCCGATGCCTCGGGCAAGCTGGTGCTGAGCGAACTGCTGGCGGCGGCCCGCCGCGGCGTGCGCGTGCGGCTGCTGATGGACCAGTTGGCCGCCTTCAACGACGCGGATTTTCTCGCCGCGATGGCAACCGCGCACCGCAACCTGGAAATCAAGGTCTATAACCCGATCTTTGACGACAGCGACAGCGGTGTCCTGGCGCTGGCCGGCGGCCTGCTGTGCTGCCTCCACGAAATCAACCACCGCATGCACAACAAGCTGTTGGTGGTCGATGATCGGATCGGCATCACCGGTGGGCGCAACTATCGCAACCATTACTGGGGCTGGGATCCCGAGTTCAACTTCGTCGACCGCGATGTGCTGGTGCTGGGAGAAACCGCCGGCGAGATGCGCGCGAGCTTCGATCGCTTCTGGGCCCACGAGCAGGCGGTGTACGCCGAGGCGCTGCTCGACGTCGCAGCACGCCTGCTGAGCGGGGAAGTACAGCCCCCCGATCTGCGTCTGGACAGCCACCCGGAAGCGATACGCATCGTGGTGGCGGCCGGCAACCCTTCGGTCATCCGCAAGCGCCTGGTCGCGGCACTGCACGAGGTCGAGCGGGTCGCCTTCTACGCCGATCGACCGGGCAAGCCGTCCACGGACGACAAGGGTTTTGATCAGGATGTCACCGAGGTGTTGCGTACCCTGTTGACGGAGGCCGAACAATCGGTGGTCATGCAGACCCCCTATCTGGTCCTCTCGCGGCCGGCACTGAAAACCTTCGCGAAGCTGCGCAAGCGGCGCCCCGGCATCCGGATGGTGGTCTCGACCAACAGCCTGGCCTCCACGGATTCCCTGCCGGTCTATGCGGTGGCGCGCAAGCATCGCAAGGAGCTGATCCGCGATCTGGGGTTTCACATCTACGAATTTCGGCCCGATCCGGCCGACCGGACAACCTGGATACCCCCGGATATCGGTCGTGCGGCGACAGCGGATCCTGCGGCGCGGCAGGGCCTTCCCGTGGCGAGCGATGAGCCGCTGAGCATCCACGCCAAGAGCCTGGTGATCGACAGCCGCCTCGCAGTGATCGGCTCGCACAATTTCGACCCGCGCTCGGAGAGCTACAACACCGAGGTTTTCCTGGTGGTGGATGACGCCCGGTTCGCGCAACGGCTGGAAGCCCAGATACTGCGGGCGACGCTGCCGGCAAACGCCTGGGTGGTGGCGGCCCAGGACCGGATCCCGGTGCTCTCCTATTTCAGCGGTCTGATCGCCGAGGTCTCCCGCCGGCTGCCGATTCTGGATATCTGGCCGTTTCGCTATACCACCTGTTACGAACTGATCCCGGGCAGGACGCCCCTGCCCCCGGACCACCCGGAGTTCCGGGACCACTACCAGGATGTGGGGGAGTTCCCGCAGGTCGCGCTGCCCCTGAAGCAGATCCAGGCGGAGCTGATCAGCGCTTTCGGCGGCTTCAGCGTGCCCTTTCTGTAAACCCCTCGCTGTCCGCAGGGCGGCCAGGTGGGCGCATCCACCCCGAACGGCGGTAGCGGATGCGCGGCGCGGTTGCCGTCAGGCCAGTTCCAGCCCGGGCAGATCCCCGGCCTGGCGAAAGGCCTCGAGCTTGGCGAAGTAGAGGTTCGCGCCCATCATGCCGCCATAGGGCTGGTTGTGTTTGGCCCTGGGGTCGTGCTGGCCCTCCAGGTTGTAGTAACCGGGCGTGCAGGAGGTGCCGCCCATGGGGCCGCGGGCCTCGGTGCCATAGACCTCGGCGGACCAGGCCTGCTCGGCCTCCTCGGCGGCGTCCACGCGGGTGATGTCCTGATCCTGGAAATGCTTCACCAGGTGGGCGATGTGCTTGGCGCCCTCGTCGAGGCCATCGGGGTAGTTGGCGGTAAAGGACGCCTGCCCGTTGCCGACGATGAAGCAGTTGGGGAAGCCTCGGGTATGAATGCCGTAGAGGGTGCGCATACCCTGCCGCCATTTGTCCTCCAGGCTCTGCCCATCCACACCGATCAGGTCGTAGCCGGCGCGACGGGTGTAGTCGGTGCCAACCTCGAAACCCGTGGCGAAGATCAGGCAATCGAGCTCGTATTCGACACCCTCGACCACCACGCCGCGTTCGGTGATGCGCTCGACGCCCTGGCCCTCGGTATCCACCAGCTTGACGTTGGGGCGGTTGAAGGTGGGCAGGTAGCGATCGTCCAGACAGGGCCGTTTGCACATGAAGGCGTACCAGGGCTTCAGCGCCTCGGCGGTCTCCGGGTCCTCGACGATCTCGTCGATCCGGCGGCGAACATTCTCCATCTTTTCGAAGTTGGCCAGCTCAAAGACTTCCAGCACCTTTTCCCGGGGCACATCCTTGCCCGCCTCGCGCATGCGCCGGCGGTAGATCTTGCCCATCTCGACCCAGGCATCGTCGAACTGGTCGAGCTGATCGATCTCGCCGCGGCGTCCGCCGCGGCCGGTGAGGATGGCGGTGAAGTCCTTCTGGCGCTGCTTCTGCCAGCCGGGTTTCAGGCTGGCCGCCCACGCCATGTCCGTGGGGTGGTCGTTGCGGGGATCGACGCCGGACGGCGTGCGCTGGAACACATAGAGCTGCTTGGCCCATTCGCCCAGATGGGACACGCACTGCACCGCAGTGGCGCCGGTGCCGATGATGCCCACGCGCTTGTCGCGCAGGCCGGTGAGATTGCCGCGGGCATCGCCGCCGGTGTAGCCGTAGTCCCAGCGGCTGGTGTGAAAGGTATGGCCCTTGAAGTCGTCGATACCGGGAATGCCGGGCAGCTTGGGCCGATTCAGCGGCCCGTTGACCATCACCACGAAGCGCGCCTGGATGCGGTCGTCGCGATCGGTGTGGATGATCCAGCGGCGGGCGGCCTCGTCCCAGGCCATCTGTTTGACTTCGGTCTGCAGGCAGGCGTTGTCGTAGAGCCGGTAATGCTCGGCGATGCGCCGGCAGTGGGCGAGGATCTCCGGGGCGTCACAGTACTTGCGCGGCGGCAGGTAGCCGAGCTCTTCGAGCAGCGGCAGATAGGTATAGGCCTCGATATCGCAGGCCGCGCCCGGGTAGCGGTTCCAGTACCAGGTGCCGCCGAAGTCGGCGCCCTTTTCGATCATGCGGATATCCTCGATGCCGGCCTCGCGCATGCGCGCGCCGGCCAGCAGGCCGCCGAGCCCGCCGCCGATGATGGCCACCTCGACCTGATCGGTGAGCGGCTCGCGCACCAGGGGCGTATCCACATAGGGGTCGTCGAGAAAATAGGAATACTCGCCCTTGATCTCCTGGTACTGCTCATTGCCGTCCGGACGCAGGCGCTTTTCCCGCTCTTGGGCATATTTGCGTCTGAGAAATTCCGGGTCGAAGGACTCCCGGGCTGCGGAACTGCTCATGGTTCAATCTCCTGACAGGTGTGGATCAGTTATCGTTCTTCTCGTCCTGGTGACGCTATCGCCATCCCGGATACCGCCTTGGTGCCGGACTCTGGCGGGACTGTGGCGAAACCGGGCCGGGAGCGGACGGCCTGGCCGTCCTGGATGCGGACCGGCGCTGTCGGTTGGCGTCATGGTTGACTTGTTCTGGGGCGGCCGCAATGCTGGCCATCTGCCCCAAGCGTAAGAAAAAGTATTGGCTATTGCCAGCACCAATTATCCGGGCGAGGTGACACTCCAGTGCCGGGTTTTGCTCCAAGGCAGACGGCGGGGTGGCCTGGCCCCGTGCCGCTACCCGGGAGCGTCATCACCCCGCCCCGCCAACGCCCGGCGCAGAAGAAAGGGTGTCAGCAGGGTCGTGGCGACCGCGACCACCACCACCGCGGAGTAGAGATTCTCGACGACCGGGGGCGGCGGTTGGGGCGCCGAAAAAACACCCCCGCGCAGCGCGATGTCGGCAATGATGAGTTCCACCGCGCCGCGCCCGCTCATGGCGATGCCCACCGCGGTGGCACCCCGCGCGCCCAGGCCCAGACCCCAGGCGATGCCGCCGGCACCGAGCAGCTTGCCGCCGAACGCAACCAGCACCAGCAGCACCACGAACAGGGGCACCTGAGCGAGCGCGATCAGATCGAGATGCAGGCCGATGGAGGCGAAGAACACGGGTCCCAAGAAGCCGCTGTTGATGCCGGAAACCTGGGTCTTGACGTGCTCGAAGCGCGACTCGTCGATGGTCGTGCGGTTGAAGAACAGGCCGGCCATGAAGGCGCCCAGAATGAAATGCAGTCCCAGCCATTCGGCGAGCACGGCGTAGGCCAGGGCCATGATCAGCACCGCGCTGAGTTCGAACTCCGCGACCCAGGCCCGCTCCAGCAGGGGCCTCAACCTGGGCACCAGGTAGAGGCCCAGGACAATGGTGATCGCGAAGAAGACCAGGATCCGCGCACCCAGGGCCAAAAGATCGGCGAGTCCCGGAAAGGTGCCCGTACGCACCACGGCGAGCAGCACCGCCAACAGCACCAGGCTCAGCACGTCGTCGAAAATGGCGGCCGAGACGATGGTCCGGCCGGTGCGCGTGTCGAGCTGGTTCAGGTCGATGAGGATCTTGACCGCCACCGGGACCGCGGTGATCGCCAGCGCCGTACCCACGAACAGCGCCTGCACCAGCTTGAGTTCGGAATCCGGCAGGAACAGCCAGGCGAATCCGAATCCCGACACCAGGGGCACCAGAAACCCGCCCAGGGCGACCGCGAAGGCGGTCATGCTGCCCTCGGCCAGTTCCCGGGGCTTCAGTTCGATGCCGGCAAAGAGCATCAGAAAGAAGATCGCCAGGTCGGTGATCGCCAGGAAGACTTCGTTGTCGGGCAGATCGGCGAGCACCGGAAAAAGACCACTGCTCTGCGCCACCACCAGGCCCAGGGCGATGCCTGCGACCAGTTCACCCACCAGCGTGGGCTGGCCGAGACGCGCGGCGATCTCTCCGCCCAGCCGGGTCAGCACCAGCAGCACCAGCAGGATGTAAAGCAATTCCATTCGATCGCCGCTCCTGGATCTCGGGTTCGCGCGGAATCCGCCATCCGCTGCGCCGCCGGCGCCGCGTGGACCAATCACGGCACGACACCTGGGCATGCTAACCCAGTCGGCGGGTCGGCCCCCACTCTCGCCCGGGACCTGCCCCAAACCGCGAACCCCGGGCCGCGGGGGCTGTCGTAGCGATCAACCCCGGGGCTATCCTGAGACCCTATGAGAACCTTTGCCTGTCACTGCGGGAATACCCTGTTCTTTCGCAATCTGGGCTGTGCCCGATGCGGCCGTCAGGTCAATTTTTTACCCGATCAGCAGCGCCTGAGCGCGGTGGCGCCGGCGGCCGACGGCACCCTGGTGCCGGTGAGCCCGGGGGCCGTGGTGCGGCCCTACCGGCAATGCCAAAACCAGATCCAGCACCAGGTATGCAACTGGTTGATCCCGGCCGCCGAGCCGACCGCGATGTGCGTGGCGTGCCGCCTCAATCGCACCATCCCGGACCTTTCGATACCGGGCAACCTGGAGCTCTGGCAACGCCTGGAGGTGGCCAAGCACCATACCGTCTACAGTCTGCTGCAGCTGGGACTGCCGGTCCTCGACCAGCAATGCGACCCGGTCAACGGCCTGGCCTTCGAGTTTCTGGCCGACAGCACGCCAGACAGCGAATTCACCGAGCCGCTGTACAGCGTCCCGCCGGTGGTCACCGGCCACGACAACGGCGTGGTCACCATCAATCTCGCGGAAGCCGACCCGGTTGCGCGCACCCGGATCCGCCGCGATATGGGCGAGGGGTACCGCACCCTGCTCGGCCACTTCCGCCACGAAGTCGGTCATTACTACTGGCAGCAGCTGGTCGCGGGGAGCGGCGACCTGGCGGGTTTCCGCAACCGCTTCGGCGACGAGCGCGCCGACTATGGCACGGCCCTGCAGGCCTATTACGCCCAGCCGACCCCGCGGCAAGTGCCACCGCAATACATCAGCGCCTACGCCAGCTCCCACCCCTGGGAGGACTGGGCGGAATGCTGGGCGCACTATCTGCACATGGTCGATACGCTGGAGACCGCGGCCGATTTTGGCCTGCATATCAACGATCGCCTGCTCGAACACAGGCCCGATCCGGAAACCCCGGTGCCGATCGGCAACCCCGGCGACGACTTCGCGGCCATGCTCGAAGACTGGCACCGGCTCAGCGTCGCCATCAACGCGCTCAATCGCAGCATGGGTGCGGAAGACCCCTATCCTTTCGTGATCACCCGGGGGGTCGAGGAGAAGTTGGAATTCGTGTACCGGATCATCGCCCGGGCGCGCCGCCGACCGGGGCTGGAGTACTGAAGCCGCCGTTCAGGCGGAAGTCAGCGGTTCGTCTTCACGCAGGCTGCCGCCGCCGTGAGCGCCATGCTCGGTGGCCAGAATCCAGCGATCGACGCGGGCTTGGCGCCATTCCTCATCCATGTCGACCGGTGCCTCGCCGGCCACCAGCTGCCCCGGAGACAGATAATCGTGGAGCTCGCGCATGTTGCGCACCCGCAGGTTGTCCACCCGCCGGAAAATGTGGTCGGGTGCCAGTTCGGCGGGCGAATGCAGGCCCATGGCACCGAGCAACTCCATGAACCCCTTGATCGTTGCGGTCTGGTAGTTCGCCACTCGGACTCGCTTGTCGGCGACGTCGAGTCCATAGGTCAGCGCCGGATCCTGGGTGGTGATCCCCGTGGGACAGGTGTTGGCATTACAGCGCAGCGACTGGATGCAGCCCAGCGCGAACATCATGCCGCGCGCGCTGTTGCACAGGTCGGCGCCAATCGCGAGGGCACGAATCATGTGGAATCCGGTGATGATCTTGCCACTGGCAATGACCCGGATCTGGTCGCGCAGGCCGGCGCCCACCAGCGCGTTGTGGACGAAGACCCAGGCGTCCCGGGCAGGCATGCCCATCGAATTGGAAAATTCCAGGGGCGCGGCGCCGGTACCGCCCTCGCCGCCATCGACGGTGATGAAGTCCGGATAAATGCCGGTTTCCAGCATGGCCTTGCAGATCGCGAAGAAATCCGTGCGCCGACCAATGCACAGTTTGAACCCGACCGGCTTGCCGCCGGACAGTTCACGCAGCCGGGCGAGAAATTCGAGCAACCCTGTGGGACTGTCGAACTCCGGGTGTCCAGGCGGCGAAATCACCGTCTCGCCAGCCTTGAGCAGGCGGATCCGGGCAATCTCCGGCGATACCTTGACGCCGGGCAGCACGCCGCCGTGCCCCGGCTTGGCGCCCTGGGAGAGTTTCAGCTCGATCATCTTCACCGCATCGCGACGGGCTTGATCGGCAAAGGCCTCGGGGTCGAAGCGGCCGGCGCGGGTGCGGCAACCGAAATATCCGGTGCCGATCTGCCAGATCAGATCGCCGCCCTCTGCCCAGTGTGCGTCGGAGATTCCCCCTTCGCCGGTGTTGTGGGCGAAGCCGCCGATCCGAGCGCCGCCATTGAGCGCCCGTATCGCCGGCGCGGATAGCGCCCCGAAGCTCATCGCCGAGACATTGAGCAGGGACGCGAGATAGGGTTGGCGGCACTGGTCGTTGCCGATGCGAACGCGCGGCGGCTCACCCAAGCCGTGGTGCGCTGCCATGGAGTGGCTGGCCCATTCGTAGCCGATGCCATATACGTCCCTCTGGGTGCCCAGAGGCTGGGTTTCCAGCTCTCCCTTGGCGCGCTGGTAGACGATGGCCCGAAACTCCCGTTCCACCGGATAGGCGTCAACGTTGCTGTCGATGAAGTACTGCTGGATCTCCGGGCGGATACGCTCCATCAGATAGCGGAGATGGCCGATGATGGGAAAGTTGCGCAACACCGTGTGACGCCTTTGCAGAGCGTCGTGAAAACCGAGTACGGCCAGCGGCACGATCAGCGCCAGCAGCCACAGCGCCTGGAGCGTAACCAACGCCGCCGCCGCGGTCAGCGCGACCACCAGGACCAGCAGGTAGAGCAGTCGGCGGCGGATCATCGCTCGCACCCCGGGCGCGCAGCGCCGCGCGGTGTCCTGGTTGGCATGACGCGCATAACAGACCTCAGAGGAAGATGCTGCGGGGCAACAGGGCACTGACCACGAAATTGGGCGAGTTCACCACATTGCTCAGGCGCAGGTCGGCGGCGACGCTGCAGATCACATAGGCTTGCTCGGCATCGTAACCACGCGCCTCGAGCAGGTCCATCAGGTTGAGCAGGGCATTGCGGCTGGCAAGCTCCAGATCGCCAGCCCGGTTCTCCCCACCGGCGGTAATCGGCATGCCCATGGCGCCCAGCGCCGCGCCGGCGGCCGGCTGCGCGGGCAGTTCGAACACCGGCCCCAGATCCGGCCGACCGGCCGCCCATCCCTTGTGCAACCGGAATCTCAAGCGCACCGTCGCGCCCATCTCGATCGCGGTGGCGCACACCTCGCCATCGCCCTGGGCGAAGTGGGCATCACCGGCGGAAAACAGGGCCCCCTCCACATACACGGGAAGCAGCAGGCGCGCACCCCGGGTCAGCTGGCGGACATCGAAGTTGCCGCCGTTCTCCCGCGGCGGAATGGTGCGTAGCCCGGCAGCGGCGCAGGCACCGCCCGGCACCGCGCCGCAGGCGTCGGGCAACTGTGCCTCGCCGCCCAGTTCCGCCAGGCGCCGCTCGCGCGCCGACCAGCGCTCGAGCAGCGCCGCCGAGGGCGCCACCGCGGACACCCCCAGGAAGGGAGCGCCCGGAATCCGGATGCCCGGCAGGCGCTCGGCCGTGGCCCAGCCATCGGCGATCTGCCAATGCACCAGGTAGGGATCGGGAAAGCGATCGCGCAGCAACCCGAAGCCGGGCAGGATGCAGGACACCCCGTACGGCTGGGGTTCGATAGCGAGGAATTCGATTTCCAGACCATCCCCCGGCACCGCGCCCTCGATCCACAGCGGGCCGGTCAGCGGGTGCACGCGGCCGCCGTCCATGCGGCCGACATCGCGATCCTCGCTGCCGGGCGGCAGCTGGCCGTCGAAGGCATCGCGGGTTTCCAGGAGGATCTCTTCGCCCGGCGCCACCGCACAGATCGGCGCGATCTCCGGATGGAAGCGGTTGTGGCCGGTGTGGGGTTCCTCGGCCAGGGGTCTGTTCCGGTCGATACCTATCCGCTGCATGGATTCCCGGTGCTCGCGCTGGAACCACCAAGGCTAATAAGATCCTCCACCACCTGCACAAACCCGCCAGTTACCGTCGGGCGCTGGCGCAGCGGAAACCGGCCCCGCGATCCACTGCCGATCGCGAAACGAACTTTCCGCCATGACCATGAGTCCCATCCTTCGTCACTCAACGATCGGGATACACCCATGACCATTCATCTCGCCTTGCAGCCGCTGCTGGCGCTGATCGCCGGCATTCTCATCCTGGTGATGCCGCGCCTGCTCAACTTCATTGTCGCCATCTATCTGATCGTGGTGGGCTTGACCGGCATCCTGAATCTCTAGTGGGCCATGCGGTTAATTAGGTAACGCTCAGCCGTCGCACAAGCGTTGTGGGCAAGGCGCGCGAGTGCAGGACTGGCTTTCCCAATTCAAGAGAGCGGAACGCAGCTCACGACGCTTGCGCGGCGGCCCTCCGGGAGCCACTGTGCTGGCGCGACTCGGCGTTGCGTTTCTTGGCAAGGGAACAACCATTCCCTGCGAAACGCGCCTTGATTCGCACCAGCACAGTGGCTCTGAGCGTTACCCAATTAGCCGCATGGCCCACTGCGGCTATACGGCGGCCGATCGATACCTGCGTTTCGATCAATACCTCACCGCAAGCCGGCGCGAACCGAGCCGGTTGCGGATGCTTCTCTTCAATATCCGCGGTCGGCTGGCCGAACTCTGCAAGGGCTTCGACTACCCGGACCACGCCCGACGCTGGGCACAACCGCGCGGCACGGGCTGGAAACCGAGCGGGGAATTTGCTGTAGTCCCTCCCCGACAGACTTCCTGGCAGCCCTTGTCCATGTCCGAGCTACGGCAAGTCGTCGCCGACCTGCGCGCCGAAGGCGACGAACTCCACGAATTCCTCCGCCCCCTCGACGTCCATGACTGGTCGCTGCGCACCAGATTCAAGGACTGGACCATCAACGATGTGATCGCCCATCTCTACTTCGGCGACCACCTGGGGCTCACCTCTCATCGCAGTGGCGACCAATTCCGCGCTTTCATGGCCCGGGTTCAGGAATCCGGGCTCTCCCTGGTGGAATTCACCCGACGCTGGCTGAGCGACCTATCCGGACCGCCGCTGCTGCAAAGCTGGCACGAGCAATTTGTCACCATGTGCGACCTGTTCGCGGCGAGCGACCCCGATCAGCGGCTCACCTGGGCGGGGCCGAGCATGGGCATCCGCATGTTCGCCACCGCCCGGCTGATGGAAACCTGGGCGCACAGCTGGGCAATCTACGATCGCCTCGGGATCGCCAAGCCCGAAACCGACCGCATCCGCCATATCGTCGCGATCGGCACCCGCACCTACGGCTGGACCTTCGCCAACCGCAGCCTGGCGGAGCCCGGCCCGGCGCCCCAGCTGGTGCTGGAGGCACCTTCGGGAGCGCGCTGGGAGTGGCACCAACCCCAGCAGCAGAACTGCATTCGAGGCACCGCGATCGAGTTCTGCCAGGTGGTCACCCAGGTGCGCAACATCGCCGACACCGGACTCGAGGTGGTCGGCGAGCCCGCCCGCGCCTGGATGGCGATCGCGCAGTGTTTCGCCGGCCCGCCGGAGGCGCCGCCGGCGCCCGGGACAAGACGCCGGGAAACCTGAGCGCTCAGGCGCTGGCCGCCTCGAAGGCCTTGAGGTCGAAGTACTCGCGCCAGCCGGTGATCTTGCCGGCAGCGTCGAATTCCAGGATGCCCATCACCGGCAGCGAGTGCCGCCTGCCCTTGTGGCTCCAACCGTCCGCCCGCTCGGTCACCACGGTATCGCCGGCACAGACGACCTTGAGCAGATCAAAGGTCATGTCGTCGCCGGCGGCGACGAATTTCGCCACCGCCTTGCGAATGGGCTCGCGGCCCTGTATCGGCTTGAACGGAATGTTGTGATAGACGCCGTCCGGAGCAAAGGCGGCGGTGATGGCCTCGACGTCCTTGCGCTCCCAGGCCTGGAAGAACTCGCGGGTGAGCTGCAGGTTGCGCTCGGTGGCATCGGTAGCGGCGGTTACCACTTGACTGGTTGCGGCCATGGCGGATTTCCTCTTTTTGATTCATTAGCGTTATGGGATGCTGAATTCCGGTCGCGGGCTCGGGCCCGCGGTGGTCACCCGAGTTTAGTGGGCCACTATAGCCCTCGGCCACCGCGCACCGCCAACGCCATCGGCGCCCACCAAAGGGGCTGGCGGTCGCGCGCTGCTTTGGCATAGGCTGGAACCCAATTCCAATAACAACAGGGTAGGCCGCCATGAATGCACCACAGCTCCAGGTCTTCGCCGACGACTTTGTCTTTCTGGAGGGGCCGCGCTGGCGCTTCGACAGACTCTGGGTCTCCGACGTCAATGGGAAGCGGGTCTATACCCTGACCGAAGACGGCGCGCGCAGCCTCTGTGTCGAGGTGCCGGCACGGCCTTCGGGCATCGGCTTCCTGCCGGACGGCACCCCGCTGGTGGTGTCGATGAAGGATCGCACCCTGCAACGGGTGGAAAACGGTCGTCTGGTTGAACACGCCAGCGTTGCCCATCTGGTCGAGGGCGAGATCAACGACATGGTGGTCGACAGTCGCGGCAACGCCTATGTGGGCAGCATGGGCTACGACCTGTTCGGCGGCGCCGACTTCAAGCCCGGCAATCTGGTATTGGTGACCCCGAGCGGAGAGGCCCGTGTGGTGGCCGAAGACCTGCATTTCCCCAACGGCCCGGTGGTCACCCCCGACAACCACACCCTGGTGGTCGCCGAGAGCTGGGGCAAGCGGCTGACCGCCTTCGCCATCGAAGCCGACGGCACCCTGAGCGGGCGCCGGACCTTCGCCGACCTGGGCGACTACACGCCGGATGGCATCACCCTGGACGCCGAGGGCGCGATCTGGGTGGCCGCGTTCGCCAACAACGCCTTCGTGCGGGTGCGCGACGGCGGCGAGATCACCGAGGTGATCCCGACGGGCGACCGCCGCGCGGTCGCCTGCACTCTGGGCGGGGCGGATCTGCGCACGCTCTACGGCCTCACCTTCGCCGGCGAGATGAAGGATATCGGCAAGGGCCTGCGGGCATCGCGGATCGAAACGGCGCGGGTCGCCGTACCCGGGGCCGGCTCGCCCTGAGCGGCGGCACCGCCTCGCCCCGCACACCGATCAGGACTACCGATCAGCAATCAGGACTATCGATCAGGGCTACCTATCGGGACTTGGGCGGCTTCTTGCGAAACACCATACTTTCCTCGTTGACTTCGACTCTACAGCCGTTCTGGGCCGCGAGACGGCGCGCCAGGGGTACATAGGCGAACCTGTCCATGGGATCCTCGATCGAGGCTCGGAAGTCTTCGCGGGACACCTTGAAGGATTCACCTGCCGCCAGCTTTGAGATCTGCTCTGCATAGCTGCTCATGGGCTTTTCTCCTGTCGTTATTGTCGCTACCGAACAACACCACAGTCACAGTCGCAATCGAGGCTAGCAAAATCGGGCAATGCCGCCAATATCGCCCGCGCACGGGATTCGTGACCGGACGGCCTGTCGGACTTTCCGCGGCTTGGTCAACAAAAGGCTGGCAGAGCCAGCCCGTCGGTCAGCTTGCGCCCGGCCGTCAGAATTTATATCCCACCCCCAGCATATAGACCCAGGGGTCGATATCGACGTCAGCGGTGATGCGGTTGGCGGCGAATTTGAAGGTGGCATCGGTATCGATGTCCAGATACCAGACCGAAGCCCCTACCAGCCAATGGTCGTCCAACTGGTAATCCATCCCCAGCTGCCCGGCCCAACCCCAGGAATTGTCCAGGTCGAGGTCGCCGGATCCGAACAGGTTTTCCAGCTCACCGTCCACCTGTTCGTCGAAGAACAGGGTGTAGTTCACACCGACCCCGACATAGGGCTGCCAGCGCGAAGCGCCGTCGAGGGGAAAGTACTGCAGCGTCAGAGCCGGCGGCAGATGCTTGATGGACCCGGCGTCGACACCGACCCCCTTGGCCCTGATGTCGTGCTCGAAAGGCGTGGCCGCCAGCAGGCCGAGCCCCCAGTCCGGGGTGAGCATATAGGTGAAGGTCAGGCCCAACTGCTCGTTGTTGTCCACACCGGCCTCGGTGCCCGGCAGAACCGCTCCATCCAGCACCAGCGCGCCGCTGTCCTCGTTGGGCTGTACCGAGGCAACCCCGGCGCGCACGATGAAATCTCCCGCCTGATAGGCTGCCGCCTCACCCGCGGCCAGCACACCCAGGGCCGTCAGAACCAGTGCCGAACGGTTTTTCATGCCTACTTCCCCTCTCTGTGGATCGACGGGGACATTGCAGCAGCTGCGGTGCGCACGACACTTGACCGAAATTAACCGGCAGCCAACCCCACGCTTGATCCGGGGCAAGGTTTGGTCGATTTCAGGGAGTTCCGCCCCGATTGCCGGTCCGCACCAGGGTCTCAGCGGCCGGCCCTGGCCAGCGACGCTGACTGGACTGGGCCGCCGCTATCCACCCCCGCCCAGGCAGGGCGGAGACGCCGGCGCCCCCGCTCGCGCCGCCCACTCGGCGGGCGTGTAGGCGTGCAGGGCAAGGGCGTGGACCGGGCCGGCGAGCAGTTCGGCGAGCAGTTGATTCACGCGCCGGTGACGCTGGATGCGGGACAGGCCGGCAAAGGCCTCGGCGACCAGAATGACCTTGAAATGGGTCTCGGAACCCGGCGGCACATTGTGCTGGCCGCTCTCGTTGATGACTTCGAGCAGCGCGGGTCGCAGCGCGCTGTCGAGGGTCTCGCGCAGGCGATGCTCGACACTCATGGCAAATCAGTCGCGATGACGGACCCCGAGGCTATCACCGCCAGCTGCCGGAGTCAGCCTATCATGGCCAGCATGACGCCGGCGGCGACCGCGGAGCCGATCACCCCGGCCACATTGGGCCCCATGGCGTGCATCAGCAGAAAGTTGTGCGGATCCGCCTCCAGGCCCAGCTTGTTGGAGACCCGCGCCGCCATGGGTACTGCGGAAACCCCGGCGGAGCCGATCAGCGGGTTGATCGGCGTCTTGCTCAGCCGGTTCATCAGCTTGGCCATCAGCACCCCCGCCACCGTGCCCAGGCAGAAGGCGAAGGCACCCAGGCCGAGGATGCCCAGGGTTTCCCAGTTGAGGAATTTCTCGGCGCTCATCTTCGAACCCACGCCCAGGCCGAGAAAGATGGTGACGGTGTTGATCAGCGCGTTCTGGGTGGTGTCGCTGAGCCGATCGACCACGCCGCATTCACGCATCAGGTTGCCGAAGCAGAACATGCCCAGCAGCGGCGCGGCACTGGGCAGCAGCAATCCCACCAGCACCAGGAGCAGCAGCGGAAACAGGATCTTCTCCACCCGGGAAACCGGGCGCAACTGCTGCATCACGATGCGCCGCTCGTCCGGGGTGGTGAGCAGGCGCGCGATCGGCGGCTGGATGATGGGCACCAGCGCCATGTACGAATACGCGGCCACCGCCACGGCGCCGAGCAATTCCGGGGACAGGATGCTGGTCACGAAGATGGCCGTGGGGCCATCGGCGCCGCCGATGATGCCGATCGAGGCGGCGTCGCGCAGCGAGAAATCGAGCCAACCGAGCTGCCCCATGAAGACTGCGCCGAGCAGGGTCGCGAAGATTCCCACCTGGGCCGCGGCACCCAGCAGCAGGGTCTTGGGATTGGCGAGCATGGGACCGAAATCGGTCATCGCGCCCACCCCCATGAAAATGATCAGCGGAAACAGTCCGGTGGCAATACCCGCCTCGTAGATGTAGTAGAGCAGACCGCCGGGACTTTGCAGATGGCCCTGGGCATCGTACACGGGCAGGGCCTCGAAACCCGCGCCGGGCAGGTTCACCAACAGGGTGCCGATGCCGATGGGCACCAGCAGCAGCGGTTCGAACCGGCGGTGAATCGCCAGGTAGAGCAGTATCAGCCCTACCGTCATCATCGCCGCCGGCCCCAGACCCATTTGCGCCACGCCGGACTGCTGCCACAGAATCGCAAGCTTCTCCATACCGCGCCCCTCAGGCGATCGCGAGCAGGGTGTCGCCGACCGCGACCTGGTCCCCGACCTTGACCGCGATTTCGGTGACGGCACCTGCGCCGGGGGCGCTGACCGCGGTTTCCATCTTCATCGCCTCCAGCATCAACACCTGCTGCCCGGCCGCCACGGCATCACCGGGCTTGACCAGAATCTTCACCACGGTGCCGGCCAGAGGCGCGGGCAGCGGGGTTCCCCCGGCGGCGGTCGCCGCGCCAGCGGAAGACTGCGCCGCGCCGGGCTCGGCTCCGCCCACGGCAGCGATCCCGGTGACGTCCCCACCCTCGGCCACGGTAACCGTGTAGGAACGGCCTTCCACGGTGACCGTATAGACTTCCTCGCCGGCCTCCGTCCGCACCGGCTCGGAACGCACATCCGGCGCCGGCTCGAAGGCCGAGGGGTCGCGGCGGTGGGCGAGGAAGCGCAGCCCCACCTGGGGAAACAGTCCATAGGTGAGCACGTCGTCCAGCTCCCGGTCCCCTTCGGCGAGGCGGATGTCCTGCTCCGTGGCCTGCTCCCGGAGCTCGTCGCGCAGGCGGTCGAACTCGGCGCCGAGCAGATCCGCCGGCCGGCATTGAATGGGCTCGGCGCCGTCGAGCACGCGCTGCTGCAATGCCTTGTCGACCGGCGCCGGGGTAGTGCCATACTCGCCCTTGAGCACCGCCTCGGTCTCCCGGGACAGCACCTTGTAGCGCTCCCCGGAGAGCACGTTGAGCACCGCCTGGGTGCCGACGATCTGTGAGGTGGGGGTGACCAGCGGAATGAAACCGAGGTCTTCGCGCACCTTGGGGATCTCCGCGAGCACCTCGTCCATGCGCTCGGCGGCGCCCTGCTCGCGCAACTGGTTCTCCATGTTGGTGAGCATGCCCCCCGGCACCTGGGCGACCAGGATGCGGGAATCCACCCCCCGCAAAGAGCCCTCGAAACGGGCGTATTTCTTGCGCACCTCGCGAAAATAGGCGGCGATCTCTTCGAGCAGATGGATATCCAGCCCGGTATCGCGCCCGGTACCCTGCAGGATCGCCACCAGGGCTTCGGTCGGCGAGTGCCCATAGGTCATGGACATCGAGGAGATCGCGGTGTCGACATTGTCGATGCCCGCCTCGATGCATTTCAGATAGGTGGCCGTCGACATGCCGGTGGTGGCATGGCACTGGATGTGGATGGGGACCGAGACCGTCTCCTTGAGGCGGCGCACCAGCTCGTAACCCGCGTAAGGGGTGAGAAGGCCGGCCATGTCCTTGATGCAGATGGAATCGGCGCCCAGGTCCTCGATCCGCCGCGCCAGATCCAGCCACAGATCCAGGGTATGCACCGGGCTGATGGTGTAGGACATGGTGCCCTGGGCGTGCTTGCCCGTCTGGCGCACGGCGCGCAGCGCGGTCTGCAGGTTGCGGACGTCATTCATGGCGTCGAACACCCGGAACACATCGACGCCGCTGACGGCGGCGCGCTCCACGAATCTTTCCACGACATCATCGGCATAGTGCCGATAACCGAGAATGTTCTGGCCCCGAAACAGCATTTGCTGCGGGGTGTTGGGCATCGCCTTTTTCAGTTCACGGATACGTTCCCAGGGATCCTCGCCCAGGTAGCGGATACAGGCGTCGAAGGTGGCGCCGCCCCAGGATTCCAGCGACCAGAAACCGACCTGATCGAGTTTGGCGGCGATCGGCAGCATATCGTCGAGCCGCAGGCGGGTGGCGAACAGCGACTGGTGCGCGTCGCGCAGCACCACGTCGGTGATGCCCAGGGGGCGAGGTTGATCAGACATGGAAAAGCGGGCTCCGTCTCGGAAAAATCGTTGCGGCGGCGGCCCTCAGCCCTTGCGGTGGCGGTCGATCGCGGCCTGGATGACGGCGCGCAGGCGGTCATCGACCGGCGCTGATTGAGCGGGCTGTGGTGGGGGTGCGACAGGCACGGGCTCCGGCAGCCAGCGGCGCACCGCGGCGGACAACGCCACTACCGCGATCACCAGCAGGATGAGGAACACGAACACCGTGCCCATGCCGTAGATCATCAGATCCACGCCCTGAGCGACCAGTGATCCCTCGTTCGCCACAGGCACCTCCCAGAGGGCCAAAAGATCGGCGGATTATACACGGGCCGGTCGCGGGCCAGGCCAGGCCCTGCCGCCCGCCGTCCTCGCGGCGCTTCTCGCCAAACTGCTAGAATGCCCGCTCCCCAGCCCCCCGGATCTGCGATGAGCGTTCGCGCCCTGATCGACCAACGCCTGCGCACGGCAATGGCCGCCTGCGGGATTCCCGCGCACCTCGAACCCCAGCTGGCCCGGGCCTCGCGACCGGAGTTCGGCGATTTTCAGGCCAATGGCGCCCTGGCGGCGGCCAAACAACTGAAAACCAGGCCCAGGGAACTCGCCGAACGGATCCTGGCGCAGGCCGAACTCGACGGCATAGTCGCGCGCGCCGAGATCGCCGGGCCCGGCTTCATCAATCTCCACCTGGCGGACGATTTTCTCGCCCGGCTGCTCGACGATCTGCGCCACACCCAGCGCCTGTGCCCGGCGGTCGAGGAGCCACAGCGGGTGGTGGTCGATTACTCCTCGCCCAACCTCGCCAAGGAAATGCACGTCGGCCACCTGCGCAGCACCATCATCGGCGACGCCGTGGTCCGGGTGCTGGAATACCTGGGCCACGAGGTCATCCGCCAGAACCACATGGGCGACTGGGGCACCCAGTTCGGCATGCTGATCGCGGAACTCGAGGACCATCTGGGGGCTGGCGAAGCGCCGGACATGGCGCTCGCCGACCTGGAGCAGTTCTACCAGAACGCCAAGGCACATTTCGATCTCGACGCCGGGTTCGCCAGCCGCGCCCGCCACCATGTAGTGCAACTGCAGGCCGGCGATCCCCACTGCCGCGCGCTCTGGCTGCGCTTCATCGACATTTCCATCGCCCACAGCGAAGCCATCTACCGCCGCCTGAACGTCACCCTCAGCCACGCCGACATCCGCCCGGAGAGTTTCTACAACCCGCAACTGGAGGAAATCGTCACCCAGTTGACCGACCAGGAAATCGTCCGCGAGGACCAGGGCGCGCTGGTGGCCTTTCTGCCAGAGCTTGCCGACCGGCAGGGCAACCCGGGAGTAGTGATCGTGCGCAAGTCCGACGGCGGCTACCTCTACGCCACCACGGACCTGGCGGCGCTGCGCTATCGCGGCCGGGAACTGGGCGCACAGCGCATCCTCTATTTCATCGACGCCCGGCAGGCGCTGCACATGAAGCAGATGTTCGCCCTGGCCCGGAAGGCCGGGCTGGTCGATCCGGGCTTGAGCCTGGAGCACCATGCCTTCGGCACCATGCTGGGCCCCGACGGCAAACCCTTCAAGACCCGCAGCGGCGGCACCGTCAAGCTCGCCGATCTGCTCGAAGAGGCGGTCGCGCGGGCCGCTCGGCTGGTGGCCGCCAAGGACCCCCAGCTGATCGAGACCAGCCCCGAGGAGATCGCCCGCAAGGTGGGTATCGGCGCGATCAAGTACGCCGACCTGAGCAAGACCCGCACCCACGACTATGTGTTCGATTGGGAGGCGATGCTGAGCTTCGACGGCAATACCGCGCCCTATCTCCAGTACGCCTATACCCGTACCCAGAGCCTGTTCCGCCGCGCCGCCGCCCTGCCCGGCGCGGTACCGGGCGCGATCCGCATCACCGAGAACGCGGAGCGGCGCCTGGCGCTGTTGCTGCTGGAGTTTCCGGACATACTCCGCCAGGTCGCCGCGGACGCCTACCCGCATGTGCTGTGCAACTACCTCTACGAGCTGGCCACCGCCTTCACGGGTTTCTACCAACAGTGCCCGGTGCTGAAGACCGAGATCGATGCCGAGCTGCGCGCCAGCCGGCTGGCGCTGTGTGATCTCGCCGCCCGCACCCTGGCCACCGGCCTGGAGCTGCTGGGTATCGAGGTCATGGCGGAGATGTAAGCCCTGCGCCACCCAGTTCGCGCCGGTACAGCTCCGCCATCGCCGCATCGAAACAGCAGAAGATCACCCGCTCGACCGGGGTCGGTCGCGCCAGCGCGGCGCCCACCTCGCGCACCGCGATGGGCACTGCCCGCGCTGCGGGAAAGCCGTACACCCCGCAGCTGATCGCCGGAAATGCGAGCGATGCAAAGCCCTGCTCGGCGGCCAGCGCCATGGCGTTGCGGTAGCAACTCGCCAGCAGCGCCTCCTCGCCGGCACCACCGCCGTGCCATACCGGCCCCACCGCATGGATGATCGCCCCTGCCGGCAGCCGGAAACCCGGAGTCAACCGCACCTCGCCAGTGGGACAGCCGCCGATGGCGCGGCAGGCGGCCTGCAGCTCCCGCTGGCCGGCGGCGCGATGGATGGCGCCATCGACACCGCCGCCTCCCGCGAGGCGCTCGTTGGCGGCATTGACGATGGCGTCCACCCGCAGCGCGGTGATATCCCCCTCGATAGCCTCGATCATGATTCCCTCCGGTCGACTGCGGCGCGCCGCACACCGGGACCGGAGCCAGCCCCAGGGTCATCAGTGCGTCGGCCCGCGCGGCAAAAACCTGACAATTTGCTTGAACTGGAAAGCTCAAGCTGTTAACAATGCGAGCAAATCTGTTCCGTCAACCTGCGAACCTCAGGGGGCTGCGCCCAATGTGTTCGACCTGTGACCTGCGCCGCGTCATCCGTACCACGCTCAAGCAACTCGGCGACTGGTCGCGGGCTGCGGAAAACCTGCTGCTCGGCACCGCGCTCGCCGAATCCGGCGATGACGCCCGCCTGCGGCGCGGCAGACGACTGGGAATCTATCGTATTTCACCGGCCGCGCACCGGGCGATCTGGGACCGCTACCTGGTCCACCACCCGGAACTGGCCAGCCGGGTGCGGGGACTCGCCGGCCAGCACGGCTTTCTGCGCGATCCCCACGGCGAACTGGCAACCAACCTGAAGTACGCAACGGCAATCGCCTGGATGCGCTACCGGCAGCGCCAGGTCACCCTCCCCGACCAGCAGGACATCGCCGCGCTGGCGCGCTGCTGGCGGCGCTGCTTCCACCGCCGCGCCGACGCCGAAAGTCAGGACTTCATCTCGCGCTGGGCAGCCGCCGAACACCGCGCGGCAGCGGCCTGAAGCCGCTCAGCGCAGGTTGCGCGCGGCGATCCGGACCTGTTCCTCGCGGCGCAATTGCAACCCCGCGAAATCGAACAGCGCCGGATCCCCCAGCTGGGACGGGGCGACATTGCAGATCGCCGAAAAGATGGTCTCGGTGCGCCCCGGATACTGGCGCTCCCAGTCGCGCAGCATCTGCTTGATCACCTTGCGCTGGAGATTTTCCTGGGACCCGCAGAGGTTGCAGGGAATGATCGGAAACTCCCGGTACTCCGCGTAGCGCGCCAGGTCGTCCTCGCGGCAGAAGGCAAGCGGCCGGATCACCAGGTTGCGGCCGTCGTCGGAGAGCAGCTTGGGCGGCATGGCCTTCAGCTTGCCGCCGTAGAACATGTTGAGAAACAGGGTCTCGACGATATCGTCGCGGTGGTGACCCAGGGCAATCTTGGTGGCACCGATCTCCTCGGCGAAACCATAGAGAGTCCCGCGGCGCAGCCGCGAACACAGCCCGCAGTAGGTTTTGTGCTCGGGCACCAGGTCGGTGACGATGCTGTAGGTGTCCTTTTCCAGAATATGGAAAGGCACCCCGAGAGCGGTGAGATATTCCGGCAGCACCTGCTCGGGAAATCCCGGCTGCTTCTGATCCAGATTGACCGCGACCAACTCGAAATCCACCGGCGCCGTCTGCTGCAGATTGCGCAGAATGTCGAGCATGCCGTAGCTGTCCTTGCCGCCGGACAGGCACACCATGACCCGGTCGCCCTCCTCGATCATCTGGTAACGGGCGATGGCATTGCCGACCTGCCGACGCAGGCGTTTTTGCAGCTTGTTGAACTCTAGGCGGTCGCGACCGTGCAATTCAGCCATGGATTCGGGACGGGGCGGAGTGGGCGGCCATTCTAACGGCCGCCGCGGCCGGCTGCACTCAGGGCGCGTTCAGCGTCCAGTTGTCCTGGTACTGAATGTTGCCCTTGTAACCGAGCAGATAGAGGGCCTTGCGGTCCTCCGCATAATGCGCCAGCAGGCGCAGAAATTCCTTGCGATCGCGGCCGAAATCCTGCTCGTAGGTTTCCAGCACGCGGGAAGCGCGCAGCGGTCCCCGGGCACCCGCGATCGACAGCCCGCGATCGGAGTTGATGAACCTGCGTCCGGCGCTGGTCAGCAGCTCCCGGCTGTTGGGCCCGGTGCAGGCGCGGGGCTGGATGTCCGGGCACCCCAGACCGCCGCAGGCCAGGCCGAACAGGATCCGGTGGTCTTTCCAGATCGGCATCAGAATGCGATGCTCGATGTCATCCAGAGACAACGGCTGACCGGCAACGGTGACCAGCGGCGCCCGCCAGGGCTCGGCGCCATCGATGCGAATGTTGCTGATATCGGCGACCGGAAAGTGATCGATAATCAGCTGCACAGTGAGCGCATTGTAGAGATTGATCCAGTACGCCAGCTGTTCCTTGCGACGGTAATCGCGGGGGTCGAGACCGGCGAGGCGGTCGATGTAGCGGTCGAGCGCCGCGCGGTCCGCGGCCGATACCTCGCCGTAGCGAAAGCGGTTGATGCCGGACGCATGGCTCTCCACCACATAGCGGTGCAGGAGGCCGTCCCAGACACCGTGGTCGATGACCGCGGGATTGCCAGCTTCGGCGCGGTCCCAGTCCGCCACCGATAACGCCATGCTCTGCGGCGGATAACCAACGGCAGCAGCCATCACGGACAACAGCACTGCGGCAAGGGCGAGGCGTTTCGACACGGCGATTCCGGTTTCTTTCCAGGGTCGCGCTTTTGTACCAGTATTTCCGGCACCCTACAATCGAATCTTCCCGGTTTTTCTGAAATGCCCATGACAAGTCTCAACGCCGCCGAGATCGACGCCCTCGATCGCGCCCACCTCTGGCACCCCTACTCCTCGCTGACCGCGCCGCCGCCGGCCTATTTGGTGCGCCGCGCGCGGGGCTGCCTGCTCGAACTCGACGATGGCCGCACCCTGATCGACGGCATGGCCTCCTGGTGGTGCGCAATCCACGGCTACAACCATCCGACGCTGAACGCCGCCATCAGCGAGCAGCTCTCCGCCATGGCGCATGTGATGTTCGGCGGCATCACCCACGAGCCCGCGGCACGGCTCGCCGCCCAACTGGTGGCCCTGACACCGGCACCGCTCGACAAGGTGTTCCTGAGCGACTCCGGCTCGGTGAGCGTCGAGGTCGCCATCAAGATGGCATTGCAGTACTGGCAATCCCAAGGACAACCGCAGAAGCGCCGCCTGCTGGCGCTGCGCGGCGGTTACCACGGCGACACCTTCGCCGCGATGTCGGTGTGCGACCCGGTCACCGGCATGCACCATCTGTTTGCCGGCGCCCTGGCCGAGCAACTGTTCGCCTCGCCGCCGACAGCGGGATTCGACGCGCCCTGGGATCCGGCCTGGCTAAACGATATCGGCCACCAGCTGGCCACCCACGCGGATGAACTGGCGGCCGTGATCCTCGAGCCCATCGTCCAGGGCGCCGGCGGCATGCGCTTCTACCCGCCGGCCTTCCTGCGCGCGGTGCGCGAGCTCTGTGACGCGCACGGCGTGCTGCTCATCGCCGACGAGATCGCCACCGGCTTTGGCCGTACCGGCAAGCTGTTCGCCTGCGAATGGGCGGGCATCAGCCCGGACATCCTCTGCCTGGGCAAGGCGCTCACCGGCGGCTACCTGACGCTCGCCGCCACCCTGTGCACCACCCAGGTGGCCGAGGGCATCTGCTCGGGCAGCGCCGGGGTCTTCATGCACGGTCCCACCTTCATGGGCAATCCGCTCGCCTGCGCCGTCGCCAATGCCAGCATCGAGCTGCTGCTGGCTTCTCCCTGGCAGGCGCGCATCGCCGCCATCGAGGCGCAATTGCGCGAAGAGCTCGCACCCTGCGGCGATTTCCCGGGCGTCGCCGAGGTGCGGGTACTGGGTGCCATCGGCGTGGTGGAGATGAAACAGCCGGTGGATCTGGCGACCCTGCAGGCCGAGTTGGTCGCCCGCGGGATCTGGCTGCGGCCGTTCGGCCGGCTGGTCTACCTGATGCCGCCCTATGTGATCAGCGGCGACGAACTGGCGCGCATCACCACCGCGCTTGGTGAGATTCTCGCCCGTTACTGAGCGCCTCAGCCCAGCGGGCGGATACCCACAGCGCGGCGCAGTTCGGCGAGCCGCGGCGCCGCCAGGGCGCGCGCCTTGGCGGCGCCGTCGCGCAATACCGCCTCGATATGGCCGGGGTCGTCGAGCAAGGCTTGGTAGCGCGAGCGGGCCGGCGCCAGTTCGCCATCGACCAGCTCGAAGAGCCGCTTCTTGGCTTCCCCCCAGGCGATGCCGGCGGCGAAGGCCGCGCGCATCTCCGCGGTCTGCTCCGGGGTGGCGAAGGCGCGCCAGATCTGAAACACGGTGGAATCGTCCGGATCCTTGGGTTCGCCCGGCTCGAGCAGATTGGTCTTGATCCGATTGATGTGCTTGCGCAGTTGCCTGTCGTCCAGAAACAGCGGGATGGTGTTGCCGTAGCTCTTGCTCATCTTGCGGCCATCGAGGCCCTGCAGCACCGCCACCTGATCGTCCACCACCGCCTCTGGGAGGACGAAGTGCTCTCCGTAGTGGTGGTTGAAGCGCTGGGCGATATCCCTGGCCATCTCGATGTGCTGGACCTGGTCGCGCCCCACCGGAATCCGGGTGGCATTGAACAGCAGGATGTCGGCGGCCATCAGGATGGGGTAACTGAACAGGCCCATGGTGATGCCGAAGTCCGGATCCTCCCCCGCGCTCTCGTTTTCCTGCACCACCGCCTTGTAGGCATGCGCCCGGTTCATCAAGCCCTTGGCGGTCATGCAGGTCAGCAGCCAGGTGAGCTCGGGGATTTCGGGAATGTCGGACTGGCGGTAGAACACCACCCGCTGCGGATCCAGGCCCAGCGCCAGCCAGGTGGCGGCGATCTCGAGGGTGGAGCGGTGCACGAGCTCCGGGTCCTGGCATTTGATCAGGGCGTGGTAGTCGGCCAGAAAGTAAAACGACTCGACCTCGGCACTGCGGCTCGCGGCGACCGCCGGGCGGATCGCGCCGACGTAATTCCCCAGGTGGGGGACGCCGGTGGTGGTGATGCCGGTGAGGACGCGTGCGCTGGCCATCGCTGGGTGCCGCTGCCGAGGGGCGCCCATGATACTGATCTTTTGTTCGGTAATCGAAGCAGCGGCTGCGCTATGATGGTGCGCAGTTTGCCGACTGCCCCGCCATGACCGCTCTCGCCCGCTGCCACAACATCGAGGACTTTCGCCGCCGGGCGCGGCGCAAACTGCCCGCGCCCCTGTTTCACTATATCGACGGCGGCGCCGACGACGAAGCCACACTGCGCAACAATACCGAGGCATTCGAGCGCTACCGGCTGATCCCCCGGGTACTCCAGGACGTCACCCACACCGATCTGCGCACCCGAGTGCTCGGCTGCGACCTGGAAATGCCCCTGCTGCTCGCGCCCACCGGCATGTCGCGCTTCTTTCACCACCAGGGCGAACTGGCGGTCGCCCGCGCCGCGGCGCGCTTCGGCACCCTCTACTCGCTGTCGACGGTGGCCACCACCCGCATCGAGGACATCGCCAGCGCGCATCCGGGCCCGAAACTGTTTCAGCTCTATGTGCTGCGGGATCCGGGCATCAACGACGAACTCATCGACCGCTGTGCCGCGGCCGGTTTCCGTGCCCTCTGCCTCACCGTGGACACCGTGGTGCAGGGCAACCGCGAGCGCGATCTGCGCACCGGAATGACCGTACCCCCGGCGCTGACCCCATCCAGCTTCGCCAGCTTCCTGGCGCGGCCGCAGTGGTGCTGGCGCTTTCTCACCTCGCCGCGCCTGCAGATGGCCAATGTCGCCCACCGCATCGCCGAGGGCAGCACACAGGTGAGTTCGCTGGCGAGCTACATCAACGGCCAGTTCGACCGCGCACTCAACTGGCGGGCCGCGGAACGGATCCGCGCCCGCTGGCCGGGCCCGTTCGCCATCAAGGGCATACTGAGTGTCGCGGACGCGCGGCGGGCGGCGGATATCGGCGCCAGCGCGGTGATCGTCTCCAACCACGGCGGCCGCCAGCTCGATGGCGTACCCGCGCCGGTGGAGGTGATCGGCGAGATCGCCGATGCGGTCGGCGACCGGTTGGAAATCATCCTCGATGGCGGCGTGCGCCGGGGCAGCCATGTGCTGCGCGCGCTCGCGCTCGGCGCCACCGCCTGCATGATGGGACGGCCCTATCTGTACGGCCTGGCGGCCGGCGGGCAGGCCGGTGTCGAGCGGGTGCTGGCCCTGTTGCGGGCGGAAATCGAGCGCGACCTGATCCTCGCCGGCCGGCCGCGCCTGGGCGACATAGACCGCAGCCTGGTCCGCGCCGATTTGGGTTGAGGCGCGCTTCGCGGCAACGTCCACTCAGGACACCAGCCGCAATCCCTCCTGGTAGAACCGCGACACCGTGAAGGCGAAGCGCTCCCACATGGGGTCGATGCGCTGGCGCTTGCGGTGCAGGCGCACATTGAGGCAGGCGATGCTGCCCAGTTGATAGGCGGCGAGCGCCTGATACCAGCGCAGATCGGCAAACGACCGCCCCATGCCGGCCTGCCAGATGTCGGCCAGCTCGGCGGGCGGCACCGGCGCCACCGGACGGATCTCGTCCGCCCAGAAGTCGTGGTCGGCACAGAACATCAGCCAGCCGATATCGAGCTGGACGGCGCCGATGCGCACCAGTTCCCAGTCGATCACGCCGGTCAGGCGGCCGGCATCGAACAGGCAGTTGCCCGGCTGGTAATCGCCGTGAACCACGCCCAACTGGGGCTCCTCCGGCAGGGTTTTCAGCAGTTGCAGGCGCAGCCGGTCGGCGTGCTCGATCCACTCCGGCTCCAGCGCCTTGCGGTAGATCGGCTCCCAGCGGGTAATTTCCACATCCAGCGGACGCGGCGTCTCCCAATCCGGCAGCAGCGCCCGCCAATCGACACGGTGAATTCGCGGTAACACCTCGGCGGTCTGGCGCCACAGGGGCGCGGTCGCCGCCGGCGTGCGGTCGAAGCTGTCGTGGGGTTCCCAGATGAAGAACTCGCGGCCCGGCAGCCGCTCCATCACCACATAGGGCACGCCGAACTCGGCCTCGTCCGGCGCGGCGAAGGGCACATCGGGGACCGGCAGGCCCTGGCCGTGCAGGGCGCGCAGCAGCGGCGCGGTGCGATAGACATCCGTATTGCCCTCGCGGCGCACGCCCTTGGGTGCCAGCTTGATGATGTAGGCGCCGCGATCGACGCCGCCCGCATCCACCCCGAAACCGAAAGTCAGACCGGCGTGGCCGCCCAGCATGGGCTCCAGATCACGCACTCGCGCGGCGGCGCCAAAATTGCGCGCCACGAAGGCCAGGATCCGGGCGCGCAATTCCTCGTCCACACCCGGACGTTCTTCCTCGTGGCGCTCGGCATTCGTCATGGGATCCCCGCTGTCGCTTGGTTTTATCGTGCGCCGGAGAATACCATCATGCCTGCCGGCAATGCCGCAATCGGCACCACCCAAAGCCCTGTACAGAGGTGTCCCATGGCTCTGCAAACCCGACTTCTCGACTACCGCGACGGCGCGCTGCGCTGCACAGGCTATCTCGCCTGGGACGACGAATGCTCCGGCCCGCGCCCGGCGGTGGCCATCGCCCATACCTGGGCCGGACGCTCGGAGTTCGAGTGCGACAAGGCACGCCGCCTGGCGGCACAGGGCTATATCGGTTTCGCGCTGGACATGTATGGCGAGGGGCGCCAGGGCGGCAGCCCCGAGGCCAATGCCGAGCTGATGCAGCCGCTGATGAACGACCGCGCGGCGCTCCAGCGCCGCATCGGCGCCGCCATCACCGCATTGCAGGCGCTGCCGGAAGTCGATGCCCAGCGGATCGCCGCCATCGGCTACTGTTTCGGCGGTCTCTGCGTGCTCGACCTGGCACGCACCGGCGCCGACATCCGCGGCGTGGCCAGCTTCCACGGCCTGTTCGACCCGCCCGGCAACACCGCCGGCAACCCCATCACCGCGAAAGTGCTGTGCCTGCACGGCTACGATGATCCCATGGCCAGGCCCGAAGCCCTGGTGAAGCTCGGCGCGGAGCTCACCGAGGCCGGCGCCGACTGGCAGATCCACGCCTACGGCCACACCCTGCACGCCTTCACCCGCCCCGGCGCGAACGATCCCGAGCGCGGCATCCGCTACGACGCCCGGGCGGACCGCCGCTCCTGGCGGACGCTGGAAGATTTTCTGGAGGAGATCTTCGGCGCATGAGGGAGACAACCCTCGCAAGGCAGTAACGGCGCGATTGCGCACCGCCCCGCTCGCCGCGAAAATTGCCGGCCATGCAGAAACCGCTGACCTACATCGGCCTGCTGCTGGTGGCCCCAAGGGAAACTGCGGTGGGGATGGCGGTTGTAGGAGGCCCGCCCCCGGGCCGATGGATTGTGGCACCGGGGTTGATCGCGGCGAGGGCGCCGCTCCCACAGTAGGGTGGATAAGCCGCAGGCGCATCCACCAAACCCGCCGGATGCACCGGCCCGGCGGCCGGTTTATCCGGCCTGCGGTGGGGATGGCGGTTGTAGGAGGCCCGCCCCCGGGGATGGATTGTGGCACCGGGGTTGATCGCGGCGAGGGCGCCGCTCCCACAGTAGGGTGGATAAGCCGCAGGCGCATCCACCAAACCCCGGCAAGTCCAAACCCGCCGGATGCACCGCCCCGGCGGCCGGTTTATCCGGCCTGCGGTGGGGATGGCGGTTGTAGGAGGCCCGCCCCCGGGCCGATGGACTGTGGCACCGGGGTTGATCGCGGCGAGGGCGCCGCTCCCACAGTAGGGTGGATAAGCCGGCAGGCGCATCCACCAAAAGGTCTAGAAGCACTAGCCCCGGGCGCCGCCCACGGGAAGCCGTAGCGCGCCCCATGCCGACCACATCTTCGAATTTGACGCAGATCATTCATTTGCCAGACATGATCAAGTCATGTTGCGGGTGGTACACTTTTTGTGCCCTGGCACACATAATCAGGTGTGCCATTGCGGCACTGGGCAAGCGCAGGGCTGTAAGCGCTGACTCGGGGCGGGGATCCAACCATTCCCCGCCCCATTCATATTGATGAGGGACAAATCATGACCAAATACGCTTCGACAAGCACAATCACGGTGGCCGGCTTATGCCTGGCTGTTGGTCTCGGGCTGGGCAGCGCAGCACATGCGAAGCCGGTTGAGCACGCGATAACCGAAAGCAATGTCGACTGGGTATCCGCCGGGGTAGCGGGAACCGGCGTGCCCGGGACCGGCACCATCGCGGTATCAGGGGTCGGCGGCAATCCGGTCACCAGGGCTTACCTGTACTGGAATGGCATTGGCGACCCGACCTACTTCAACCCGGACGTGACGCTGGACGGCAGCCCGGTGACCGGAGTTGCCATCGGCAGTTCAGCCACCAATTGCTGGGGACCGGGCGACAGCACCGCCTACCGCGCCGATGTCACCAGCCTGGTAACGGGTGACGGCAATTATCTGATCTCCGGTCTGTCAAGCGGAGCGGGTGGAAACAGCTCCAACGGCGCGTCTTTGATCGTGCTGTTCGACGACGGCGATCCCACCAATGATCGGGATCTGGTGTTTTTCGAAGGTAATGATGCGGATTCGCCAGACGGATTTCCGGGAGAGACACTCGGCTGGCATGCGACGCTACCCGGTATCAATTACAACGGCGGCGCAGTGGGAATACAGTTCCACGCCGCCGACGGCCAGGACGCCGGCGATGGTCCCGTGGCACTGGACACCGGATTGGCTCCCGCGCTGGTCATCCCGGACGACGCCACACTGTGGGATGGTATTTCACTACCCAGTGAGGGCCAGGGACGCCAGGGTCACGGCCTGTGGGACATCCATACTTTCGATATGACGTCGGCGTTTCCAGCCGCGCCCGGGGTGGTTTCCCTGGCCATCGACGGGCAGGACAGCGGCGGTGACTGCCTGGCGCTGGTAGTGGCGCTGGTGGATCTGGAGCCCGGCTCCGCACCACCGCCGCCGCAGGATATCAGTCTGGCACCAAGTGATTCGACCAACTGCACCACGGACCTGCACACGGTCACCGCACTGGTAGAGGACGATGAGCAAACCCCGATCGCCGACACCATAGTGACCTTCACGGTCATTTCCGGTCCGAATGCCGGTTTCTCCGATAGCGCGGTTACCGACGAAAACGGCGAAGCCGAGTTCAGCTACGGAAGCGTGGCATCTGGAACGGACGTCATCGAAGCCTGCTTCATCGATGCCCAGGATGTCGAGCAATGCGCCACCGCAAGCAATACCTGGGAGATCTGCAACCTCCCGCCCGACTGCTCGCAGGCGGTGCCAACCAACAGCTGTCTATGGCCAGCCAATCACAAGCACCATGAGATCGGGATTCTGGGCGTAACCGATCCGGACGGTGATGCGGTAAGCATCAGCTTTACCGGAGCAACCTCCGACGAACCCACTGCCAGTGCCAAGGGAGCGGGTGGTAGCCAGCATGCGCCGGACGTTGTGATCGATTCAATCGCCCTGCCCGAGTTGGCTGGCGTACGAGCGGAACGCTCCGGCAAGCAAGACGGCCGCGTATATGTGCTCGACTTCGTGGCTGACGATGGCAATGGCGGACAGTGCACCGGCACGGTGTCTGTCCAGGTTCCGCACGACAGAAAAGTCAAAAACTGTAACGCGGTGGATAGCGGGCAGGACTTTGACGCGACCGTGACCAACTGAACCACAGTTTCGTCCGCAACCTTCCAGGCGGCCACTCCGATGTGAGTGGCCGCTTTTTTGTGGGTGTTTTTCGAACAGTTGCTTCCCAGGAGAAACTCATCGGCAAGCGCCCGGAAGCGTGGCGCTCGGCAAACCCATTAGCGCCGCAGTCGTAGGGTGGAAGCGTTGTCGGGTGGAAAAGCCGGTAGGCGCATCCACCAAACCCGCCGGATGCACCGGCCCGGCGGCCGGTTTATCCGGCCTGCGGTGGGGATGGCGGTTGTAGGAGGCCCGCCCCCGGGCCGATGAATTGTGGCACCGGGGTTGATCGCGGCGAGGGCGCCGCTCCCACAGTAGGGTGGATAAGCCGCAGGCGCATCCACCAAACCCGCCGGATGCACCGGCCCGGCGGCCGGTTTATCCGGCCTGCGGTGGGGATGGCGGTTGTAGGAGGCCCGCCCCCGGGCCGATGAATTGTGGCACCGGGGTTGATCGCGGCGAGGGCGCCGCTCCCACAGTAGGGTGGATAAGCCGCAGGCGCATCCACCAAACCCGCCGAATGCACCGGCCCGGCGGCCGGTTTATCCGGCCTGCGGTGGGGATGGCGGTTGTAGGAGGCCCGCCCCCGGGCCGATGGATTGTGGCACCGGGGTTGATCGCGGCGAGGGCGCCGCTCCCACAGGGGCATTGGTTGTAGGAGGCCCGCCCTCGGGCCGATGGATTGTGGCACCGGGGTTGATCGCGGCGAGGGCGCCGCTCCCACAGGGGCATTGGTTGTAGGAGGCCCGCCCCGGGCCGATGGATTGTGGCACCGGGGTTGATCGCGGCGAGGGCGCCGCTCCCACAGGGGCATTGGTTGTAGGAGGCCCGCCCCCGGGCCGATGGATTGTGGCACCGGGGTTGATCGCGGCGAGGGCGCCGCTCCTACAGTAGGGTGGATAAGCCGCAGGCGCATCCACCAAAAGATCGCGGAGTGATCCGCCGGGCTACGAGGCCTTCGGCGACCTGCTGCACGCAGACCCGTTACCCACCCAGACCGCCGGCTACTCCCAGCAGCGGTCGCCGGTGCCGGTCTGGTCTTTCACTCCCCGGTCATTGAGGGTCAAGCTGCCGCAATCGGTATCCCGGGTCTGCCAATTCTGCGGCGCGGCGGTGAGGGTGTAATCGAGTTCAGGGGCGGTGGAGACATTGGCCACCGTGATCAGATAGATGCTGGAGGCCGCCGTGCCCTGCTCGCCGTCGCGGTCGACATGATAGGCGGCGGGATAGCCCATCTGTGCCGTGGTGCTGGCGTAGCTGGCGTTATTGGCGAAGAACTGCTCCTGACGAGCCGCGACTTCGAGCAGGGTGCTGGCGCCTACCGCACGATTGGAGCGCACGATGTGATCCTGATACGACGGATAGGCGACAGCCACCAGAATGGCGACGATCACCAGTACGATCATCATTTCCAGCAGGGTGATGCCCGTCTGCCGGCCGCGGTCCCGATCCCTCATTGCCGTTTGCCCCTCTTTCATGGTTTTACAGTCCGCAGGCCGGATAGGCTGCCTCGCGGCGCGTCCGGCGAACTCCCGCCAATCCTCGGAATGCCCCGAGAGATGGCGGATGCGCTGCGCTTATCCGCCCTACAAAGGCGTGTCGATAGCGTGGGCCACAGGCCGGATAGGCTGCCTTGCGGCGCGTCCGGCGAACTCCCGCCAATCCTCGGGGTAATGCCCCGAGAGATGGCGGATGCGCTGCGCTTACCCGCTCCACAGACGTCCGCCCCCATGGCCGAGGCTCGGCCCTTCACTGCACCGCATCCACGCCGCCTTCGCGCCAGTAGAACTGGACTGGTTTCTGCGGCGGATTCTCGATGGGCTTGCCGCTGGAGGTGATCGCGAAATCCGGGCTGACCGCCACCACGCCGCCGTCGATGCCCTCGTATAGCTCGATCCAACGGTCGGTCTTGCTGAAAGTGTTGCCGGTCACGCCGTGCAGGAACCGCAAGGGTTCTCCCGCAGCGAGCCCAACCTGGTAGAGCCGCGAGGTTCCCAAGGGTACGCAGGGGTCATCGTCGGGCCCACTGCCCTCGGGCAGATAGGTGGTGAAAATGATGCCATTGCCGCCGATGAAGGGTGATGAAAGGTTCTTCTCCCCATTCTCTTCCAGCGCCAATCGCCAGCCGTGCGAGAGATCTCCCGTGCAGGGCACTCCACCGGTCACGTTGAGACAGATATCCGTAGTATTCAGCAGATCGGTCGGCGCCAGCGGCGTGCGAACCGCCACCGCCGGGTCGCCGCTGGTGGTCAGCCGATCCTTGAACAGGAAGAACCAGTTGTTCTTGTTGGTCTCCGACTGCGGATGGGCGCGGTCGCCGGAGCCCAGGGCGATGGCGTCGTACTCGCCGATGGCATCCCGCGCGCGGCGTACCAGGGTAGCGCCGTGGAAAAAGCGCAGGTCGTTGTCGGTGGAGAGGGCAAGCGCCGCATCCGCGGGCCGCAGGTCGGCGAGCACGGAGGCTTTCCAGTTGACGGCGCGGTGGTTGCCCGGCGAGACGTCGGGCACATACTGGGGGATATCGATGCGCCACACGCGGCCGCCGGTATCCGGAACGTAAAGCCGGTCGAGGATGCCGTCACCATCGGCATCCATGGGCGATACCGGCGCCGCGATGCCGTGTTCCATGGAGGCATGGACGCTCTCCGTAGCACTAACAGCTCCGGTACCGGTTACCTTCCAGATCAGCTCGCCGGTGCGGGCATGGACGATAAACACGGCATTGCCTTCGTCGGTGTCGAGGCCAGTGAAGGGCGTACCCAGGATGGTGTCCTTGCTGGGGCCGCCGGTACCGCTCTGATGGTGGTCGCCCGAACTCACCGCATGGCCGTGGTAGCCGCCGCCGACGATCACCACGGGCACCGGCACATTAAAATCACCTTGGTCCGGCTCGTCATCCGGATCGTTGAACTGGTTGGCCGGGTCATCCTCGAACCGCACCCAGCCCACCCTCGGGGTGGAGAAGGTCAGGCCCAGCTCGGTGAAATCCGCCATGCTGTCGTCGATCTTCCACAGCAGTTTTGGCAAGGCGGCATCCGGGTTGGATACATCGATGGCATAGTAGCTTTTGCCGCCACGGCGCAGGCCGAAATAGACCCAGGCGCGGTCGCAGCCATCGTCGCCAACACCTGCCGCTGAGTAGCAGTCCACGACGGACTCCGTCAAGATCGGTTCGCCCGTAGCGGGATCCACAGCCGGTTCGCCCGTAACGGGATCCATAACCAGGGTTGTCTTTCGCCCGCTGTTGATAATGCCGTCGCGATTGGTATCGATGGTGAACAGGGTCGGCTCGCCGTCCACTCCATAGGGCCGGTTGACCCCGACATTGCCAGTGGTCATCGCCAGCCTGGGCACATGACTGAGCACTTCGCGGGGCATAAAGGCCCAGACCTCCTCGCCGTACTCATCGTCCTGCTGGGTGACCGCGGGAGGTGCTGAGGACCCCGGCAATGTGTTGCGCACCATGCGCAGCAGGCCGTCGTTGGACCCGAACACCAGACGCACGTCCTGGTTGTCCTTGGAATAATCGGTGCCGCTCGTCAGCCGGGCACCGTAATTGATGGCGACCGGCCGCGAGTGCAGCACATCGCCCATCAGCCAGGGCCGGGTTTCTTCGGGGTCGTTGTCGTTGTCGGCGTCGAAGACATCGAAGCCGCGGATCCAGCGCAGCAGCGCCTGGGTGGCCTCCTGGGCCATGGTCTCCTTGTCGGCATCGGACAGATCCGGGGACGGCTCCGGGTACGGGATATTGGCCGCATCCAGCACTTTCCTGATCGCGCTCAGGCAAAAGGTGCTATCGGGGGGCTCGTCGCCGCAGGTGGCGGTGGTATCCCGAAACCCGAATCGGGTCTGCACGTCCTCGTTCTCGCGCAGGGCTCCGGAATCAGCGCTGGCATCCAGGGCCACCAGCGCATTGCCGGCGGCCGCCAAGCCATTCACCGTCTCGGGTCCGAGGAAAATCTGCCGGGCGCCGTCTTCGGAGTTTGTCTCGCCGACACTGACATTGTCGTCACGGTAGCTCGGAATCTTGTGGCCGGCGCCACCGCGGCGCACCGAGCTGCCGTCGCGGCCGGGCACCTCTCCTTTGCTGTCATCGGCAGCCAGCACGTCGGCTGCGGTTGGGTCCGTCCACAGGGTCAGGGCATTGTCGTCGATGCGTCCGGTGATGGGGTTGAAGGCGGGCTTGCCCAGGGCATCCAGCACGTCGAGCTGCTTGGAGCCGTCGTCCAGGGTGGTGGTGACCACGTCCAGTTTTTTCACATTGCCCGGCCACAGGGGCTTGCCGGTCTCGTCCGCCTGGAACAGGGCTACGAACATATTGGGCAGTGAGGTGACCCGGTTGTCGGCATTGACCGGCACCGTGACCGCCACAAAAGTACTGCTGGCCGAGTTGATCTGGCTGAAGATATTGGTCAACGCCTCGAACAGTGCACGCGGATCATCCAGCGCGGCAATGGCATTGCCGGTGCCGCCGGCGCTGGCATAGCCGTTAGTGGTCTTGTTTTCGTGCTCCCCGTCAACCAGGAAATAGGAAGTCAGATTCTGGATCCCGTCCACAGTGGGAACTCCCGCCGCCTGGCCGGCGGCATGGTCGTTCTGGTGCAGTTTGCTGATGATATTGGTGAAGGTCAGCGAGGGATTGCTCTGCAGTCCCCACTCCCGCAGTCCCTGATTGGGCAGGGTCTGGGTGATGGCGCTGTTGCTGTCCGCGTCCTGCTGCGAGACCTGAAACAGCAGATTGATGCTGTAGGCACCGCTGCACGACCAGTCCTCGTCGTCGTTGTAGGGGCTGATATAACGGTCTGTGGAGTCCGAGGTGGTGATAATATCGGGATCCCAGGTGAGCGCAGAAGAAATTCGAACATAACAGGATCCGCCAACGGGAGTGGACCCGAGGGGGCAGTCCCCGTTAACCTTTGAGACTTTTCGATAATTGGAATCGTCAGCGATCGAATACACGTCACCCGCGTTAATGTAGTCAAGGCACTGGCGGTTATCGCCGGTGATTGATGTCTTGGAAAAAACACAGTTGGGCGGCCCATCGGGTGATCCACCTACGGCGAATTCGTGATCCAGATTACGAGTAGTCACAGCGCTATCGAAATCTGTGGATCCTAGCTTGCCATTCACCACCTCCAGGCCAGTGAGATAGCGGTACATCTCGAAGAAGAGTTCCAACCCCTGATAAGGATGCGCGAGGCCGCCCTGCGGCAGCGGGATATCCTTCATTATCTGGAGCAATTCGGCCTTGGCGCCATTCGCATCGCCGGCCTCGAACAGCTCGAAGCCGCGCAACACATAGCCACCGTTGCTGCATCGGGTATTCCCGGTCGTGCAGTTGTTGTCGTTATTGTGGTTCATCATGAAACCGACCCGGGTGCCGTCGGCCACGTCGGAGTCAAAAATCGCCTTGAAAACAGCCCGGAAAGCGTCGAAGTCCGCTACGCCATCTGCATCACTCATATCCAACTGGCTATAGATTTGCGTACCTATGTCATCGGTACCGAATTTTTCGATGCAGGAGGCATCACCTTTGCGGACACAAAAGGTATTGCCCAAGTTGGACCGCCAATCCAGCGTCAACATCACCAGCGGTGCCGGCGCATCCGGCGGCGCCGGATTGAAGTAGAGCTCGGTATCGTCGGCCCGAAGCAGCGCCGCGGGCAGCGCCAGCAGCGCCGTCGCCAGCATTCCCATTCCCAGCAGACGCTTGCCGCCAGGGATCGCCGAATAGTTCATGGTCCAGCCTCCAGCTTGGTGTTTCTTCATGGTTTCCTTCTCGCTCTTCTGGCCCGGTTCGCCTAGCCCACCGGCACGTGGGCATATTTGTCCAGGTTGCCGATCGGCGGGGTCGACATGCAGTCACTGCTCACGGGATTGACCAGTACGGCGCCCCGATTGACCTGGCTGGCGCCCTGGCGCACCTCGGTGTTGTCGAAAGTGGCCTCGACATCGAAGAAGAAGGCCCAGGTGCCATGGGCGATACCGGTGATGAAGGACGGCACGCACCCCGGCTGACCGTCGTTGAGCGGCCGGGCGCGGCCGGTGATGGTGGCGCCCTCGACCGCGGGCAGCAGGTCCGGGTCACTGCCGGCCGGGTCCAGGCGCTGATCCCAGACCAGGTCGAAGCGGTCGCAGTCGCCGTCCGGATCGGGATGGCCGTTGCTGCAGACGATGTCCTTGGGGTTGAGGTTGTCCTCCCAGCGCGCCATCGCAGCTTCGGCGATGCCCTCGGCCAGCTCGTAGGCCCCCAGCCGGGCCTGGGCGTTGCCGGCCATCAGCACTTCGAGCTGGCCGGAGCGCATCAGGCTGATGGCGACGATGCTGAGCAGCAGCAGGAAGATCAGCGACACCGCGAGCACGGCGCCGCGCTGGTGGGCTGCGACAGGGAGGTGTCGGGCGGACAAGGGCATTGTCGGATGCGCCGCTGCGCGGCTTATCCGACCTACGGGGGGGTGTTGTAGGGCGGATAAGCCCAGCGCATCCACAGGTCCGCCCGGACTCCGACGGGGCTCGCCGGAGGGGATTTCCCGGATGCGCCACCCGGAAATTGTCGGATGCGCCGCTGCGCGGCTTATCCGACCTACGAAAACTGCATGCCGACCCGGTGGGGCGGCCAAGCGCAGCGCAGCCGCGGATTCCGCTGCCGGTTCTGGTGCCGGGTGGGCTGCGCTTACCCGGCCTGGGTGTGCAATGGTTCGACGCTTCACTGTGACATCCTCTTCCTGGCTGTCAGTCCTATTGATAGGTGGTGAAAACCTGGTTGTTGCGCGACACCGTGGTGGTGAAGGCGCGCCGGTAAAACTGATCATTGGTGGTCAGGGTCTGGTTGCCCAGGTTCCAGGTGCGGCTCTGGGCGGCACTGGTGCGTACCGGCGCCAGGCTGCGCACCAGCAGGTGGACGCGCATCGACAGCACGGTATCGGCATCCACGGCGCCCGGCGCATCTGCGACCTGGTCGGAGACGAATTCGTCGGGGATGGCATCGCCATCGCTGTCCACCCCCAGCTCCACTTGCAGGCTCTCGACACCATTCACCAGGCAGGTCTGAGCGGTGTTCTCGACGCTGCGCACGCAGAGGCTGGGAACGCCGTTCTCGGTGCCGATGTAGTAGATGCGCCCGTAGTAGGCCCAGAGGTCCGCGGTGGAGCCGGGCGAAGTCAGGGCGCTGGTATTGATGCCGGTATCCACTGCGATCTCCGCGGTTCCCAGCCCGGAAGATTCGTTGTGCAGGTAGTAGCGGCCGCTGGTGAGGCTGCTGAAGCCATCCTCCCACTCACCATCCTCGATCAGGGGCGCATCGGAGGCGCGGCGTACCGCGAGGATATCGGTGCCGACACCATCGATGGCGGTGCCGAAGCAGTCGTCGAAGTCGGCCGTCTCGCCACCGTCGGCGTCGTCGTAGACCTCGATGACCTCGTCGGGGTTGAGCAGCCAGGTCTGGCAGTCGCTGACCGCCGGGGAGGTGACCTTGTCCAGCTCGGTGACGCCGCCGAAGAACCCGGCCATGGCGATCTCGCGGGACAGCAGGCGCAGCGCGTAGCGGCCGTTTTCCTGTACCCGGGCGATGGCTTCATCCTGCACGAAGCCGCGCTTGCTCTCCAGGTAGACGGCGATGATGCCGCTCATCAGCAGCAGGCCGAGGAGCAGGGCCACCATCAGCTCGATCAGCGAGAAGCCGGTCTGGGTGCGGGTGGGGAATGCGCGAGCTGCCATGCCGGATCCTCAGCGGTTGGCCAGGAAGGTGGAGATGACCACCGCCTGGCGGCGGCTGTCGTCGGTGCCGTACTTGCCAGCGCCGCATTCCAGGGCATCGGGCATGCGCGCGATCAACGGCTCCTGATCCAGGTCCACGCGGCTCTCCCAGGCCACCATCAGGATCACCAGGCTGCCGTCGGCGGCACTGGTATCGACGTGGATACAGCCGGTGGGGTTGACCAGGCCGTTGCTGGTGACGGCGTCGTCGAGCTGGGCCTCCCAGGCCGCCAGGTCGTAGGCCGCCAACTGGGCGGGCGTGCAGGCGGCATCTGCCGCGGCGCAATCTGTGGGCGGGCTGGCGACCTGGCCGCCGCCAACGCCGTCGCCGGTGTAGGCGCCAGCGGTGTCATAGTTGTCGTCCAGAAAGGTTACCGTGGGCGCCACATTGGGGTTGGCGCGCATGCGATTGACCATGTCCTGCGCCAGGCTGACCGCGGCGCTGCGCTGCAGGGCCTCGTAGGTGGTGCGCTTGCCGTTGATCTGCAGGCCCATCAACCCGAGGATGCCCACCGCCAGCACCAGCATCGAGATCAGGACTTCGATCAGGGTGGTGCCCCGGCAACGCCTGGCCGCCGGTGCGGCGCACAGGTTGGTGGGGGGCGTCGGGCGACTCATGGACAGGCTCCCTTGGTGACCTGGGGACGGCCGGTGACCTGGATCTCGATACAGCGGCCATGGGCGGTATCACCACCCGGGGGTACCAGTTCGAAGGCGTCGGCGGCGCCGGCAATGGTGCCGTCGGGACGGTAGGTAACCGAGGATCCGGTGGCGCTGAGGTCAAAGCGGCCCTGCAGTGACTGCTGCACCTGGAGAATCATCTCCTCTCCCGCCTCGGGAATGCCGTCGCCGTCATCCGGATCCAGGGTGCCATCGCGATCCATGTCCGCCCACAGGATCCAGCCATCCTCCCATTCGCTGCCCGCGCAGCTGGTGCCCGAATTGGAGCGGCAGAGGACCACGGGCGCGTTGCGCTTGATCGCCTCGCTGCGCGCCAGCATCAGCGAACCCACCAGTGCATTGGCCTGGGCTGCGGCCCGATTGTCGGCCAGCAGCCCCCGGAAGGAGGGCGTGACCAGGGCAATCAGAATCGCCAACAGGGTGAGGGTCACCATCATCTCGATGAGGGTGAAGCCCGGCTCTCGATGCGGCTGGCGACGCGGCTGTGTGCGCTGGCGCTGGTGGGCTGAATGTTCCATGACGGACTTGTTAGCAGAAGAAAATCCCGTTTGCCCCGCCAATCGACCAACGGCGAAATATCCAGACCGGCAGCACTTGACAACGACAGACGGTGTTGTTTTTCCGATGATCGGTGAATCCAGCCTCTGAAAAAACCGCGTCCAGCAAGGCGTCGGCGGCGATTTCCAGGTCATTTGGCGGCCAGCGGCGCGCCTTCGAAGCGCACCCCGGCCCAGCCATGGCGCCGGAAGGCGCGGATATTGGCATGGTCACTGCCGGCGGGATCGGCCAGCACCTTGCGCTGGTGCTCGGCGAACAGCGCCAGGGTTTCCGCTTCATCGAGGTGCTGGTGGCGGGCGAAGGCCAGCACCCGGCAGGAGCCTTCGTTGGCCCCCGCGGCGTTGACGACCCGATCCTCCCCCCAGCCAATACTGAAGGCGGTCGGCGTGTACTGGTAATGGGCGTCGATCACCGCCAGCACCTCGGCAAAGGACAGGTGCTCGGGGGCGTCGCGCAGGCGCTCGATCAGGGCTTCTGGGCTCATGCACGCTCTCCGGAAAGGCGCTATTGGAAGCCAGAACCCGCGTCCGGGCAAGCACTGCTCCCCGATGCGGATACAGGGGGCTTGATGCCAGCCGGATCAGACCAGCCAGATCAGCGCGGCCATGCGCCCGGTAGTGCCGTCGCGCCGAAAGGAATAGAACCGCACCGGGTCCTCACGGGTACACAGATCGCCCCCGAAGATGGCGGTTTCCGGCACACCGCAGGCGGCCAACTGGGCCCTGGCGATGGCTGCCAGATCCGCGTGCCAGTGACTGCTGCGGGCGGCGGGACGGAAACCCCGGCGGGTCGCATCCGCATCGGCCGCGAAGGCGGCGCGGACTTCCGCGCCGACCTCATAGCAGGCTGCGCAGATGGCCGGGCCCAGCCAGGCCAGCCAGCGCTCGGGCGGCAGTGGAAGCGCGGCGAGTGTACGCGGGATGATGCCAGCGGCGAGCCCGCGCCAGCCGCCGTGCAGCGCCGCGACACAGGTGCCGTCGCGATCGCACAGCAGCACGGGCAGGCAATCCGCACTCTGCACTGCGCACACCAGGCCGGGGCGCCGTGCCCAACCGGCGTCGCCGCGGCGCTCCAGACCATCGTCCGCGGCGGCGACCAGGTCGGTGCCATGCACCTGATGCAGCCACTGGGGCGCTCCGGGCAACGCCAGTTGGCGCGCCAGCAACGCCCGGTTGGCGGCCACGGCGGCCGGGGTGTCGCCCACCCGCTCACTCAGGTTGAAGGATGCCCAGGGGGCTTGGCTGTGACCGCCGATCCGGGTGGTACAGGCAGCCCGCACCCGGGCCGGGGCGGGCCAGCGGGGCCAGAGGATGGATTCGGGCTCAGCCGCCATCGTCGGCCAGCGCCTCCAGCAGGGCGACAAAATCGGCCGGCAGCGGCGCCTCCCAGGAAAGCTCCCGGCCATCGGCGGGATGACAGAGCGCCAGACGGCTGGCGTGGAGCGCCTGGCGGCGAAAGACGCGCAGCGCGGTCTCGGTCGCGGGGTCGGCTCCGGCGGGGATCTGCAGGCGACCGCCGTACAGGGGATCGCCGACCAGCGGATGTCCGAGGTGCGCCATGTGCACCCGGATCTGGTGGGTGCGGCCGGTCTCCAGGGCCACGCGCAGCAGGGTATGGGCGGGGAACCGGCGCTGAATCCGGTAGTGCGTCACCGCTGGGCGGCCGCCGGTCACCACCGCCATGCGCGTGCGCGCCACGGGGTGGCGCCCGATGGGCGCATCCAGGGTTCCCCCGCTGATCACCCGGCCGCGGACCAGGGCGTGGTACTCGCGGCGCACGCTGCGGCGGCGCAACTGATCGACCAGGCTGGCGTGGGCGCGCAGGGTCCCGGCCACCACCATCAGCCCGGTGGTGTCCTTGTCGAGCCGGTGGACGATGCCGGCGCGCGGCAGGGCGCGCAGCTCGGGGCGATGCAGCAGCAGGCCGTTGAGCAGGGTGTGGTCGCGATTGCCGGCGGCCGGATGTACCACTACCCCGGCGGGCTTGTCGACCACCAGCAGTTCGGCGTCTTCGTATACCAGGCGGAAAGGGACCGCCTGCCGCTCCCAGGCTCCAGCCGCTTCCACTTGGGCATCGAGCTCCAGCCATTCGCCGCCCAGCACCAGGTCGCGGCTGCGCCGCCGGCCGCCGTCAACGCGCAGTTGGCCGGCGTCGATCCAGGCCTGTAGGCGGGCACGGGAAAATTCGCCGAACAGTGTCGCCGCCGCCCGGTCGAGCCGGTTGCCGCCCAGATCCTGGGGAATGCGCGCGCGGCGGCGCACGGTGTCGATTGCGGTCACTGGTTTGTTTTGCCGCCCGGGGGACTGTGGTTAAATGACCGCCTTTTTAACAGGGCTCGCGGCAAGGCTCAATGCCGTGGGTACGGAGTAACATGCGACCACTGATTTTCGTCCTGATGCTGGCCCTGCTCGGCGGCTGCGCCTGGTTTGGCGGCGGCGACGACAACGCGCGCAAGGAAGCCGAAGACCGCACCCGGGACTTCACCGAGAAGGATTTCTACGACAGCATCCAGGCCGAGCTGACCGCCCGCAACTGGACCAAGGCGATCGAAAACCTGGAGGCCCTGGAGGCCCGCTTCCCGTTCGGCACCTATGCCGAGCAGGCGCAACTGGAGTTGGTCTACGCCTACCACGAGAGTCTGAACTTCGAGGCCGCGATCGCGGCGGCAGACCGCTTCATCCGCCTTCATCCGCGCCACCCCAGTGTCGACTATGCCCACTATGTCAAGGGCATGGCCCTGCTCAATTCGGGCCGCGGGCTGTTCGAGCAGTATCTGCCGCGGGATGCCAGTACGCGCGACCCCGGCGCCGCGCGCCAGGCGTTCAATACCTTCAGCGAACTGCTCAACAGCCACCCGGACAGCAGCTATGCGCCGGATGCCCGCCAACACATGGTCTACCTGCGCAATCTGCTGGCCCGCCAGGAAATCCACGCGGCCAACTATTATTTCAAGCGCGGCGCCTACCTGGCGGCGACCAATCGCGGCCGCTACGTGATGGAGAATTACCAGCAGACCCCGGCGATGGCCGACGCCCTGGCGGTCATGGCGCAGGGCTATCACATGCTCGACCTGCCCGAGCTGGCGGCCAATGCCGAGCACACCCTGAAGCTGAATTTCCCCGACCATTCCAGTCTCGACAGCCAAGGCAATTTCCGCTACCAGGACGACATGCTGGATGAGGATTCCTGGTGGCACAAACTGACGCTGGGGCGTTTCACTCCGGAGAAGCCGCCCTATTTCGACTCGCGGCCGGAATTCCAGGAAGACGGCGAGCAAGCGGCACCCAACCTCGATGCCGAGCCGGCCAAGAAGCGCTCCTGGCTGAATTGGCTCACCTTCGGGTTGCTGGGCTAAGTGGGCCACTAGCCGGCCGACACAGGTTGCCGAAAAAACCACCTGCGTTGTAGCTGCGGCGTTGCGCATGGCCTGAAGGTGCTCATTGACTGCCGGTAAACCCGGCTTTTCGGCCACTTGCGCCCTGTATCCGCTGCCCCGCCAGGATTTTTCGACAGCCTGCCAGGCGGCGACGGTTTGCCCAGCGACGGTTTGCCCAGCGACGGTTTGCCCAGCGACGGGGCCCGGATCCGGAACCCCGCGCAATGGTGCCGGATACCGGCGATTTACTGCCCAGAGGGGTGCAGATGCTCGATCTATCCGACAACCTGGTCCGTAGCATCGGTCTGCTGTACCGCTACATGATGCGGGCCATCGACATCGAGATGGCCGCCCTCGACATCGGCGCTGGACGCTTTTCCTATCTGTTCATGCTCTATATCCGCGAGGGGCTCACCCAGCAGGAGATGGCCGACCGGCTCCAGGCCGACAAGGCGTCCGTGGCCAGAACCCTGGCACAGATGGAAGACCAGGGATTCGTGGCGCGCCGCCGCGACCCCGACGACCGGCGCGTGACCCGGGTATATCTCACCGAGCGCTCCCGGGCGCTGCGCGGCGCCCTGGAAGGGGCCGTCAGCCGGGTCATGACACAGATGCGGGGCGACCTGGACGGCGCCCAGTGGCGGCTGCTGGAGCTACAGGTAGGCGCCATGCTGGAACGACTCGATGACCACTATCAGGTAGGCCACAGGGGCGCCCGCCCGGGCCCGGCCGCGAACTGAGTCCGGTTCAGGCCGGGGAAGCGGCCACCGGCCCCGGCCGCCGCAGGTAGCGGGTTCCGGCCACCAGGGCAACCACCACGGCAGCATAGAACAGGAGCTGCATGCCGGCGGGCTCCGCCTCGTAACCCACCAGAGTCCCGAGCAGCGTCCCCAGCACGGAATCATTGCTGAGTAGCCAGCCGGTGTCCCAGGGATACCCCAGCGCCGGCAGATAGTCGGACTGAATCAGGTACTTGGCCGACTGCCCCGCCATGCCGGCGGCGAGCAGCGTGAGCAATGCCGTGGACACCGCGAACAGATGGCGGGTCGGAATGCCCAGCAAGCCGCCGTAAAGGGCGGCGCCGGCCAGGGCGCCGAGCGCGACACCCAGGCCGGCACCGGTCAGCATGACCCCCGCGCTGGAGCCCGCGGCGGCGATGCCGTGCAGGAAGAGCACCACCTCCGAGCCTTCGCGCAGCACGGCGAAACCCACCAGCGCGGCCAGGATGCGCAGTGGCTGCTCGCCGCTGCGCACGGAACGGCCCGCGCTATCGGCACTGCGGGCAAGCTGCTCGCCGTGCCGGGACATCCACAGGATATGGCTGCCCAGGAGCGCGACGACCGCAAGGAGTATCAGGGCGTTGAACAGCTCCTGCCCCATGCCCGAGGCAAGCCCGGCAATGGCGTCGGCACCCAGTGCCACCAGACAGGCCCCGGCGACACCGAGCAGGATTCCCAGAGTCACCATGAGGCTGCGCCCCGCCACGCCCCGGGTGGCGGCACAGACGATGCCGATCACCAGCGCCGCTTCCAGGACTTCGCGAAAGACGATGATCAGCGCACTCAGCACGACTTCCCCCGCCTCACTCTGCGATCAACACGCCCTGCGCGGTGTCTTCGTGGAACTCGCCAAAAAACCGGTAGCTGCCGGGTTCGAGAGGCCCTATGGGGATCCTCGCGGTACGGTTGCCGGAAATCACCTTTTCGCGGTGCAGGTCGTGGCTTTCAAACTCCTCGGCCGTCGCGTCGCGGTTATCGATGACCAGCATCAGCTTGGTCTCCGCCGGCACCCGCACCTCGGCGGGCTCGAACCGATGATCCTCGATCAGGATCTCGATCTCCGGTACCTCGGCGCCGCTGGCCTGGGCCGCCAACAACAACACCGCCATTGCCATCGCCAGTTTCCGCATGTTGTCCGACTCCCGGGATTCCCCACAACAAATGATAATCGTTACCATATGACAAAGCCGGCGCCGGCGCAACTCACAGGGACACCCGGATCTGCTCGCGCATCGCGATTGCCTTGGCCTTGGCCCGAGCGACGCTCTCGCCCCGCGCCAGGCATACCCCCATTCGCCGCCGGCCGGCGACTTCGGGCTTGCCGAACAGACGTAGCTGGGTGTCCGGCTCGGCCAGCGCCTGCTCCAGGCCGGAAAAACGCACCGCGGTGGAATCACCCTCCACCAGCAGGGCCGCGGAAGCCGCTGGTCCGTGCTGGGCGATGTTGGGAATGGGCAGGCCGAGGATGGCCCGCACATGGAGGGCGAACTGGGACAGATCCTGCGAGATCAGGGTCACCATGCCGGTATCATGGGGCCGCGGCGATACCTCACTGAAGATGACCTGGTCACCGCACACAAAGAACTCGACGCCGAACAGCCCGCGCCCGCCCAGGGCTTCGGTGATGCGCGTCGCCACCTCCTGCGCCTGCGCCAGCGCGGCCGGCGACATCGGCTGCGGCTGCCAGGATTCCCGGTAATCACCGTCCTCCTGGCGATGCCCGATGGGCGCGCAGAAGGCGGTGCCGCCACTGTGACGCACCGTGAGCAGGGTGATTTCATAGTCGAATTCGACGAAGCCCTCGACGATCACCCGGCCCGCCCCGGCGCGCCCGCCGGCCTGGGCGTAGGCCCAGGCCGGCGCCAGATCCTCGGCGCGGCGCACCAGGCTCTGGCCCTTGCCGGAAGAGCTCATGACGGGCTTCACCACGCAGGGCAGGCCCACGGCGGCCACTGCGTCGCGAAACTCGACCTCAGTGGCGGCGAACCGGTACGGCGAGGTGGGCAGCCCCAGGGTCTCGGCGGCCAGCCGGCGGATGCCTTCGCGGTTCATGGTGAGATGGGCGGCCCGCGCGGTGGGTACGACGGCATGGCCGGCGGCTTCCAGCTCCATCAGGGTGGCGGTGGCGATCGCCTCGATCTCGGGGACGATGAAGTGCGGGCGTTCGCGCTCGATCACCGCCCGCAGCGCTGCGCCGTCGAGCATCGACAGCACATGGGCGCGGTGCGCCACCTGCATGGCCGGCGCATGGGCATAGCGGTCCACCGCGATCACCTCGCAACCCAGACGTTGCAGTTCGATGGCGACTTCCTTGCCGAGCTCGCCGGCGCCGCACAGCAGCACCCGGGTGGCGGTTGCGGAGAGTGGGGTGCCGAGCGAGGTCATGGGGCGCTTCCGGAATGGCGGTGGTTGCGCACATTATAGGAGCCGCGACCTTCCCGGGGCACGCGCCCGGAGCACGCGCCCGGGACACGCGCGCGACCGCAGGCGGCAAATGTTTCGGGGAAGGGGCGGCCAACTGATAAAATGCCGGCCCGTATCACACTGGCCATCACTATGAAGCCCGAGCTGCTCTCCCCCGCAGGGAGCTACAAGAGCATGCGCTACGCCTTCGCCTATGGCGCCGACGCCGTCTATGCGGGACAGCCGCGCTACAGCCTGCGGGTGCGCAACAACGAGTTCAACCGCCTGGAAGTCATGGCCGAAGCCGTCGCCGAGGCCCACCGCGGCGGCCGCCAGTTCTATGTGGCGAGCAATGTCTCGCCGCACAACAACAAGGTGCGCACCTATCTCCGCGACATGGAGCCGGTGGTGGAGATGGGGCCCGACGCCCTGATCATGGCCGATCCCGGGCTCATCATGATGGTGCGGGAACGCTGGCCCGACCTGCCCGTGCATCTGTCGGTACAGGCCAATGCGGTCAACTATGCGACCGTGCGTTTCTGGTACCGCCAGGGCATCACCCGGGTGATTCTGTCGCGCGAGCTGTCGCTCGAGGAAATTGCCGAGATCCGCGATCAGTGCCCGGAAATGGAGCTGGAAGTCTTCGTCCACGGCGCGCTGTGTATCGCCTACTCGGGACGCTGCCTGCTGTCCGGGTACATGAACCATCGCGACCCCAACCAGGGCGCCTGCACCAACGCCTGCCGCTGGAAATACCAGGCTCACGAAGCGCAGCAGAGCGACACCGGCGATATCCTGCCCAAGGGACCCCTGCCCAAGGGGCCGGGCAGCTGGTCACCGGATGCCACCACTGCCGAGGAACAGCCCCTGATGCTGCTCCAGGAAGCCAGCCGTCCGGACGAGCTGATGCCCGCCTACGAGGACGAGCACGGCACCTACATCATGAACTCCAAGGATCTGCGCGCGGTCCAGCATGTTCCGGAACTGGTGCGCATGGGGATTCATTCCCTGAAAATCGAGGGCCGCACCAAGTCCCACTACTATGTGGCGCGCACCGCGCAGACCTACCGCCGCGCCATCGACGAGGCGATCGCGGACGCGCCATTCGACATGACGTTGATGCGCGAACTCGATCACCTCGCCAACCGCGGCTATACCGAGGGCTTCTACCGCCGCCACGTGCCCGAGGCCTATCAGAACTATGGTCAGGGCAGCTCGATGAACGGCCAGCAGCAGTTCGTCGGCGAGATCAGCGGGCTGGATACGCAACACGGCTGGCTCACGGTGGAAGTGAAGAATCGTTTCGAGGCTGGGGATCACCTCGAACTCATCACTCCCGCCGGCAATCTCGGCTTTACCCTGGACCGGCTCGAAAACCTGCGCGGCGAACGCCTCGAGGCCGCGCCCGGATCCGGCCACCGGGTGCGCATCCCGCTGGCGATGTCCGGGCTCGGCGAGCGCGATGCCGAATTCGCGCTGCTGATGCGCCACCACTGAGCGCGGCGCGCGGCTCATGGCCAAACTGGTCCTGGCGGCGGTCATCGCCTACCTGCTGTGGTACGCCTGGCAGCGGGGCAAGGCGCTGCGCACCCTGCCCCCCGAACGCCGCCGCGCGCTGATCTGGCGGGGTCTCAGTATCGGGGTCCCGGCCATCGCCCTGGTACTGGTGCTCAGCGGCCGCGCGCACTGGCTTACCGCTGCCCTGGCGGCACTGCTGCCCATTGCCCGGGGCCTGTTCTCGATGGGCCTGCGCGCCCTGCCTGTGCTGCGCCTGTGGCGCCGCGCGGGGGGGCGCGGTTTCGTGCCCAAATTCCGCACCGCGGTCCTGGAAGTACGCATCGACCCGGGCTCCGGCGCCATCGACGGGCAGGTGTTGCAGGGGCGCCACGCGGGACGGCAGTTGTCCAGCCTGGATCGCGCCGAGCTCGATGCCCTGCTGACCGAGCTGCCCGCCGACGACCGCAAATCCCGCTGGCTGCTCAACGCCTATATCGCGCGCCGCTTCCAGGGCAAGACGGAAGCGCCGCCCAGCGTGGAGCGCCCCGATGAAGAAGAGGCCTGGCGGATTCTCGGCCTGCGACCGGGCGCCGACCGCGACGAGATCCTGCACGCGCACAAGCGCCTGATGCAAAAGCTGCACCCGGACCGCGGCGGCAACGACTACCTGGCCGCCAAGGTCAATGCCGCGCGGGACCTGCTGCTCGACGGCCGCTGAGAGCTTGCGGATTTTCCAGCCCTCGCGGCCACAGGCCCGGGCCTGTACCAGAGCGGCAAAGCAAAGCAGCACGGGACGCGCATTTCTTCGCCAACTCCGAGGCTGTCTCCCGCCGCTGCTGGCCCCTATAATGGGTGGCCCTGAACCATACCGTCCCGGTGGCACAGCTGGATAGCGCGGCCCCCTCCTAAGGGGCAGGTCAGAGGTTCGAATCCTCTCCGGGACGCCAATTCCCTTGAATCTCCTGTTACTGCAATCCGAGGATTTCATCGACTCGCGGCGGGTTCGGGTCGGCGGCCGACGCCTGACCCATCTGCGCGAGGTTCTGCGGCCGGCGCCGGGCGACGCGCTGCGCGCGGGACTGCTGGACGGCCCCCTGGGTACCGCCACCCTGCTCCACCTGGGCGCCGAAGGCGCCGAGTTTGCGGTACAGCTGGACAGCCCCCCGCCGCCGCCGTCACCGGTCTCTCTGGTGCTGGCGCTGCCGCGGCCCAAGGTGCTGCGCCGCGCCCTGCGCGCGGCGACCCTGTTGGGCACCAAGGAAATCCACCTGATCCACAGCTGGCGGGTGGACAAGAGCTACTGGCAGACACCGCTGTTGGCGCCACAGCGGCTGCGCGAGGAACTCCTGCTGGCCCTGGAGCTGGCGCGGGACACCATGCTCCCCCGTGTGCTCAGCCACCGCCGTTTCAAGCCCTTCATCGAGGATGAACTCGACGCCATTGCCGGCACCCGCCAGCGCCTGCTCGCGCATCCGGGGGCCGGCGGCGACCTGGCCAGCGCCCGCGGGCAGCCGCTGATTCTGGCCCTGGGACCGGAAGGCGGCTTCATCCCCTACGAGGTCGAATGCTTCGGGCAGCGGGGATTCACGCCGGTATCCCTGGGTGAGCGGATCCTCAGCGTCGAGGTGGCGGTGGCCATGGCGCTGGGTGTCCTGGCGCTGGCCTGAAGGCGCGGCGACGGATCAGCTGACGGCCAGCGACCCGGGGTGGCCGAAGCACTGTTTGGCCAGCAGGAACAGCGCCTGGGCATCGGCGGCCCCGGCAAGTTCGCGGATCGAATGCATGGCGAAGGTGGGCACGCCCAGATCCAGGGTGGGCACGCCCAGCCGGGTGGCCATGATCGGCCCTATGGTACTGCCGCAACCCATGTCATTGCGGGCCACGAAGTGCTGCAACTGGATGTCCGCCGCCCGCGCCCACTCCCGCACCCGGGCGGCGGTCAGGCTGTTGGTGGCGTAGCGCTGGTTGTGATTGATCTTCAGCACCGGCCCCTGGTTGAGCAGCGGCCCGTGACCGGCATCGTGGCGGGTGGGGAAATTGGGATGAATGCCGTGGGCGTTGTCGGTGGACAACAGCAATGAGGCTGCCAGCGCACGGCTGCGGTCGGCGGCATCCGGCAGCAGCCGGGTCAGCACGGACTCCAGGAAAGGCCCCTGGGCGCCACTGGTGGAACCGCTGCCCACCTCTTCGTGATCGCTGCACACCACCAGGCGGGTTTCCTCGCTGTCGGCCTCGATCAGCGCGCGGATGCCCACATAGCAGCTGAGCAGGTTGTCGAGACGCGCCGAGGCGATGAATTCCGACTGCAATCCCAGCAGTGCCGGCGCCTGGGTGTCATAGAGACAGAGCTCGTAATCCAGCACCTGATCCGCGGCTATCCCGAGTTCAGCGGCCAGCAGGCCGCGCAGATCCCCGCGGGCGTCGCCGGCCAGTTGCCCGAGCAGGGGCTGGATATCGGTCTCCGGATTGATGCTGCGCTGGCGGTTGGCGTCCCGATCGAGATGGATCGCCAAGCTGGGGATCACTGCCACCGGCCGCCGCAGGTCCACCAGCCGGGCGCGCAAGGCGCCGTCCGCAGTGCGCACCACCACCCGCCCGGCGAGCGACAGATCGCGGTCGAACCAGGGGTTGAGCAGCACGCCGCCGTAGACCTCGACGCCGAGCTGGAAGTAGCCGCGCCTGTTGCTCTCGGGCCTGGGCCGCACCATCAGGCAGGGGCTGTCGGTGTGGGCACCCAGCATGCGAATGCCGGTGCGCTGTCGGGCATCGGCACCCAGCGCGAAGGCGACGATAGAGGAGCCATTGCGCACCGTGTAATAGCGGCCTCCGGGGCGCAACGCCCAGTCGGCGGTTTCCGGCAGGGCCTCGAAACCCGCGTCGTCGAGCAGCGCCTCCAGGCCAGTGGTGGCGTGAAAGGGCGTCGGAGACTGCGCCAGAAAGGCGAGCAGGCCGGCGTTGAAGGTCTCGGCCTGGGTCATTGGTCCGCTCCTCCGCCGTCGGCGGCCTGCGCCTCCAGGCGGCTGAGCAGGCTCGAAGTATCCCAGCGCCCACCGCCCGCGGCCTGCACATCCGCGTAGAACTGATCGACCAGCGCCGCGAGCGGCAGGCGCGCGCCGTTGCGGCGCGCCTCGGCCAGCAGGATATCGAGATCCTTGCGCATCCAGTCGACCGCGAAACCGTGCTCGTACTCGCCGCCGATCATGGTGGCGTGGCGGTTGTCCATCTGCCAGGACTGGGCCGCGCCCTGGGAGATCACCTCGATGACGGCCGCCGCGTCGAGCCCGGCGCGAAGCGCGAAATGGATGCCTTCGGCGAGGCCCTGCACGACGCCGGCGATACAGATCTGGTTCACCATCTTGCACAACTGGCCGCTGCCGGCTGGGCCCAGCAAGCGCACCGCGCGCGCGTAATGGTCGAGGATGGGCGCCGCGCGCGCGAAGGTGTCCGGCGCGCCGCCGCACATCACCGTGAGGCGGCCCTGTTGCGCACCCTGCTCGCCGCCGCTCACCGGAGCGTCCAGAAAACCCAGTCCGAGTTCGCGGCAATGGCCGTCCAGCTCACGCGCGAGTTGCGCAGAGGCCGTGGTGTGATCGACGAACACGGCGCCGGGTGCCATGGCCGCGAGGGCACCCTGCGCGCCCAGCGCGATCTCGCGAACGTCGGCATCGCGCCCCACGCAGGCCAACACCAACTGGGCGTCGGCCGCGGCGGCAGCCGGGCTGGGCGCGACGCGCCCTGTGAACTGCCGGTGCCAGGCCGCGGATCTGGCCGGAGTCCGGTTGTACACAGCCACGTCCAGACCGGCGCGGCTGAGGTGGCCGGCCATGGGAAACCCCATCACACCCAGGCCGATAAAGGCGACTTTTTCGCTCATGTCAGCACCCCTTTGCCATCCCCCTGCCGCGTCCAATGATCGCTGCCCCTGAGATACCGGGGTTCGAGGTGCTCGGGGGATATCAGCGCCCCGGCGGCCCACAGGGGTTCGGCGAGGCGCAGCACATCGACGGCGAGCGCCGCCAGCTCCTGTTTCACCGGACGCACCGGCAAATCCGGCGACGCCGCTTGCCAGCCGTTGCCCAGCGCGGCCGGCAGCTGTTTTCCGAGCAGCGCTGCGACGACCTGCGCCATGGCCGCGGGAGAATCGAGACAATCCTCGCTCAGCGCGACCACCAGCGCGCCCTGGCGCCGGTAGAGCCCCCAATACAGCTGGCCCATGCGGGCATCGACCGCCGGCAACACCAGCTCAGCATCCGCCACCACTCCGGCGCGGACACCCGCCTGCGCGAGCGCGGCGAGCGAGGACACCGGGATCACGCCCAGGCCGGCGCCGAACGCCAGGCCCTGCGCCACCCCGATACCGATCCGCAGCCCGGTGAAGGAGCCGGGGCCGACTCCCACTGCCAGCGCATCGAGCTGTTCGAGGCGGTAGCCGCCTTCGGCGAGCAGTTCATGGATTGCGGGGAGCAGCAAGCGATTGTGGCCGCGCGGCTCGGTGATCCGCCGTTCCAACACCTCGTCGCCCATGCCCAGCGCCACCGAGCACAGATCCGCGGAAGTTTCGATTGCCAGCGACGCCATCAGCCAAGGTCCGCAGCCAGAAGAAAGATCGCATCACGACAAGGGGGAAACGCGCAAGGGCAGTCGTATGGAAACGACTGCCCTTGGTGACGACCGAGCCCGCGAAGCAGGTCCGGGGGGGCGGGAATTCTCGGCGATCGCCCCGCCGGGCCGGTCACTCCGACTTCGCGGCCGCCGCCGAAGCTGCCTTGCCGGGCGGCCGACCGCGGGTACCCGCGCCGCGCCGGCGTGCCCCGGCCGGCGCCCGGGTTTTCGCGGTTTGTGCCCGAGCGCCGCGTGCGCCTCTGGTACCGGCTTTCCTGGTCGCGGGTTTCGCGCTTCGCGCCGGCGCCGCCTTTTTGGCGGTGGCTGTTTTCGCAGTTGTTTTGGCGGTGGCTGTTTTCGCAGTTGTTTTGGCGGTGGCTGTTTTCGCAGCTGTCGCCTTGACCGCACCGACGGTCTCGTCGCTCACCACACCTTTCTTTTCCAGGGCCTTCAGGCCTTCCTGGATTTTTTTCTCTGCCGCCTTGATGCGCCGCTCCGCCTTGACCTCGGAGGATCTCAGTTTGCGTTGATCGGCGGCCGTGCGGCGTTTGAGCCAGCGCTGTTCGAATTTTCCGAGCGCCGCGGCCAGCTCCTTGCTGCGCCGTACCTCCATGGTCTTGCGCACCTTGTCGACGCGGGCGCTGGCGCGCTCGACCACTTCATCCCTGGCAGCGATCAACTTGGCGAGCTTGCGTTCCGCCATCGCCTTACGCGCACGTTCCCGCGCCTCCTCCATGGCCGAGGTCTCCTTGCGCACGTTTTCCCGCGCCCGAACCAATGCCGCCTGGGCTGTCTTGGTTCCCGTCTGGACGGCTTTCTCACGCAGGGATTTCACTTGCGCCCGCGCCTTGGCAAGTTTGGCTGATTGTTGCGAAACCACCTTGCGCGCTGCTGCCAGCGCCGATTCAGCCTGCTTGATGTTCGCTTTGCTATCGACTTTTGTTTCGGCCATTCGACGTCTCCTTGAAGTGCGGGAATTTTTTGTTCCCGGCAAGTTAACGTTCCGAAGTTTATAGAAGCACTTTTGAGTTGTCTATTGACCGAAGAATTTTTTTGGTGCAGGGATATACTTCCAAAAATTTCGACTATGCGGAAATCTCGGGAAGATATTGGTCGATCAGAGCCCGCATCGCGGCGATATGCCAGTCACTATCGTTCAAACAGGGAATCAGCTTCAAGCTATCGCCACCGGCGCCGCGGAAGAGCTCCGCATTCTGTTCGCCGATTTCCTCCAGGGTCTCCAGGCAGTCGGCGGCAAACGCCGGGCAGATCACATCGACGCGGGAAATTCCATCTGTTGCCCACTGCAACAGGGTTTGGTCGGTGTAGGGTTGCAGCCATTGCTGGCGCCCAAACCGCGACTGATAGGCGATCTGCCACTGGTCGGCATCCAGCTGCAACGCCTCTGCCAACAACTTCGCGGTAGCGCGACACCGATCGGGGTAGGGATCGCCGAGATCGGCACAACGCTGCGGAATGCCGTGAAAGGACATCAACAGGCGGTCGCCGCGACCCTGGTCGCGCCAATGGGCGCGCACGCTGTCGGCCAGAGCGGAGATATAGGCGGGGTGATCGGCGTAGTCCCTGATCTGGCGCAACTCGGGAATGTTGCGCGTCTGCTTCACAATATCCGCTATCCGGTCGTAGACGGGTGCGGTGGTGGTCGCGGAATACTGGGGAAAAAGCGGGATCACCAGCAGAGTCTCGGCACCTGCGGCCTGGAGTTCGCGCAACCCTCGGGCGATACCCGGATCTCCGTAGGTCACCGCCCAGCGCACCGCCGCGCCGGGCAGCTCGTTCTGCAATTTTTCGGCAAGGCCCCGCGTGTAGCCGCGCAGCGGTGAGCCCGCCGGGCCCCAGATGGCAGCATAGGCACGCGCCACGCGAGCGGCGCGCAGCGGAATGATCAGGCCGTTCAGCAGCGGCCACCACAGCAGCCGGGGCAGCTCGACGACCCGGGAATCGAGCAGAAACTCGCGCAGGAAGCGGCGCACCTCGCGCTTCGTGGGAGCCTGGGGCGAACCCAGGTTGACCAGCAGGATGCCACAGTGGACCCGGGAGTCACCGTTCACCGGCAGCGCCCTCGGCAGCCGAGCAGAGGCGGCGCTATTGCAGCGCCTCCAGGAGCCTGTCCTGGACCTGTGCCAGGGAGCCCACTCCGTCCACGCGCCGATAACGGGTCGGCCCCTGGGGATGGCGCTGGACGTAATCCTGATAGAAAGCGACCAGGGGTTCGGTCTGCTCGTGGTAGACATGCAGGCGGTTGCGTACCGTGTCCTCGCAGTCGTCGGCACGCTGTGCGAGGGGCTCCCCGGTAACATCGTCGACGCCGGGATTACGCGGCGGATTGTGCTCCAGGTGATAGACCCGGCCGGAAGGTTCGTGCACGCGGCGGCCGCTGAGACGCTGGACGATGACGTCGTCGTCGACATGGATCTCGACCACTCGATCGATCTCGATGTCGGCGTCCTCCACCGCTTGCGCCTGGGGAATGGTGCGGGGAAAACCGTCGAACAGGAATCCTTCCCTGCAATCCGGCGCGGCGATGCGCTCCCGCACCAGGGCAATGATCAGATCATCGGGAACCAGCCCTCCGGAGGCCATGATGTCCTTGGCCTTCATGCCCAGCTCGGTGCCGGCGCTGACCGCGGCGCGCAGCATGTCACCGGTGGAGATCTGCGGAATGTCGAAACGCGAGCAGATGAACTCGGCCTGAGTGCCCTTGCCTGCGCCCGGCGGCCCCAACAGAATGATACGCATAGGAAAATCTCCGCAACATCGGCGACGCACCCTTGCGCGGCGCAATAAGGCGGGCAACCTTACACAGAATCGGGAATCGCCTCAACACCAAATCCGACTCACCAAATCCGCCCCGCCAAATCCGCTCCGCCAAATCCGATCGAGCGTTCGACGCGCGTCTTTCAATCCGGGCAATCGGCGCCACTGTCCTGTTTGACGCGCAACCACAGCGCCTCTTTGGCGGACGGCGCTAGCGCGCTGAAGGCTTCGACGTCGGCGTCCAGCGCAGCGAGCATGGCAGCGAAGCGCCGCTCGAACTTGCGATTGGCTGCGCGCAGCGCGGCATCGCTGTCGACACCCAGGTGGCGCGCGAGATTGACACAGGCGAACAGCAGATCGCCCAACTCTTCCTCGGTATGCGCGGCATCACCCGTGGCCACCGCGGCTTCGACCTCGGCCAGTTCTTCGCGAATCTTGGCCGGCACCAACGACCAATCCGGCCAGTCGAAGCCGGTCCGGGCGGCTCGCTTCTGCAGCTTCGCCGCCCGCGCCGGCGCCGATAGCGTCAAGGGTATCTCGCCCAGCGGGCCAGTGGCGCCCCTGGCCTCCCGCTCGCGCTGCTTGATCCGCTCCCAGGTTTCTTTGACGGCGGCGGTATCCGGCGCACCGGTCTCCCGAGACCGCTGACTCTCCAAGGTGCCATCGGGAAATACATGCGGGTGCCGGCTGAGCAGCTTTTCGACCAGTCCGGATACGATGGTGGCGAAATCGAACCAGCCGCGCTCGCGACCCAGTTGCGCGTAGAACACCACCTGAAACAACAGATCGCCGAGCTCTTCCGGGAGGTGTCCGTAATCCTCGCGTTCGATGGCATCGATCACCTCGCAGGCCTCTTCCAGGGTGTGTGGCGCGATACTGCGAAAATCCTGGCGCAGATCCCAGGGACAGCCGCTTTGCGGATCTCGCAGCCGAGCCATGAGTTCCAGCAATTCGGCAATATCTCGCTTGGCGGACATAAGTGATTTCCCGGACAGTTCAGTCGGTGAGACGGCGTACTTCGATGACGTTGGGCAGGCGTTCCAGGCGGACGATGACATCGCGCAACGAGTCCATTCCCGGCACCTCGAAACCGAGATCCACGGTGGCGACCCCGTCCAGGGTATCGCCGCTGTGCAGGGTCAGGATGAACACCCGGGCGTCGTCCAGCACCCGGGTGATGTCGCGCAGCAGGCCGGCGCGATCATAGGCGGTGACGCGCAGCCTGAGCTCATAGGCGGTGGCCGGGCTGGCTCCCCAGCTGACCTCCAGCACCCGCTTCGGTTGGGTGGCGCGCAGGCGCAGCAGGTTGCCGCAGTCGGCGCGGTGGATGGTCACCCCGCGGCCGTGGGTCAGGTAGCCGGCGATTTCGGCACCGGGTTCTGGCAGGCAGCACTGAGCGGTACGGGTGAGCAGATCACCGACCCCGTAGATGTAGAAATCCGACTCCGCGAAGCGCTGAGCAGAGCGCCGCGCGGCCGGCCTGGGCGCGGCGCGATCGCGCTGGCGTTCGGTAAACACGCGCCGCACCACCTGATCGAGCGCGAGGGTGCCGGCGCCGATGGCCTCGTAGAGTCCGTCGGTACTGGTACGATTGAAGGCATGCGCCAGGGCATCGAGATCCGTGTCCGCGAAACCGAGCTGGCGCAACTCCCGCTCCAACTGCTGCTTGCCGGCGCTGCGGTTGTCATCCTGCTCCAGTTCGCGGAACCACTGCCGCACTTTGGCGCGCGCCCGCGCGGTGGTCAGATAACCCAGCGAGCGCACCAGCCAGTCGCGGCTGGGCGCGGGCTGGCGGCCGGCGATGATCTCCACCTGCATGCCGGTTTGCAGCGGGCGATTGAGGGAATAAATGGCACCATTGATCTTGGCGCCCCGGCAGCGATGACCCACCTCGGTGTGGATCCGGTAGGCGAAATCCAGGGCGGTGGCGCCGCGCGGCAGATCCACCACATGCCCCTCGGGAGTGAACACATAAATCCGCTCCGGAGCCTGGTCGACGCGCAGATAGTCTTCCATCCCCGCGCTGCCCAACTCCTCGTGCCACTCCAGCACCTGCCGCAGCCAGGCGATGCGCTCCTCATAACCGCCATCGCCGCCCGCGGGGTCGTCGCCATCCTTGTAGCGCCAATGGGAGCAGAGCCCGAATTCGGCCTCATCGTGCATTTCCTGGGTACGGATCTGAATTTCCACCACGCGCCGCCCGGGCCCGATCACCGCGGTGTGCAATGAACGGTAGCCGTTGCTCTTCGGCGAGGCGATGTAATCGTCGAATTCCTTGGGAATATTGCGCCACAGGCTGTGGACGATGCCCAGCACCGCGTAGCAGTCGCTGATTTCGGGAACCAGCACCCGCACCGCGCGGAGGTCGTAGATCTGCGAAAAACCCAATCCCTTGTTGTGCATCTTTTTCCAGATGCTGTAGATGTGCTTGGGACGGCCACTGACCTGGGCATGCTTGCCGAGCTGGTCGAGGGCGTGTTCCAGGGTGGCGATCACTTCGTCGATATAGTGCTGCCGATCGGTGCGCTTTTCTTCCAGCAACCGAGCGATGCGTCGGTACTCCGCCGACTCCAGGTAGCGAAAGGCGAGATCTTCCAGCTCCCATTTCAGAAACCCGATGCCCAGGCGATGGGCGAGCGGCGCGTAGATGTCGAAGACCTCGCGCGCCACCCGCCGCTGGCGTTCCGGATCGCCGTCGCGCGCCGCGTGCAGGGCCCAGGTGCGTTCGGCGATCTTGATCAGGGCGACGCGCATGTCCTCGATCATGGACACCAGCATGGCGCGCAGCTTGGCGGTCTGTTGCGCCGGTTCCACCCCCAGCACCGGCTGCTCGGAGGTGCTGCGCAGCTCTTCGATCACGGCCATGCGCTGCACGCCCTCGATGAGCCTGGCGACGTCGGCGCCGATCTGCTCCCCGACCCGTTGCACAGAAATCAGGCTGCCCCGCACGGCGCGGTAACACATCCCTGCCGCCAGGCCCTCGGCATCCATGAAGAGTTCCGCGAGAATCCCGGTGATCTCGACGCCGGCGGCCAGCGCGGCCGGGGCTTCGCTGGCAACCAGCTCGGCAGCCGCGATCACCAGGCCGGTCTTGCGCGCGTCCCACTCCGAACGCTGCGCGAGCCCGCCGATCCAGTCCGCCAGCAGCGGATCGGCCAGATTCTCCAGTTGCGGGAAGCTTCGTACCTGAACCATGGAATCCGGCCGCGTGCGGTCTCAGTGAGAGAGAAACAAACCCGAGGAAAGATAGCGGTCGCCGCGATCCGTGATGATGGAGACGATCACGGCATCGCTCAGTTCGCTCGCCAGGCGCAGCGCGCCGGCCACGGCGCCGCCGGAAGAAGCGCCGCAGAAAATCCCTTCGCGGCGCGCCAACTCGCGGGTCATGTCCTCGGCCTCGGCCTGTTCGATATCCATGGTTCGATCGACCAATCCGGCGTCGAAGATCCCCGGCAGGTAGGCCTCGGGCCAACGCCGGATGCCGGCGATACTGGAACCCTCGGCGGGTTGCAGTCCGACGATCTGAATCCCCGGATCGACGCTCTTGAGGTATTGGGAGACACCCATGATGGTGCCCGTGGTGCCCATGGAACTGACGAAATGCGTGATCGCGCCCCCGGTCTGCCGCCAGATCTCCGGCCCGGTGGTTTCGCGATGGGCACGCGGGTTGTCGGGATTGTTGAACTGGTCGAGGAGTACTCCCCGACCCTGGGCGCGCATCTCCAGGGCCAGATCCCGGGCGCCTTCCATGCCCGCTTCCTTGCTGACCAGCACCAGCTCGGCGCCGTAGGCCGCCATCGCCGCCTTGCGCTCCTCGGTCATGTGATCGGGCATGATCAACACCATCCGGTAGCCCTTGATGGCGGCGACCATGGCCAGCGCGATACCGGTATTGCCGCTGGTGGCCTCGATCAGGGTGTCTCCGGGCTTGATCTCGCCGCGGGCTTCCGCGCCCTGGATCATGCCCAGGGCGGGACGATCCTTCACGGAGCCGGCAGGGTTGTTGCCCTCCAGCTTGACCAGGATGACGTTGTTGCGGCCTGCGGTCAGGCGCTGGAGCCGCACCAGGGGGGTATTGCCCACGCAGGATTCGATGGTTGGGAACGCCATTAGCGGATACCTCACCTGCTGCCGGGCGGTCATTCTACCCTCGACGCGAGACCCGACGCTCGGCGCCGGGTCAGTACATGCAATCCCCGCTCAACAGGGCAAAAGCGAGCGCCTGCTCGCGCTCATCGGACAGACTGATCCAGATACGGGTGACGCCGCGCGCCGCCAACAACTGTCGCGCGCGGCCGTGACTGTGGACCCGCGGAGCGCCGCCGGGTTCCGGCAGCACCGCAAAATCCTGCCAGGACACGGCGCCGATACCCGTGCCCAGGGCCTTGCCCAAGGCTTCCTTGGCGGCAAACCGCTTGGCCAGCCAGGCTTCCGGGCGGCGCTGGCGACACCACAGCGCCAACTCCTCGGGTCGCAGGATGCGCGCGGCAAAGCGCTCGCCGCGACGATCCAGCGCCGCCGCGACCCGGGAGATGGCAACGATATCGGTGCCCACACCCAGAATCATCCCGGGGGCTCCGCCGCCGGGCCCAGGCGCCGGAACAGCTCCCTGCTGCGCAGCGGACGCTCGCCCAGGTGTTCGGCCAGGGCGGTGCGCAGCAACCGCTTGGCGCAGCGGCGGGTATCGGGATCGCGGTAGTCGTCGGCCGCCATGGCGAGCAGATGACACCCCCGAAACCCTGTACTGCCCGGACCGCGCCGCGCGCCCGAAGCGGGTATCAGGCCGCTCCCGGGCATGAATCCATAGCAGTCGTCGGCATCCAGGGACACGCCGTCGGCGGTGCGGTCGAGGGCAAACCCATAACCCAGTTCCGCCAGCAGTTGCAGTTCGAAGCGGCGCAGCAGCGGCTCCGGCTCGCCCTGCCCGGCAAGACCGCGGAGCAGCCGGCCGTAGCCCTCGTACAGCGCCGGGTGCGGATCCCATTCCGGCAGCAGGCGCATCAGCAGCTCGTTCACATAGAGGCCGAGGTAAAGGGCGCGCCCGGGGGGCACGGGTGTGCCTTCGACGGCGGGCTCGGCCCGGATCAGGGTCTTGAGATCACCGCGACCGCTCCAGGCCACGACCAGGGGCACAAAGGGCTGGCCAGCGAGCCGGGAGCGCCGGCCGCCGCGGGCGACCACCCGCAAACGACCGGCGCCGCGCGCGAACAGATCGACCAGCAGACTGGTTTCGCGATAGGGGCGTCGATGGAGGACATAGGCGGTTTCTTCGTTTTCGGACACCGCGACAAACTCCCTCGTGGCTCAAGCGCCGTCGCGATATCCCAGACTGCGCAACGCGCGCTCGTCGTCGGACCAGCCGCTCTTGACCTTGACCCACAGGCGCAGCATCACCTGCTTGCCGAGCAGGGACTGGATATCCTGACGGGCCTGCTCACCGATTTTCTTGATCCGCTGACCGCCGTCGCCGATGATGATTCTTTTTTGTCCATCGCGCTCCACCAGGATCAGCACACTGATGTGGCAGATGCGCTCCTCGTCGCGGAACTCCTCGATCTCGACAGTGGTGCTGTAGGGCAGCTCCGCGCCCAGCTGTCGGGTGATCTTCTCGCGCACGATTTCGGCGACCAGAAAGCGCTCGCTGCGATCGGTGTACTGATCCTCCGGAAAGCAGAAGGCGCCGACCGGCATATGCTTTCTGACCAGCGTTTCCAGGCGCTCCAGATTCCTGCCGTTCAGGGCCGATATCGGCAGATACTCCGCGGCCGGAAACCATGCCGACAGCTCCGCCATCCGCGGCAACAGGACATCGGGTTCGGCCAACCGGTCGACCTTGTTCAGCACCACCACCACGGGTACCCGCGCGCGGCGCACCTGTTCGGCCACCGCGGCATCCGCCGAGGTCCAGATGTCTCGGTCGACCACGAACAGGATGAGATCGACATCCCGCATCGCCGTCAGGGCGGCACGGTTGAGGTACCGGCCCATGGCGCGGCTCTGGCGATCATTGATGCCGGGGGTGTCCACGTACAGCATCTGATACTCACCCTCGGTCTTGATGCCAAGAATGTTGTGGCGGGTAGTCTGCGGCCTGCGCGAGGTGATGCTGAGCTTGTGGCCGAGCAAATGGTTGAGCAGGGTGGACTTGCCCACATTGGGCCGTCCAACGATGGCGGCATAGCCACAGTGCTTGGTATTCATGTCCGCAGCTCCGGAACCAGCAGGGCCAGGGCACGCGCGGCGGCGCGCTTTTCGGCTTCGCGGCGGCTGCCGGCGCTGGCAGTAACCGGGCCGGCGAGCAGTGACACCGAACAGGCGACCTCGAAGCGCCGCGCGTGATCCGGGCCGGACGCCCCGGTCACTTCGTAGACCGGCAAGGGCGCGCCGCGCGCCTGCAGGAATTCCTGCAGGCGGGTTTTCTCGTCGCAGGCGTCGGGCTCGGCGATGGCGCGTTGCAGTGGACCTGCGAACCAGTGCGCGATGCGTTGCCGACAGGGCTCCAGCCCGCCGTCGAGCCAGATGGCGCCCAGAATCGCCTCCAGGACCCCGGCCAGAATATTTTTGCGCCGCGCGCCGCCGTCGCGACGCTCGCCCTTGCCGAGCCGTACCAACTCGGGAATGCCCATCTCGCGGGCGATCCCGGCCAGGCAGCTGCCGCTGACGAGGCGCGCGCGCAGGCGGCTCAGCTCTCCCTCGGAAAAATCGGGAAACCCATGGTACAGCAGTTCGCCGACCACCAGCCCCAGCACGGCGTCGCCAAGGAATTCGAGCCGCTCGTTGTTGGGGGAGCCACAGCTGCGATGGGTCAGGGCGAGGCGCAGCAGCCCGGCGTCCGCGAACGCATAACCGCCGAATTCGTCCGCCTCGCCGCCGCGCTCAGCCACCACCGCTACGCGCGTCAATCGCGGGAACTGTCATAAACATTGTGGAACCTGACCACCGCATCGACATTGCCGAGCAGCGGTACCCTGCGCTCGTAATCCAGCGAGACCAGGATTTTCTCCGCGCTGCGCTCGATCTCGACCATCTTGAGATCGATATCGTCGACATTGTTGATCACAAACTCTTTGTAGAGCTTCTGGCGAATGCCCTGATCGGACAGCGAGCGGACGTCGTCGTCGCCCAGCGCCGCGAAGGATTGCGCCACGGTGTAGTTGTCGAGATAGAGCGGACCGAGGCGAAACAGCACCGTCAGACAGAAACCGATTACCAGCAGGGCGAACAGAAAGCCCAGCAACGAGAGACCGCTTTCCCTGCTCATGACCATATCTCATCCTCCGGAGGTTATTGGATTCTGCCAACCCGATCAAAGCTCGGCAAGCTGAAGAAATCATCCCAGTGCATCCATACCAGAAACGCCTTGCCGACGATATTCTGCTCCGGGACTGCTCCCCAGGCACGGCTGTCGAAGCTGTTGTCGCGGTTGTCGCCCATCATGAAGTAGTGGCCCGCCGGAACCACGGTGTGATAGTTCAATCCGTATTCGCCAGCCCTGTGGCGCCTGCGGATCAAGTGCTCGGTGTCCCCCAGCTGCTCCGACATCACCTGGTAACCGGGCTCCAGTTCCAGATAGTCGAGCGCGGCAGGCTGCTGAGACATCCGCTCCCCGTTGACATAGAGAATGTTGTTGGCCACGCGGATGTCGTCGCCGGGCAGGCCGATCACCCGCTTGATGAAATAGCGCTGGTCCGCGGGGGGGAAGAACACCATGACATCACCCCGTCGGGGCTCGCCGACCGGCACTACCTTGGTACCGACCACCGGCAGGCGCAGCCCGTAGGCGAACTTGTTGACCAGGATGAAATCGCCGACTTCCAGGGTCGGAATCATGGATCCCGAAGGGATCTGAAAGGGCTCGACCACGAAGGAGCGCAGCACCAGCACCACGAACAGCACCGGAAAGAAGGGCGCCAGGGCATCGACGTACCAGACAGGTTTGGCCTCGCGGTCACGGCGCCGCAACACCAACCGATCGATAAGCCAGGCCACACCTGTCACCGCGGTCAACACCACCAGAATCAGCGGGAAATCGAGATTCATGTCCTGTCGTCCTTATCCTTCCGTCTTGAGTACCGCCAGGAATGCCTCCTGGGGAATCTCCACTCTGCCCACTTGCTTCATCCGCCGCTTGCCGGCCTTCTGCTTTTCGAGCAACTTCTTCTTGCGCGTAATGTCACCGCCATAACACTTGGCGGTGACATTCTTGCGCAACGCCTTCACCGTGGTCCGCGCAATCACGTGCCCGCCCAGAGCCGCCTGAATGGCGACATCGAACATCTGCCGGGGAATCAACTCCTTCATGCGTTCCGTCAGCAGGCGCCCCTTGCTCTGCGCCTGATCGCGGTGAACGATCGCGGCCAGCGCATCGACCCGTTCACCGTTGATGAGAATATCGAGACGCACCAAGGGTGCCTGCACAAAACGCAGGAAATGATAGTCGAGGGAGGCAAAACCCCGGCTCGCTGACTTGAGTCGGTCGAAGAAATCCATGACCACTTCGCTCATCGGCAATTCGTAGGTCAGTGAAACCTGCTTGCCGACGTACCGCATATCGCGCTGCACACCCCGCTTTGTCTCGCACAGGCCGATGACGTTACCCAGATATTCCTGGGGGACGAGGATGTCGACCTCGCAGATCGGCTCGCGCATCTCGGCGCTGCGCGCCGGGCTGGGCAGCGACGAGGGGCTGGAATAGTGGCCGATCGCGCCGTCGGTCGTCACCACTTCGTACTGCACGGTGGGCGCGGTGGTGATCAGGTCGAGGTCGTACTCCCGCTCCAGCCGCTCCTGGACGATCTCCATGTGCAGCATGCCCAGGAAACCGCAGCGAAACCCGAAACCGAGGGCATCCGAGGTCTCGGGCTCATAGAGTAGAGAGGCATCGTTGAGCTTGAGTTTTTCGAGCGCCACCCGGAATGCCTCGAAATCGTCCGAATCCACCGGAAACAGCCCGGCGTACACCTGGGGCCGGACGCGCTGAAAGCCGGGCAGTGCCGGCACCTGATCGGCGCCCTGGGCGGTCACCAGGGTGTCGCCCACGGGAGCGCCGTGGATATCCTTGATACCGGCGACCACGAAGCCCACCTCGCCGGCCCCCAGGGATCCGGTCTCGACCCGTTTCGGCGTGAACACGCCGATACCGTCGACCGCGTGGCTTCTGCCGGTGCTCTTGACCAGCACCCTGTCCTTGGTGCGGAGCCTGCCCTGCTTGACCCGTACCAGGGACACGACCCCGAGATAATTATCGAACCAGGAATCGATGATCAACCCCTGGAAGGGCGCATCGCGATCACCCTGGGGAGCAGGTACGCGGGCGATCAGCCGCTCCAGAATTTCCTCGATACCCAGGCCGGTCTTGGCACTACAGCGCACCGCGTCGACCGCCTCGATGCCGATGATCTCCTCGATCTCCTGGGCCACCCGCTCGGGATCGGCCTGCGGCAGGTCGACCTTGTTCAATACCGGGATGACTTCGAGACCCTGGGCGATGGCGGTATAACAGTTGGCTACCGACTGGGCCTCCACCCCCTGGGCTGCATCGACCACCAGCAGAGCGCCTTCACAGGCGGCGAGCGAACGCGACACCTCGTAGGAGAAATCGACATGGCCCGGCGTGTCGATGAAATTCAACTGATAGAGCTCGCCATCGGCAGCGCGATAATCGAGGGTCACGCTTTGCGCCTTGATGGTAATGCCGCGCTCGCGCTCGATATCCATGGAATCCAGCACCTGCTCCGCCATCTCCCGATTGCTCAGGCCACCACAGATCTGGATGAAGCGATCGGCGAGCGTGGATTTGCCGTGATCGATGTGCGCGATGATGGAAAAATTGCGGATATGATCGAGATCGGGCACTGGCTGGGCTCGAGAACCCCCGCACGGACGGGGGTCGGAAAAGTGGCCGCGAGTCTAGCCTATTTGCCCCGGTGCCGCCATGGCGGCACCGGGGCCTCGCCGTCCTCGGTAACGCGGAGCTCGGGCCCTACTGCAGCTCGATGGTGCTGAATACCGAGCGGCCGCGGCGGAAAAAGCGCAGCGCGATCGGTGTGTCCGCCGGCAGATCCTCAACCACCCGGTCGTAATCGCTGAGGTCATTGATCGGGTTGTAGCCCAGCTGCACGATAATGTCGCCGGGGCGCAGCCCAGCCTGGTCCGCCGGAGACTCCGGGTAGACCTCGGTCACCTGCACGCCGCCCGGCAGACGCCAGTTTTCCCGTACTCGCTCGTCAATCTCGGCCGCCTCGATCCCGAGGCGATCGGCGCCACTGTCGCTCGCCGCCGATTCACCGTCGCCGGGGCGCTTGCCCACGGTCACCTGGAGCCGCTTGCGGTGTCCCTCGCGGATGACTTCCACTTCCACCTCTTGGCCGGGCTTCAGCAGGCCGACGGTATGCGGCAGATCGCTGGCGTCGACGATGTCCCGCGCGGCGAACTCGATCACCACGTCACCCGGCTCAAGGCCAGCCTCTGCGGCCGGGCTGCCCGGCTCGACCTGGGCGATCAGCGCACCCTGCGGTCGGTCAAGACCCAGGGATTCCGCCAGCGCCCGATCGACATCCTGGATGAAGACGCCCAGCCAGCCGCGCTCGACGCGACCGTGTTCCTTGAGTTGGGCCACCACCTCTTCGACCACTCGCACAGGGACCGAGAACGACAGTCCGATCGAGCCGCCGGAGCGGGTGAAAATCTGCGAATTGACGCCTACCACCTCGCCCTTGAGGTTGAACAAAGGCCCGCCGGAGTTGCCTGGGTTGATGGCCACGTCGCTCTGAATGAAGGGCACATAGTCCTCTCCGCGCTCGGTGGGAATACTGCGCCCGATCGCGCTCACGATGCCGGCACTGGCCGAGTAGTCCAAGCCGAACGGAGAACCGATCGCCACCACCCACTCCCCGACCCGCAGGTCGTCGCTGCTGGCCAGCTTCGCCACAGGCAGTCCCTCGGCGTCGATCTTCAGCAGCGCCAGATCGGAGCGGGGGTCGGTGCCGACCACCTCGGCCGCGTACTCGCGGCGGTCGATGAGCCGGACTCGAATCTCTTCGGCACCATCGACCACATGATTGTTGGTGACGATGTACCCATCCTCGGAAATGACGAACCCGGAGCCCATCGACTTCAAACGCCGCTCGCGTTCCGGGCCGGGGCGCTGGCCGAAGAAGTCGCGGAAAATGTCCGGGACGTCCGGGCGCATCCCCGGCGGGCGCCTGTTGGTCACCCGCTGCTCCGTATTGATTTTCACCACCGCCGGAGAGTTGTCCGCGATCAGCTGGGTGAAGTCGGGCAACTCCGAAGCCACTGCCGCCACACAGGTGAACAACAGCGCCATCAGGGCCCCGAGCATAATCATTGGTCGCCTGTTCTCTGTCATGGTTGTCCTCGTCATTGGGGTTCGGCGCATCATTGGCCGGAGCCGGCCGACGCGGAGTACTCTACCGCTTGGGATTGCCCTGACTTCGGGGCAACGCTGGCGGCTATCTGGCGCGCGGTGGGCAGCGGCACTTCGCCGACCACGCAAACCGCAAAGCCCCCACCGGGGCTTGCTCTGTGGATCAGGAAGGCCGCGGTCGGCCCCCGACGCACCTCCACCGAAGGAATGTGCCCGGCCCTGGGTTCGATGAATACCGAAAAGGCACTGAAGCCATCGTTATAGTGCATCTCCTGGGCATCGCCCGCGGACACCCTCGGCGGCTCCGACAGGCCGAATCCCGGTGGTACCCAGTCGACCTGCCAGGGAGTCAAGGCGGGTTCCGCCCCGGAATCCGGGCAGGAGTCCCGGCCGACGACCAGGTGGCCCTCATGGCGCGGCTCCAGGTCCGCTTCATCGATGACCGCGCCTATGGAGATGGTATTGAACTGAAAACGCTCCACCAGGGCGCCCTGGGGATCGAACACCCGGGTCTGCAGCAGCAGGCCTGTGGCTCGGTCGAGGCCCAGCAGGTACCCATAGCGGTAGTTGTCCCGGGGCAGCAACTGGATCTGCCGCACCGGGCGACCGGCGACGCGGCCGTCATCACGATAGAAAGTCAGATAATGCTCCAGGACGTCATCCGGGCCGCCACCGGCCTGGAAACGGGGCGAGGAATCCGCCGTTCGACACCCCTGTTGCCGGCCCCTGCTAATCACCTCGCGAGGCGGGCCATCCAGATACTCGAGACGCTCCCAACTGCGGCCGTCGCGGACCGCGCGCACGATGCGCAGGGTGGTCAGGGTACCGGACTGTTCGTAAGTCGCGACCCCACGATAGCTGAGGGTATCGGCGGCGGTGTCCATGTGCGCCAACGCCTGGCGCGCCGACACCACGGGTTCCAGCGCCAGCCCGGACTGGGCGAGTGCGAATCCCGCGACCAGTCCGACAATACAGCGTGCGGTCCCGGACACGGGCCCGCCACGAACCTGGCCCGTCATGACCGGGACCCCGATCCCTCCGCGGACACTACCTGCGGCAATCCAGCTCCGCGACTGCCGCCGCCCGCCCGTGCGGCTATCCCCATCAGGGCTGTGCCGCGCGTCGCGGCATCCGCGCGAAGGGCAACAACCCTTCATGATCAACCGCTGCATTCTCGGCGTGGCGCAACATCCGCTCTTCGACATAGCGGCGGATCTGCTCCTCCTCTGCCGGAGAAAGCCTGCGGGGAGCCGCGTCCCCGCCCATGGGCAAGGCGGTGCCATCGGTGGCCGACACCACCTGTACGCCGGGAACCGGAGCGCGGCCAAAGGACTGCGCCATGGGCCGGGATGCCTGCGGAGCCTGTTCACTGCCGGCACTTGCCGCCAACCCGGAGTCGGCGCCCTCGAACGGCAGCCAGTAGCGGGCTCCGGCAATGGTGAGCACGGCCACCGAGGCCGCTACCGCCGTGCGGCCCAGGATGCCGGTGAGGATGCGCGGGCGGGGCGCGGGCACATCAGCCAGGGCGTCCGAGATCCGCGCCGACAGATCCGCGTTGTGGTCGCCGGCCTCACCGCGCAGGGCGCCGGCCGCCAGGTGATAGCGACGCCACTTGGCGCGCAACGCCGGATCCCTCTCGATCAGTGTCAGGGTACGACGCAACTCAAATTCCCCGACCTCACCGTCCATGAGTGCGGAAAGATGGGACTGGGTTTCGGGGTGGACGTCTTCACTCATAGGCTGCGAGACCTCATTCACAGATGGATCACATCGAGACCGGTCGCCAGAGCGACTCGGCAAGATACGCTGGCAGTCTGACCCGGCAGACCGGACAAGGTTCCACGCTCATCAACCCGTCTCGAACAGCGCGCTGACGCGCACATCGATGGCTTCCCGGGCGCGGAAGATACGGGAGCGCACCGTGCCCACCGGACAGCCCATGATATGGGCGATATCCTCGTAGCTGAGACCTTCCATTTCACGCAGTGTAATGGCCACACGCAGATCCTCCGGCAAGCCGCCGATCGCCGCTTCGACAACGGCACGCAACTCCTCTCCCTGGGCAAGATTTTCCGGCGTATCAGTATCGGTGAGACCCTGGTTGCCAACGAAATGTTCGGCATCTTCGAGTTCGACATCATTGGCTGGCGGCCGCCGGCTGCGAGCGACCAGGAAATTCTTGGCGGTGTTGACCGCGATGCGGTACAGCCAGGTGTAGAACTGGCTGTCCCCGCGAAACTTGCCAAGCGCCCGGTAGGCCTTGATGAACGACTCCTGAACGACGTCGTCCACCTCCCCATGGTCATGCACATAGCGGCCGACGATGGCTCGTACCCGATGCTGGTACTTCAACACCAACAAGTCGAACGCCCGCTTGTCACCCTGCTGTACCCGCCGAACGAGTTTGCTGTCCGGCACCGATTCTTTCGGGGCCCTCACATATTGCTCCACAGTCTGGCGGGCGAATCTGGCTGGCGGCCGAAGCCATCGCCGCAGTCGTGACGAAATCCAGGCGCGGCGCCAGCCGGTATCCCGGGGCGCCGCTGGGACCTATACTATCATGCGACTGAGGCATCAAAACCCGTCCGCGTATGACGAGAAACTTCTATCACGACGTGCTCGTCATCGGCAGCGGCGCCGCCGGCATGACCCTGGCGCTACAGCTGGCCGGCCGATACAGCGTGGCCCTGCTGACCAAGGGCGACCTGACCGCCGGCTCCACCTGGAACGCCCAGGGCGGCATTGCCGCGGTATCCGAGGCCGACGACAGTTTCACCGCCCACATCAGAGACACCCTGACCGCGGGCGCTGGTCTCTGCCACCGCGACCTGGTCGCATTTACCGTGGAGCGCGGCCCGGAAGCCATCGCCTGGCTGATCGAACAGGGCGTGGAATTCAGCCGCGACGCCGATGGCGCCCACCACCTCACACGGGAGGGCGGCCACAGCCACCGCCGCATCCTCCACGCCGCGGACGCCACCGGCAGAGCCATCTCGGGAGCGCTCGCCGAACGGGTGACCGAACACCCGGGTATCGAAGTCTTCCAGCAGCACCTGGTGGTGGATCTGACCACCCAGGCGGATGCGGGCTCACGCCATCTGCGCTGCAACGGCGCCTATGTGCTGGACGCCGCCACCGGCGAAGTCTGCCTGCTCCAGGCACGCACCGTGGTGCTGGCCACCGGTGGCGCCAGCAAGGCGTACCTCTACACCACCAACCCCGACGGCGCCAGCGGTGACGGCATCGCGGTCGCCTGGCGGCGCGGTTGCCGGGTGGCGAACATGGAGTTCAACCAGTTCCATCCCACCTGCCTGTTCCACCCGAGCGCCAAGTCGTTTTTGATTTCCGAGGCATTGCGCGGAGAAGGCGCCCACCTGCAACTGCCGGATGGCACCCGTTTCATGCCCGGGTTCCACCCCGACGCCGAGCTGGCCCCCCGCGACATCGTCGCCCGCGCCATCGACCACGAAATCAAGCGCCTGGGTGCCGACTGTGTCTATCTGGACATCCGCCACAAGCCGCTGGCCTTCATCGAAGAACACTTTCCGACGCTACGCGCCCAGTGCCTGGCCTTCGGCATCGACATCGCCCGGCAGCGCATTCCCGTGGTGCCAGCGGCACACTACACCTGTGGCGGGATACTTACCGACACCCGCGGCCGCACCGACCTCAAGCACCTCTACGCGGTCGGCGAGTGCGCCTTCACCGGCCTCCACGGCGCCAACCGGCTGGCGAGCAATTCATTGCTCGAATGCGTGGTGTTCGCCACCGCCGCCGCCGCCGACATCGCCGCGGTGCTGCCGGACATCCCCGTCCCCAGCTTCACCAAACCCTGGGACGCGTCACGGGTGACCTCCTCCGACGAAGACGTGGTGATCTCCCACAACTGGGACGAAGTGCGGCGCTTCATGTGGGACTATGTGGGCATCGTCCGCACCCGCAAGAGGCTCGAGCGCGCCCAGCACCGGGTACAGTTGCTGCAGCGGGAGATCCACGAGTACTACAGTAATTACCGGGTCAGCCGCGATCTGCTGGAGCTGCGCAACCTGGCAATGGCGGCCGAGCTGATCATTCGCTCGGCGCTGTTGCGCAAGGAGAGTCGGGGCCTGCACTTCACCCTCGACTACCCGGACCAGTCGGTGATCGCCAAGGACACCATCCTGGTGCCGATGAATTTCGCCAACCAGGAACTGATCGTCGACAAGCTCGACTGACTCCCCCGCCTCAGGGCAGGGTTCCGGTACGTACCGCCACCAGCAACTGCCGAAAGCGCTCCGCGGCGAGGGCGTCGGCGAATACCGGCAGGCTGCGCCGGCGCAGCCCCCGACCGAAGGTCAGCACCACCAGGGAAGCGGACAGAAACGTCACCCGGCAATTGTCGACCGGCACCATTTCCCGACCATAGCGCCGCCACCAGCTGCCCCCTTCCGCGCTCAGCGCGACCCCGGGCCGCGCGCGCGACAGGGCCACACCGGCTTCCAGCAATACCACCAGGCCGAGCGCCAGGCGCCACCCGGGCGGCAGCCACAGCAGCCCTATCCCCATCAGCAGCACGGCGAGCACGGCAAGGCGCAGCAGCAGTGCCGAGCGCGAGCGTCCCGGCGCCAACTCAAGATGTCCGATCATCGCGCACCAGCCGCACCATGGCCTGTAAGTCGGGATCCGGAGACTGGGCATGGCCCAGCAACCAGGCGAACAGGTCTTGGTCCTCGCAATCCAGGAGGCGCTGAAAGACGGTCTGCTGCTCGGCGGTCAAGCGCGCATGGCCGCGATCGAGAAAGCCGTTGAGCAGCAGATCGAGTTCGAGCATGCCACGGCGCGCGGCCCAGCGCAGGCGGTTGGAATCCATGAACGGTTCTCGCTATCCGCTGTCACTCGTTCATTATAGGGGCAGTGGATTGCCGCCCTGACGCTTGGTTACACTCACAACCCCGCCGGAGGCCCAGACGTGGAAGATTGGTCGCAATTTCTCGGCTCGCTCGGCGCCCGGGTGGTCGACGGACAAGTGGAGTCTTTTGGCGAACAGCCGGCCGATTACCCAGCACTGCTGGAGACGGACGTGCTCTGCGCGCTGCACGATCTGGGCATTCTGGAAGTGACCGGGCCCCAGAGCCGCAACTTCCTCCAGGGCCAGACCACCACAGATTTCGCGGCCGCGGGTCCCGGCGTGCTGCGCGGCGCCTGCTGTAATGCACAGGGCCGGGTATTCACAGTGTTCACCGCCGTCGCCACCGCACGGGGCTACCTGCTGGTCATGCCCCGCGCTCTGGTGGAATCCAGCCGCGCAACCCTCGCCCGCTACGCCGCCCTGTCCAGGGTCGGCCTGGAAGACGCCAGCGCCGCCTACCGCATCCTGGGCCTGGCCGGCCCGGACTGCGAAGCAACGCTGGCGCGGGCCGGACTCAGCGCCGGCGAGCCGGCGGCAGACAGCACCCTGGCCATCCCCCACGACGCCGACCGCCACCTGCTCCTGGTGCCCGCCGCCGTTGCGCCGGACCGCTGGCAGGCACTGGCAGCACGCGCGCGGGCCGTCGGCGCGCCGCTCTGGCACCTCGCCGATATCCGCGCCGGCATCGTCAATCTGGTTCCGGAAACCGGCGAGCAGTTCCTGCCGCAGATGCTCAACCTCCACCTGCACGGCGCAGTGAGCTTCACCAAGGGTTGTTACACCGGGCAGGAGGTGGTGGCGCGCAGCCAGTATCGCGGCAAGCTCAAGCGCCACTTGCAGCGTCTGGGCATCACCACCGCCAAGGCGCCGCGGCCGGGAACCGAAATCCGCTCCCCCGATTCGCCGCAGGTCGCAGGCACAGTGCTGGAGGCCGTCGCCGCGGGTGCGGATCACTGCGAAGCCCTGGCGGTACTGCGAGCGGGCGCGGAAGCGAATACCACACTGGACTTCGGCGCTGGCCCGCAGCCAATCGAGGTCCTGCCGCTACCGGCCACGGCGGTCTCCGGATGACCACCTGGATCACCGAGATGATCACTTGGATCACCGAGAACCAGGTGCTGCTGGGATGGCTGACCTTCGCGTCACTACTGACCTTCGTGGTGAGCCTCGCCACCCTGCCCTGGCTGGTGGCGCGCATCCCGGCGGACTACTTCGCCTACCACAAGCGCCATGGCTCACAGCGCCGAAAGCTCCGACAGCCCCATCCGGCGATCCGGCTGGCATTGCTGATCGGCAAGAATCTGCTCGGCGCAATTCTGCTCGCCGGCGGCCTGATCATGATCTTCGTTCCCGGCCAGGGTCTGCTGACCATGGCCATGGGGCTGCTGCTGCTCGACTACCCGGGGAAATTCACACTGGAGCGGCACATCGCCCGCCAGCGCTCCGTCCGGGCCGGGCTCAACTGGCTGCGGGCGCGGGCCGGCGTGCCATCCCTGATCTTTGACGATCACCACGACGCCGCCGCCTGAATGCGGCACCCACCCTCAGGCGGAGAGCAGCTCGACCCGATAGCCGTCGGGATCCTCGACAAAGGCGAGCACGGTGCTGCCGTGCTGCATGGGGCCCGGCTCGCGGACCACCTTGCCACCACTGGCGCGGATGCGCTCGCAGGCGGCGTAGACATCGTCGACGCCAATGGCGATATGGCCGTAGGCGGTGCCCAGGTCGTAGCTGTCGGTGTCCCAGTTGTGGGTCAGCTCGAGCACGGTATGCTCCGACTCAGGACCATAACCGACAAATGCGAGCGTGAAGCGGCCGCCGGGAAAATCCCTGCGCCGCAGCAGCTGCATGCCCAGCAGCTCGGTGTAGAACGCGATCGAGCGATCCAGATCCCCGACCCGCAACATGGTGTGTAACAGTCTCATCGGCAGTAGCCCTCCAGTGGTCGCCGCGCCACGCGCCGGCGCATTTCAGTGCGGCGATCGCCCCCGGTTGGCGGCGATGCGCAGGCGCAGCGCATTGAGTTTGATGAAGCCCTCCGCGTCCTTCTGATCATAGGCGCCGGCATCCTCTTCAAAAGTCGCGATGCGATCGTCGAACAGCGAGTCGTCGGACTTGCGGCCCGCGACAATCACATTGCCCTTGTAGAGTTTCACCCGCACCACGCCGTTCACCACCGCCTGCGATTGATCGATCATGGTTTGCAGCATGCTGCGCTCCGGGCTCCACCAGTAGCCGTTGTAGATCAACTCGGCATACTTGGGCATCAGGCCGTCTTTCAAGTGGGCCACTTCGCGATCCAGGCAGATCGATTCGATCGCGCGATGTGCCCTGAGCATGATGGTGCCGCCGGGTGTCTCGTAGCAACCGCGGGATTTCATGCCCACATAGCGATTCTCGACGATGTCCAGCCGGCCCACGCCATTGTCGCCGCCGAGTCGGTTGAGCCTGGCCAGCACCTCGTGGGGCCGCATCGGCTCGCCGTCGATGGCGACGATATCGCCCCCTTGGTAGGTCAGCTCGACGTAGGTGGGCTCGTCCGGGGCGCGCTCGGGACTCACCGACCAGCGCCACATATCCTCCTCGGCCTCGGTCCAGGGATCCTCCAGAACGCCGCCCTCGTAGGAGATGTGCAGCAGATTGGCGTCCATCGAGTAGGGCGATTTCTTGCCGGCCTTGGCGAAGTCCACCGGAATCTCGCGGGAGGCCGCGTAATCCATCAGGGTCTCGCGGGAGCTCAGCGCCCATTCCCGCCAGGGCGCGATCACCTTGATGCCGGGCTTCAGGGCATAGGCGCCCAATTCGAACCTTACCTGGTCGTTACCCTTGCCGGTGGCGCCATGCGAGACGGCATCGGCCCCGGTTTCGTCCGCGATCTCCACCAGGCGCTTGGCGATCAAAGGTCGGGCGATCGAGGTGCCGAGCAGGTATTCGCCTTCGTAGATGGCATTGGCGCGGAACATGGGGAACACGAAATCACGGACAAATTCCTCGCGCAGATCCTCGATGTAGATCTGCCGAACGCCCATGGCCTCGGCCTTGGCACGCGCCGGCTCCACCTCCTCGCCCTGCCCCAAATCCGCGGTGAAGGTCACCACCTCGCAGTCATAGGTATCCTGCAGCCAGCGCACGATCACCGAGGTATCCAGGCCACCGGAATAGGCAAGCACCACTTTCTTGATATCGGACACAGAGCCCTCCCGCGGACCTTGGCATTGGGGAGGCGGATTTTAACTGTCGCAAGGCGGCGCTGCACGGCACCGGAGAAAGAGACATTCGGCGGTCGCCCCGGAACAGTGCTGAGCTATGGTGGGGCGATACCCGCTATGTTCCCGCTCCACTAAGATGGCGGCATGAGCAGCCCCGGCAGCGCCGTCCGCCACAACCTGCGCCAGCTGACCACGATCCGCTACATCGTGCTGAGCGCTTTCGCCCTGGCCCTGATCGGGTTCGCGACGGGCTTGCCCGGCCAATCACTGCCGATTGCGCTGCTGGGCCTGCTCGGCCTGTTCGGTGCCCTCAACCTCTGGACGCGGCACCGCACCCGGCTGGCGCGGCCGATCTCGGAGATCGAGTTCTTCGGCCACCTGCTGATCGATATCGGCGGTTTGAGCCTGCTGCTCTATTTCACCGGCGGCGCGACCAATCCGCTGGTATCCTATTTTCTGGTGCCGGTGAGTATCGCCGCGGCCACCCTGACCCGCCGGCCCAGCTGGGCGGTCACCGGCCTCGCCTTTCTCTGTTACAGCCTGCTGCTGATCTGGTACCGCCCGGTACCCGCGCTGCTGCCAGCGACCGAGCACGCCCACGTCAACCTGCACGTACTGGGCATGTGGGCAAACTTCGCGGTCAGCGCCGGTCTGATCAGCTACTTCCTGCTCAACATGGCCGCGGAACTGCGCCGCCAGCAGCAACATCTCGCGCGCCGCCGCGAGGAACAATTGCGCGACGAGCAGCTGCTCGGCGTGGCGACCCTGGCAGCCGGCGCCGCCCATGAGCTGGGCACGCCGCTCAACACCATGAGGTTGCTGGTGGATGGCGCCCGGGAGGACCACCAGGGGCTGTCGAACGGCGAGCTCCACACCCTGAGCCAGCAACTGGATCGCTGCCGGGATACGCTGAGGAAACTGGTGCACGCGGGCGATCAGCGCCACAGCAAACCGGCCGCACACCAAGTGCGCGACTACCTGCGGGCGTTGGTGGCGAGCTGGCGGGTGACGCGCCCGGACGCCGACCCCCACCTCGACCTGGCCTCGGACAGTCCCGCACTGCTCGCCGAATTCCACCCCACGCTGGGGCCGGCCATTCAGAACCTGCTCGACAACGCCGCCGATGCCTCGGCGGAAGTCCACATCGGGGCGCGCTGGGACCGCAACCGGCTCGAACTGGACATCCGCGATTTCGGCCCGGGCTTTCGCCGACCCTACAGCGACCCGACGCCACAGCTGGGCCAGAGCAGCAAGCCCGAGGGGCTCGGCCTGGGCCTGTTTCTGTCCCATGCCACCATCGAACGCTGCGGCGGCACCGTGGCGCTGACCCCGGCGCCGGGAGGCGGTACCCTTACCCGCATCCTGCTGCCGCTGACCCAGGCATTCGATGAAGCACAGCTACCTGGTGATCGATGACGATCTCACCTTCGCGGAAACCCTGGTACGGCGCCTGCACCGCCGCGGCCACGAAGCCGAACTCGCCACCGGGGCGGACGCGGCCCTGGACTGCTGCCGCCGACTGCAACCGACGCGCGTGCTCCTCGATCTGAAGCTGGCCGAGACTTCCGGGCTGCAACTGCTGCCGCAGATCCGGCAACTGGAGCCGGCGCCGGCAGTGGTGATCCTTACCGGATACTCCAGCGTCGCCACGGCGGTCAGCGCCATCAAGCTGGGCGCCACGCACTATCTGGCCAAGCCCGCCGGGCTCGAGGAAATCCTGGCGGCGTTCGAATCCATCGAACCCCTGGCGCCACCCGCCAGCCTGCCCTCACTGGAGCGGGTGGAGTGGGAACACATCCAGCGCGCGCTGGATGAACACGAAGGCAACATCGCCGCCACCGCCCGCGCCCTGGGCATGCACCGCCGCACCCTGCAGCGCAAGCTGCTCAAGCGCCCGGTCAGGCGCTGAGCGCCGAGTGCCGACTTCTTCCTTACAATAGCGCCCGGTTTTGCAGCTCCACGGAGGCTTCATGAAGGTTCATCGCATCGCAGTATTGGCCGGCGACGGCATAGGTCCGGAGATCATGCAGGAGGCACTCAAGGTGCTGCGCGTGGTGGAAGCCCATGACCGGGCACGCTTCGAGCTGATCGAGGCGCCCTTCGGCGCCCAGGCCTACTTCGACCACGGCCATCCCTTTCCGGACACCACCCGGGCGGCCTGCGATGCGGCCGACGCCATCATCAAGGGCCCGGTGGGACTGTCCTACGAAGCCACCAGGCAAATCCCGGTGGACCTGCAGCCGGAACGCGGCGCGGTGCTGCCGCTGCGCGCGCGCTACAACACCTACGCCAACTTTCGGCCCGTGGTGCTGCCCCGGGCACTCGCCCAGTTTTCGCCGCTGCGGCCGGAAATCATCGGCGAGGGCATCGACATCCTGCTGATCCGGGAACTGGTGGGAGGCCTGTACTTCGGCGCCAAGACCCTCGGCACCGACGCCCAAGGCCACCGCTACGTGGAGGAAACCCTGCGCTACGACGAGGTCCAGATCAAGCAGGTGCTGAAAAAAGCGCTCGCAATGGCCCAGCGGCGCAAGGGCGTGCTGCACAATATCCACAAGAGCAACGTGCTCAAATCCAGCGTGCTGTGGAACGAAATACTGGAGGAGATGGCGCCGGATTACCCCGAGGTGGAAATCGTGCACATGCTGGTGGACGCCGCAGCCACGCACCTCTGTCTCAATCCGCGCCAATTCGATGTCATGGTCATGGAGAACATGTTCGGCGATATCCTCAGCGACCAGGGTGGCGGCATCATCGGCTCCCTGGGGCTGATGCCCTCGGCCTGCCTGGGCGATGACAAGGCCTACTACGAGCCCGCCCACGGCTCGGCACCGGATATCGCCGGCCGCAACATTGCCAACCCCTATTCAATGATCGGCTCGGCGGCCATGATGCTCGAATACAGCTTCGGCATGGTCGCCGAAGCGCGGCAGATCTGGGCCGCCATGCAGGGCGTGTTCGCCGATGGCTTCTCGACCCCGGATCTGGCGCAACTGGGGGGAGCCGCCGAGACCATCTCCACGCAGGACTTCGGCGACCGCGTCGCCGCCAAACTTCGCGAGGCACTCTAGAGGCCAATGAACGACCACTTCGAGATCGACCACCTCACGCCCGCGATCGGATCCGAGGTCCGCGGGCTGGATCTTGCCCGACCCCTGCCGCCGGACACCCTGAATCGGGTACATGCACTGTGGCTGGAGCGCAAGGTGCTGTTCTTTCGCGATCAGCGGCTGACCCCGGATCAGCAGCTGGCCTTCACCCGCCAGTTCGGAGAAGTGGAAAAATATCCGTTCCTGCCGGGCATTGACGGCTATCCGCTGATCGCGCCGGTGCTCAAGCTGCCCCACGAGCGGGTCAACTTCGGCGGCCTCTGGCACTCCGACACCACCTACCTCGAAACCCCCGCCGCCGGCTCGACCCTGTATGCGATCGAGCTGCCTCCGCTGGGGGGCGATACCCTGTTCGCCAATATGGTGCTGGCTTACGAGACCTTGCCGGACGACCTCAAGGAAACCATCGCCGGCCTCAAGGCGGTCAACTCTTCGGCCAAGGCGGACGTCACCAAGACCCGGGAGGACCGCCTCAAGGATGTCGGGGACCGCACTCCCCCGCAGGAATTCACCAGCATCCACCCCGTGGTACGCACCCATCCCGAAACCGGCGAACAACTCCTCTATGTCAACGAGGGCCACGCGGTGCGCTTCGAGGGCTGGTCCGAGCAGGACAGCCTGCAGTTGCTGGAGGCGCTCTACAAGCATCAGCGCAAGCCGGAATTCCAGTGCCGCTTCCGCTGGAGCCCGGGCGCGCTGGCGATGTGGGACAACCGCGCCTGCCAGCACTACCCGGTCAACGATTACCACGGCCACCGGCGCCTGCTGCACCGGGTCACGCTGCGGGGCGACCGGCCGTTCTGACCGCTCGGGCGGGCCCGCGCCGAGATAGCTGGCGCCGCTCGAGCCCAGCGGCCCGCCCCCCACCGCCGGCGCGGCGCCGCAAGCCACTGCCACCGCAGGCTCCGGCAGGCCGCTCCGGCGAGCCGGTCGGTCGGCCGACGCCTTCGCTCTCCCCCATCCAGACCCATCCGGAGATGGCTAGGGCAACCCTGCCACAGATCGACGAATGGCGCGACGGGGCGAACGAACGGCCTTTTTCGTCTTAATTTTGCAAACCGCATCACGTTACCCTCCTCCTGCGCAACGGATTTCGCTTGACAATGTCGATCGAATAGAACTATGCGCTCGCCCGGCCGGCCGCCAATGGGCCGGCCAAAGGGAAATCCACAAGAGACTTATGAGGAAAACGTCATGGAACATCAGTCCAGGTTCACCTTCGCAGCAGCCGTCCTGGCTGCATCGCTCGGCTCTGCGGCAGCCTTTGCAGTACCCGCATCGACCTTCTCCGGCGCCGTCAACGGCAGCCCCGACCTCAGCGTAGTGGCCACGGATTCGGCAAGCGCGACCATACTGGAATCCGAACTCAAGGTTCCCGGCAGCAAGAAAGACCTGTTGCTCGGTGTCTCCTTGCAAAGCAGCCTCCTGACCGACACCAAAGCCAAGGGCAAAAACGGCGCGGAAGATTCCCAGACCGCCTGTGCCACGGTGGATATCACCGTGCTGGTAGACGGCGAAGCAGCGGCACCTGGCCCGGTGCGTTTTTCCCATCGCTGCCAGACCCTCAACACCGTGCTCGGCGGCGTCATCGATAGCTGCACGGACACCGACGGCGACGGCACCATAGACGTCAGCGAAGAGTGCACAGTGTCTGACGAAGAGATCCAGCTGATTCTCGATACCACTTCCGCCAATCACTTCAACTTCATCGCTCCCGATGTGGGGCCGGGTGATCACACCGTCGAAGTGGTGGCCGATGTCTCCGCCGAAGGCACAGACACCGCCACCGGAGAAGTGGTCCTCAATCTGGGCTCACTGTCGGTCGAAGTGGTGCGTTCCGCAAACACCGACACCGGGATCAACATCGAAGACTGAGAAAAGGATTGAGAGGCTGTGAAAAAACCGCCTCGCAAGCGAGCCAGGGATGGCTCATTGACGAATTGAGCGCGTACCCACCGGCGGACAGCAGCCACCGGCGCCAAGTCTTGGCAGGTTCAGTCTCGACAAGCTCAGACCACAGCGGTGCCTGGGGTGCCTGGAGTGATCGGCGGCAAACCGCCGATCAGGTCCGCTCGACGGGCGCAACCCGATCCTCTACCGGCCCTTCATCAGCCGGCAGCCACGACGGGGAGCAACTGCTCCCCCGCAGCGGTGGTTCTCCCGCCGCAACAGGGTCGAGCTCGAAGAGGGTTGCACACGCCTGCCTGCTGGTCCGCCGTCACTAGTGGGCCAGCCACGTCAGGGAGCCTGGAGTTCAAACCGGCAGAACACCCGGCCCGCGTCGCTATCCGCTTCCCCGGGCTGAACCGCCTGCAGCCGCTGTGGCTCCACCCCGGCCTCCGCCAGATAGTCCAGTACCGCCTGCCGCCGCGCCAGGGCCAGCTGCGCCAGATCCTCCTCCGCCAGCGGCTGGGCCGCCAGCAGGCGCTCGCGGGCTGCCTCGGCCAGTGCCGTCGGCGCTTGGGCATGCGCCATCTCCAGTTCGGTCCAGGCCGCTTCCGAAAAGGTCTCCACGAACAGCTGCCGCAGCGCGGGGTTGACGGCCGCCGCGTCGTCATCTGTCGACGCCGCATCGCGGCGCTCGGCCAGCGCCGCCGCCAGGTGGGCGGCGCGCAGCGCCCGGCCATCGTCGGCTTGCGCCGCGCAGCCGCCGAAGCCGAGGGCGAGTTCCGGTCGCTCGGCCAGGGCCCGGGCCAGCTTGTCGGCAACCTCGAGCTGGCTGGGCCGCAGTTCGGCAGCCCCCGGATCAAAGCCGATGTGCTCGAGATCCGCGCCCTGTGCCCCCACCAGACGGCCGAGCGCGGCGAAGGGCGCGGTCGCCACCTTGGTGATCACATTGCTCAGAGCCTTCCAAATCAGTCCACCGACACTCACCTGGGGGTTGCCGAGGTCGCCGCGCACCGGCAGATCCAGAGCGACATTGCCGCGGGAATCCTTGAGCAGCGCCACTGCCAGCCGCAGCGGCAGATTGGCGGCACCCGGCACCTCGACACGCTCCCCGAGCTGGAGTTCGCGGATCAGAATCCGATTCTCGCCATGCAGCAGCTGTTCCTCGATGCGATACTCGAGGTCGAGATCCAGGCGTCCGGAATCGATCGCATAGCCGGCGAATTTCGCGGAATAAGGCGTGACGCTGGCGATATCCACATTGTCGAACTCCAGCGTGAATTCAGTGAAGGTGCGGGGTGCCGCAGGCAGAAATTCGGCAAGGATGCGTGCCTCGCCATAGCGGTCGATGGCACCATCGAGCGTTACGCTGATCCGCGCTTCGCGGCGATTGGAATAATCGTTCAGGACGCCAGCCAGGTCGCGAACCCGGGTCGCGAAGGGCAGCGGCAGGCTGAGATCCTGGAACTCCAGCTCACCGTTCTGAATGGCGAACTGATCGATGGCGACGGCCAGGGACCCGGCCGGTGCCGGCTGCGGCTCGGCTACCTCCGGTGGTTCGTCGGCGACCTCCGCCTTTGCCTCTACTTCCGCTTCCGCTTCCGTTTCCGTTTCCGTTTCCGTTTCCGCTGCCACGAGCATGCGGCCGATGCTGGTGCTGGCATCTTCATGGACCATGGCATCGAGCCAGGGAGCGTCCAGAAGTATGCGACCGATCTGTAGCCGGTCCGGCGCCAGGGTCAGTTCGAGTTGCTCCACGGCGAGCGATTGCCAGCGCAGCCAGGGCTGATCGCGCACCAGGTCGCGGGCGCCGAAACCACTCACCGCGAGATCTCCGGAGAGTATCGGGTCGGCGGCCCCGGCAGCGCCGTAATTCAGCCGCAGTTCGCCGCCGAGGACCCCTTCCGTGATCGCGCTGCGCAATGCCCGTTGCAGATAGGGATTGGCCGGTGCCAGGGCGATGTCCGCGACATGCAACCGAATATCCGCCGCGACCGGCGCCACCCCGGCGGAGCCTTCAACCTCGACGATACCGCCGTCGTTGACCAGCAGCCGCCCCTGCAGGGAAAACCGGGACTCCGCAGCCAGGTCGATGTCGGCGGCCGTCAGCGTCTCGATCCGCAGGTGCTGCACCGTCGGGTCGGCCAGGGTCCGATCCTCGAAACTCAGGCCGATCTCCCGCAGCGCCAGGCTGGCCAGGGTCACCGACCAGTCCCCGGCCAGTCCGGGAGCCGGCGCTTCGGGGTCTTTGTCCGCCACTACCGCCTGGTCGGAGCGCTGCCCGGCAGCTTCCGCCGATCGGTCGTCCGCGGCCGCCGTACTCGCCGCAACGGCAGGGTCCTCGGCGGTACCGGGGCGATCCGCCCCGGACGGCTCGCCATCCGCCTCCTGGGAGCGTTCGCCGCCGGCCACCGCAGCCTCGACCTCCGCGGCAGGGGCCGGCTGCTCTTCTGCCGACTGCTCTTCTGTCGGCGGCTCTTCTGTCGGCTGCTCCTCTGTCAGCGGCTCCTCTGTCAGCGGCTCCTCTGTCAGCGTCAGCGGCGCTGTGGACGGCGCGGTTTCCGCCGCCTGCGCAGCGCCCCCGGCGTATTGCAAGAGATTGAAGGATCCGTCCGGATTCAGCCAGGTCGTCAGTTGGGCGTCGGCCAGGGTCAGGGAATCGACCTGCAGGCGCTGCTCCGGCCAGTCCAGCTCCGCGCCGTCCAGGTCGACGCGCGCCAGTTCGAGCACCGGGTGCTGGGCGGCGTCCGCCAGCGCCAGATCCCGAACCTGCACCGCGCCATCGCGCAGGCGCAGCTTCAGACCCTGGGCGCTGTCCAGCCGGATGTGCCCTGCAAGGGCCACGCTGCCCCGGGTCAGTTGGATACGGGGATCTGTGGTCGCCACATAGGCGGCGATCCGCGGCAGCGGCAAGTGCGCTTCGACCCGGGTGTCGGCGCCGAATGGCGTCAGGGACGCAGTCCCCGACAGTCGCAGACTGCCGGTGTCGCCGATGCCCAGATCGAGCTGGTAGGCGCCGCTGGTGTCGGGCAGGGTGGCGAGTTCGGTGACGCGCAACTCGACGGGCGCGATCTCCTGACGAAATGCCGGCTGGCGCGCCAGATCCGCATAGCCGAGCCGACCGGCTTCGATCTCCACCAACCCGAAGGAAACACTGGGCGGGCCGCGCTCCTCCTCCGCCGCCGGCTCGGCTGCCGCCGGGGGCAGCAGTGCCGCAACATTCCAGTCTCCTGACGCCGCGCGCTGCAGATCCAGTTGCGGCGCGCTCAGGCGCAGGGCCTGAAACCGCCAAATCCCGCGCACCAGCCAGGCAGGGTCGAAGTCGACATAGGCCTCGTCGAGCGCTGCGATCGGCGCGCCACCGGGATCCCGTACGGCCAGGCCGTGGAGACTGAGTCGAAACAGAAAGGGATTGAACTCGACCCGCGCCAGTTCGGCCTGCAGACCGCGGTCTTCGCGCAAATAGGCGAGCAGCTGGTCCTTGACCAGCCAGGGCACGAGCACAAAGCCTGCCAGGGTGTAACCCAGGACCAGCAGCACCAGCCAGACCCGATAATCCTTGTGCAACCGGCGCATGATCACTGTTCTCCTTGCCGCGATTCGCCCGATTCTAACAGGCCCTGGCGAGCACCCGGATCAGCGACTCAGCAGAGGTGATCGACCACCAGCTGCAAGCGTTCGGTGTGGCGAAAACAGTTGACGTCGAGCCGGTAGAGGATCCGTATCCTCTCGGCGAGCTGCGGCTGCTGGCCGGCCTCCAGCACATTGAAGGCAATGGCATCGAGCGGTTCCCTCCCCGGATCGGCCGCCAGCCGCAGCTTGAGGTGCACCTCGCCGACCGCTCGCGCATCGACCACCAGGAACTCACCGAGAAAGACCGGCTCCGGAAAATGTTGGCCCCAGGGGCCGGCGTCGCGCAGCAAACGGGCATTGGCCAACGACAGCTCCTCCGCTGGCAATTCGCCGTCGTGCGCCAGCGCGAGCTCCAGATCCTCGGGCGTCAGCAATTCGCGGACGACGCCATCGAAGGCCGCCGCGAAAGCGTCCAGGTCCGCGGCCGCCAGCGCCATCCCGGCGGCGGCCGCATGACCGCCGAAACGCCCCAGCAGCTCCGGATGACGCGCCGCCACCAGCGCCAGCGCATCGCGGATGTGCAGGCCGGGGATGGAGCGTGCCGACCCCTTGAGCTCTCCGCCACCGGCATCGGCAAAGGCGATCACCGGACGGTGCAGGCGCTCACGCACCCTGCCGGCGACCAGCCCGACGATCCCCTGGTGCCAATCCGGATCGTACAGACACAGCCCCCAGGGGGGATCCTCGGCGAGGCTCGGGTCGGTCAATTGCGCCTCGGCCTCGCGCCGCATGCGAGCCTCCAGGGCCCGCCGATCCCGATTCAGCTCGTCCAGTTGGGCGGCAAGGCCGTGGGCTTCCGCCGCCGATTCGGCCAACAGACAGCGAATGCCGATGCTCATATCGTCGAGCCGGCCCGCGGCGTTGAGGCGCGGGCCGGCGGCAAAACCCAGATCCGCCGCGACTGCACGCCGGTGGTCGCGATTGGCCTGCGCCAGCAGCGCGAGCAGCCCGGGCCGCGCGCGCCCGGCGCGAATGCGCTGCAAGCCCTGGTGGACCAGGGTGCGATTGACCCGATCGAGCGGCACGACGTCGGCGACCGTGCCCAGGGCGACCAGGTCGAGCCAGTCCGCGAGCACCGGCTCGGCGAGCCCCCGGTCGCCGAACCAGTTGCGCCTCTTGAGTTCGGCACGCAACGCCGCGAGCACATAAAAGATCACCCCCACGCCGGCCAGGGCTTTCGATGGGAACCGACAGCCGGGCAGATGGGGATTGACGATGGCGTCAGCCACAGGCAATTCGCGGCCTGGCAGGTGGTGATCGGTGATCAGTACCCGGATGCCGGCGGCCTGTGCCGCACCGGCGCCGGCGAGACTGGAGATGCCATTGTCCACGGTGACGATCAGGTCGGGGTCGCGTTGGCTGGCCAGGGCGACGATCTCCGGCGTCAGGCCATAGCCGTATTCAAAGCGGTTGGGCACCAGAAAATCCACGCTGCCGCCACAGGCGCGCAGCACGAGCACAGTCAGGGCGGTGCTGGTGGCGCCATCGGCGTCGAAATCGCCCACCACCAGGATCCGCCAGTGCTCGGCCAGCGCCCGCGCCAGCAGTGCCGCTGCGCTTTCGATACCCGAGAGGGTACCGGGCGGCGGCAGGGCTCCGAGACTGAGGTCGAGTTCCTCCGGGGCGGCGATGCGGGCGGCCTGGACGCGCCGAAGCCACGCCGGCAGCGCCGGATCGAGGAGCTCGGGGTCGACGCGCGGGGTCCTGGGGACGAGCCTGGGCAGCCGCGGATCCGCCGGCTGGCCGCGTCGTGATGCCGGGGCCACGGCCATCGCGGGCGGCGCCTCAGGCGCTCAGGTGGGCGGCGATGTGGCGCCGCAGACCGTCGCGGTCATTGTCCAGCACCCGGTAGCGCTCCTGGCGCTCCAGCAGATCGTGCAGATGCGCAGGTAACGGCGGGGTTCCGCCATACCCGGCGCGCTGTACGGCCTCGGCAAACTTGGCCGGGTGCGCGGTCGCCAGCGCGACGGTCGGGGTCGCGCTGTCCCTCCGGCAGTGACGCGCCGCGGCCACCCCGATGGCACTGTGGGGATCCAACAGGTATTCGCTGGCCGCATACTCGTCGCGGATCACTGCAATGGTCTCTTCATCGTCGAGGCGATGGCTGGCGAACAGCTCGCGGGCACGGGCCAGGGCCGTTGGATCGAGCCGGGTATCGCCGGCCTCCAGGTTCGCCATCAGGCGCGCAATGGCGGCGCCGTCGCGGTCGTAGAGGTCGAACAACAGGCGTTCGAAGTTGCTGGAAATCATGATGTCCATGCTCGGCGACAGCGTGTGGACCAATGGCAGACGGCGACAATCGTTGGCACTGATGCAGCGGTGCAGGATGTCGTTGGCGTTGGTCGCGATGATCAGCCGCTCGACCGGCAGGCCCATGCGCCGGGCCAGATAGCCGGCGAAAATGTCCCCGAAGTTGCCCGTCGGCACCGAAAAACTCAGCGCCCGAGCGGGCGCACCCAACGCCAGCGCCGCCCAGAAGTAATAGACGATCTGGGCCATGATGCGCGCCCAGTTGATGGAATTGACCGCCACCAGCTGGCGACCGCTGGGCAGAAAGGACTGATCGGCGAAGGCGGCCTTCACCAGCCGCTGGCAGTCGTCGAAATTCCCCTCGATCGCGAGGTTGTGGATGTTGTCGGCCAGCACCGTGGTCATCTGGCGGCGCTGCACCTCGGAGACGCGCCGGTGCGGATGCAGGATGAAGATATCGATGTTGCGGCAGCGCCGGCAGCCCTCGATGGCCGCCGAACCGGTATCGCCCGAGGTGGCGCCCAGAATGGCGACCTTCTGGCCGCGCTGTTCGAGCAGGTGGTCGAGCAGGTGACCGAGAAACTGCAGCGCGAAATCCTTGAACGCCAGGGTGGGCCCGTGAAACAGTTCGAGCACCCATTCGTTGGCGCCGATCTGCACCAGCGGCGCCACCGCCCGGTGGCGGAACCCGGCGTAGGAGTCGGTGATGATGCGCTGCAGATCCGCGGCCGCGATCTCGTCACCGATGAACGGAGACATCACCCGCTGCGCCAGCTCACCGTAATCCAGGCCGCGCCAAGTGGCGATTTCCGCGACACCGAAGGTGGGGATGGTTTCGGGCACGAACAGGCCGCCGTCCGGCGCCAGGCCGGTGAGGACCGCGTCGCTGAAGGACTGCGGCGGGCAGCCGCCCCTGGTGCTGAGGTATTTCATGGCCTGATTTCGCAGCCGGCGCCGCGGGCCAGACACTGCGGAGCGCCACGGTGCCGAGCCGCGATCCGCTCAGACATCGTTCAGGGCCTCCTTGCGCAAATGCACAACGGCCCCGGCGACGGAATCCAGCTCCTCGATGGCCGCGATCGCCGCCCGTACCTCGCTCTCGCGGGTGCGGTTGGTGAGCAGGATCAGGGGCACATGGTCCTGTCCGGGTGCGGGTTCCTTCTGGATGATCGCCTCGATGCTGATGCCGCGGGCGCTGAGAATCTGGGCCAACTGGGACAGCACCCCGGGCCGATCGAGGGCCGACACCCGCAGATAATGGGCGCTTTCCGCATCCGCGATGTCGAGCACGGGCGGAATCTCTCCGCTCCGCTCCACGCCGAGCGCGGGGATGGCGTCACGCCCGCCGCCACCGAGGCGGCGGGCGATGTCGAGGATATCGGCAATCACCGCCGAGGCGGTGGGTTCGGCGCCGGCGCCGGGACCGCAGTACAGGGTCGCGCCCACCGCATCGCCGCGCACCATCACCGCGTTCAGGGCGCCATGGACCTGAGCCATGAGACTGCGCTCCGGAACCAGGGTGGGGTGTACCCGCAGCTCGATGCCGTTGGCGTTGCGCCGGGCGATACCCAGGTGCTTGATGCGATAGCCGAGTTCACCGGCGTAGCGCACATCGTCGGGCTGGATGTCACGAATGCCCTCGACATGGACGGCGTCGAGGCGCAGGGGCATGCCGAAGGCCAGGGCGGCCAGGATCACCAGCTTGTGGGCGGCATCGGTACCGTCGACGTCGAGGCTGGGATCGGCCTCGGCGTACCCCAGCATCTGGGCCTCGACCAACACATCGGCGAACTCGCGGCCCTTGTCGCGCATTTCACTGAGAATGAAGTTGCTGGTGCCGTTGATGATGCCGGCCAGCCAGCGAATGCGGTTGGCCGACAGGCCTTCGCGCAAGGCCTTGATGATGGGTATGCCCCCGGCCACCGCGGCCTCGTAGGCCAGGGTGACCCCGCGTGCCTTGGCAGCCGCGAACAGCTCATCCCCGCAACTGGCGATGAGGGCCTTGTTGGCGGTCACCACCTGCTTGCCGTTGGCGATCGCGGTCAGTATCAGCTCGCGGGCGGGCTCGACACCACCGATCAGTTCGACCAGGATATCCACGGCGGGATTGGCGGCGACGGCGAAGATATCCTGGGTGAAGGGGATGGTGCCGAGATCGACTTCGGGGCGAGGGCTGCGGGAGCCGACCTGAACGATCTCGAGCCCATAGCTACAACGCTGTGAAAGCGTCTCCGCATTGCGCCCCAGCACCTCGACCGTGCCGCGCCCGACGGTGCCGAGGCCGCACAGACCAATTCCGACCGGCATCACCACCCCCTAAAAGAGCGGCACCTTAATGGCGCCATTGCGGGCTGTCAACGCGGCTCGTCAGCCGTATCGATACCCAGGATATGGGCGAAGTCCCGGGCACTGTGATACCCCGGGACCAGAGTGCCGTCGGCGAGAATGCTGGCCGGGGTGCCGTTGACTCCCAGCTCCTGGCCGAGCTCGAACTGGGTCGCGACCGGATTGTCCTCGCACTGCTGCAAGGGCACCGCCTCGCCGTTCTTGAGCCGCGTCAGCGCGCCCTGGCGATCCTCGGCACACCAGGCGCTCACCATCTTGCGATAGGACTCGGAACCGATGCCGGCCCGGGGAAAGGCCAGATAGCGCACCTCGATACCCAGCGCATTGAGCTCGGCAACACTCTGGTGCAGCTTGCGGCAATAACCGCAATCGACATCGGTGAATACGTTCAACACCCCTTTGGTGTTGCCGTCGGCAGGCGCGAACACGATGGTATCGGAAACCGCCACCCCGGCGATCCCCTGACGCCGCTGTTCGACCATCTCCTGCTCGCTGAGATTGACGAACATGCCCGGCCGCGTCTGGTACAGCGAGCCGTCGAAGAAGTATTCACCGCCCTCGTGGACGTGCAGGATCGGACCGCCCTCCACCTGCACCTGGTAGAACCCGGGCACCGGGCTCGCTGCCAGCACGGAGTATTCGAGATCCGGCCGCGCCTCGCGCAGCGTGGTGGTAATGGTCGCTGCGACCGCGGGATCGACCCCGGCCTCGGCTTCCACGGCAAGGGACCGCCAGGAGATCGCGGACAGCAACACGGCCAGACAAATCGCTATGGGTTTCACGAACGGCTCCGCCAGGGGGATGAATGGGGTTCGATTATAGCCTCAGGCAAAAGTTTAACCGCCCCGCGGATGGTGGCGCGCGTGGAGTTCGCGCAAGCGGCTCTGGGCGACATGGGTATAGATCTGGGTTGTGGACAGATCGCTGTGCCCAAGCAACAACTGGACTACGCGCAGATCGGCGCCATGATCGAGCAGGTGTGTGGCAAAGGCGTGCCTCAGGGTGTGCGGCGACAACGGCTTTTCGATACCCGCCCGTATCGCCCAGTGCCGGACCCGATACCAGAACGCCTGCCGGGTCATGCCAGTGCCGCGCGGGGTGAGAAACAGCGCTCTGTCGGCCATTCGCTGTGCCAGTCCAGGCCGCACCTCCGCCAGATAGCGCTGCAGCCAGTGCAGGGCCTCCTCGCCCAGGGGCACCAGCCGCTCCTTGCCGCCCTTGCCCATGATCCGCACCACGCCCTGGCGCTGGTTGACTTCGGTGAGTCCCAGACCAGTCAGTTCGCTGACCCGCAGACCGGTGGCATAGAGTACTTCGAGCATGGTGCGGTCGCGCATGCCCAGGGGGGTGGCGACATCGGGCGTTGCCAGCAGCGCCTCCACCTCGGCCTCGGAGAGCGAGGCCGGTAGCGGGCGCCCCTGGCGGGGGCTGCGCACGCCCGCCACCGGACTGTCCACCAGGCGCCCGGTCCGCACCTGATGGTCGAAAAATCCTCGCAAGCAGGAAAGTCCGCGCGCCACCGTGCGGGCGCTGAAGCCCTGGCGGTAACGCTCGGCGAGATAGCCCTGGATGGCAGCGGTATCGGTTGCGAGCAGATCGCGGTTGCGCGAGTACTGCCAGCCCGAAAAGGCGGCGAGATCGCGCCGGTAGGCCGATCTGCTGTTCTCGCTCAGGCCCCGCTCCAGCCAGAGCGCGTCCAGGTACTCATCGATCAGCGCGCCGGAATCACTCACCGCGCCGCACCGGCAAGCCGGCAACCGCGCGCGGTTGCCGGCCATGGCCTCAGTTGAGGCGTTCCTTGATGCGCGCCGCCTTGCCGGAAAGTTCGCGCAGGTAGTACAGCTTGGCCTGGCGCACATCGCCGCGGCGCACCACCTTGACGCTGTCGATCAACGGGCTGTACGACTGGAAGGTGCGTTCGACGCCCACTCCGTTGGAGACCTTGCGCAGGGTAAAGGCCGAATTCAGGCCGCGGTTGCGCTTGCCGATGACCACGCCCTCGAAGGCCTGCAGGCGCTCGCGGTTGCCTTCCACCACCTTGACCTGAACCACCAGGGTATCGCCCGGACGAAAGGCCGGGATTTCCTTGCTCATCTGCTCGGCTTCCAGCGCCGCGATGATGGGTTGCTTGCTCATGTTCCGCTCCGCACTCAGGCTGTTCCGTTGATTCCACTCACCAGCGGCACCGGCCTCTGCCGCCCGCTGGACCTCGTCGTCCCGCCACTTCATTTTTTCGGCGCGCACTCGCCGGCATCGTCTTCGCCCAGCAGATCGGGCCGCCGCCTCCGCGTGCGCTCCAGCGCCTGTTCCCTGCGCCAATGCTCGATTGCTCCATGGTCACCGGACAACAGCACCTCCGGGACTGCCAGGCCGCGGTATTCCGGCGGTCTGGTGTAATGCGGGCAATCCAGCAGCCCCGCCACAAAGGAATCCTGGCGCGCCGAATCGGCGTCGCCCAGCGCCCCCGGCAATTGCCGGATCAGGGCATCCAGCAACACCATGGCCGGCAGCTCGCCACCGCTCAGCACATAGTCGCCGATCGACCACTCCTCGCCGATCTCCAATTCCACCACGCGCTCGTCGATCCCTTCGTAGCGCCCGGCCACCAGGATCAGATCCCGCTGCGCCCCGGCCAGGCTCGCCACCGCGCCATGGTCCAGCACCCGGCCCTGCGGCGACAGATACAGGGTGCGGGCATTCCGCGTCCAGTCCCGGGCCGCGCCAATGGCGGCAACCAGGGGTTCGGGGCGCATCACCATGCCCGGGCCACCGCCGTAAGGGCGATCGTCCACGGTCCGGTGCCGATCGCGCGCGTGATCCCGGGGATTGAAGCAGGCGATCTCGAGGATCCCCTGCCGCGCTGCCCTGCCGGTGATCCCGTAATCCAGCAGCGCCCCGAACATCTCCGGAAACAGTGTTACCAGCGCAATCTTCACAGGCCCTGCGCCGCTCAGTAATCCCGGTCCCAGTCGACGTCCATGGTGCCCGCGGCGAGATCCACGGCCAGCACCACGGCGTCGGCATAGGGAATCAGTTGCTCCCGCAATCCGCCGGCCTCCTGGTCGCGGCGCACCACCAGCACATCATGGGCGCCGGTCTCGAGCAGGTCTACCACCCGCCCCAGAGACACCCGCTGCGCCCCGGCCCGGCCAAGGACTTCCAGGCCGATCAGCTGGTGCCAGTAATACTCGCCTTTCGCCAAGCCCGGCAGCTGTGCCGTCTCGACATGGATGTCCCATTGGCAGAATTGGCGCGCCAGATCGCGATCGTCAACGCCCGCGAAATGGACCAGCACCCGCTTGCCACTCACCTTTCCGGCGTCCGGCTCGACCGCCAACCAGCGGTCGTCCTTCTGCAGCCACCAGGGCCGATAGTGGAGGATGTTTTCGATCGGCTGGGTGCCGGATTCGATCTTCAACCAGCCGCGGACCCCATAGACGGCCATCACCCGGCCGACCCTAAGGGGTTGCTCGGGCGCCTCCCGGGGCGACCGCAGCTCCACCCGTCAGGCGGCTTGAGTGGCGCTCTTGCGAGCCTCGCGCACCAGATTTTCCACCCGCTCGCTCACCTGCGCCCCCCGGCCCACCCAATGGTCGATCCGCGCGAGGTCGATACGCAGACGCTCCTCGCCACCGGTCGCGATCGGGTTGAAAAACCCCAACCGCTCGATGAAGCAACCATCTCGCGCGGACCTGCTGTCGGTCACGACCACATGATAGAAGGGGCGCTTCTTGGCCCCGCCGCGGGTCAAACGAATCTTTACCATAACGCATCCTGTTCGGCATTCGCGCCCGAGGGCGCGGGAAGGCGCAGAATTTTACGCGAACGCCCGGCGAATGAAAACACCGCGCTCCATCCGCCAGCGGCAGGGCGCCCCGCCGCCGCTCGACAGTCCCCGCAACTCTGCCCCGGCTCCGCTCAGGACCGCTGATTGGCGAGGACGACGGTGCCGCTGGCGCCGAACATCCCCCCGACGCCGTGGCATACCGAGATCTCGGCACCCGGAACCTGAGCGGGCGCCGTGCCGCGCAACTGGCGCACACTCTCCTGGAGAGCGTACATGCCGTACATGCCCGAATGCATGTAACTCAGGCCGCCGCCGTTGGTGTTTACCGGCAGCTTGCCGCCAGGCGCGGTGTGCCGCTCCCAGATGAAGGCGCCCGCCTCGCCCCGCGCGACGAAGCCCAGATCCTCCAGACCGTAGATCGGCAGATGGGCAAAGGCGTCGTAGAGCATCAGGTGATCGACATCGGCGTGGCTGATACCGGCCTCCGCGAACGCCCGGGCACCCGAAACGCGGAACGCGCGCGAGCTGGTGAAGTCCGCCATCTGGCTGATCATCGGCGTCTCGACGCTTTCCCCGGTACCCAGCACATACACCGGCCGGGCGGGAAAATCCTGCGCCCGCTCGGCGCTGGTCAGCACCAGGGCGCCGCCGCCGTCGGTCACCAGGCAGCACTCCAGAACGTGGAACGGCCAGGCGATGATCCTGGAGTTGAGCACGTCCTCGACCGTGATCGGCTCACGGTGGGTGGCGCGGGGGTTCTGGGCCGCCCATTCGCGCTGTACCACGGCGACATTGGCGAGCTGCTCGTGGCTGAGCCCGAACTCCTTCATGTATCGCAGCGCGGGAATGGTGAACATGGTGGGTGCGCCGAGCACGCCGTAGGGCAGCTCGAACTGCCCCGCGAGGCTGGCCTGATTGATCTGCATGGCCTGGGTTCCCACCCAGGAGCGACCACTCTCGCCATGGGTGATCAGCACCGTGGAACACAACCCCGCTGCGATCGCGGCCGCCGCGTGGCGCACATGCAGCATGAAAGAGCAGCCGCCAACCATGGTGCCGTCGACCCAGGTCGGGGTGATGCCCAGGTAATGTGCGATCTCCGTGGGCCATTCCGCGGCGCAGGCCAGGCCGTCGATGTCCCCCGGGCCCAGGCCGCAGTCGGCCAGCGCATTGAGGGCGGCGTCGGCGTGCAACTGGATCTGGGAGACCTGGGGCGCCAGCCCGAGTTGCGAGCTCTCGGCGGCACCGACGATGGCGACGGAGCCCGGCGTCACCGCACACCTCCCCGCGCCGGCCGGAATTTCGGCAGACTGATGTCAGCGGTGACGGGCTCGAAGACCACTTCCAGCGGCATGTCCAGCACCAGAGCCTCCGGCGTCTGGGGGGTGTCGACGATGTTGGTCATCATCCGCGGTCCCTCCTCCAGCTCCACCACCGCGATCGCGTAGGGAGCGTCGATCCACTTCGGCAGGCGATGATTGATGACGTAACTGTAGAGGGTGGCCCGGCCGCTGGCGCGAATCACCCGGATCTCGCGCGATGCGCACCCCGGACAAAAGGGCCGCGGCGGGAAATACACATGGGTGCAGCCCTCGCACTGCTGCAACAGCAGCTCTCCGCGCCGGGCCCCCTCCCAGAAATGGCGCGTCTCCGGCGTCGGCCGGGGCAGGGTCTTGGGATTGATGCTCATGGACCTTCTTTATGTTTATGGTTATGACAATAAATTGTCGCGCCTGGCGCCTCAGTTGTCGAGCGGCCGAACACCGCGCCGCCGGGCATGGCCAACCCGCCACCTGCTACACTAGGCGCTTATCGAGGATTACCCACTGCTCCGCAAATGAACCCGGGCAAATTGCTTCTCGTCCGCCACGGCCAGACCAGCGCCAATGTCGATCGTCTGTGGCACGGCCACACCGACACCCCACTCACGGACGCGGGCCGCGCCCAGGCCGAACGCCTCGGCGCCTATTTCCACAACTACCTGCCCGAAATCCACGCCATCTACTCCAGCACCCTGCAGCGCGCCAGACACACCGCCGAGCACATCGCCGCACGCAACGGCCACGAACTGCGTCTCGACCACCGGCTGATCGAATTCGGCGCCGGTGAGTTCGAGGGCAGAGGCTTCGACGATCTCGGCGGCGACGACGGCTTCGTCAAACGGATGATGGCGGACGAACACCATCGGGCGCCGGGCGGCGAGACCCGTTACGAAGTCACCCGGCGGTTCGTGACAGCGGTCGAGGAATTCCACAGCAACCACCCCGGCGAGAATCTGGTGGTGGTCAGCCACGGCCTGGCCATCGCCTTTGCCCTGTCGCACTGGATAGACCGCAACAGCACCGGCTGGACCCAGTACCGGGTCGACAACACCTCGGTGACGGAAATCTGCCTGACCCGGTTCGAGATCGGCTACCTGGGCCGCACCGATCACCTGCTGACCTGACGACCGCTCGCGCACCGGGGAAGGACACCTTTTCACGGACCGGCTGTCCGGGAGCCGGACGCGGGCACCGAGCGGCCAGCATGCATTCGATCGCCTGTGCCGGGGACTGGGCATCGGGCACCGCCTGACGCCCCCGGGCCACCCGCAGACCAATGGCATGGACGAGAACATTGCGGCCATTCGCCAGTTAAATGCGGGGAGCGACGAGGCTCGATGCCAGGAGAAAATGGCCGCTGACGAAGCGCAACAGTGATCAATCACGTTTGCCTCGACTGTTGGCACGTCAGATCCCGATATCCTCGTCGTTATGTTTGTCGCGATATAAGCTGACCGGGGCGCTTTTGCCGCACTCGGGTTCATTGACAAACGTTTTTGTGACGTCGATATCGCCGAGCGTTTGGATGGTGCGGCGGCCCAGCAGGACCGGGTAGATCATGTCGTCGCGATCCTCCAGACTGAATTGCTCTTCATAAATCGTGGTGCCGATACACACCTTCATCAACACCACCTTGCGGTAATCCTCGCCTCCGGCACCGGTGGCATTAAAGTCGCGATGGACAGGTCTTTCGACGGTTCTGGAAATTACGTCATCGCTCGCTTCGTCTTCCACTTCCAGTGTGAAGCGAACCCAGTTTTCGTCGCCTCGCTCAAACGTCTCGATATCCTCTGCCTGCATGGATGAAGTGAGGGCTCCGCTATCCAGTTTTACTTTCACTTTTATGCCCCAGGGCAAAATCTCGGCAAATTCCACCCAGCCGTAGGTTTTGGGCTCAACTTCGTGCGCGGCGACAGGTAAGCTGCTTAGCGCCGTAAAGGCTGTGATCAGCGCCAGGTGCTTTTGCATGGCTGGAACGATCCTCGAATCTGGATAGTGGAGGGACATCAGACAGGTTGAATGTCAAAACGTTTCCACCCGGTACCGATGCCGATTTCCAGCACCGTGCCGGCGTCCTGCGGCCGACAGCCCGCTGCGCGAGCTGATGCAGCGCGCGGCCTGAATCCGCCGCGCATGAAATCCGCGCGCAGGGTTTTTCCTGCCGCCGTGTACAAGAACCGTAAGGGCTGCGCCGCAGCCCGCAACACGGAGCTTGAACATGAACGGCAGAAACCGGATGTGGACGCTGGGCGTGGTCCTGGCACTTGGTGTCGCCACGACTGGGCACGCACAGATACGCGACGGCTCGCGGATCTTCGATCGCATGGATGGCAACTCGGACGGCGTCATCGATGCCGCCGAGCTGCGGGCGCTGCGTGAGCAGGCATTCTCCCGACTCGACGGCGACGGCGACGGTGTCATCACCGCGGCGGAGCGCGAGCGGGCGCGTGCCCGCGGGCAGCGCATGCGCGAGCGCATGCAGGGTCGTACCGACGAGATCGCCGCCCAGGCCGACACCAATCAGGATGGCGACATCAGCCACGACGAGTTCATGGCGGCACCGCGGCCGCTGATGAGTCGCGCCGATGCCGATGGTGACGGCCGGATCACCCGCGAGGAGTTCAGCGCGGTGGTCGGGTCGATTCGCGAACTGCGGCGCCAGTAGGTGGTGTTGCGTCCTTTTCCCGTCAAGCGGAGTGATCCCATGAAAAACCCCCACAAGACCCCCACGGTTGCGGCCACCCTGATGCTGATACTGATGCTCGGCAGCGCTGCCGGTGCCGCACAGGCCGGCGACCGGCACGTCGCGCGGACGCGCCAGGGCCCGAACGGCGGCAGCGTCACGGTCCAGCGCGACCGCGGCAACGGCGTGCAACAGCGCAGCGTCGAGCGCCATGGCCCGGCCGGACGTTCGCTCGAGGCCCAGCGCAGCCGCAGCTATGATCCCGAGACCGGCACCTATCAGGGCGGCGCCAGCCGTACGGTGACCGGCGTCAACGGGCAGACCGTGAGTCGCAGCCGCGAGGTGACCCGTGAGGATGGGCAGGCAACCGTGACGCGTCAGACCACCGGGCCGGACGGCCAGACCTCGACCTACCAGCGCAGCCGCGGCGACGGCCAGGCGGAGGTGGTGCGGACCGGGCCCGACGGACAGACGTTCAGCCGCAGCCGATCGGTCGAAAGCAGTGATCAGGGCGTGACCGTGCAGACGCAGTCGACCGGCCCGCAGGGCGGTTCACGCGATCGCAATGTCACCTACAGTCCTGCCGGCGGAGAGTGAGCCGGCGCCGTGCAGGATGCCGACACCGATGAGGTGTTGCTGCGCCGAATCGCCGGGGGTGATGCCCCGGCGTTTCGGCAACTGGCCGCCCGCCACGCGCCGCGGGTGCTGGCGGTGGCGCGGCGCACGCTCGGTGACGGCGCCGAGGCCGAGGACATCGTCCAGGAGGTGTTCGTGCGTCTCTGGCAGCACGCCGGGCGATGGCAGCCGGGGCGTGCGCAACTGGCGACCTGGCTGCACCGGGTGACGGTCAACCTGTGCCTGAACCATCTGCAGCGGGTCCGCAATCGTACCGAGCCGCTGGATGCCGAAGCGCTCGAAGCGACGGCGGCAGCGGACTCGGTCGAGGGCGATGTCTCCGCTGCCGAGCGTCGGCGCCTGGTGCATGCCGCGGTCGCACAGCTGCCGGCACGGCAGCGCGCGGCGGTGGCGCTGTTCTACACCGCCGGAGCGAGCACGGCCGAAGCCGCTGTGGCGTTGGAGCTGTCGGTCAAGGCGACCGAGTCGCTGCTGGTCAGGGCCCGGCGCAAGCTGCGCGAGCGCCTGGCCGCGCTGTTGGAGGTGGAACCATGAATCCCGAACGATTCGAGCAGGATCTGTTGCGCTATGGCGCCGAGCCGGACAACTGGCCCTGGCTTCGCCGTGCCGGGTTGCGGCGCCTGCTGGGGCGGTCGCCCGAGGCGCGTGCGCGACTGCAACGGATGCGGGCGCTGGAGCGGGCGCTCAAAGCCGAACCGGAGCCGCTGCCGGCCGGGCTGCAGCAACGCCTGGACGCAATCCCCCGGCAGTTCCCGCAGCAGGTGTTCGCCGACCGGGACGCGACCGCGCCGGACCGCCGTCTGCTTCGTATCGGTCTGGGCTGGGCGCTGGCCTGCGGGGTGGCGGGCGTCGGCATCGGCGCCAGCGGCTGGTGGCCGGCACCGGTCGAATACGACGCCGCGGTCGCGTTCGCCGCCGACCTCGCGGTCGGCTCGCCGGATGCCTGGCGCGCGCCCGATCTGGGAGGTGAACCATGAGCCGGCGCGCCCTGTTGATCGCGCTGCTGGTATCGGTTGCGGTCAATTGCCTGGCGGCCGGTGTGCTGATCGGTCAGCGCTACTGGGGGCGCCCCAATGCCCTCGGACCTGCGGCGTTCGAGCGCCTGGCGGCGATCGTCCCGGAGCCGTCGCGGGACGCGGTCCGGGATCAGATTCGCGAACGCCGTTTCGAGTTGTTCCGTGCCCTGCGCGAACTGCGCCAGGCGCGGCTGCAGGTGCGGGCCACCGCCGCGGCCGAGCCGCTGTCGGAGGCCGAACTCGAAGCGGCGATGGTTCGGCTGCGTCAGGCCACCGACCGCATCCAGCTCATCCTGCATGAGGCGATCGTCGACGGCGTGCGCCACACTCGCGCGGCACGGGTTTCGGATGATCGGCCGGAGCCGGCCGCGTCCGAGCCGGCATCATGACTTCCGTTCGCGGGTGTGCGACCGCTGGGCACCGCATGCTGCCCGGGCTTGCGCCAACCGGTATCAGTCGGGCTGGCCGCCAGGCCACAGATCTGACTGGCGGCTGCCAAGTCTCTGATCGGAATAGTGTAGTGGCCTCAACACCGTTTGAGGTCCGGATCGGGACCAACTGACCTGGTGGTCGCGAGACCATTCCGGTGCATACGGACAGCCGGCGCCCTTGCCGCGCCGGAATCATCGCCCAGGGCGGGACCGTCTTCGCCTGCAACTGTGTCCGGATCGTCGGGGTTTCCAGGCGCAGATCGCCGGGGGGATGATCCCGGCGGGTCACGCAGATGTTGCGAAGAAGCTCCCGGGCGGTGAGATGCTGTCCTTCATGTATTGAGCAAAACCTTGGCTGCGCCCCGGCGGGAAGCCGGGGTGTTTTGTGGCAGCCGAGCGGTCCGTAGCGCGGTACCGGGGCGACGACCGGCCATTCAGGGACCAGGCGGGGGATGCTGCCGGGTCGCGCCCATTTCTGGGTCGGTGACGAAACCGATCCGCTCCACCCCGGCGCGGGCCGCCGCGGCCAGCACCTGGGCCACAGCGTCGTAGGCCACCGCCCGGTCGGCCTCGATATGCAGCTCCGCATCCGGCCGTGCCGCCAGCCCGCGGGCGCGCTGCTCCAGCTCCGCAAGGGTCAGGGGGCTACCCGCCCAGTGCAGCCGGCCGTCGGCTTCGATGGTCACCACCACGGGTTGCACCCGGGAGTCGGCCGGCTGGCTCTCTGCCTCCGGAAGATCCACCTTCACCGCCTGGGTGATCAGCGGCGCGGTGACGATGAAGATCACCAGCAGCACCAGGATCACGTCCACCAGCGGAACGATATTGATGTCGGCGCTGGTGCGCTGCGACTGCCCGATGCCGTCTCCGAAGGCCACGGCTCAGCCCCCCATCCTGCGCAGCGGCGATCGGCTTTCGGCGCCGGCCTGGGCCACCGGATCGGGTGCAGTGGCGCGCAACAGCAGGGTCGCGGCGAAATCCTCCCAGCGCGCCGACAGCAGCCGGTTGCGGCGCTGCACCAGGTTGTGGGCAAAGACCGCGGGAATGGCCACCGACAGGCCCAAGGCGGTCATCACCAGTGCCTCGCCGATGGGCCCGGCGACCGCCGCCAGCCCCGCCTCGCCGGTGCCGGCGATGCGCAGCAGGGCGTGATAGATGCCCCACACCGTGCCCAGCAGCCCCAGATAGGGCGCGGTGGCCGCCGTGGTGGCGAGCAGCGTCAGCCCACGTTCCCGCACGACCGCCGCGCGGTCGAGTTGCTGGCGCAACCCGCGGGTGAGATGGGCGGCGAGGCCGCCGGCCGCCGCGAAGCGCTCGCCGGCATCCGCCAGGTCACGCGCCTCTCGAACCACTGCCAGCAGGGCGGCTTCGACCCGCCCCCCCGGGGGCGGCGGGTGCGGTTCCGCAAAGCCTGGTGTGGCCAGCGCCGCGGCCGCAAAACGCGCCCCCTGCCCGCGGGTCAGGAGCCCAAGCGCCGCCCAAATCAGGAAAAACGTCCAGCTGGCCAGCGACAACAGGCCCAGCACGCCCAGCAACACCCAGCCCAGGGGGTCGAGTTGCTGCAGAAAATGTGCGAAACCGAACTCGATCATCACCACCTCTCGCAAGCCTTCATCGTAACGAAAACCGGATGCGCTGCCGCGCGCTCGCCGCCACGGCGACGCCGCCGACCCGGGCGGGCTCGCAGCGCCAGCCGCGCACCGCCGCCACCGCCGCAGCGTCGAGACGCGCCGAACCCGAGGACTGGACCACCCTGACCTCGGTCACCCGGCCCGCCGCGGACAGCTCCACCAGCAGATCCACCACACCCTCCTGCCCCAGGCGCCGCGCCCTGGCCGGATACCTGGGCGGGGGGCGGTGCGGGCAGTACAGGGCCAGCTCCGGTTCCGGCAGCGCTTGCGCCGGCGACGGCCCGGGAGCCTCCTGGCGCATCGCCGCAGGCTCCACTGGCGGACCAGACCCCGCCGCGGGCGCCGGCCTGGGCGGCGGCTTGCCTTGCGGGTCCGGCTTGGGTTCCGGTATCGGTTTGGGCTCCGGCGCGGGCTTGGGCTCCGGCGCGGGCTTGGGCTCCGGTACGGGCTTGGGCTCCAGTACGGGCTTGGGCTCCAGTACGGGCTTGGGCTCCAGTACGGGCTTGGGCTCCAGTACGGGCTTGGGCTCCGGCTCCGCGGCAGCGGGTGCGGTTGGCCCCGCGGTCTGGGCAGTCGATGCCACCTGCGCCGGCCGCTCGATCAGTCGGACCCGAACAGCCGGTGGCGAAGGCAACGCGGATTGAGCGGACCACAGCAACGCAACTACTGCGCCGTGTGCGGCCATCGCCGCCAGCAGCGCCGTGCCGTAAAGCACCGCGCGGGATGGAGTCATGAATCCTGATCTGCCCTTACCTGCACGGGTGCATTGCCGCTGACCGCAGCGCCGGCACCCCGGGGTTGCCATTATCGCCCCTCCGGTGCCCGCTGGAAATGCGGCAAATTGTCGCCCGTCGCTCGAACCGCCACCGGCAGTGCTACCGTAAGCTTCCCTGTCAAGCCGACAAGAGCGGGAAGCTTACGGCCGCAGCAGCGGCGGGTATAGTTATTTTTCGTGGGCGGCAGTGCTCATAGCTTCCGGCTTTCAGTTATGAGGTCACCTGGTTGGCTGAGGGCCTTATTGCATGTTTTTGGTGTCTGGCGTTCGTATCGATCGAGCATTCTGAATATCAAAAAAAGGGCTGCACCAGCAGCCCTGAAGTGGATTTTTCAAATCGAATTGTCAATGCATGGAAAGATCAGGATTCCCCGTTGCCTTTGTCATGGAGCGTGGTGAGCCGTTCAGCGTTAAAAACCCTGCCGTCGAACAGTTCCTTGTCAATGCTTCCCGTCACCGAGACGACATCCCCTTTTGATATTTCCTGGTAACCCTCCTCGTCCAGGGGGTTGTATGGCATCTCGTCCACTTCGACGGTAATTTTTGCCGGACCGCTGTCCAGGGTAAATTTTTCAGCATTTTTATCGACGCTGGTAACCGTCCCCTGAAATGTTGTGTTGGATACCACAACAGGGTCGATGTCCAAAATGGTGTCTTCTTCATCGATAGCACTTGCGTGAAAGTAGGTTCCTATCTCTTCCACATAGACGCTGGCAGCTTCGATCTTGGCCGTTTCATAGAAATCATCGTCAATCACGCCGGCCACGGTCACACGATCACCCTTCATCAGCTTATAACCTTCCGCATCACGGTCACTATCATCCATTTCGACGGTGATGTCGCCCTGGCCATAATCCAGCGTGAAGGAATCCGGCGAGACATCCTCGACGGTACCGTCGATGCCGATCCAGGTATTGTCCGGTTTGAGATAAGGACTTTGTGCGAAAGCGGCTGACGCAAACAAGATTGCGCTGATTGATGTTAAGTATACGAAACGTTTTGAGCCTGACATCGTAGCCTCCTTTTCACCGAATGGATTCGACTCCCGGTCGGCCTTCATTTATTTTGTGAATAGGACAACTTGCCCATTCATTTAGAAGAATCCCGACACGGTTATCGTTAGCGACAGGCTCAAACAACAAAAGTTCCAGCACTTTATCCAATAGCTTCTGGGTACCTCATTACTACTCTTGCAAAGCCCCCTATCCCGGATTTAGCACCAAGGCAGGTAGAAAAACGGCGGAAGGCTCTTGAAAATAAGGGTGTCGAGACCTCAAGGACAAGAACCTCCGCCGTGGCAGAATGCTACCAGACTTCCCTCGAATTTCCATCCGTCAAGCGCCGTAGAGTCGAAGCCGATTTCAATGGGGTCGACATCACCAGCAACGGCGGTATACCGCTGCTTGCACAGGTCGATCGGCAAATGGGGCTGACCCAGGCGGCGGCCAAAGTCATCGGGGATAGTCGCCGACAGGCCAGCTGCGAACATTATGATCTGGCGCTGCAAACCGCGACCTCACGGGTCGAGACCCTGGCCAGCCCTTCGACCCTGTGCCGCCTGGAACACCGCACCGTTCGCCAGACCGCTGTCGCTATCCACGAGCTGTTGTTCGAGCAGTTTTCAAAGCTCAGGTTGTTCGAGCAGTTTTCAAAGCTCAGGCAGCCCTGTGGATCAGCATGACCGAATCGCTGTATGAGCTGACGGGCAAAAAGCAGCCTTTGTTCACCTGGATTCGCTATGGCGCCCGCAGCTGGGACAAGCCGCGGCGGGTGATCGTCAAGGCTGAGCACGGCCGTCTCGGTGCCAACCCCCGCTTCGTGGTCACCAACCTGCCGCAGACGGATCAATACCTGTACGACAAGCTTTACTGCGCACGGGGTGACATGGAAAACCGGATCAAGGATCAGCAACTCGACCTGTTTGCCGGTCGTACCTCCAGCCACCGCTGGCGGCCCAATCAGTTCCGACAGCTGCTGTCCGGCTTGGCCTACACCCTGTTGGAAGGGCTACAGCGCAGAGCACTCCAAAACACGCGACGGGCCACCGCGAGTCCCAATACCCTGCGCCTGACACTGCTGAAGATCGGCGCGGCAGTGATCCGCAACACCCGCCGAATCCGGCTGCTCCTGAGCAGTGCCTGCCCTCATCAAGACCTCTTCCGTCTCGTGGCCCGGCGCCTCAACACCACGTAGCCCCTGCTGAGTGCTGCCCCGGCACGTTGACAAACAATGGGGGTTGGGGGAGCTGTGTCTGAAAAAAGTGAAAACGCCAAAAACGACGGGAAAATCTACCCATAAACGCCTGGCGTGGCGCTACGGCCTCGTCACGGCAAAAAGTTCGCCTTCACCGGCACGCTCATGCAACATCCGGGCTAGGAGACGGGCGTAGAAAAACCCTGGCCGGTCGGCCAGGGTTTTTGGGGTACTGCAACTTTGCCTCCGCTATCTTGGAGCAGGCCCGGAATGCCGCAGGAAGGATGCAGCGATCAAAGACATCAGCAGCAGAAGCAGTGCGCCGCCGCCCAGTGAGAGCGTCGGTATGCTGCGTGCAGCCTGAAGCGAATTGGTGAATGTACAGGTTACGCTCTCGCCGGCCGCGAGATCGATGGCGCCGACCGGGGAACCGTCATCGCATGCGGCGCTGTCCAGCTGCCAGCCGGCCGGTACGGTCTCGGTCACCGCATAGACGCCGGGCGCCCGCGTTTCCACGACGAATTCTCCATCCATCAGGCTGAACCCTCCCAGATCACCGGCAAAGTCGAAGGACCGACCCGTATCAGAGGGGCTGGCCTGCTTGAGTATCGTGATTGTTCCGTCCGTGGCCGTGAGCGACGTGCCGATGAACACGCAGGTCACTGTTTCGCCGGCGTCGAGCACGAAGTTCGCGGTTGCCGTGCCGATATCGACGGTACTGTTGCCGTCGTTGCAGACGATGTCGGTCAGTTCCCAGCCTGACGGCACCAATTCGGTCGAGCTGTAATTGCCCGGCGCGAGGTTGGTGACCACGATCTGCTGGTCGTCGCTGAGAGTGCCGGCGGCGTCGCCGGTGAAGTCGAAGTTTTGGGCGCTGCCTGGCGGATTGGTCTGCTTTTCGACGATTATGCTGCCCGCCTCCTGGCAATCCACGGGGACGGCGATGGCGTTGTTCGCCGTCGTGACCGTCGAGCCGAACGCCAGTGCCCTGCCTTGAAGCGATGCCGAATCCCCCAGTGTAATGCTGAGGCCGGCTGCAGTACCTCGAAACACGGTTCCGACAAAGGCGGCATCCGCGCCGATCGTCGTGCCGCCTGCAGGCGTCCAGAAGACGTTGTCGGAACATGCCCCGTCGCTGGTCACGACGCTGGAATTGGCGGCTGGATCGAGTGCGCCGCCCGGCCTGAAGATAAAGACACCATCACCGCTCAGCGTCAGCGTCCCGCCCGTGGTGATGCTCATCGCGCCCGTGCTGGAATAGCAGCCGGGCGGGAACACGCCGGGCGTGCCGCCCCCGATGCTGATCGTGTCCAGTGCTACGGCGGCCCCGATTGAGGTACATGACTGCGCGTCCAGCTCAGCGCGGGCGGCGTTCTGGTCTATTCCGGCCTGGTCCGGGCAGGGCGTCTGTGTTGCTCCGTTGATGGTTGGACTCGCTGAAGGCCCGGTCGAGAAACAGACATCGCCATCGACAACGGTGCCGGCGGTGGAATTGCTGAAGGTCCCGGATACGATCGCGAAGCTGTCCGTCGATCCGAGGTCGGGGGCGGTCTGCGAGAGCGCAGGAGCGGCGAGCAGTAACATCGCAGCAGCGGCGCTGGCTCGAAGAATGCGGCCTGGCAGCCGCGGGGGCGCGGCTGCACCAGGAGCGGCAGGCGCAAAAAAGTTTCCGGGTGGGGCCCGCAATCCTGTTGGTCTCATGCTATTTCTCCTTGACCTGGTTTCGGCTGACAATTGTCGAATCAGACTAGCCCGCCACGCCTCACTCTTCGGTGCGATACTGCACATTGTGCTTGCGTGCGAAGTCAGAATCTGAGTCCGAACAGGCCGATCAGCGTACAGGCACTATAAACCACCCTTTCGTTGGGTCGCAGTGGGCAGTCTCGCCTGATGGGCCCGAGCATCTGCCGTCAGCCGGGCACGGTGTTTGCTGGCTATTGAGCGCAAACACCCCGTGGAAACGGGTCAGATTCACCCGCGGGTTCGGTACCAGGACTGTCAGCCGGGCGACAATCGACGGAAATGCCAATTTGGACGACCGCAGGTCGACCGGGGGATGGCGCACAAGGATGTGCGTCATCAATTCCAGTGGCTCGAAGATGACATGCGTCGTGCCGTCTCGGTACTGCGTCTTCAGCTGGTAAGGCAGACAGGGTCACCAGCCGAGGGGATGAAACCAATTCTCTAGCGGCGAAGTGTGACTTGGGGATCCGTCGATTCGGCGCTCGGCAGTCCGTGTTGAACGGCGCCAGACAACGCGCTAAAAACCGAGCTGCCTACCCCAGAAACACCCGACTCGCTGGATAGCGGATTCTGGGTGTAACGCGCGTCGCCAGGAAGAAGCCCAGGGTCAGGGGCCCCACACGGCCGATGAACATGAGCAGGATGATGACGACGCGGCCAACGCCATCCAGTTCGCCGGTGGCGCCACGGGAGAGCCCCACGGTGCCGAAGGCCGAGGCGACCTCGAAAAACAGGTCGAGAAAATCGCCGTCATGGGAGATCATGATAATGAACACCCCGGTCATCACCAGCAACATGCTGAGCACGGTGAGCGCCAGAACCTTCAGAACTTCCTCATAGCCCAGGCTTCGACCATAGGCATGCAGCGTCGAGCGGCGCTTGAAGAACGCCACCGTAGCCAGTAGAAGAACGATAAAGGTCGTGACCTTGATGCCACCGGCCGTCGAGGTGCTGCCTCCGCCTATCAACATCAGTGAGATGAACATCAGCGAGGTGCTGTCGTGAATGGCGCCGATGTCCACGGTATTGAAGCCGGCCGTACGGGTGGTGGTCGCCTGGAACCAGCTCACGCTGAGCTTGTCCGCGATGCTGTCGAACTGACCCAGGGTGAGCGGGTTGCTCCATTCCAGCGCGGCGAAGGCCGCGGTAGACCAGACGATGAGCACGGCCGTACCCACCAGCATCAGTTTGGTGTGCAGCGCCAGCCGGTGCCAGCGCCGGATGCGGTAGAGGTCGGCGAGCACGCTGAAGCCGATACCGCCGACGATGAACAGCAAGGGCACGAAAAGATTGACCAGCGGGTGGGTCGCCCACTGCGAGAGGCTGTCGGAAAAGAGCGAGAAACCGGCGTTGTTGAAGGCTGAAACCGCATGGAACAACGCCTGCCAAAGCCCGTGCCCGATACCGAACTCGGGCACGAACACGGCCGCCAGCACCAGTGTCCCGACCAGCTCGCAGAGCAGGACCACGCGCAGGATGATGCGCACCAGGCGCATCAGGTCGGCAATCGACGTCTGGTTGAGATCCTCGCGCAGCACCACCACTTGCGGCAGCCCGATGGGCACCCCGAGCATGGACAGCACCAGCACGGCAAAGGTCATGAGACCCAGACCACCGAGCTGGATCAGCACCATGATGACGACTTGCCCGAACAGCGTGAACTGGCTGCCCGTATCGACAACGGCGAGACCGGTCACCGTCACGGCGGAGGCCGCCGTAAAAACGGCGTCCGACCAGGAGATGGGAGCCTCAGTCGCGACCGGGAGTTTCAGTAGCCCGGCGCCCGTGGCGACGAGGGTGGCGTACAGGAGCATCAGCACCGCCGGCGGCGGCAGACGGATACTGCGTCGCGCAAACAAGGAAAAAAAACGCTTCAACACGGACGCGACGCTATGGCTAGAGCGATTCGTCGAAAGCGCTGAGATGCCGTCGGGAGCCGAGAAGAATCAGCTTGTCGTGAGCAAGTAACGCAAGATCTCCGGGCGAGCACGCGTGGTAATCCGCACCGCGCATCACGCCGAGACACCGGATCTTGAATTTTTCGAGAAGCTCCAGGGACTCCAACGTCTTGCCTTCCAGTTGCTCGGGAACCTTGTAATAGACGATGAAATTGCCATGGTCCAGGCTTACATAGTCATCGAGCTGCGGATTGTGGAGCATCTGGGCGATATGCTGGCCGATCTCGAGTTCCGGCTGGATGACGCGATCGACACCGAGCTTGTGGAGAATGAGCCTGTGGTTTCGGCTCGTTGCCTTCACCCAGATCACGGGCACACCGAGCCGCCTGAGGTTCATCGTACTGAGGATGTTGGCCTCGAGATCCTCCCCGATGGCAACCACGGCGACGTCGTACTTCCCCACCCCGGCTTCCCGCAAAGCCTCCTCGTCGCGACCGTCGGCTATGATCGCTTCGCTCAAGGTGTCGGCCAGCGCACTGACATTGCGTTCATCCAGGCCGATGCCGAGCACATGGCCGCCCAGCCTGGCGAGCTCGGAGGCAACGGTGCTGCCGAAGGAACCGAGTCCAATGACCACACAGCTGCGACTTTTTCGATTCATCAGTAGCTCCCGTTGTTAGCGCCGAAGTAAAAATAACCCCCTCGCCGAAGTAAAGCCGACCCACTGACGGGTAGGTAAGCTGGCGTCCCTGTGGACGGGGCGCCATGCACAGCTTGGAGATGGTGGTGGAGATACGCGTGCTGGCACGTCGGGGCGCGTCTTCGCCCGGCACGTCGAGCAGGCGCTCGCTGCGCCAGACTCGAACAATACGCACGTGCTTCGGGCCGCGCCGATAGACGATGCGAAACGGCGGCCGGATCAGCTCGCGCAGAAAGGGCTGATCGAACTCGGGGACGATACGCCCCATGTCCGGATGACCGGTGAGTGCCTCGATGCGCGCGACGATTTCGCCGAGCAAGCGCTCGCCCACCTCGGGCACGTGCTGTTCGGCGTACCACGCCCGTAGCGACTCCAGATCGGCCAGGGCAGATTCAGCGAACCGGATCGCGACCTTGGCCACGCGACTACTTCAAGCCGAGCCGAGCCTTGGCCTCGGCGAGCGACAGCTCGCGGCCCGCCTCGAGGTCGGCGAGACCGGCAACGACCGCCCGCATGAATGCGCGCTCCTCCTCGGCCACCTCGTAGTCGGTCACCGCCTGCACCACCGCCACGCCGCGGCCACGGCTGGTAAGCAGCACAGGCCGGTGTGCATCAGTCGCATGCTTGATGACACGGCCGGGGTTGACCTTCAGGTCGGTCAGTGGAATCACGTCCTCGGAGAACTTGATGCCCATGCTGGGATTTTCAGGTGCTGTGGACAGGACTGACAATAGCACCCGTTTAAAGACCTATCCAGCCCGGCTTTGGCGCCAAGCGAGGTCACGTCGCCCCAGAGCCTGAGACGCCACTTTTACCCGATTTACCCGATTGGCCAGGAGAAGATGCCGGCATCGGCCAGCGCCGAGTGGCGCCGGCGCGGGTTGTACCTGTCCTCGATCGAGGCGAATACGGCGGGGCGGGCTTCGATCCTGGTCTTGAAGCTGCGCCGGTCGAGGCCCGGCTACAGTCCGCCGGAAACGCTACTTATCAACCGTCGCCTTGACGGGGAAGCTTGCGCCAACAAACGCAGCCCCGGGACCCGCCCGGGGCTGCATCGATACACTGGTGTTATAACCTTGGCGTCATAACCGTAGCGCGGCGAGGATCAATCGCTCAGCTTGCGGTTGGTGATCGCCACGGTCTTGTCATTGCCGGTGGCCGAGTGCTGCACATTGACCAGCAGGGTATGCGGATCCTTGCCGAAGTAGATGCCGGTGCCTTCGGCGCCATCATCCTTGAGTGAGGCGAACAGATGCACGCCATCGCTCTTGCCGTCGCCGTCATGATCCGGCTCCGCTACCCAGATGTCGCTCGGCACATTGTCCTCGACAATCCACAGCCGGCCGTCGGGGCCATTGGCGAGGTTGTCGGGCCTCCCGAAGCCGGTGAGGTTAGCGTCCCTGTCTTCGAAGCCGACGTTGACACCGGGGGCGACGAAGTAATCGACCTGGGGCGCACCATTGAGGGTGATCGAGAGCACCGCACCCGCTCCGTTGGGATTGAGCGGGTCGGTCACGTCTTCACAGGTGAGGGCGACATAGAGCGTCTGGGCAATGCGCTCGACATCTTCCGGGCGGCAGAAGCCGGTGGCACCCACAGCCGTGGCGGCTTCTTCGGCGTTGTAGGTAACGGGATCCAACGCCAGTTCGACCCATTCCGCCGCGCCGGTCTGTTTGCCGTCGGCGACTTTCAGGGCGTACAGCTGGCCGCTCGACAGGTCGCCGTAGCTCTCCGGCACGAATTTGTAGATCTGGCCGTTCGGCTTGCGGTCTTCGTCGATGATGTAGACGTTGCCTTCGGCGTCGGTTTCGATGCCCTCGTGGGACATGGAACCGAGCAGCGGCCGGGCCACTACGCTCGCCATCTGGGTCGGATCCTGCGGATCCACTTCCAGTTCGTAGACCAGACCGCAGCAGGCGCCGGGGTACTCCAGGTCGGGTCGTGCAGCCGCATTGGCCTCCTCGCCGAAGAGGATCGTGTGCCAGGGGGTCCAGACGATGCCGTCGAGGGCTTCCCAGTCGCTGCGCGCCGCCAGCTCCTTGGCTGCGCCGGTTTGCAGGTCGACAACCGATACCGCGCCGCCGCTGCCGCCGTCCTTACGCGCCGAATTACGATCGTCACCTACGACACCGGGCCGCACTTCGTGGGTACGATACAGATAGCGACCGGCCTGTTTGCGGGTTTCGTTTACCGTGTTCATATCGTTCCAGTCGTTCTCGACATAGATGTCCAGATCGCTTTCGTCGGAGACGATGTACTGCCAGTAACCCTCCGGCAGTTTCCAGGGTGCGTCGGTCAGCGTCACCGGATCCGTGGTAAGTTCGGCATAGGCCGATCCGGAGATGGGATCGAACGCCATGGGTCCGTTCGTTTCGGAGCCCGCGCAGGCGATACCGGAAAATACCGCACTGATGGCGGCGGCGAGCGCGGCTTTGTTCAGCATTGGCTTCATTCGCATTACGTCATCCCCATATTGATCAAAAAATACGATGGTCGGGATTTGACCCCGGAGCTGGCAGCCCGGGAACCGGGTTCGGGCCTGCCAGGCGCATTGAGTCTTGGGGAAGGATGTTGCAGGGACATGCGTTCTGCATGACGGTTCGTTGACAGCCAGGAGCAGCTGAGCGACAGCCGTCGGCGATGCTCCTGACGGTGGTTGCTGGCGTTGCTGGAGGACATGGCTTGCCTGCTTTCGGAGCGCGTCTCTTGCCTGCTTTCAGAGCGCGCCTCTTGCCTGCTTTCAGAACGCGTCTGAGGCAAGGCGCCCGGCGCGGAGTAGCTTGTGCTACGCCTGCCAGCAGTCGATTTCCGCAGTGCTCTCCTCGCAAGCAGACCGTTGATGGGCCTACCCGGATTTGGTGGGCACCTGAGATAGGTCGAGATCTGTCTTTGGAGGTTTCTACCATGTCGAAGCGGCGACGAAATTGCAGTCCCAAAGATGCTCTGAGTTGACGCCGGCGGCATTGTCACTACTATGGTGTCGGCCGCGGCCGGCTGAGTAAGCGCGGAGCAGATCCGCCGGCAGGCCGGCGATGCTTTGTAGCAAACAGGCGCTGCACCAAGCGCTGGCGGAACAACCACCCGATCAACCTGACCTGGAGTCAACCATGAGAAGAACCACCACTGGGATGTGCGCTTCCGCCCTCGCGCTCTGCTTGCTTTTGGCCGCGTGCGGAAAATCTGACGAAGAACGCGCCTCCACCGAGGAAGGCTCGCCTTCCATGACGGAACGGGCCGCGGATATGCAACAGAAAACGGAGCAGAAAATCCTCGAGACTGCGGAGAAGGCGGAGCAGGCAGCCATCAGGGCGGCCGAAAAAACTCGGCAGGCCGCCGGCGAAGCCGCACAGAAGGCGGGTTCGGCAACCGAGGCAGCGGGCAAGAAGGTTCAGGAAACCGGGGAGGCCATCAGCGGCAAGGCGCTGTCGCCGCCGGAACGTATGTCCGGCGAGGACCCCAAGGGTACCGGGCAGTCCGATACCCAGTGACCGGGCCACGTCCGGACCCCGTGGTGGCCGGGGTCCGGCGGCACCGGCTCAGTCGTAGACGATCACGCCACGCGCATTCTTGCCCGCTTCCAGATCCGCGAAGGCCTGGGGCGCTTCATCGATCCGGTAGGTGTGCGTGACCATGCGATCCAGGTCCAGCTTGCCCTGCCGGTAGAGTTCGAGATACTTGGGAAAATCGACACGGAACTCTGCACTACCGTACATCGAGCCCTTGAAGGTCTTGGCGGTGAGCGGAAACATCAGGGCGTTGAGTTCGAGCTTCTGGCTGAGCTTGCCAACGCCCACCACGGTCATGGTGCCACCGCGACGGGTCGCCTTCTGCGCCTGATCCACCACCGCGGGAATGCCAATGGCCTCGAAACCGTAATCCACCCCGATACCGTCGGTCAGTGCCAGGATCTGCTTGAGCGGGTCATTCCCGGCGTTGATCAGATCCGTAGCGCCGAGCTCACCCGCAATCGCCAGCTTCTCGTCGGAGAGATCGACGGCGAAGATCCGCGCCGCTCCGGCGATCCGTGCCCCCTGAATGATCGACAGCCCGACCCCGCCGGCGCCGAATACCGCGACCGTGCTGCCGGGCTTGACCTCGGCGGTCTTGAGCGCGGCGCCCACCCCGGTGGTGACCCCGCAGCCCACCAGCGCGGCCGCCTTCAGATCGATATCGTCCGGGATCTTTACCAAGCAGATGGCGGGCACAACCGCGTACTCGGCCATATTGCCCAGAAACTGCATGACGTTGATGTCCTCGCCATTCAGATGGACTCTCGTGGTGCCGTCCATCATCTTTCCGTCCGGGTTGCTGCGCAGGCACAGGTAGGCTTCGCCGCGCAGACAGTGAAAGCAGTCACCGCAGTTGGGCACGAAAGACAGCGTGACGTGATCCCCGGAGCGGACATTGGTCACCCCTTCGCCCACTGCTTCGACGATACCGGCACCCTCGTGGCCCAGCACCATGGGAAAGGGCACCGGGATGGTGCCGTTGATCACCGACAGATCGGAATGACAGACACCGGTCGCCTTCATCTTGACCAGCACCTCGCCAGCCTTGGGTGGGTCAAGCGTGACTTCCTCGACAGCGAAGCGATTCAACTCGTGAGCGACAACGGCTTTCATTTTCATCGATGCTGGTCTCCGGCAAAAAACGCCGAGCAGTGTACCATCCATGGTCAACACCGAGGCGCACACATGGTGCGCGTGGTGCGCGTGGTGCGCGAACATGCCAGCGGCGGCGGTGCCGCCAGAGCGCTGCTGGTAAAATCGAGACCGGATGTCCGCGGCCGCGGACGCATGAGGAAGACCGACGTTATGCCCGGCTCCAGGCAGGCAATGCACCCCCAGCTGATCGCCGACTGCCACCTGCTGGGCGCCTCGCCCTCCGGCAGGGTACTGCTGCATGCCAATGCGCAACTGCCGTGGCTGATCCTGGTGCCGGACACCGAAGCAGCTGATCTGCTCCAGCTACCGCGCGCCCAGCGCATCCGGGTCCTCGACGATTGCGAGCGGCTCGACCTGTACCTGCGCACTCGCTGGGTGCTCGACAAGGTGAATTTCGCCGCCATCGGCAACCTGGTGCCGCAGCTACACCTGCATCTGGTCGGCCGCCGTCGTGACGACTGCTGCTGGCCGCTGCCGGCATGGGGACACCTGCAGCAGCAATCGGCCTATCCGGCCGCCGAAGTCGAGGTTATCGGGCGTGAAATCAGCGCGCTCTGGAACTAGTGGGCCACGCGGCCCACTAGTGCAGATCGCCCAGCTCGCCGCGCAAAAAATGCTTTATCCGGAAAACAAGATGGGGTGGCTGACGGGGATCGAACCCGCGACCACAGGAGCCACAATCCTGTGCTCTACCAACTGAGCTACAGCCACCATCACAAAACCGGGCGGAGACCCCGCTGTCGCAATCATCGCGTCCGCCGATCGCCCGGATCTCCGCCGATCTTTGGCGCGCCCGGCAGGATTCGAACCTGCGACCCACGGCTTAGAAGGCCGTTGCTCTATCCAGCTGAGCTACGGGCGCACAGCCGCCTCACAACCCGCCGCCGCGCCTCTGCGAACCGCGACTTTCCGCCAAACTGGTCGGGGAAGAGGGATTCGAACCCCCGACATCCTGCTCCCAAAGCAGGCGCGCTACCAGACTGCGCTATTCCCCGGGATACAGCTTCGCGTCAGCGAGGCGCGATCATACGCCGCGGCCCCTTGAGGGTCAATTTCCGCCGCTCCCGGCGTTCGCTTCGACCTGCGCCACGCTCGTGCCACAATATCCGCTCAATCTGTACGAGTGAGCCCATGTCCGCCATTGTCCTCGACGGTAAATCCCTGGCCGCGCGCACCGAGACGGAAATCGCCGCACGCACGGCCGCGCTGATGGCGCGCAACGGCGCCCGCCGGCCGGTACTGGCTACCATCCTGGTGGGCGAGGATCCGGCTTCGGCGACCTATGTGCGGATGAAACGCAACGCCTGCGCCCGCGTCGGGCTGGAGTCCCTGGCGCTGGAACTGCCCGCGACCACCACCACCGCCGAGCTGCTGGACCATATCGCCGCGCTCAACGCCAATCCCGACTGCCACGGCATCCTGCTCCAGCACCCGGTGCCGGAACAGATCGACGAACGCCGCTGTTTCGATGCCATAGCGCTGGACAAGGATGTCGACGGCGTGACCTGCGCCGGATTTGGGCGCATGGCGATGGGCGTACCCGCCTATGGCGCTGCTACCCCGCAGGGCATCATGCGCCTGCTCCGGGCCTACGACATCGAACTCGCGGGCAAGCAAGCGGTGGTCGTGGGCCGCAGCCCCATCCTCGGCAAGCCCATGGCCATGATGCTGCTCAACGCGGACGCCACCGTCACCATCTGTCACTCGCGCAGCCGCGAGCTTCCCACTATCCTCCGCAGCGCGGACCTGGTGGTCGGAGCCGTGGGGCGCCCGGAGTTCATCCGCGGCGACTGGATCGGCGACGGTGCCGTGGTGATGGACGCCGGGTATCATCCCGGCGGTGTGGGCGATATCGAGCTCAGCGCGCTGAAGCACAGGGTCGCCGCCTATACGCCCGTCCCCGGGGGCGTCGGTCCCATGACCATCAACACATTGCTCCTGCAGACCCTGGAAGCAGCGGAACGAGCCGCCCGGTGAGCCTCCCCGGATCGCGCCGCTGCTGCCGCCGACCCCGGTATCCATCCAGCCATTGATTCGGAAACAATCCGTGTTCAGTTACGTAGACCCAAGCATTCGCGCTCAGCTGAGCGCCAAGCATCAACTCGTCGACCTGGATCAGGAGGGACGGGAGATCGCCGCAGGCGGACAGCCCTATCTCTCGGTCTTGGGACCCGTGACCATCCCCAGGCTGATCCACGGCCGCGAAGTGCTACTGGAGTGGTATCCCTTTGTGCGCCGGATGGAATTGACCCAGGTGCTGGAAGCCGCCAGCCAGGTCACCGACGGCGCCAGCGCGGCCTTCCGGGAACTCCTGCACACCAATATGTCGGTCAACTCGGTGTTCGCCCTGCCGGGATTCCGCACTGCCGATGAGCCCCTGGTACGGGTCCATTCCTGCTGCCTGACCGGCGATATCTTCGGCTCCATGCGCTGTGATTGCGGCCCCCAGCTGAGGGCCGCCTTCGAACAGATGCTGGCGGCGGGCAGTGGTGCGGTGATCTACATGTCGGGTCACGAGGGCCGCGGCATCGGCCTCTGGGCCAAGGCCATCACCTATCTGCTCCAGGATGCCGGCCAGGACACCTTTCAGGCCAACGTGTCCCTGGGATTGCCGGAAGATTCCCGCGACTTTACCGACGCCGCCGTGGTGCTACGCTACCTGCTGGATGGCCGGCCACTGAAACTGTTGTCCAACAACCCCCACAAACGGCAGGATCTGGAGCGCGGTGGCCAGCGGATCTCCGAGGTGGTCCCCCTGATCTCAGGGATCACGGAGCACAATCTGCGTTACATCCGCTCCAAACGTGACAAGGGGCATTCGCTTCCCGGGGATCTCTGAGTTCTCCGGACATGCTCCGGAAACGCGAAATGGGGGAAACTGACACATTGAGTTCCCCTGGTTTCGCCCCAGCCCCCACGGAGAATTGAAGTATGCGAATCGCCATCAACGGTTACGGACGCATCGGCCGCTGCGTGTTGCGCGCCATTACGGAACGGGGCCTGCAAGACACCCTGCAGGTAGTCGCCATCAATGATCTGGTCGACCTCGACATGATGGCCCATCTGACCCGGGTGGACTCCACCCATGGCCATTTCCGCGGCCGGGTGGAAACCCGGCCCGGGGAACTGGTCGTCGATGGCCAGGCGATCCCGGTCACGGCCATCAAGGATCCGGCTGATCTGCCCTGGCGCGAACACCGCGTCGACCTGGTGCTGGAGTGTGCCGGCAAGTTCAAGAAGCGCGCGCTCCTCGCCGATCACCTGCAGGCGGGCGCCGGTCGGGTGCTGGTCAGCCACCCGGTGGGCGACGCCGACCGCACCCTGGTGTACGGCGTCAATCACGAGCAGCTGGTGGCTGCCGACCGCATCATCTCCAACGCTTCCTGCACCACCAACTGCCTGGCGCCGGTAGCCAAGATCCTGCACGACCATATCGGTATCGAGCAGGGCATCATGACCACCATTCACGCGGTCACCAACGACCAGGCGCTGCTCGACAAGGCCCACAGCGACGCCTACCGGGCCCGGGCGGCGATGCAGTCGATCGTGCCCACCAAGACCGGCGCCGCCGCCGCGGTGGGGCTGGTGCTGCCAGAGTTGTCCGGCAAGCTCTCGGGCATGGCACTGCGGGTGCCGGTCATCAATGTCTCCCTGGTCGATCTCCACTTCACCGCGGCGCGGGACACCAGTGTCGAGGAGATCAACCAGTTGATGCGCGATGCCGCGGCCGGTCCCTGGAAGGATATCCTCGCCTGCAACGAACTGCCCCTGGTATCCATCGACTTCAATCACCACCCGGCGTCCAGCATCTTCGACCTCAAGCACACCGCGGTCGCCGGACGCCAGGCCAAGGTAATGAGTTGGTACGACAATGAATGGGGATTCACCAATCGCATGATCGATGTCGCCCTGTATCTGGACCGTTTCGGCTGAACGCAGATGCTCGCCGAACGCCTGGTCGCGCACCGCGGTTTCCGCAGCCGCTACCCGGAAAACACCCTGCTCGGCCATCGCGCGGCAGTCGCCGCCGGTGCCCGCGCGATCGAGACCGACATCCAGCTGAGCGCAGATCTGCAACCGGTGCTCTATCACGACGCTACCCTCAAGCGGGTCAGCGGCCACCGCGGGCGCCTCGATGCGCGCCCATTGCACGAATTGCTGCAATTGCCGGCCCATGAACCGCGGCGCTTCGGGGATGCGTTTGCGGCCAATACCATCACCCCGCTCGCCGCCCTGGTGGATTGGCTGCGCGACCAGCCCGAAATCACTGCCTACATCGAGGTCAAGGGCGAGGCCATCGAATTCGCGGGCATCGAGAGCTGTTATCGGAGCATCGCGGACTGTCTCGAGCCGATCGCCGCCCAGTGTGTGCTGATCAGCTTCGATTACCCGCTCATCGCCCACGCCCGGGCGCGCGGCTGGCCGCGCTGCGGGCTGGTCCTGCAGCGCTGGCGGGATCACCGCAGCGGCGAACTCGAGGCCCTGCGCCCGGAAGCCCTGTTCTGCGATTATCGCAAGGTTCCGGCCCGCGCCGACCTCCAGGAGCTGACCCCGCAGGTGGTCCTCTACGAGGTCGCCGATGCCGATCTCGCCATGCGTTGGCTGGGCCGCGGCGCCGACCGCATCGAGACCTTCGACATCGGCGGGCTGCTGCAGGCCCTGGCCCAACGCACACTGTGAGCGAATCCGGGGCCGGGCACACAGCTCGCTACGACCTGACGGTGATCGGCGGCGGCATCCAGGGCGTAGGCGTCGCCCAGGCAGCCGCCGCGGCAGGCTACAGCGTCCTGCTGGCGGAGCGTCACTCCTGGGGCGCCGGCACTTCCAGCAAGTCGAGCAAACTGATCCATGGCGGACTGCGCTACCTGCGCAACGGCCAACTGCGCCTGGTGCGCGAGAGTCTGCGCGAGCGGCGCATCCTCGAGCGCATCGCCCCCCAGCTGGTATGGCCGGACGATTTTCACATCCCGGTATACGGAGCCACTCGCGTGCGCCCCTGGCAGTTGCGCCTGGCTCTGAGCCTGTACTGGGTGCTGTCCGGATGCCGGACAGAGGCCAGATTCCGGCGCCTGCCCCGGGGGTGCTGGCAGGAGCTCAAGGGGCTGAGCAGGATCGGACTGCAGCAGATCTTCGCCTACCGGGACGCGCGCACCGACGACCGCCGGCTGACCGCCGCGGTCGCCGCCTCGGCGGCCAGTCTGGGCGCGGAACTGGCCTGCCCGGCCAGTGTGACGAGTGCGCACTGGCTGGGGGACTGCTGGCGGATCACCCTGGACGAGGCCGGGGACAGCCGCCGGATATCGGCTCGGCTACTGGTGAACTGTGCTGGGCCCTGGGCCAACCAGGTTGCCGCCACCATGGATCCGCGGCCGCCACAACCGCAGGTCGCCCTGGTCCAGGGCGCTCACCTGGTACTGTCGCGCCCCGCCGTCGACCGCTGCTACTACCTGGAAGTACCCGGAGACGGCCGCGCAGTCTTTCTGCTCCCCTGGGGTACAGGCTCCCTGCTGGGCACCACCGAGACCCCCTTTTCCGGCTCACCCGACGACGCCCGCATCACGCCTGAGGAAGAGGCCTATCTGCTCCGCGTGCTCGATCACTACTTCCCCGGGGAGGAGCCGGAGATCGCGGCGCGCATGGCGGGGTTGCGGGTGTTGCCGGCATCGCCGACCGCGCCCTTGCGGCGCAGCCGGGAGGTCATGCTGACGCACACACCCCGGCGCCGTCCCAACTACATCGCGGTATACGGCGGCAAACTGACCGGATATCGGGCGACTGCCCTCAAGGTACTGCATCTCGCCCGCAACAGCCTGCCTCGCCGCCGCGCCCGCGCCGACACCGCCAGCCTGCCATTGCCCAGGATCGATTGATGCGGATCTCGCTCCGTTGATCCGTATCAATGGCAGGACCACGGGTTCGCCATATCCTTGCGATAAGCATCACCGGAGACGGCAATGGAGACCCTCAGCGACAAGGAAACCACCAAACGGCTGGCGATCACCATCGGCAGCCTGGTGCTGGTAATGCTGGCCTTCATTCTCGCGGCCCATCTGGCCTGACGGCGACCGGCTCGGCGGCCGCGTCCACCGGTAGTCCTGGCACAGGGGGCGGACCCGGGCCTATATTGGTGTTCTATGTCCGATGGCGGAGGGATACTCATGAACCAGCCGGCCTACCAGGTAATCCAGCCCCAGCGCGGCAAGGGCGGGCCGCAGCCCCTCAGCTTTGCCTCTCCCGCCGAGGAGCGCGCACACCGCAAGCATTGCCTCACCGCCGCCTTCCGCCTGTTCGGCAGGCTCGGTTTCGACGAGGGCGCAGCCGGGCACATCACGGTACGCGACCCGGAATACCCGGATCGCTTCTGGGTGAACCCGTTCGGGGTCTCCTTCAAGTGCATGCAGGTAAACGATCTGCTGCTGGTCGACCACGAGGGCCAGATCGTCGCCGGCGAGGGTCCGCTCAACGCCGCCGCGTTCGCAATCCACGGCGCCATCCATGCCGCGCGACCCGATGTAGTGGCCGCCGCCCACGCCCATTCGGTGTACGGCAAGAGCTGGTCCAGCCTCGGCCGATTGCTGGATCCCCTGACCCAGGATGCCTGCGCCTTCTACCAGGACCATGTGCTGTTCGATGATTTCACCGGCGTGGTGCTGGACCCGGGCGAAGGCCGGCGCATCGCCGCCGCCCTGGGCTCGCACAAGGCCTGCATCCTGCAAAACCACGGCCTGCTCACCGTCGGCCAGAGCGTCGAATCCGCGGCCTGGTGGTTCATCACCATGGAACGCACCTGCCAGGCGCAGCTGCTCGCCGAGGCCGCCGGCAAGCCCCTGCTGATTCGACCCGAGGTCGCCGCCGCCACGCGGGATACGGTAGGCACCGAACAGGCCGGCTGGTTCAGCTTTCAGCCGCTCTACCAGAATATCGTCGCCGAGCAGCCCGATCTGGCGCAGTGATGCTGGTGAGGCCACGCCTCACCAGCGGTTGCGCAGCTCCCGCAGCTTGAGAAACACCATCTCCGGGTCCGGATGTTCATCCAGCTCGGGGAAGGCTGCGCGCAACTGGGCGATCACCGTCGGGCTCTGCAGACGGAAAAAGGTATTGACTTCCTTTTCCAGGCCCAGAGAGGTCACCAGGGGGTGAGCCGGGTCCTGACCTTCGATGCGCCCCAGCAGATCACGCGCCGCCTGATTGTCCGGCTCGCGATCCAGCGTGAACTGCAAATTGTTGGTGATGTAGTCGTGGCCCGGGTAGATTCGAGTACCCGCGTCGAGGCGGGCCAGTTGTTCGACGAAGGTACGGTAGAGTTGCTCGGGATGGCCGCCGTGATGGCAGTTGCCGGCGCCGGCATTGAACAGGGTGTCTCCGGAGAATAGCGCCGGCTGCTCGGTCTTCGAGAGCAGGCAGACATGGCTCATGGTGTGGCCCGGGGTATCCAGCACCAGCAACTCGACGCTGCGGCCGACACGCACCACATCCCCCGCCTGCAGCCCGCGATCCATATCCTGAATACTGTCACGGGCATTGGCGTGGGCCAGAATCCGCGCGCCAGTGGCCGCCGCCAAGGGTGCGTTGCCGCCGATATGGTCGAAGTGTTCGTGGGTATTGAGGATCTGGGTAATTTGCCAGCCACGCTCCCGGGCAGCGGCCAGGCACAGTTCATGCGCCAGAGGGTCTATGGCCAGCGCCTCGCCGGTTTCCGGGCAGGCGATCAGATAATTGAAATTGCGGTAATCGTTTCCGGTCCAGATCTGTTCGACAAGCATGCTTCAACTCCTCTGCTGTACTATCCCGCTATCCCGCCCGCCCCGCGAGCGCTCGAATCAGCGCACCGCGTTCTGCGGCATCGGCGAATTCGAAATCCAGGGTAAGACGGTCGACCAGGCCACCGAAGCGACGCCTGAGCTCGGGGACGATCGCGCCCGGCTCCCCCACCACCGCGAAAGTCTCCAGCATCTCGTCGTCGATCAGTGCGCCCATGGCCTGCCAGCGGCCCTGCTTGGAGAGCCGATTGAGTTCCGGCTGCAGTTCACCCCAACCGTGTTTTTCCAGCACCCCTCGATAGGCCGGCGTCGATGCATAGAAGGCGATGCGCTCGCAGACCGCGGCCCGGTTGCGCGCGAAGCTTTCCTCGGTACGCCCGGATACCACGAAGGGCGCGTGGGACAACGCGAACGCCGCGCGCGCGACGCCCCGCTCCCGTAGCCCAGCTTCGATGATGGGCGAGACATTCTCGCGCAGATAGGCCACCGAGGTCAGCGGGTGAACCAGCATGCCGTCGCAGACGTCGGCCGCCACGCGGGTCATCCGCGGTCCCACCGCGGCGAGAAACACCCGCGGCGGTCCGGCCTCGCTGGGCTTCGGGGTGAACACCGGCGTCATCAGGGTGTGCTGATAGAACTCGCCGCGAAAATCCAGCGGCTCCCCCCGGTACCAGTTGGCCCAGATGGCGCGCATCGCGGCCACGAATTCGCGCATCCGGGCGGCCGGATGCGACCAGGGCATGGAGAAGCGCCGCTCGATATGCGCGCGGATCTGCGAGCCCAGACCCAGGATACAGCGGCCCCCCGAATAGCCGTTGAGATCATTGCCGATCGCAGCCAGGGTCATGGGGTTACGGGCGAAGGCCACAGCAATGGCGGTGGTCAGCTCCAGTCGCCGGCTGTGCTCGGCGGCCAACAGTAGCGGAAAGAAGGGATCGTGGCCGGTCTCGACGGTCTGCACACCGTCGAAACCAGCGGCCTCCAGCACCGCCACCGCCTCGGCAATGGCGCGCAACTCGGCGGTCAGAGGAACGTCGATCTTCATGGCCAGTCTCCGCTTCTCATCACCCGGAGCGATTCAGCCCGGGCTGCGTCGGCTACCAGCATAGTGCAAAAGGCGCCGGAACCCACGGCCATGTGCGACCATCCGGGCCGCGGCTATTCGGCCGGATCTTCCAGGCGGACCAGATCGAAGGCCGGCTCCTCATAGGGATGTGCCTTGCGCAGCGCAGCGACGACTTGCGTGATGCGATCGCCGGGACACAGCATTTCCACGCGGTATTCGGCCACCTGCTCGACCCGACCCAGACTGCCGATATGGGGATTGCTGCCCGCCAGGGGGCGGAACTGGCCCTCGCCGCGCACCTGCCAGCAACAGCTGTCGTAGGCGCCCTGACGGCCGGCGCCGGCTGCGAACACCGCGTCCTTGACCGCTGCCAGCGCGGCTTCCGGGACATAGACACTGAGCTTGTACTGAAGCACTGTCCACTCCGGCTCAATAGAGCAGGTTGAAGAATTGCCGCTGGAAGCGCGCCGCCAGGGGATCGCCCTTGCCCAGGGTGTTCAGGGTATCGAGGAACTCCTGGCGGGCGGCGCCATCGGCAAAGCCCAGGTCGCGGCGCAGTACATCGAGCAGGGTCTGCAGCGCGGCTTCGTACTGGTGTTCACTGCGGTACTGACGGGCCAGGCGCAACGCCAGCTCACCGTCCTCTGGACGCTCGGCAAAGGCCTGCTCCAAGGCCTCCAGCTCCGGCGATCGGGCATTGGCGCGGCGCTCGGCGAGGAGGTCGAGCAGCTGCGCGTAGGCGGGGCCCTGATGGGCCTTGCCGATCCCCTTGAGCACGGTCTCCGCCTCATCGCAGCGGTTGAGCTCGATCAGCACCTGGGCCAGCGCCATGGCGATGTCCGCGGACTGCCCGGAGGCTTCGTAGGCCTCGCGCAGCAGCGGCAGGGCGCCGGCGGCGTCCCCGGCCTGCAACATGCGGGAAGCCTCGTCGAGCAACCCCTCCCAGGGCTGAGGCAGGTGCTTCTCCAGTAGCCGCCGTACTTCGGTCTCCGGCTGTGCGCCCTGAAAGGCATCCACCGGTTGGCCGTCGCGCATCAGAATGACGGTCGGCAAACTGCGCACCCCGAACTGTGCGGCGATGTCCGGTTGCTGGTCGGCGTTCACCTTGGCGAGCAGAAGCTGGCCGTCGTACTCGGCGGCCAGCTTCTCCAGCACCGGCAGCAGTGCCTTGCAGGGCGCACACCAATCGGCCCAGAAATCCACCACCACGAGGCGCTGCATACTCTCTTCGATCAGCACCTGGCGGGCGTTCTCCAGGGTCACTTCCACCACATGTTGGTTCATTGCACGAATACCCTCGCATTGCGAAACAGACGTAACCAGCCGCCATCCTCGCCCCAGTCCGGCGGACGCCAGGAATTGGTCACCGTGCGAAACACCCGCTCCGGATGGGGCATCATGATGGTAACCCGGCCGTCGGCACTGGTCAGCCCGGTAATCCCGGCCGGCGAGCCATTGGGATTGATCGGATAGCGTTCGGATTGGATGCCTTTGGCATCGACATGGCGCAGCGCGATGCTGGCGCCGTCCTCCGCGGCGCGCCTGGCGGCAGCGTCGGCAAACGCCGCCCGGCCCTCACCATGGGCCACGGCGATGGGCAGCACCGAACCCGCCATGCCGGCCAGCAGCACGGAGGGCGAGGACTCCACCCGCACCAGTGCGGTACGCGCCTCGAACTGTTCCGAGAGATTGCGCGCGAAGCGCGGCCAGTGCTCTGCGCCCGGGATCAGCTCGCTCAGCTGGGAGAGCATCTGGCAGCCGTTGCACACGCCCAGCGCGAAGGTTTCGCCGCGCGCGAAGAAAGCGGCGAATTCGGCGCGCACCCGATCGTTGAAGAGCACGCTGCGCGCCCAGCCACTGCCGGCACCGAGCACATCGCCGTAGGAAAAACCGCCGCAGGCGACCAGGCCCTGGAAGTCCCCCAGGCCGACGTGCCCGGCCAGTAGATCGCTCATATGGACGTCGATCGCGGCAAACCCGGCGCGGTCGAAGGCCGCGGCCATCTCCAGCTGGCCATTGACGCCCTGCTCGCGCAGCACCGCCAGCCGCGGGCGCGTCCCGGTGGCGATCAGCGGCGCCGCCACGTCTTCGGCGACGTCGAAGGTCGGCATCGCCACCAGTCTGCCGTCGTCACCGCCGATGTCGGCGAATTCCTGCGCGGCGCATTGCGGATTGTCGCGCAGTTCCTGCATCCGGTAACTGGTTTCCGACCAGATCCGCTGCAGGGCAACCCGCGAGGCGCGGTAGTCCAGGCCGGCGGCGCCGCGAAGCACCAGCTCGTCGGTCCCGGTCAAGCGTCCGAGGCGGCGCACACAAGCTCCCAGGCCCGCCGCGACAAACCGTTTCAGCACCCGCTCGACCGCCTCCGGAGCCACCTCCAGCACCGCACCCAGTTCCTCGTTGAACAGGGCTGCCAGCGGATCGGCGTCGCTCAGCTCGATCTCGGCCCCGCAATGACCCGCGAAACACATCTCTGCTAGGGTCGCAAAGAGACCGCCGTCGGAGCGATCGTGATAGGCACGCAACTCGCCCGTCGGCAGGCAGTCCTGGATGACTCCGAAGAAAGCCACCAGCCGTGCCGGATCCTCGATATCGGGCGGCTGATCCCCGAGCTCGCCCAATACCTGGCAGAGAATCGAGCCCCCCAGGCGGTTCGCGCCGGCGCCCAGATCCACCAGCAACAACTCGCCATCCGCACCGCTCAGCTGGGGCGTCAACGCCCGGCGCACATCGGCAACCGGCGCAAATGCCGAGACGATCAGTGACACCGGCGCGGTGACCGACTTTTCGACATCGCCCTGCCGCCATACCGTTCGCATCGACAGCGAATCCTTGCCCACGGGGATGGCGATACCCAGCGCCGGGCACAGTTCCAGCCCCACGGCCTCCACGGCGCGGAACAGGTTGGCATCCTCCCCGGGATGACCAGCGGCGCACATCCAGTTCGCCGATAGCTTGACATTGCCCAGCGCGCCGATCGGTGCGGCGGCGATGTTGGTCAGCGCTTCCCCTACCGCCATGCGGGCGGCGGCCGCGGCATCGAGCAGCGCCAGCGGCGTGCGCTCACCCATCGCCACGGCCTCGCCGGCGTAGCCGTCGAAGCCGGCGGTGGTCATGGCGCAGTCCGCCACCGGCACCTGCCAGGGGCCGACCATCTGATCGCGCGCCACCATGCCGGTGACGGAGCGATCGCCGATAGTGATCAGAAAGGCCTTGCTGGCCACCGCCGGATGGCGCAGGACGAGTTCCGCCGCGCGGGCGATCGCCACTGATCCGGTATCGAAATGCCGTCCCGGCCGCGCAACACTGACCACCTCCCGGTGCATGCGCGGCGGCTTGCCGAACAAGACCGACAGCGGCAGATCCACCGGCCGTTCATCGCCATGCCGGTCGCCAAGCACCAGCTCCGGGGCAGCGGTGGCCTCTCCCACCACCGCATAGGGGCAGCGTTCGCGGGCACAGATGGCGACAAAGACGTCGATCCGCTCGGGCGCGACGGCAAGCACATAGCGCTCCTGGGCTTCGTTGCACCAGATCTCCAGCGGCGAGAGACCGGATTCGGCGCTGGGCACTGCGCGCAATTCGAAGCGCCCGCCCACGCCGCCGTCCTTGACCAGCTCGGGAAGCGCGTTGGAGAGTCCACCGGCGCCGACATCATGGATAAAGGCGATGGGGTTGGCCTCACCCAGCGCCCAGCAGCGGTCGATGACTTCCTGGCAGCGGCGCTCCATCTCCGGGTTCTGACGCTGTACCGAAGCGAAATCGAGGTGTTCGGCGCTGTCTCCGGAAGCCATCGAGGACGCCGCCCCGCCGCCCAGGCCGATCAGCATGGCCGGTCCGCCCAGCACAATCAGCCTGTGGCCCGGGGTGATTTCGCCCTTGGCGACATGCCCGGGGCGAACATTGCCGTAGCCGCCGGCGATCATGATCGGCTTGTGGTACCCCCACCGGACGCCGCCGTGATCGGCCTCGAAGGCGCGAAAATAGCCGCACAGATTGGGCCGCCCGAATTCGTTGTTGAAGGCCGCGGCACCGATGGGACCGTCGCGCATGATGGCCAGCGGCGAAACGATACGCCCGGGCCGGCCGTAGTCGTCCTCCCAGGGTTGCTCGTAACCGGGGATCCGCAGGTGGGAGACGCTGAAACCCACCAGGCCGGCCTTGGGCTTGGCGCCGCGTCCGGTGGCGCCCTCGTCGCGGATCTCTCCGCCGGCCCCGGTGCCGGCACCGGGAAAGGGCGCGATGGCGGTGGGATGGTTATGGGTCTCCACCTTCATCAACAGATGGATGGCCTCCTCGCGGGCGCCGTAGCGGGCACTCAGTGGGTCGGCAAAAAAACGCCCGGCGACCGGCCCCTCGATTACCGCGGCATTGTCGGCATAGGCCGATAACACTCCTCCGGGCGAACAGGCATGGGTGTTCCTGATCATCCCGAACAGGGTTTCGGGCCGCGGTACGCCATCCAGGGTCCAGGTCGCGTTGAAGATTTTGTGCCGGCAGTGCTCGGAATTGGCCTGCGCGAACATCATCAGTTCGACGTCGGTGGGATCCCGGCCCAGCTGCCCGTACTGCTCGAACAGGTAGTCGATCTCGTCGGCGGCCAGCGCCAGGCCCAGTTCGCGGTCGGCACGCACCAGGGCGGCACGGCCCTCGGCGAGCAGCGGGATGCGGGCCAGCGGCCGCGGTGCCTCTGTGCCAAACAAGCTGGCCGCTGCGGCGACATCCTCGAACACCGCCTCGACCATACGATCGTGCAACAGTGGCGCCAGGGATGCTCGCTGCAGATCTTCGAGCGGCGACTCGGCCAGCACCCGGTAGGCGACACCGCGCTCGATACGCGCCACGGCAGAGAGCCCGGCGTTGTGGGCAATGTCAGTGGCTTTGCTCGACCAGGGCGAAATGGTGCCGGGGCGCGGCACCACCAGGAACAGCTCGCCTGCATCGGCTTCCCCGCGCATCGTCGGCGGCGGAGGAGTACCCAGCAGGGCGACCAGGCGCTGCCGATCCGCATCCGTGAATCCCGGCTCGGTCCGCACTAGATGGACATGGTCCGCAACGAGGCTCCGGACCGACGGGACCCGCGACTGCAATGCGGCCAGCAGACGGTCACGGCGAAACGCGGAAAGTGCCGGGGATCCGGACAGGATCAACATGCGAAGATGCGCCGGAGGGGTAAAACAGAGGTGCGGCATTGTACTGCAAAAGCCCGCCCGCGGACGCCGCCGCGCGATCAGCAGCGCCGTGCGCGGAAGAACTCCTGCAACAGGGCGGCACTCTCCCCGGCCAGTACGCCACCGCGCCACTCCAGCCTGTGATTGAACCAGGGTTGTTCCGGCAGGTTCAGATGGCTGACCACGGCGCCGGCGCGGGGTTCGCGAGCGCCGAACACCAGGCGCTCGATGCGGGCGTGCATCAGGGCACCCAGGCACATGGTGCAGGGTTCGAGGGTCACATAGAGAGTGGCGCCCACCAACCGGTAATTGCCCAACCGCCGGGCGGCGTCGCGCAGCGCCAGAATCTCGGCGTGCGCCGTGGGGTCACAGGCACCGATCGGATGATTCCAGCCAAGGCCCACTGCGGCGTCACCGAGCACCGCGACTGCACCTACGGGAACCTCACCCGCAGCGGCGGCGCGCCGTGCCAGATCGAGCGCGGCGTGCATCCAGGGCAGATCTGCGTCGGCGATTGCGGGACTATCGGGGACGGTGTTCTCGGACTTCAATTCTCGCTGGTCATCCGGTCAATGAGGAAGCTGAGGCTCTTGATGCCGTCTTCCTGCTCCTGCTCGCTCATATCGGCGAGGCTGTCGCGATAGAAGGCCAGCATCTTGGGGCGCATCTTGCGAAAAACTTCCTGCCCCAGAGGGCTCAGGACCACCCGGCGGGACCGCTGATCGTCGGCATTGACCACCCGGCGCACATAGCCCGCCGCCTCCATGCGATTGAGCACGCCATTGAGGCTCTGTCGACTCACCTGCAGATAGTTGACCAACTCGCTGACCGTCATGCCCGCCTCGGCGCCCGGCCGCGACAGCGAGCCGAGTACCGAGAGCTGCTGCGCGCTCATGTTGAACTCTTCCAGAATCTTGGCGGCGCGGCGCAATGAGATATTGGCGGCCTGATAGAGACGGAAAAACAGCTTCTCGGGCGTGTACTGAGAGGAAATGATCGTTTCCGGTCTGGCCATGGGCTTACTGGGCTATACTTTTACATCGCATTATAGGTACAAACGGCCCACCACAACAGCGCGGCAGCGCGGGCGGACATCGCGACGACGCGCGCCCCGATCAGATCACGGAGTTTTGGATGGATTTCGCCCTCGACGACCTGCAGGCCAGCCTGGTGGACACCGCACGTCGCTTTGCCGAGGAACGGTTGGCCCCGGCATATCGCGATCGCGAGCGGCACGGCAACATCGAACCCGAACTCATCCGCGCCATGGGCGATCTGGGTCTGATCGCACCCGAGGTACCCGAGGCCCAGGGCGGTAGCGGGCTCGACGAACTCACCTCCGGGCTGATCACCGAGATGATCGCCGCGGGCGACATGAACGTCGCCTATGTGCAGATCATGGCCTCGCTGCTGTCCAGCTGCATCCTGCGCCATGGAACGCCGGAGGCGATCGCGGCGGTCATTCCACCGCTGTGCCGGGGGGAGATCCTGGGCTCGATCGGCGTCACCGAGCCGCGCGGCGGCTCCGATGCAGCGGCGGTGATGTTGCGCGCCGAACGGCACGGAGACCACTATGTGCTCAACGGCGAGAAGACCTCGATCTCCCTGGCCGACCAGGCGGCCTTCAATCTTGCGTTCGCGCGCACCGGCTCGGTGGAGGATCGCGCCCACGGCATCTCGGCCTTCATCGTCGATCTCCAGGCCCCGGGCATCAGCCGCTCCCGCTTCGACGACCTCGGTGAAAAGGCTGTCGGGCGCGGTTCGATTTTCTTCGATGACGTCCGCGTAGCTGCCGCCTATCGCGTCGGCGACGAAGGCAAGGGATTCGTGCAGGTGATGCAGGGGTTCGACTTCAGTCGTGCGCTGATCGGCCTGCAATGCATCGCGGTGGCGCGCACCTGCCTGGACGAAACCTGGAGGTTCATCCAGGAGCGGCAGGCGTTCGGACGCCCGCTGGCGGCCAATCAGGGCATCACCTTTCCGCTCGCCGAGCTGGAAACCCAACTCGAGGGTGCCCGCCTGATCTGCCTCAAGGCGCTGTGGCTGAAAGCCCGGGGATTACCCCATACCCGCGAAGCGGCGATGGCAAAATGGTGGGCTCCCAGGCTCGCCTTTGACATCGTGCAACAATGCCTGCTGACTCACGGCCACGGCGGTTACAGTACCGAACTGCCGTTCGAACAGCGGCTGCGGGACGTGCTGGGCATGCAGATCGGCGACGGCACCGCACAAATCATGAAAATGATCATCGCCCGCGAGCATGCGGGCCGCATCGGTTGACGTCGGAGGTCGCGTGGCATCCCTGATTCATACCGAGGTGCGCGACAGCGTCGGCATCCTCACCCTCAACCGCCCGCAGCAGTTCAACAGCCTGTCACTGCAAATGCTCGGGCAGCTGGTCGAGGCACTGACCGCGCTGGAGCACGACCCCCAGGTGCGCTGTGTCCTGATTCAGGCGCAGGGCAAGCATTTCTGCACCGGCGCCGATCTCGACGAAGTGAAGTCGTTGCGCGACTCCGTCGAGGCGCTCGAACGATTCCTGGCCACCGGCCTCGCCGTCTTCCGGCGCCTCGAGCAAAGCCCCCTGCCGGTAGTTGCCGCAGTGCAGGGTTTGGCCCTGGCCGGCGGCCTGGAGCTGGTGCTCGCGTGCGATGTCGCCCTTGCCGCCGAATCCGCCCGCCTCGGTGACCAGCACGCCCAGTTCGGCCTGGTGCCCGGCTGGGGAGGCAGCCAGCGCCTGCCCCGCCTGATCGGCCGGCGCCGCGCGCTGGAATTGATGCTGAGCGCGCGCTGGCTGGACGCCGGCGAGGCGCTCGCCTTGGGACTGGTCAACCGCGTCGTCGCCGATGACGATCTACACGGCCAGGCCGTCGAGTTTTGCCGCGGACTCGCCGGGCGCAGCAAACCCGGTCTGGCGCTGATGAAGCAGCTGGTGGACCGCGGTCTGGATCTGCCGCTGCAGGAAGCCCTGGATCTGGAACTGGCCCTGGCCGCACCGGCCCTGCAGAGCGACGACGTCTCCGAGGGACTCGCCGCCTTCACCGAAAAGCGCGCACCGCGCTTTTCCCGTTGAAACCCGCCTACGGAGGATCTCCCGCGGATGGACTATCAAGACATCCTGTATGAAGTGCGTGACCGCACCGCCTACATCACCATCAACCGGCCGGAAAAATACAATGCCTTTCGCGGTATCACCTGCGACGAATTGATCCATGCCTTGCAACGCGCGGGCTGGGATAACGAGATCGGCAGCATCGTGTTCTCCGGTGCCGGCGACAAGGCGTTCTGCACCGGCGGTGACCAGTCCGCCCACGACGGCCAGTACGACGGCCGGGGTACCATCGGTCTGCCCGTCGAAGAATTGCACACGGTGATCCGCGACGTACCCAAACCCGTCATTGCGCGCGTCCAGGGATATGCCATCGGCGGCGGCAATGTACTGGCGGTGTTGTGCGACCTTACCATCGCCGGCGAAAGCGCCCAGTTCGGTCAGGTGGGACCCAAAATGGGCTCGGTGGACCCGGGTTTCGGCACCGCCTATCTCAGCCACGTGGTGGGCGAGAAGAAGGCGCGCGAGATCTGGTACCTGTGCCGTCGCTACAGCGCCCGCGAAGCGCTGGACATGGGGCTGGTGAACAAGGTGGTGCCCGACGACCAGCTCGACGCCGAGGTCGCCGCCTGGGCCGCCGAGATCAACGAGCGCAGCCCCACCGCCATCGCCATCGCCAAGCGCTCGTTCATCGCCAATACCGAACACATCCGCGGTATCGGCAGCCTGGGCCTGCAGGCACTCAAGCTCTACTACGATACCGAGGAATCCCGGGAGGGCGTGCGCGCGCTGCAGGAGAAGCGCAAGCCCGAATTCCGCAAATACGTCAAATAGAGGAGCCACACATGGATCTCGATCTGCAAGGCAAGTCCGTCATCGTCACCGGCGGCGCCTCCAATATCGGCCGCGCGATCGCCCTGGGCTTCGCCGCCGAGGGCGCCAGGGTCACCATCGCCGACCTGGACGCCGAAGCCGGGGAGCGCGTGGCCAAGCTGGCCCTGGAGTCCGGCGCCGCTGCCGCCCAGGTCGTCAAAACCGACGTCACCGACCTGACCAGCGTCCAGGCACTGTTCCAACAGGCAAACGAAGCGCACGGCGGCATTCACTGCCTGGTCAACAATGTGGGCTGGGACAAGCTGATGTTCTTCACCCAGACGACCCCGGAGCTGTGGCAAAAGCTGATCGCCGTGAACTATGTCGGGGTACTCAACTGCACCAAGACAGCGCTCGATTACATGGTGCCGGCCGGCGGCGGCTCGATCGTCTCGATCAGCTCGGACGCCAGCCGCCAGGGTGAACCCCGGGAGGCCGTCTACGGCGGATTGAAAGCTGCGGTGAACAGCTTCATGAAGACCGTCGCCAAGGAAAACGGCCGCTACAACATTCGTTGCAATTGTGTCTGCCCAGGCGTGACCGTACCGGACACCGTGGAGGAGACCAGCGAAAACAGCATGTGGAAGGACAAGGGCGCCATGTTCACCGACGAGCAGTTCGCCGCTATCGCCAAATCGCTGCCCCTCAAGCGCATCGGCAAGCCAGCGGACATCGCCAACGCCGTGGTGTTCCTCTCTTCCGGCCAGGCCGCCAGCTTCATCACCGGACAGGTGCTATCGGCCAGCGGCGGTTACAGCATGATCGGCTAACCGGACGGTTCGTCCCGGAGGTGGGAGAAGGAGCACTCCCGCCTCGATCCGGTTCCGTCGGCGCCGGACACACCGAAAACCAGCACCCTGTTGCGACCCCTGCGCCTGGCCGCGGAGAACACGCTATCGGCGGCCTCTGGATCCAGGGCGACGGCCGGAGACCGGCTGCAAGGCGATAGGGAGACTGTGCTTTAATGATCCGGGCAAGTCTTCATCCACCAATCCAATACATACAACAGTTACAGGGGGAACCATGAAAGCACGACGTATCGTCACCGGCACAGACCCGCAGGGACGCTCCGTATTCGCCAGCGACGAACAGCTGGACGATGTCTTCGGCGGCGGCGGCATGGAAGGATTTCGGGAACAGGGATCCCTGTCCCTGGTCGAGCTCTGGAAAGGAGTGCTGCCCTCCGACAATTCGGTCATCAGCATGCGCGAAGGACCCTTCGATCTGGAGCCCGACCCCGGCACCCTGATGGTCAGGGTAGCCACCTTCCCACCGGAGCCCGAGGGCACCGCCAAGCCCGGCCAGGGCGTCGACTCGCACCCGGGATTCCACATCACGGATACCACCGACATCATCATCGTGCTCGAAGGCGAGGTCTATTCGATGATGGAGACCGGCGAGAAGCTGCTCAAGGCCGGCGATGTTCTGGTCCAGCGCGGGACCAACCACGCCTGGTCGAATCGCTCGGGCAAACCGGCCAAGATCGCGGCCATCATGCTCAGCACGCGCAAGCCGTAATTGAGTATCAACATAAAAAAACCGCGGCAAGCCGCGGTTTTTTTATGACTTTCTTCAAGGCTCAGGGGGATCCCGTACCTGCCACCTCTACCTGAGCGGTCTCGATCAAGGCATTGCGCGCGCCTTTGGGAATATCGTCCAGATCCCCATCGTAGATCAGGCAGAACAGCGTCTTGCCGTCGGCACCACCCAGATTGCAGGCCACTGCGCGCCGCCCCCCGGTGTCGATCCTGTGGGTGATCTCTCCACCCTCCCGGACGCGGATGAACTCTCCCTGCTCGAACGCCGCCACCCAGATCGCGCCGTCCCGATCCAGGCAGATGCCATCCGGTGTGTAGGGGGCGATATCGGCGAAACTGCGCCTGTTGGCCAGGCTACCATCGGCCTGGATGTCAAAGGCGGTCAATTTACCGACAAAGGTCTCCGCAACCACCAGAGTCTTGCCATCCGGGGTGATGACCGCACCGTTGGGAAACTGCACCTGATCGGCAACGGTCTCAATGGTGCCATCGCGCTTGACCAACGTGAGAGTGGCCGGCCTGGGCTCCTCGTGGGCGAAGACGTCATAGCCGAAGGTGCCCACATAGATGTCGCCGTTCGCCGCACAGACGCAGTCGTTGATGTCATAGGGCAGCACAGCGGACAGATCCGCGTATTCGCTGAGAGTGCCATTGTCGACCTTCATCAGCTTGCGATCCGCCATGGAAATGATCACTACCGAACCGTCGGGCAGAAAATTGATCCCCGATGGCCGGTTGGGAAATTTGGCGATCTCCTGGCGGGCACCATCCGGTGTCAGTGTGTAGACGGTCTGTCCGAACATATCGGAGACCCAGAGTTTGCCGTCGTGCCAGCGCGGTCCTTCGAGAAACACGAAATCCTGCGCGAACGGCTTGGTGGCTAGAGTTTTCATTTATTTTCCTCCTTCCTCATCCCATTACCCTCAGTCGTACATGATCACCGAGCGTGCGCCCTCGCCGCGCCCCATGGCCTCGAAGGCATCGTTGACCTCTTCGAGGCGGATCCGATTGGTGATCATGGCGTCGAGCTTGATCTCACCCTTCATGAACAGATCCACGAACTTGGGCACATCGCGGGAGGGAACCGAAGTACCGTAGGCGGAACCCTTGAAATGCTTCTCGCCGAAGAATCCCAGCACCGGCAGTTCGATCTGGGTATCCATCGACGGCACGCCGACGATCACCGCGGTGCCGGTGGCGCGCGCCATCGACCAGGCCTGCTCGATGGTCTCCTTGAGCCCCAACGCCTCGAACGCGAAGTGGACGCCGCCCTTGGTCAGGGCGCGCACTTCCTTGATCGGGTTGACGGCCTTCGGATCGATGGCGTGGGTGGCCCCCAGTTGCATCGCGAGTTCGCGTTTCTGGGGCACCGGATCGATGGCGATGATGGTGGTCGCGCCGGCGATCCGCGCTCCCTGGATGACCGACAGACCCACGCCGCCGCAGCCGATCACGGCGCAGCTGTCGCCAGGCTTCATGGCCACCGTATTGAGCGCCGCGCCCACACCGGTGGTCACGCCGCAGCCGATCAGGCAGACCGTGTCGAGCGGCGCGTTCGGATCGATCTTGACCGCCATGCCGGCGGGAATCACGGCGCGCTCGGAAAAGGTGCCCACACCCACGAGCTGACCGATCGCCTGCCCCTTGCCGTTCTTGAGGCGGGTGGTGCCATCGAGCAGCGAGGACTCCCAGAGGGCCTTGCTCATCTCCTGGCAGAGAAAGGGCTTGCTTTCGAGGCAGAAGGTGCATTTCCCGCACGCCGGCGTCAGGGAGGCGATGACGTGATCGCCGGGGCTGAGGTGCGTGACCCCGGCGCCCACGGCCTCCACGACCCCGGCGCCCTCGTGGCCCAATACTGCGGGAACCTTGCTTTTGATGACGCCGTAGCGAAAGGAATAATCGCTGTGGCAGATGCCACTGGCGGTGTACTTGATCAGGATTTCGTTCGCCCTGGGCCCCTCCAGCTCCAGCTCTTCCACCACCAGCGGGCTGCCCACTTCATAGAGTACTGCGGCTTTGGTTTTCATGAATGATTCTCCGTACCGACCACTGTCGGCTGGTTTTGTCTGTCGAATGCGACGGCGTCAGCCGTACATGATCACGGAACGGGCACCTTCGCCGCGGCCCATTTCCTCGAAGGCGCGATTGATGTCCTCCAGTGGGATGCGCTGAGTGACCATTTCGTCGAGCTTGAGTTGGCCGTTCTTGTAGAGCTCCACGAACATGGGAATGTCGCGCTTGGGGGTCGAGGAGCCGTAGCAGGAACCCTGGATCTCATACTCGGCGAGCAGCCCGATGGAGGGAAGCTTCACCGACTGGTCAAGCGAAGCCACGCCCACAATGACGGCCTTGCCGGTGGGCCGGATCATGCCCCAGGTCTGCTCCATGGTCTGCACCTTGCCCAGGGCCTCGAATGCATAGTGCACACCGAAACCGCCAGTGATCTCCTTGACCTTGGCGATGGGGTCGACTTCAAAGGGGTTGATCGCGTGGGTCGCGCCGAGTTTCATCGCCAACTCACGCTTTTCGGCCATGGGGTCGATGGCGATGATGGTGGTGGCGCCCCCGATCCGTGCGCCCTGCAGAATCGACAGGCCCACCCCGCCGCAACCGATCACCGCGACGCTCTCCCCCGGCTTGACCTTGGCGGTATTGAGCGCCGCACCCGCACCAGTGGTGACTCCGCAGCCGATCAGACAGGTGCTCTCCAGCGGCGTATCTTCCGGCACCTTGATCGCCGAGCCGGCGGGCATGACCATGTGGGAGCCGAAGGAGCCGACTCCGCACAGCGCGTAGACATCCTCGCCGCTCGACGTCTTGTGGCGAGTGGTGCCGTCGAGTTGGGTACAGTCGGTGAGCAGCTTGGCCATCTGCGAACACATGTACTCCTTCGACTCCCGGCACATGGTGCATTTCCCACAACTGGGCGTCAGCGAGGCGATCACCTTGTCCCCGGGTTTCACATGACTGACGCCCGGACCCACGGCTTCGACGATACCCGCGCCCTCATGACCGAGCACTACCGGGAGCGGCGCCCTCAGAATGCCATGGGCTACCGAATAATCACTGTGGCAGATACCGCTCGCCACGGTGCGCACCAGCACTTCGTTCTCTTTGGGCGGTGCGAGCTCCAACTCCTCGATCTGGAATGGCTGATCGATTGCCCGCAACACTGCGGCCTTGATTCTCATGATGTCCTCCAGGGGTTTGTATTCTTTGCCCCGCAATACTACTCAATACCAACGGGTCGGCAAATCCGACGGCGCCGTGGCGTCACCCATCCGCCACTCGGGCTTCCGGAAACGCCCGGACCACCGACCGGCAGTCGGTCACGTTCGCACCCGGTGCCGGAGAGTGCAGGTGTCTACGGGGGGCTTGACTTGACACGCGAATGGAAACCATAGTTATGGCAGCAATAACTTTCCATAATAATTAAACCTTCGTGGGCCATCTGCGGTGCTCTGAATACCCACTACGCAAAGGAGGTCGATCCATGACTGCGCAAGGAACCGTCAAATGGTTCAACAATGCCAAGGGCTACGGCTTCATCCTGTCCGAAGACAACGACGAAGACGTGTTCGCGCACTATTCGGCCATCGAAATGGAAGGCTACAAGAGCCTCAAGGCCGGGCAGCAGGTAAGCTTCGAAATTCGCCAGGGTGATAAGGGCGCTCACGCCGCCCATATCCGGCCCATCGGCAACGGGTTGGCACAGAGCTACCCCCAACCCCAGCTACCGCGCTGATCCGCGAGCCCGCCCGCCGGGGCAGCCCCCCCCGCAGCAGACCGCCGCGGCCAGCCCGCGTGCCCAGAATCCGGCGTGTTTTGCAGGCCTCACATGTGTTGGATCACGGCATCGCCGAACTGCGAGCAGGACAGCAGCTCAGCGCCCTGCATCAAGCGCTCGAAGTCATAGGTCACAGTACCCGCGGAGATCGCTCCCCCGATGCCTCCAATGACGAGATCCGCCGCCTCGTTCCAGCCCAGGTGGCGTAACATCATCTCCGCCGACAGGATCAGGGATCCCGGGTTCACCTTGTCCTGGCCGGCATACTTGGGTGCGGTGCCGTGGGTCGCCTCGAACATGGCGATCGAGTCGGACAGATTGGCGCCGGGCGCGATGCCGATGCCACCCACCTGGGCGGCGAGGGCATCGGACAGATAATCTCCGTTCAGATTCAGGGTCGCTATCACACTGTACTCGGCCGGCCGCAGCAGGACCTGCTGCAGCATGGCGTCGGCGATCACATCCTTGACGACGATTTGACGACCGGTCTGCGGATTCTTGATCTCATGCCAGGGGCCGCCGTCCAGCGCCACGGCGCCGAACTCCTCACGGGCCAGCTCGTACCCCCAGTCACAGAAGGCGCCCTCGGTGAATTTCATGATATTGCCCTTGTGGACCAGGGTGACCGAGGCTTTGTCCTGGTCGATGGCGTACTGGATGGCCTTGCGCACCAGACGCTTGGTACCCTGCTCCGAGACCGGCTTGATGCCGATGCCGCAGTGTTCGGGGAAACGGATCCTGGACACCTGCATCTCCTCCCGGAGAAAGCGAATCACCTTCTTCGCCTCGGCCGAGTCCGCCTGCCACTCGATCCCCGCGTAGATGTCTTCCGAGTTCTCGCGGAATATGCACATGTCCACCTTATCCGGCTCCTTCACCGGCGAGGGCACGCCCTGGAACCAGCGTATCGGACGCTGGCAGACGTAGAGATCCAGCTCCTGCCGCAGGGCCACATTGAGGGATCGGAAGCCGCCGCCCACCGGCGTGGTCAGGGGGCCCTTGATGGACACGATATAGTCCTTGATGACCTCCAGGGTCTCCTGGGGAAACCAGTTGCCGTCATAGAGCCCGGCGGCCTTTTCGCCGCAGTACGCTTCCATCCACTGGATCGCGCGGCGCCCGCCGTAGGCTTTGCTCACCGCCGCATCCGTGACCTTGCGCATCACTGGCGTGATGTCGACCCCGGTTCCGTCGCCTTCGATGTACGGGATAATGGGCTGATCCGGCACGGTCAGCGAGAAATCGGCGTTGACCTTGATCTTGTCTCCCGTCGCCGGCACTTTGATGTGTTGGTAGCCCATTTGCGATACCTCCAGGGGTTGTTGTGTAAAGGACTTTCAGGAACACCGGCATCTTAGCATGCAGCCCTCCCACTTCTGTAGTTTTCCTACACGAGACAGTCATACAGTCATGCAGTCGCAGATCCACTTCACGGTCGCCACAGTAGTCCACCGGGACGGCCGCTACCTCATGGTGACCGAAATCGTCGATCGCCTCCAGGTACTCAACCAACCGGCCGGCCATGTCGAGCCGGGCGAGTCTGTGCTCGAGGCGGCACAACGGGAAACGCTGGAGGAAACCGGCTGGCAGGTCAACCCAATCGCCTGCCTGGGACTGGCCTGCTACCTATCCCCCGGGGGCGATACCTTTCATCGCTGCACCCTGCTCTGCGACCCTGTGGCCGAGATCTCGGCGCTCCTGGATCCAGCCATCGAGTCGCGCCTGTGGCTGCCCACAGCCGACATTCTCGGTGACCGCTATCGGCACCGCAGCCCCATGGTGAGAGGAGCCGTCCGGGACCATCTCGCCGGGATCCGCTATCCTTTGGCGATGCTGCGCGATTATCGGTAACATGGCGGCATTGCTGTTCCCGTCCCGCCTATGAACTCCGCCCCTCCTCCCCGCGTCATGGTCGGCATGTCCGGCGGTGTCGATTCGTCGGTCGCAGCCCTGCTGCTCCGCGACCAGGGCTTTGCCGTGACCGGGGTGTTCATGAAGAACTGGAACGAGGATGACGGCACCGAATACTGTACCGCCAAGGAAGACTTGTTCGACGCCCTCCGGGTCTGCGACCGGCTCGGCATCGAACTCGAAACGGTCAATTTCGCGGCCGAGTACTGGGCTCGGGTCTTCACCCATTTTCTCGCCGAATACCGAGCCGGGCGCACACCCAATCCGGACGTCCTCTGCAACCGCGAAATCAAGTTCAAGGTGTTTCTGGACCACTGCCGCGAGCTCGGTGCCGAACGCATCGCCACCGGGCACTATGCCCGCACCCAGGCGCTGCCCGAACACGGGGTCGCCCTGTTGCGCGCCCGCGATGACAACAAGGACCAGAGCTACTTTCTCCATGCAGTGGCCGCCGACGCCATTGCGTGCACCCTGTTTCCGCTCGGCGAGATGGAAAAGCCGGAGGTGCGCAAGCTCGCCCGCAGTGCCGGCCTGATCACCCACGACAAGCGCGACAGCACGGGCATCTGCTTCATCGGCGAACGCCGCTTCACGGATTTTCTGCAAACCTATCTGCCGGCGTGCCCCGGGCCCATCGCAACGCCAGAGGGAAAGGTCCTGGGTGAGCATGCCGGCCTCATGTACTACACCATCGGCCAGCGCGGCGGCCTGGGTATCGGCGGCATCCGCGGCGCAGCGGATCAACCCTGGTATGTCGCCGACAAGATGCTCGATACCAACACCTTGGTTGTCGTTCAGGGCGGTGAGCACCCGCTGCTGTACTGGCGCGGACTGCGCGCCGAACAACTGCACTGGATTCCCGCTCCGCCGCCCCAACGCCGGCTGATCTGCGCCGCCAAGACCCGCTACCGACAACCGGACCAACCCTGCACCATCGAGCTGGACGGCACGACCTGCCTGGTGGCTTTCGAGACCCCGCAACGCGCCATCACCCCGGGGCAGTCGGTGGTGTTCTACCAGGGTGACCGCTGTCTCGGCGGCGGCGTCATCACGGCCGGTATACGGTGAGCTGAGCATGGCCGAGCCGGAATCTCAGGTGGTCGCGCTGGCGACTTTGCTGCTCCATTGCCAGTCTGTCGATCAGTTGGCCCGCACCGGCGTGGTACCTCCGGAGCGCCTGCGCACCACGATGCTGGTGCTGCTGGATCAAAGTTACCAAGGTGCGCTGGCACAATGCCGCGCTGCGGACCACCTTCACCTGGGTCTGGAACTGCTGGAGCCCTTTCTCCGTGGCGAACAGCGCTCGCTGGGCCCGGAAGTGCTGCGCTACATGGTCGGCATCCTGTACCTACAGCGCCGCCTGCTGCGGGACACCGCGACACGGCAGCGCATCTATGCCGGGATCGAACATGCCGGCAACCAGGCGAAACTGTTTTCCCCCAAGCACGACAACGTGATCGCCAATGTGGCGCAGTGCTATCAGGACACTCTGGGCAAGTATCACTTTCGCATCCAGGTGCGCGGCGAAAGCGGTTTTCTCCGCCAGCCGGCGGTGGCCGACCGCGTGCGCTGCCTGCTGTTCGCCGCGGTCCGCGCTGCAGTGCTCTGGCACCAGGCCGGTGGGCGCCGCTGGCACCTGATGCTGCGGCGGCGGGCCCTGCTGGTCCAGGCCCATAGCCTCAAATCGCGGATCTGAGGCCGCGCCTTGGAATCCGGTAAACTTGCCGCCCGCTCTGAGGTACGCTCGGCCATGGAACTCTTCGCCCTCACCGCGCTCTGTCCCCTCGACGGCCGCTACGGCGCCAAGGTCGCGGCACTACGCGACTATTTCAGCGAATACGGCCTGATCCGCTATCGGGTGCGGATCGAACTCGCCTGGCTGCGCCACCTGGCTGCCGAACCCGGGATCACCGAGTTGCCCGCCCTGTCACCTGCCGCCACCGCAGCGCTCGAGCGGATCGAAGCGGAGTTCGACCTCGCCGCCGCCGAGCGCATCAAGGCCATCGAGGCGACCACCAATCACGACGTCAAGGCGGTCGAATACTTCATCAAGGAGCGGCTGGCGGAGCTCGGTGGTTTCGCCGGACACAGCGAATTCGTGCATTTCGCCTGCACCTCGGAAGACATCAACAACCTGGCCCACGGGCTGATGCTGCGCGACGCCCTGGACGCCGTGGTGCTCCCCGAAGTGCGCGCACTCGGCACCGCAATCGCCGCCCGGGCGCGGGAGTTCGCCGCCGTGCCCATGTTGGCGCGCACCCACGGCCAGACGGCTTCGCCGACCACCGTGGGTAAGGAGCTCGCCAATACCCTGGCCCGCCTCCGCCGCCAGCTGCGCCACATCGAGGCGGTGGAACTGACCGGCAAGATCAACGGCGCGGTGGGCAACTACAATGCCCACTACGCCGCCTACCCGGAGCTGGACTGGCCGGACATCGCCCGGCGCTTCGTCACCGGGCTGGGATTGGACTGGAACCCCTACACCACCCAGATCGAGCCACACGACTGCATCGCCGAGCTGTTCGACGCCATCGCCCGACTCAACACCGTACTGATCGACTTCGACCGCGACATCTGGGGCTATATATCGCTCGGTTATTTCCGCCAGCGGCCGGTCGCCGGCGAGGTCGGCTCCTCGACCATGCCGCACAAGGTCAACCCCATCGACTTCGAAAACTCCGAGGGCAATCTGGGGGTCGCCAATGCGATGCTCGGTCATCTCGCGGCAAAGCTGCCGATTTCCCGCTGGCAACGCGACCTGACGGATTCGACGGTGCTGCGCAACATGGGGATGGCGCTGGGCTACAGCCTGTTGGCCTACCAGTCCACTGCCAAGGGGCTGGGCAAACTGGAGCTGGACCGAAGCGCCCTGGCGGCCGATCTCGACCAGGCCTGGGAGGTGCTCGCAGAGGCGGTGCAAACCGTGATGCGCCGCCATCAGGTACCCGAGCCGTACGAAAAACTCAAGGCGCTGACCCGCGGTCAGAAAATCGACGCGGCTGCCCTGCGCGCCTTCATCAATGAGCTGCCGCTGCCGGCGGAAGCGCGCGAACGGCTGCTCGAGCTGGTACCCGAGCGCTACCTCGGCAACGCGTCGGAACAGGCCGCCGCTATCGACTGAACTGGGCGGGAAGGCCCCGGATCGGGACTCAGGCCGGCACCGCGAAGGCGCCGCGCTTGAGGTCGGCGATCGCATCGCGCACCGCGGCGGCCTGCTCGAATTCCAGATTGCGCGCATGTTCCAGCATCTGTGCTTCGAGCTGGCTGATACGTCGCGCCAGCGCCGCAGGTGACAGGTCTGCCGCTGCCGCGAGATAACCGCCCCCGGATTCCGCCACCCGCACCTGCCGCCGACCACCGCGGCGCGCGGTCACCGCACCTTCGAGGATATCCGGCACCGGCTTGTGGATGCCTTTGGGCACCAGACCGTGGCGCTCGTTGAACTCGAGCTGCCGGTGCCGCCGTCGTTCGGTCTCCTCCATCGCGCGGCGCATCGAACCGGTGATTCGATCGGCGTAGAGGATGGCCCGGCCGTGGAGATTGCGGGCTGCTCTGCCAATGGTCTGGATCAGCGACTGCTCGGAGCGCAGAAAGCCTTCCTTGTCCGCATCCAGAATGGCGACCAGCGCGACCTCCGGCATATCCAGGCCCTCGCGCAGCAGATTGATACCGACCAGCACATCGAATTCACCGAGACGCAGATCGCGGATGATTTCGACGCGCTCGACGGTGCTGATGTCGGAGTGCAGGTAACGCACCCGGGCACCGTGCTCCCCCAGGTATTCGGTGAGATCTTCGGCCATCCGTTTGGTGAGCACGGTCACCAGCACGCGTTGATCGCAGGCTGCAGCAGCGCGAATCTCGGTGAGCAGATCATCGACCTGGGAGAGCGCCGGGCGCACTTCCAGTGGCGGATCGACCAGCCCGGTGGGCCGAACCACCTGCTCCACCAGGGCGTCCGAGTGCTCGGCCTCGTAGCCCCCCGGGGTGGCCGAGACAAAGATCGTCTGCGGGCGCAGCCGCTCCCATTCGTCGAAGCGCAGCGGGCGGTTGTCGAGCGCACAAGGGAGCCGGAAACCGTATTCCACCAGGGTTTCCTTGCGCGAGCGATCGCCGCGATACATGCCGCCCAGCTGCGGAATGGTCACATGGGACTCGTCGATGACCAACAGGGCATCCGCAGGAAGATAATCGAACAGTGTCGGCGGCGGTTCCCCGGGCTGGCGACCGGATAGATAACGCGAATAGTTTTCGATACCCGGGCAATAGCCCAGCTCGGTCATCATCTCCAAATCACGCCTGGTGCGTTCACCGAGTCGCTGGGCCTCGACCAATTTATCGGCGGCGCGCAGTTCGGCCAGACGTTCGGAGAGCTCCTCCCTGATCTGCTCGACCGCGGCGAGGATGGTCTCGCGCGGGGTCACATAATGGGTCTTGGGATAGATGGTACAACGGGGAATCCGCTGTACCAGCTCACCGGTGAGCGGATCAAACTGCACGACGTTCTCGACTTCGTCGTCGAACAGCTCGATGCGCACCGCGAGCTGCTCCGAATCGGCCGGGAAGATGTCGATCAGATCGCCGCGCACCCGATAGTTGCCGCGCTCGAAAGCGATATCGTTGCGGGTGTACTGAAGCTCCGCCAGGCGGCGCAGAATGGCACGTTGATCAACCCGGTCACCGCGCACCACATGCAGCAGCATCTTCAGATAGGCTTCCGGATCGCCCAAGCCGTAGATGGCCGACACCGTGGCCACCACCACCACATCGCGGCGTTCCAGCAGTGCCTTGGTGGCCGACAGCCGCATCTGCTCGATATGCTCGTTGATCGAGGCGTCCTTCTCGATATAGGTGTCGGACGCCGGCACATAGGCTTCCGGCTGATAGTAATCGTAGTAGGAAACGAAGTACTCGACCGCATTGCGGGGAAAGAACTCCCGTAACTCGCCGTACAACTGCGCGGCAAGCGTCTTGTTGTGGGCGAGCACCAGGGTCGGTCGCTGCACCCGCTCGATGACCTTGGCGACGGAGAAGGTCTTGCCGGACCCCGTGACCCCGAGCAGTGTCTGGCCGGCGAGCCCGGCCTCCAGGCCCTCGATCAGCGCCGCAATGGCGGCCGGCTGATCACCGGCGGGCTGGTAGTCGCTGACGACCGCAAATGGCCTGTTCATGGGGAACACGAAGCACTGAAAGTGCCATCATCTTATCAGCATCATCGCCGGGCCGGCGGCCATGCGCTTTCCTCTCCCGAGCGCCCCCCCTATAATGCGCGCCTTCACCGCCGACCCTGCCAGCATCATGAGCTACCGCAATATCCCCGCGGGCGAGCACCTGCCCGACGACATCAATGTGGTGATCGAGATCCCAGCCAACCACGACCCCATCAAATACGAGGTCGACAAGGACTGCGACGTGCTCTTTGTCGACCGCTTCGTCGCCACCCCGATGTTCTATCCGGCCAATTACGGCTATATCCCGGGCACCCTCTCCGAAGACGGGGATCCACTCGATGTGCTGGTGGTGTCCCCGTATCCGGTGATGCCGGGCTCGGTGATTCGCAGCCGGCCGATCGGCATACTGGTGATGACCGACGAGGCCGGCCCGGACGCCAAGCTGATCGCGGTCCCCCACAACAAACTGACCACCTTGTATGCCGCGGTTCGGGAGATCGAGGATCTGCCGGAACTGCTGCGCAAGCAGACCGAACACTACTTCGAGAACTACAAGGATCTCGAAGAGGGCAAGTGGGTGAAAATCAACGGCTGGCGGGATACCGCCGCCGCGCGCACCGAGATTCTATCCTCTCGGGAACGCTACCTGCAGCGCGGGCTGGAAAGCGCCTGACACCGTCCCGGCGGCCCCCTTCGGCGCGCCGCCGACCCTCTGCTCAGGTCTTCGCAACAACGAAGGCCCCGATAACCTGAATAGCCTGCCTGCCCTCGGGGACCAGCTTCGCCATCAGGTGCCAGACGTGCATCATCCCCTCCCAGACTTCCAGGGTGGCGTCGACCCCGGCATCGCGCGCCACCCGACTCAGGGTGATGGCGTCGTCGTACAGAGCCTCTTCGGTACCCACCTGGATCAACAGCGGCGGCAGGCCCTTGAGATCGGCATATACCGGCGACGCCAGCGGGGATTTGGGATCCTGGCCGTTCAGGTACAGCCCCCCCATCCAGCGCAAGGCGTCCGGCCGCAGCATGGGATCGGCTTCTGCCATGGAGGTCATGGAACCGCTGGAACAGGTCAGGTCCGCCCAGGGGGAGATGCAGATCCCGGCAGCCGGCAGGGGGAGCTTGCGATCGCGCAGCGCCACCAGCGTCGCCACCGTCAGTCCCCCGCCCGCGGAATCTCCCGCGATACAGAGCTTGGCCGGGTCGACGCCCGCCTCCAGCAGGCCCTCATAGGCGGCCACCGCGTCATCCACCGCCGCAGGAAAGGGGTGCTCGGGCGCCAGACGATAATCGGCGAGAAACACCCTCGCGTGGGCGGCGTCGGCGATACCCCCGACCATGTCGCGATGACTCAGCGGCGAACCCAGCGCATAGCCGCCGCCGTGCAGGTACAACAGGGTCCGTCCGCCGTCGCCGGTCTCGGGGAACACCCACTCGCCCGACACGCCATTGAGCGTCGCCGGCTGGCCGGGTGATCGGCGGCTCATCAGCCCGGACATCTTCTCCAGACTTTCGCGTTCCTTGGCCACGGAACCGCTGGCCCCCAATTTGTTCTTCATGGTCCGCCGCGTTACCCAGGCCAGACACTTGCTTCTCCGACTCGCCATATCACTCCTCTCGATGTATGCGGGTTGCCGCCTGTTCGGCGCCGAAGACCACGCGAGTTTGCACCAGCGCGCACCCCAACCACAACCTCGGCGGGTCGGGTCGCGCTCGGCAGATGATCAGTTGGCGGTCACCCGGCCACCATCGATCACCAGTGTCTGTCCGGTCATGAAGGCTCCGGCCGGGGACGCCAGGAAGACCGCCGCGCCGGCAATTTCCTCCGGGGTACCGATCCGCCGCAGCGGAGATCGCTCGGTAGCCTTCTCCAGGTACTCGGGATTATCCCAGAGCGCGCGGGCAAAGTCGGTCTTGATCAACCCGGGCGCGATGGCGTTGGCGCGGATGTTGTCAGGCCCGAACTCGGCGGCGATGTTTCGCGCCAGCGCCAGATCGGCGGCCTTGGACAGCCCGTAGGCGCCGAGCGTGGTGTGTCCCAGGATGCCGCCGATGGAGGACACGATGATGATCACCCCGTCGCGGCGCTCGCGCATCTCGGGAATGACCATCGAGCACAGCCAGTGATTGGACTTGATGTTGTTGTCGAGAATCTTGTCGAACTGTTCGTCGCCGATCCCCAGCATGGATCCGTAATAGGGATTGGAGGCGGCATTGCATACCAGGATGTCGATCCTGCCGAAGGCCTCGCGGCTGCGCACTACCAGGTGCTCGAGGTCCTCCTTGCGCGAGATATTGGCGGGAATGGCGATGGCGCGTTCGGCTCCGACCCGCTGATTGATCTCCGCAGAGACCGCAGCGCAGGCTTCGGCCTTGCGGCTGGATACCACCACCCGAGCGCCGTGCAACGCCATCTGTTCGGCGATGGCGCGGCCGATGCCCTTGGTCGAGCCGGTGATCACCGCGACCTTGTCGCTGAGATCGAACAATTCCATGACGCATTCCCTCTTCAATCAGACGGCATCCATTCTAGTGGGCCACGCGGCTAATTAGGTAACGCTCAGCCGTCGCACAAGCGTTGTGGGCAAGGCGCGCGAGTGCAGGACTGGCTTTCCCAATTCAAGCGAGCGGAACGCAGCCCACGGCGCTTGCGTGGCGGCCCTCCGGGAGCCACTGTGCTGGCGCGACTCTGCGTTGCGTTTCTTGGCAAGGGAACAACCATTCCCTGCGAAACGCGCCTTGATTCGCACCAGCACAGTGGCTCTGAGTGTTACCTAATTAGCCGCGTGGCCCACTAGCAGCGCCCGGGGCCGCGCCCAGCGACAAGACGGCTTGGGCTTGACCGCCCTCGCCCGATGTGACGAAATCGCGGCCATCAACCGGGCTGTCCCGTGCGCCTGGGCACGATCCCGAAATAACGACACAAAAGAGACCAACGACATGACTCCCAAACACCTGCTCGACGGCATCAAGGTACTGGACTTCACCCATTATGTCGCCGGCCCCCATTGCACCCGGCTGCTGGCCGAGGCCGGTGCCGACGTCATCAAGGTCGAGGCCCTGCACGGCGATACGGCGCGCATGCTGCCGGTTCAGCGCGAGGGCCGCAGCGGCTATTTCATCCAGCACAACCGCGGCAAGCGCACCATGTGCATGGACCTCCGCAAACCGGAAGCCCAGGAAATCTGCCGCGAACTGGTCAAGCAGGTCGATGTGGTGGTGGAAAACTTCACCCCGGGAGTGATGAAAAAATTCGGTCTCGACTGGGAAGCACTGCGCCAGGTCAATCCCGAACTGATCATGTGCTCGATATCCTGCCTGGGCCAGGAGGGCGAGCTCGCCCACCTGCCCGGCTTCGACTACATCGGCCAGGCCTATTCCGGCATCCTCGCCATGACCGGCCAGGCGGACGGCTACCCCGCACTGTCGGGCATGGCGTTTGGCGATATCTCCACTGGCGCCCACGCCTATGGTGCCATCGTCACCGCCCTGTTCCACAAGCTGCGCGGTGGCAGCGGCCAGTATCTCGACATCGCCCTGCTCGACTGTCTGTTCAGCTATCACGAAATGAACGCCCAGGTCTGCAGCGCTTCCGGCGGCCAGATGCTGCCCAGACGCAGCGGTCACCTGCACGCCTTCGTGACTCCGCTGGGGCTGTACCAGTGCGGGAACCGCTATCTGGTGATCGTGGCCATAGGTCCGCAATGGGAGAATCTCGTCAAGCTCATCGGCCGCGAGGACATGCTCACCGACCCCCGCTTCGTGGATCTCGCCGGCCGCCACGCCAACAAGGACGAGATCAACAGGGCCATCGAAGCCTGGCTGGCTGGCGTGGGCGACCCCGACCACGCCCTGCAACTGCTGCAGAAAAACCATGTGCCCTGCGCGCCGGTGCTGGAGGTCGAAGAGGTCATGGCGCACCCACACATGCGCAAGCGCGGCACCGTGCAAAAAGTATCCGACCGGATCTTCGGGGACGTGGAGCTGCCCGCCTGCCCGCTGCGCTACTCCGCGTTTCCCGAACCGCTGGAGCTGCAGGCCGGGCTGCTGGGCGAGCACAATCACCAGGTCCTCGAGGACCAACTGGGCTACAGCGCCCAGCGGATCGCGGAGTTGGAGGCGGCCGGTATCATCGCCTCTAAGGACATCTGACGGCGGTTGCCCGCGGCGACCGCCATCATCAACGGCATCGCGCATTGGCAGCGGCCAGGACGCGTCGGCATCCACGGCGGCCAAGGCGTCAGTGACCAGCACCGGCAGTTGGAGACACTGGCATCCCCCGGCACGCAAGGCGCTGCGGAGTAGCTGCCGGTCCGCGGGGAGCCGGTTCGGGACCGGCACCCGGCCGCGCTGATCACCTGTGCATCAGGGCCCAGTCGAACTCGCAGACCGAGATTCCCCCTGCAATTGATGATTGCGTTGCCCACTACCATGGTCGCGTAGCGCCCGGGAAGCGGGAAGCCCTTATCGGCAACCACGCCGGGCGGCGGGGAAGTCACGCTCCCGCGGGCGCCGCTCGGCACTTGCTACAAATGCCTCGGCGGTCATTGGCAGATCGCGCATTCTTCCCGCGGGACAACTCTGGACGCCGCCAGGAGTTTCGGGCTCCTCCGGACTCCTCAGTAAGACTTGGGCAGACCGAGGATAAACTCGCCGATGTAATTGAGGGTCATCTCGCGGTTGATGGGCGCCACCTTGCCCAGCCGCGCGGCGATGAAGTGGCTGAGCATGTCGTAGCTCTCGCAGAATCCATAGCCGCCGAAGCACTGGATGGCGGCATCGGCGGCCTTGAAGGCGGCGTCGGTGCCCACCAGCTTGCCCATGTTGGCCAGATCGCCGACCACCTTGGCCGGCTGGCCGCTATCGTGCAGCCAGGCGGACTTCTGTACCAGCAGAGACGCCGCCTCCAACTGCGCCCGGGCCTCTGCCATGGGGTGTTGGAGCGCCTGATAGGCACCTATGGGACCTTTGAAGATACTGCGTTCGTTGGCGTACTCGACGCCGCGCGCGAGGGCGTGGCGGCCGCCGCCGATGGCGCCTGCGGCTACCACCATACGCTCGGGATTGAGGGCGTCGAAGAGCACTTCCACCCCCCGCCCGACCTTGCCGAGCACATTTTCGCGCGGCACCCTGACATTATCGAAATACACGAAGAACTGCCCTTCGGCATTCATCAGCATGGTGTCCATGCGCTCCCAGCTCAGGCCGGGGCTGTCGGTGTCCACCACGAACAGGGTGAGCTGCGCCCTGCCGTCCACCGTGTCCGTCTTGGCGACCACCAGCACCTGCTGGGCATCGTTGATGCCACTGATGAACAGCTTGTTGCCGTTGAGCACGAAGTGATCGCCGTCCTCGGCCGCCTGAGTCTGAATCCTGAAGGTATTGGTGCCGGCGTTGGGTTCGGTAATGGCGAAGCAGCAGCGCTTCTCGCCGCTGGCGATGGCCGGCAGCCAATGTTCCTTTTGCGCCTCGCTACCGTGACGACTGATCGCCGGCACCGCAATTCCCTGATTGACCACGAAGAACAGCGGCGCGACACCGTGCTCAGCGAGGCGTTCCTGTAGCAGCACCAGCGCCAACATGCCCATACCGGAACCGCCGTAGGCCTCGGGAGTATTGATGCCGAGAATGCCTGCATTCGCCAGCGCGTCCCACTGCTCCTGTGGGAAAGTCTGTGCCTTGGCATGTTCAACATAATAGGCCCTGGGAAAATCCCGGGCGATCTTGTCGGCGGTGTCGAGCAGCATCTGGTGCTCTTCGGACAGGTGGAAATCCATCGGCTCCTCCCTCGTTGTAATTTGGAAAACGGAAAATCGACAAGCCCGGCAGGCCGGCCGGACTGCCTCTACCCAAGGGTAGAATCGCCAGCTTACGCCCGCGCCCCGGCTCCGCAACCCCGTCCGGTGACCGAGCCGCCACGGCCGGCGGCGGTTTTGATCATAATGTGGCGCTCAACACTCGCGCGGAGGACATCACATGAAGCCATCCGAGCTCGGCAGACTGGGGGTGTGGACCTGGCTCGAAGCCTATTCCCACAACGATTGCGTGGCCCTCGCCCAGCAACTCGAACAGCAGGGCTACGGCACCCTCTGGGTGCCCGAGGCTTTCGGCCGCGATCCCTTCGTGCTGCTTACCCTGCTCGCCCGGGAAACTTCCGGCCTGAAACTCGCCACCGGCATCGCCAATATCTACGCCCGTGACGCCATGGCCATGAACGCAGCGCGCCTGTCACTCCAGGAGATCAGTGGCGGCCGCCTGGTGCTGGGACTCGGCGTCTCCCATGCCGAAATCGTCACACCGATGCGCCAGCACGACTATGGCAAACCCGTGGCGACCATGCGCCATTATGTCGCTGCCATGAACGCCGCCAATTACGCCGCGCCTCAGCCCGACAAACCCGTGCCCCTGGTACTGGCTGCATTGCGGGAGAAAATGCTGGGCTTGGCGGCGGAGGTCGCCGACGGTGCCCACCCCTATTTCGTGACCCCGGAGCACACCGCCCGCGCCCGCGCCATTCTGGGCCCGGACAAGCTGCTCGCGCCCGAACAAAAGGTGTTGCTGGTCCGCGATGCCAGTGAGGCGCGGCGCCTCGCCCGTCAGCACATGGCGCTCTACCTGGGTCTGCAGAACTACCGCAACAATCTGCTCTGGCTGGGTTTCGAGGCAAGCGACTTCGAGCACGACGGCAGCGATCGCCTGGTCGACGCCATGGTCGCCTGGGGCGACGAAACGGCGATTGGCAAGCGTATCGAGGCCCATTGGGCGAATGGTGCAGACCACGTCTGCATCCAGCCGCTGCGGCCCGACGGCAAACCGGGATTCGACCCAGAGGCCCTGCGCGCCCTTGCCCCCGGACGGTAGGCGATCTCTATACGCGATACGCGGCGCGGGCCCGCGCACGGACCAGCGCCGCAGAAATGCTTTACCGCGTTCCGCTCACGCCCGCCTGGCAGGACTCCAGGCGGGCGCCGCGGAGCAACGCTTACCGCAGGTTCATGCAATTGGCGTAGTAGGTCACGGTCGCCGGCCAGTCGCTGAACACCCCGAGTACGCCGACATCGCGGGCCAGCACGTCCAGCGCGGTGAGCATGTCGCCGTCGTTGTCGATGGCGTCGGTCACCGTCTGGTAGTACCAGCCACCGCCGGTGGTCAGCGGCCAGGAACGCTCCAGGGTCCAGGTGATGATGTCCAGGCCGGCGGCGCGGGCATCCAGGGCATACTGCGAGGGCACCATGTCGCCCTGCCCGTCCAGCGCCAGCAGCGCCCACAGCGGCGGCGCCACGATGCGGATACCGGCGGCGGCATAGCCGGCCAGTTCGGCGGCATCGGGCAGATCGGCGGGGCTGTCAGCGTCATCCAGAAATACCGCCTGCTGCCCGAACGCCGGGGCGTGCTCGATCCAGTACTGGACGTCGCCGCGACTGAACGACTGCGGCCACACCCGGGAAGCTTTGATGCCGGCGACCCGGTACTCGTCGATCAACTGCCGAGCGTAGTCCTGCTGGCTGTAGTCGCCGACCCCATCACCGTCGCTGTCAAAGGGCATGGCCACGCCCGGCGCTTTCAGCTCGGGGGTGAAGTCGGCGCCCAGGCCGTCGATCAGCGCGATGCTTTCGGCATGGGTCATCAGGGTGCCGCGTGCGCTGTACAGGTCGGTGCGCCAGTTCGGCGTTCCCGCCAGGTACTCCGCCACCGTCGTGGCGGCCGGATTGGCGCCGTCCATCTTGCCCTGCAGCGTCCTGAACTCCGCGAGCGTGATATCGCTGGTGCAGCATTTCGCCCGGGCCGGTTCGATCACCTCGCCCGTTTCCGGGTCGAACACCGCTGGCACGAAATTCTGGGTGCATTTCTCGGCCAGCGGCGTGGCCAGAATATCCGTGGTGGTGTGCAGATCGCACTGGGAGTGGCGGCAGACCAGCTCCGTGTCCTTGGTGAAAGTCACATCACATTCGATGATCCCGGCCCCCATGCGTGCGGCGGCCTCGTAGGATTCCTTCGTGTGCTCCGGAAATTGCAGCGCCGCGCCGCGATGGCCGATGGAGAATTTACTGGCCGCGAATGGACCCTTGGCGCAGCTCGCCAGCCTGTCCTTGAGCCGGCCCTCGTCCATATCGGCCACCAGATAAAAGGGTCGCGGCCCCAATTGCGTTTGCTGGCTGCCCTTTCCGCCCCCGAAACCTGCATGGTCGGGCACGCCGAATGCGGCTCCCGCCATGCCGGCCAGCAGCACAGCCACCGCCATCCTACCCTGCATGTGCTTGATCATCGTAAGTGTCTCCGAGGTGATTGCGGCCATAGCCGAGGCCGCGCCGTGGGGGCGGATACGCCCTCCCAGCCCCAGCCTGGCGGCGGAGTGTTGCCGGTTGATGCCCGAGCCGTGACAGGGAAGCGGAACTTTCGTGACAGCGGGCTGGGCGGTGAAACCCGCCCGCAGGGGGTGCTATTCTCCGTCGTCAAGCATTGCCGAGCCCGTACCGAGATGAAATTCCTGATCATCCCCGTAACCCCCTACCAGCAGAACTGCAGCCTGATCTGGTGCGAGGAAACCATGAAGGGCGCCCTGGTCGATCCGGGCGGCAACCTCGATCAGCTCCTGGCCGCGGCCGCGAAGGAACGCGTACAACTGGAAAAGATCCTCTGTACCCACGGCCACCTCGACCATGTCGGCGGGGTGGCCGAGCTCGCGCGGCGCGAGAACCTCCCGATCGAGGGCCCCCAGCGCGGCGACAACTTCTGGATCGAAGGCCTGCCCGACCAGTGCCGGATGTTCGGTTTCCCCCCCACCCAGGGCTTCGTGCCCGATCGCTGGCTGGAGGATGGCGACACCCTGACCGTCGGCAAGGAGCAATTGCAGGTGCTCCACTGCCCCGGCCATACCCCGGGCCATCTGGTGTTTTTTCATGCGCCTTCGAGGACTGCCATCGTCGGTGACGTACTGTTTCAGGGTTCCGTGGGCAGGACCGATTTCCCCGGCGGCAACCACGACACCCTGGTCCATTCCATTCGCGAGAAACTCTTTCCTCTGGGCGACGACGTGCGCTTCATCCCCGGCCATGGCCCCATGTCGACCTTCGGCGCCGAGCGCAAGATGAATCCCTTTGTCTCGGATCTCAACTTCGGATGAGAAACTACAAGAAGATCACATACACCTAATAACATCAATTAGTTGGAGCGCTATCGTGAGAATCGGAATAAACTCTGGCGCCATGTCCGGTCCGGAGACCACTTTCCCGGGACTGATCGCCCGCGCCCGCAAGATGGAAGCCCTGGGGTTCCACAGTTTCTGGCTGGCGCACATTTTCGGCTTCGATGCCATAACCGCTCTCGCGGTGGTCGGTCAGGCCACCGAGCGCATCGAGCTGGGCACCGCCGTGGTGCCCAGCTATCCACGGCATCCGCTGGTCATGGCGCAGCAGGCGGCAACCGCCAATGCCGCCGCCGGCGGTCGCTTCACCCTGGGCATCGGTCTCTCCCACAAGCCCATCATCGAGGGCATGTTCGGCCTCTCCTATGCGCGCCCGGCGCGACACATGGCGGAATACCTGCAGGTGCTGGCGCCGGCGTTGCGTGGCGAACAGATCGACCATCAGGGCGAGCAATACGGCGCCCATGCCAGAATTCAGGTGCCGGAAGCGCCATCCACCCCCCTGCTGGTCGCTGCACTCGGCGAGCGCATGCTGGAGCTGGCGGGAACCCATGCCGACGGAACCATTACCTGGATGACCGGGCCCAGGACCCTGGAGCAGCACGTGATCCCGAAAATCCGCGCCGCGGCGGCCCAGGCCGGGCGTTCGGAGCCGCGTATCGTCGCCGGCATTCCCACCGCGATCGTCGGCGACATCGACGCCGCCCGCAGCCGCATCGACAAGGGCATGGCCATGTACGGCAAGTTCGACTCCTACCGCGGCATGCTCGATCGCGAAGGGGCTGCCGGCCCCGCGGATGTCGCCATGATCGGTGACGAGGCGGCGCTCAGAAAGCAGATCCAGCGATTTCGCGATATCGGCGTGACCGACCTCAATTGCGCCATCCTCGGCGTCGGCGATCACGACGCGACCGTGGAATTTCTTGCCGGAGAACTTCGATGATCACCGGCATGCCACGGATCGCGATCGCGGCCTGGGATTTTGACGCGCTCCTCAAACGCTTTCGGGACGATCTGGGCTTGCCGGTGATCGACCTGTCGGACTTCAGCCGCCGGGAATATGGCGCGAATCTGGCGATGTGTGTCCCCGAGGGCGGAAGCAATATCGAGCTGATGAGCCCGGTGGATCCGGAGTCGCCGCTCAGCAAAAGCCTGCGGGGATTTCTGGAGCGCCGGGGAGAGGGGCTGTTTGCGCTGATGCTGGAGGCCCCAGTTCCCGACGAGGAAGCTGAAATCCTCGCCGCGCGGGGATTGCGGACGCTGCCGCTGATGCCCGGCGCCTTCGGCCGGGATCTGCACCCGAGTGCGACCCACGGCGTGTTGATCCGCATTTACCCGGTGAACTCTTTCCAAAATGAGCCTCCGCCGCCGATCGACCGCGAGGTCCCGGAGTTGTCGGGCATCGTCCGGGTGATGATCGCGGTGCGGGATCTGGAAACCGCGATCGAGGTTTACGGCACCAGGCTCGGCATGGCGGTGGAAGCCGAGACGGCAGACCCCGAGCAAGGCGTCCGCAGCGCCTTGTGCCGCCCCTCCAGCGGGGGCATCATCGAATTGGTGACGGCGAGCGACACTTCTCGCAGCCTGGGCCGCGCCATTGCCACACAGTTGGAGGAAGACCGGGAAGGCATGTACGCCCTGACACTGGAATCTCCCGACCTGCCGGCGACCGCGCGTCAGCTGATCGATCGCGGTATCCGGGTCGCAGAGGCGGCTGACAGTGCGCAGATATTGGATGTCGATCCGGCGGACACATTTGGCGCGCGAATCCGCATCCGGTCTGCATGCGCCTGAACATTGGTGGGCAAGGCGCGATCGCCAACCAATGTCGGGGTCAGCGGGCTTGGCGGCCGACCCGAGCTGGAGGATACTCCGTACCCATACGCCTGCCGGAGGGACCTGATGCCACTGGAAACCGTCGCCACACTTGATGAGCTGCCGCTGGGGACTCGCAAGGTAGTCCGCGCCGCCGGCGCCAAGGTACTGCTGTTCCATCTCGATACCGGGGTCTATGCGACCCAGGCCTACTGCCCCCACCTGCTGGCGCCGCTCAAGAATGGCAAGCTGCTGGAAGGCAATGTTCTGCAGTGTCCATTTCATCGCGCGCAGTTCGATCTCACCACGGGCGAAGTCGTGCGCTGGGCGAACTTCCCGCCGGGCATCCAGGCTCTCAATCTGCTGCGCGCGGAAAAATGCCTGACCACCTATCCGGTGGTCGTGGAGGGAGACGCCATCAAGGTGGATCTGCGCTGATCCGTCGAACCTGGGAGGAAGGTCGTATCCGGGCGGCGACTCAAAGCAAGTGCGCCGCCCGGAATTACCTTGCGAGCGTCAGCGCAGCCCGCCGCGACGCACCTGTGCGGGAGTGAAATAACTCTCGGCATCGACCCGCCAGTTGAAGTCGATGGGCACTTCCTTGTCGACATTGGTCAGCAGCATGCGCCCGGCATTCAGGTCGTACTGCAAGGCCACCGGCGAGGGCAGCGAATCCCAAACGCCCTGGTCATACATCATCAGGCCGTGCTCTTCCCAGATCCGCCAGAGTGCATTTCGGCGATCATAGCCGTCGGAAATCATGATCGCCCAGGTATCCTCGTCGAGGAAAAACTGCCGGCGGCCGTAATCGTGACGGGTGCCCTCGCGCAGCTTGGCCTCCAGCACCCATACCCGGTGCAGCTCGTAACGCGCCAGATCCTGGTTGAGCCTACCCTGGTCGGTGATCATATCGGGAATCTTCACTTCCGGCGCCCACAGCTTGTAGGCGTTATAGGGAACGTACATCTCCTTGCGCCCGAGCAAGGTCCACTCAAAGCGATCATTGGGGCCGTTGAAGCCGCCTTTCTGGTCGGTGGTGGCGAGGCCGTCCGCCGATGTGTAGGGATTGTCGTAGACGATCTGCGGCGCTCGCTTCACCCGGCGCTGGCCAGGGCTGTAACTCCAGGCCTGGCGAAACTGCTTGGCAAAGCTCTGGGGCTCGCGCACCAGGATGACCTGGCCGGCCTGTTTGGCGGGTGCGACCGTGGTCTGATAATAGAGGTAAGCCGAGCCCGGGACCGTCGGATCATAATTTTCAAGGGTATTGCTGGGGTCGCTCCAGCGCAGGTTGTACTGGATATTGAGCTTGACAGTTTCGTAATCACCACTGGAGGTTATCGGCGTGGTGTTCTCTACGGTGTTTTTCCACAGGATGGTCGGTCGGCTCGTATGGTTCATCAGTGCCTGAGGACCATTCTTGGGTATGGGAAATGCCCAGGCCTTCAGCGCACCTTCGAAGCCGATCAGGTTGGGATAGGTTTCCGACATCACAATTCGCGCCCGGCCGGCATTTTCGAGCGCAGCTTCGTAGAGGTGTTGCTGGTATACCGCGCTGCGCCGGGTGGGATAGACGTTCATGAAGTAATCGGGATAGGTCTCGAACAGCTTTTGCTGGCCGGGTGACAGCCTATCGGCATGCTCCTTGTAGTTCTGTGCGGTGATGGTGAACAGCACTTGGTCATCAGCGAAGGGATCGGCATGCCAACCGCCCGGCTGCCACCCGGCCGGCGGCTGCACCGGCTCGTTTTTCCACGCAGGGATGGTACCGTCCGCATTTCCCGCCCGGATCGCCCCGGTCGGGGTAAGCTCGGTACCCTCAAGACCCAGCTTGGCCAGTTCCTCGGGCGTCGGTTGCTCGTTGTAATCCTGTGCAGCCACTCCTTGAACAAGTCCCAACGCCAAGGCACCAGCCAGTAGACGTTGTCTGGTTTCACGGCACAGTTTGGTTTCACGGCATATTGTTGTCATTATTTATAACCCCATTGCTGGCACGAAGAGATTCTGCGGCCATTATTGATATTCGGCTATCGGCCCAGTCTGACCAGCCTAGTGTGGCGCATTGACCTCAGCCTATGTGTCATTTCCGAACACTTCAAGTTTTCCCAGCAGAAATTTGTGGCCTTGTGGGTTCTGCACTCACCCGCCGGCTTCCTGGCCTGGCCCTTGAACCACTTCGTCAACGCAGGCCATTCCGGCGTATCTGCGCGAACGCTAAAAAGACAGTAGGCTCTGCGCTCATGTCGCACAGGATCGGGAGAATGGCCGGAAAGGCGGTCCGCAGGGCGGCGTCGCACCACGTCAACTCATGCTCCTCCCAGAAACGCCACATCTCGCAATGGCTATCTGGCTTGGCGGAAAGCATGACCTGTTGGAGATGGTTGGCGGGTAGCGTGGGCATACCCCTGCCTTTCGGCATACCCCTGCCTTTCGGCAGACCCCAGCGCCCCGTCACCCCACCCTGGGTCGCCGCTCCAAGCGGATGGGCAACCCAGGGCGGGGATTCCCGTGGTCGGGCTCGCTTCAGCGCAAGCCGTCGCGACGAACCTGCGCCGGCGTGAAATAGGACTCCGGATTTTCGCGCCAATCGAAATTCGGCGGCGTTTCCTTGTCCAGATTGAGCATGATCATGCGCCCTGCACTCATGTCGTACTGCGTGGACACCGGAGGTGGAAAGGACGCCCAGAAACCCTGGTCGTAATACATCAGGCCATGCTCTTCCCACAGCCGCCAGATCTCGCCACGGCGATCGTAGCCGTCCTGCAACATCACGGCCCAGGTATCCTCGTCATAGAAGAAAGTCCGCCGGCCATAGTCGTGGCGGGTACCTTCCCGCAGCGTGGCCTCCACGACCCAGACCCGGTGCAGCTCGTAGCGGGCGAGATTCTGGTTCAACCGACCTTCGTCAGTGATCATGTCACTGACCTTGACCTCCGGCGCCCAGAGTTTGTAAGCGTTGTACGGCACATAAAGTTCTTTCTTGCCCACCAGCTTCCATTCGAAACGATCGTTGGGGCCGTTGAAACCGCCTTTCTGATCCGTGGTCGCCAGGCCATCGCTGGAGGTCAGCGGATTATCGTAGACGATCTGCGGTGCGCGCTTCACCCGCCGTTGGCCGGGACTGTAACCCCAGGCCTGGCGAAACTGCTTGGAAAAGCTCAAGGGCTCCCTTGCCAACACCACTTGCCCAGCCTGCCGCGCCGGCTCGATGGTGGTCTGGTAGTAATAGAAACCGGTACCCGGCACCGTGGGGTCAAAGGTTTCTATCGTGTTGTCGGGGTCGGAATAGGGCGCGCGATAGCGGATCTCCAGCTTGACGGTCTCATAGCTGCCGCTCGAGGTTATCGGCGTGGTGTTCTCGATGGTTCTCTTCCAGGGCACTACCGGCCGGGTGACCTGATTCATGATCGCCTGCGGGCCATTCTTGGGGATCGGAAAGGCCCACGCAATCACGGCGCCTTCAAAGCCAATCAGGTTGGAATAGGTTTCCGACATCTTGATCCGCGCCCGACCGGCGTTCTCCAGTGCGGCCTCATAGACGTACTTGGGGAATACCGCACTGCGCCGGGTCGGATAGATGTTCATGAAGTAATCGGGATAGGTCTCGAACATTGCAATCTGCCCGGCGCTCAGCTTGTCCGCATGCTCCCGGTAATTCTGCGCATTGATGGTGAACAGCACCTGATCATCGGCAAAGGGGTCGGCATGATAGGTGCCGGGCTGCCAACCCGGGGGCGCCTGGATGGGCTCGAACTTCCAGGCCGGGATGGTGCCCTCGGCATTGCCGGCGCGGATCGCCCCGGACGGCGTCAGCTCGGTGCCCTCCAGGCCCAGCTTGGCCAATTCCTCGGCAGTCGGCTTCTCGTTCACATCCTGCGCCAGGGCGGTGTGCGCCATCGCCAGGCCCAGCACCAGGGCGCCGGTGGCGCCCGTAATCTGCTTATAAATAGACATCAATGCAGTTCCTCAGAAGCTGTACTTGAAAGTGACCGCGATATTGTCCCGGTCATCCCAGACACCGGCGGAACCCAGCCACCAGGTATGGGCGATATCCAGGGACGTCGAGCTCAGGTACTCGAAGGTCACCCCGACCACGGCGGTGCGCTGGTTTTCCACCAGGGCGCCACTGCCAAAGGGCGTATAGCCCTCCACACCGTGAGCGAACACAAACCGCGGCTTCACGTTCAGGTTCCAGAACAGGTTGTTGTACTCGTAGGAGGCCACCGCCGTATAACCCCAGGCGAAGGGGGTGATCGGCCGGTCCAGGGCATCCACACCCTTGAAGCGACCCGGATCAACAATGGTGCCGGCCTGGGCGCTGGTGTTGCCCGCCCGCGCCGGATCCTGAGCCGCGGCGGCTGCCGCGCTGACCGGCGTGAGGTTTTGCCGGTCGGTCGGATCGCCATGGTCCAGGTCGTCGATCCAGGACAGCGCAAAGTCGAAGACGTAGCTCTGCCGGTCGGCGCCGAACGGGCCACCACCCCCAGATTTCACGAGGTTACCCAACCACATCCAGGTATTGGAGTTTTTTTGGTCGCAACCGGGAATGGCGGGCGTGAAAGCGGGGTTACCCAGTGCCAAACCACCCAGCCCGAAGAGGTTCTGGCATTGCCGGGTGTCGTAGAAGTTCTCCCGCAGGTTGACCTCGGTGCCGTAGGACAGTCCGGTGGTGCCCAGCTCCCCGCCCAGAGAGATGGCGTAGGTGTCCTGATCCTGGGCGAAGACCGACTGATAGGTCAGCCCGTTCGGGCCCATGGGGCTGGTGGGGTCGAAATTGGCCTGCAGCGTGGGAACGAAGGCGTGACTACGCACCCAGTACAAGCCCAGCTCCGCCCAGTTCAGGCTTTCGATGATGAAGCGCGTTGCCAAGCCCCACTGACCGCCGCGGTCAGCATAGTCGTGGCCACGGTGCTCGACGCCGGGAATGCTCAGATCAGGGTTGAAGCCCGGGCCCAGGAAATCGAAGGGACTGAACAGCGTGCCTACCCCGATGAAAATACTGGGCCGCCAATTCCAGACGTAGTAGGCCTCGACATTCCAGGTGTCGGTGATGTCGTAAGAGGCCCACACCATCTCCTGGGGCAGCAACCGCTCCTTGACCTCGGTGCCTGGGGTCACCCGGCCGTTGACGTCCTCGGGGCTCTGCGCGGTGGAGATGCCGCCGCCCATGATATTGCTCTCGCCCCAACTGATCACCTGCTTGCCGGCCCGCGCCGACAGTGCCCGATCGCCCAGCGTCCAGTTGCCGTACACGAAAGCGTCGAGCAGGGTGAATTTGTTGAAGGCATCCTGGGTGCCGTCGGGCACCCCGTCCAGGGTGCCGCCCGGGGTGCGCCCGAAGCAGTTGTCGCAGTCCTTGGAGTTCAGGGTGTAGTCGTAGAGGTATTTGAAGCGGGTGAAGAACCCGTAATCTCCCTTGGAGATGCCGAACTCGCCGAGATAGGTCAGCGGCGTGCTGTAGACGTCGCCGGCATCGTTGAAGATGTTCCAGTTACCGCTGGCGCTGAAGGTGGGATGCGCGGCGCTGCGGGTGCGCATCGCGGTGGAGACGGAGACGGTGCTATCCAGGAAGGCATCGATTTCCGGATCCTCGAAGTCGAGCCGGAAGGCACTGGCCGGTGCCGCCGCCAACGCCAGGGCCGCGGCGCCCACCCCCAATGCCAACGGCCTGAGTCGGAATGAGCCCCCTCTCCGGCCGGAAATGCCTGCGTTTTGCTCGGAAGAAAAATAATCATGCTTCACAGCCATACCCCCAATTATTATGGTTTATGTATCCGGTAAGGCGCACGCTAAGCGCCCGCAATGGCAATGTCAAGCTATTGACCTATGAATTTCGGGAACCATTCAGGGCAGAAAACCAGCACCCGGAGGCATGTCTGCCGAGGCCCGGGCGCAGCCTGTCCGGCGCGGCACAAGGGCGGCCTGCGCGACGCGGCCCAGATCGAGAAGGAGAGAAAAAAGGGGGAGGTAACCCCAGCCCGGCCGGGGTTACCTCAGGGCTCAGCGAAAGCTGTTGTTGATATTTTCCAGGATCTTGCCGCCCGGACAGAGGTCGGCGGCGTCGAGATCGCGGAGCGCGGTCTTCACGGTGCCCAGGGTCCGGTGTAGCTCCTGGCTGTCGGGATCCACGTAGAGCAGGCCCGTGAGTATCCGCCCCTGTCGCTTGTGGGCGGCGATGGCCCTCAGCGCCGAATCGCGATCGCGCACCGAGCCGTCTGCGGACTTGTAGAGATGGATCACCGAACCGTCGTGCAGGGTCACTTCCTGGGTGTATCCGGGCTCGTAGTCGGCGGTAATCTCCTTGCGCACCGGAACGAAATCCAGCTTGCCGGTAGCCTCCATGTGGTCGCGCACGAAATCGTAGCTCTTGGTGGAACGCGGGTTGTCATTGAAGGTGACACAGGGCGAAATGACATCGATAAAGGCAAAGCCACTGTGCGCCAGCGCGCCCTTGATCAAGGGCACCAGCTGCGCCTTGTCCCCGGAAAAACTGCGCCCGACATAGGTCGCTCCGAGTTGCAGCGCCAGGGCACAGAGATCGATGGCCTCATAGGGGTTGGGATCACCCTTCTTGCTCGCCGAGCCGACATCTGCGGTTGCCGAATCCTGCCCCTTGGTCAGTCCGTAACAGCCGTTGTTCTCGACGACATACACCATATTGAGGTTGCGGCGCGTGGCGTGGGCGAACTGGCCGAGGCCGATGGAAGCCGTATCACCGTCGCCGGAGACACCGATATAGATCATCTCGCGGTTGGCGAGATTGGCGCCGGTGGCGACCGACGGCATGCGCCCATGAACCGAGTTGAAGCCGTGGGAGTTGCCCAGGAAATAGGTCGGCGTCTTCGAGGAACACCCGATTCCCGATATCTTGGCCACCCGATGCGGTTCGATGGCGAGGTCGAAGCAGGCCTCGATGATGGCCGCACTCACCGAATCGTGGCCGCAGCCGGCGCAGAGCGTCGACAGCGCGCCCTCGTAATCCTTGCGGGTAAAACCCAGTTCATTGGCCGGCAGCCTGGGATGCCGGAACTCGGGTCGGACATAACTCATGACTGGCCTCCTCCGGACTGCCGCCGCAATGGCACCACCTGACCTCCGCCGACACCGGCGCGAATCGCGTCACGGATGAATCTGGCGGTGATCGGCATGCCGTCGAAACAATTCACCGAGCGCAGTTTGCCGGGCGCCAGGTCACATTCGGCGATCAGCAATTTGCGCAGCTGGCCATCGCGATTCTGCTCGATCACGAAGACTCGCTCATGGGCATCGATGAAATCCGTCACCTCGCGGCGGAATGGAAAGGCGCGGACCCGCAGGCCGTCGAGCAGCAGCCCCTCCTCTGCGAGCAGATCCAGGGCCTCCAGAGTTGCGGCGGTGCTGGTCCCGAAAAACAGCACGCCCTCCGGCGTGGCGTCACGCGCCGGATAGGCTTCCGGGACCGGCATCAGCGTCTTGGCGGTCTCCCACTTGACCAGCAGGCGCTCCATGTTGCGGCGGTAGGCGTCGCCATCCTCGGTGTAGACCGCGTATTCGTCGCGCGAGGTGCCACGGGTGAAAAAACTGCCCTTGCTCGGGTGGGTCCCGGGATAGGTGCGGTAACAGATGCCGTCGCCGTCGACATCGAGGTAGCGCCCGAAGCGCTGTTCGCCGTTCTCGAGTTGCTCGGTATCGAGCACCTTACCCCGGTCATAGGCTCTGGTGTCATCCCAGGCGAGCGGCTCGCTGAGATTGTCGTTCATGCCCAGATCGAGATCAGAGAGCAGAATCACCGGCGTCTGCAGGCGATCGGCGAGATCGAAACTGAGCGCGCCCATGTCGAAGCATTCGCGCGGCGTCGCAGGAAACAGCAGCACCTGTTTGGTATCGCCGTGCGAGGCATAGGCTGCCGCCAGCACGTCCGATTGCTGCGTCCGGGTCGGCATCCCGGTGGACGGGCCGGCGCGCTGGATATCGAACAGCACCACGGGCACTTCCGCAAAGTAGGCGAGCCCCAGAAACTCGCTCATCAACGACAGTCCCGGGCCGGAGGTCGCGGTGAACGCCCGGGCGCCGTTCCAGCACGCCCCGATCGCCAGCCCGATGGCCGCCAGTTCGTCCTCGGCCTGGGCGATGGCGAACTTGCTGAGTCCGCTGCCGGGATCGATGCGCAGCCGGTTGCAGTACTTCTCGAACTCTTCGACCACCGAAGTGGAAGGAGTGATCGGATACCAGCCGGCCACGGTCGCGCCGCCATAGATGGCGCCCAGCGCCAGTGCCGTGTTGCCCTCGATCAGAATCCGCCCACCGACGGCATCACGCCGGGCGACGCGGATCCCGAGCGGACAGTCGAAATGCTCCACGGCGTACTGGAAACCGAGCTCCAGGGCGTGAACATTGGGCGCGATCAGTTTCTCCTTGCCTTTGAACTGCTCGCTCACCAGATCCCGGAGTACGCCGAACTCGATATCCAGCAGGGCTGCCAGGGCGCCCACATAGACCACATTCTTGAACAGCTGGCGCTGGCGCGCCTGGCTGTATTCGTTGCGGCAGATCTCGGTCAGGGGCAGGCCGATGAAGTGCACGTCATCACGCATCAGTCGCAGGTCGAGCGGCTTGGTGTTGTCGTAGATGCAATAGCCCCCGGGTTCGATCTCGCGAACATCCTTGGCCATGCTCTGCGGATTCATGGCCACCACCGCATCCACGCCCCCGCGGCGTCCCATATAGCTGTGCTCGGACACCCGCACCTCGTACCAGGTCGGCAGCCCCTGGATATTGGAGGGAAAGATATTCTTCGGACTGACGGGAATCCCCATCCGAAACACCGCCTTGGCGAACATGTTGTTGGCGCTGGCCGAGCCGGTGCCGTTGACGTTGGCGAAGCGGATGACGAAGTCGTTGACGCCCTGGATCGCTTTCATAGGATGGGTGCCGCCTTGGTGACCTGATAGAGAAACTTCTGCATGTCCCAGGCTGCGGTCGGGCAGCGCTCCGCACAGAGTCCGCAGTGCAGGCACAGATCCTCGTCCTTGACCATTGCGCGACCGGTCTTGAGCTCGTCGGACACGTACAGCGGCTGCTCCAGATTGGCCGCAGGCACGCGTAGCTGCTGGCGCAATGCCGCCTCGTCCCGATCGTTGGGCAGAAAATTGATGCAGTCCGTGGGACAGACGTCGACACAGGCGTCACACTCGATGCACAGCGCCTCAGCGAACAGGGTCTGCACATCACAGTTCAGACAGCGCTCGGCCTCCTTGTAGCCGGTCTCGCGATCGAACCCCAGCTCCACCTCCATATGGCGGTCGCCGAGCGCCAGCTCCTTGGCGGCATGGGGCACCTGGTAACGCGGGTCGGAGTCGACGGCGCTATCGTAGCTCCACTCATGGATGCCCATTTTCTGAGTGATCAGCGTGGTACCCGGCAACAGCCGCTCGGCGACATCCTCGCCCCGGCAGAAGCGGTCGATGGAGATCGCCGCCTGATGGCCATGGGCGACCGCGGTGATGATGTTCTCCGGACCGAAGGCGGCATCGCCGCCGAAAAACACCCGGGGATTGGTGGACTGGAAGGTGGTGCGATCCACCGCTGGCAGACTCCACTGGTCGAACTCGATACCCAGATCCCGCTCGATCCAGGGAAAGGCGTTTTCCTGGCCGATCGCCATCAGCACTTCGTCGCAGGGATAGAATGCCGGCTCCTCGCCGGTGGATACCAGCGAGCGCTTGCCGGACGCGTCATAGCGCGCCTCGACGCGGTCGAATCTCATGCCCACCAGGCGGCCGTCCTCCACCACGAATTCAAGCGGCACATGATTGTCGATGATCGGGATGTCCTCGGCCATGGCGTCTTTCTTTTCCCAGGGGGACGCCTTCATGTCGGCGAAGGGGCTGCGCACCATGACCTTGACGTCATCGCCGCCCAGCCGGCGGGCGGTACGGCAGCAGTCCATTGCGGTGTTGCCACCACCCAACACGATGACGCGCTTGCCGATGCTCGTGGCGTGCTCAAAGGCGACACTGGCCAGCCAGTCGATGCCGATGTGGATGGCGGCGTCCGCTTCTTCGCGGCCGGGCAGCTTGGGCAGGTCGCGGCCGCGCGGCGCACCAGAGCCCACGAAAATGGCGTCGTAGTCGGCGTCCAGCAAGCCCTTGAGGCTGTCGACATAACGGTTCAAATGGATCATCACACCCATGTCGAGAATGCGTTCAACCTCCTCATCCAACACGGCTTCCGGCAGCCGAAACGAGGGGATCTGGCTGCGCATGAAGCCGCCGCCCTTGGCCTGCTCGTCATAGATATCGATCTGATACCCCAGGGGCAGCAGATCTCGGGCCACGGTGAGCGACGCCGGCCCGGCCCCGACCAGCGCCACGCGCTTGCCGTTCTTGGCGGCTGGCACTGCGGGTAGCCAGGTGCTGATGTCACCCTTGTTGTCTGCGGCCACGCGCTTGAGCCGGCAGATCGCGACCGGCTCCTCCTGTTCCAGGCGGCCGCGGCGGCAGGCGGGCTCACAGGGGCGGTCGCAGGTGCGGCCCAGCACCCCCGGGAAGACATTGGACTCCCAGTTGATCAGATAGGCCTCGGTGTAGCGACCGGCGGCAATCAGGCGGATATATTCGGGCACCGGCGTATGCGCCGGACAGGCGTACTGGCAGTCGATCACCCGGTGAAAGTATTCGGGATCCTGGATATTCGTCGGTTTCAACCTCTACCCCCGTAGCGCGCGGCAACCGCCCATCTGGTGTCGGCGGGCGGCTGGGAAAATCAGCGGATCATACATTATATCAACAGCGGTCCTATATGGGCTATGGACGGGTGCCGGTCAGGCATCCCGGGGCGGGGGATAGCCCAGTACCGCGAGCGCGCTGCCGACCTCGTCGAGCACCGCGGGATCGTCGATGGTGGCGGGCTGCTTCCAATGCGCGCCATCGGCAATGGCGCGCATGGTACCGCGCAGCACCTTGCCGGAGCGGGTCTTGGGCAGCCGGGGAACCGCGATACACAGCTTGAACGCCGCCACCGGTCCGATGTGCTGGCGCACCAGCGCCACGGTCTCCGCGCAGATCGTCGCGGGATCCCGGTCGACGCCGTCCTTCAGCACCACCATGCCCAGCGGCAGCTGACCTTTCATCGGGTCGGCGACGCCGATCACCGCACACTCGGCGACGTCGGGATGGGCCGCGAGCACTTCCTCCATGGCGCCGGTCGACAGCCGGTGGCCGGCGACATTGATGACGTCGTCGGTGCGCGCCATGACGAACACATAGCCGTCGGCGTCGATGTAGCCGGCATCGCCGGTTTCATAGTAGCCGGGAAAGGTGGAGAAGTAGGCCTTGACGAAACGCTCCTCGTTGCCCCACAGCCCGGTGAAGGTCCCGGGCGGCAGCGGCAGCCGCAGCACCAGGGCGCCGATCTCTCCGGCCGGCAGGGGCCGGCCCTGGCTGTCGAGCACCTCCAGCACAAAGCCGGGCACCGGCTTGGTCGGCGAACCCGGCACCACCGGCAGCAGCTCGATGCCGCGGCAGTTGGCGCAGGCGGGCCAGCCCAGTTCGGTCTGCCACCAGTGATCGAGCACGGGTACGCCCAGGTGCTCCTGCGCCCAGCCCAGGGTATCCGGGTCACAGCGTTCGCCGGCCAGAAACAGCGCCTCGAAACCACTCAGATCATAGCGCTGCAGGTGCGCCGCCTGAGGGTCCTCCTTCTTGATGGCGCGAAAGGCGGTGGGCGCCGTAAAGAACACTTTCACACCATGCTCGGAAATCACCCGCCAGTAGGCACCGGGATCCGGCGTGCCCACCGGCTTGCCCTCGTAAAGGATCGAGGTGCTACCGTTGAACAGTGGCCCATAAACGATATAGGAATGACCCACCACCCAGCCCACGTCCGAAGCCGCCCAGAACACGTCGCCGGGAGCCACGCCGTACACCTTGTGCATGCTCCACAGCAACGACACCACACAGCCGCCGGTATCGCGCACCACACCCTTGGGCTGGCCGGTGGTCCCCGAGGTATAGAGCACGTACAACGGGTGGCCGGCGGGCACCGGGACGCACGCCACCGGCTCCGCTGCGGCCTCCAGCTCGCGCCAGTCGAGGTCGCGGCCGGCAATCAACTCCGCCGGTTGCTGCTCGCGCTGGAAGACAATGCAGGCCTCGGGCTTGTATCTGGCCAGCTCGATCGCCTGATCGAGCAGCGGCTTGTAGGGCACCAGGCGGCCCGGCTCGATGCCGCAGGAGGCGGCAACCACCAGCTTGGCCCGCACGTCGTCGATCCGCACGGCGAGTTCGTTGGCGGCGAAACCGCCGAACACCACCGAATGAACGGCGCCGATGCGCGCGCAGGCCAGCATCGCGATCGCCGCTTCCGGCACCATGGGCATGTAGATCACCACCCGGTCGCCGGTTTCCACCCCCAGGGCACGCAACGCGCCGGCAAAGCGGGCCACCCGGTCACGCAACTCCCGGTAGCTGAATCGCTGGACGCTGCCGGTAACCGGACTGTCGTAGATCAGCGCCGTCTGTTCGCCCCGCCCCGCCTCGACGTGCCGGTCCAGGGCATTGTGGCAGGCGTTCAACTCACCATCGGGAAACCAACGCGTGAACGGCGGATGGTCGTCGTCCAGCACCGTCTGTGGCTGCCGGTGCCAGTCGACCGCGGCGGCGGCCTCCGCCCAGTAGGCGCGCGGCTCCTCGCGCGCGCGCCGGTATTCGGCGTCGTATTCACCGCTCATTCTTCACCCCCATAACTGCTACTGCCCGTGCATTATCTATATCTATGAGCCGGCTATGAGCCGGCGCGGCGTCCGGAATCAAACCGCTCGGCCATGGCCTGAGCCGGCTTCCGGGATCCGGCGCCGCGTCACTGCCGACCGGCCCATTAAACAATGGTGCAACGGCAGCTTCAACGCACCCCGGGCTCCCCGGCCCCGGGCGCGTACTGTTACCCTATGACACACCTGATCCCATCCCGCACCTGTGGCACCCCGCTTCGGAGAAGTACATGTCGCTGCCAGAAACCATGAATTGCGTAGAGATCACCCAGCCCGGGGGTCCCGAGGTACTGCAGCTCGGGCAACGGCCGTTGCCCCAGCCCGCCGACGGCGAAGTGCTGATCCGGGTGATCGCGGCGGGCATCAACCGCCCCGACGTATTCCAGCGCCAGGGCGGCTACCCGCCTCCGCCCGGCGCCTCGGACCTGCCCGGCCTGGAAGTCGCCGGGGAAATCGTCGCCCTGGGAGCCGAAGCCGGCCCCTGGCGGCCCGGAGACCGGGTCTGTGCGCTGCTCTCCGGCGGCGGCTACGCGGAATACGCCCTGGCCCATCGGGATCTGTGCCTGCCGATCCCCGCCGGTCTCTCCGCCACCGAGGCCGCCGCGCTGCCGGAGACCGCGTTCACCGTCTGGCACAACGTCTTCGAGCGCGCCGCGCTCCGGGCCGGCGAGGTACTGTTGGTCCACGGCGGCACCAGCGGCATCGGCACCATGGCGATTCAGCTCGGCACGGCGCTGGGCGCACGGGTGTTCGCCACCGCCGGCGGTCCGGACAAGGTCGCCACCTGTGAAAAGCTTGGCGCCCTGCGGGCCTTCGACTACCACCGCGACGACTTCGTCGAGGGCATCAAGACGGCCACCGGTGGCGCCAACGTGATCCTCGACATGGTGGGCGGCGACTACGTACAGAAAAATATGCGCGCGGCGACCTTTCGCGGCCGTATCGTGTCCATTGCCTTTCTGCGCGGCTCCAAGGTCGAGGTCGACCTGATGCCGATGATGCTCAAGCAGTTGATGTTGACCGGCTCCACGCTGCGCAGCCAGCCGGTCGCGGACAAGGCGCGCATCTGCCGCGCGGTACAGGAGCAGGTCTGGCCGCTGCTGGAGGGCGGCGACATCCGCCCGCTGATCCACACCACCCTGCCGCTGGCGGAGGCTGCCGCCGGGCATCAGCTCATGGAGAGCGGCACCCACCAGGGCAAGATCGTCCTCGAGGTCGGCCAGTGAGCGACGAGCGCAGACTGGTCTACAGCACCGACCGCGGTCGCATCCGCACCCCGGCCGCTCCCCCGCCCGCCGCGGGCAAGGGCGACGGCGTTGCCCGGGTGCGTCGCGAAACCTCGGGGCGCGGCGGCAAGACAGTCACCACCATTGCCGGCCTGGCCCTGCCGGACACCGAATTGCGCGCCCTGGCCAAACGCCTGAAACAACAGTGCGCCACCGGCGGCAGCCTCCACGACGGCGTGATCGAGTTACAGGGCGACCATCGCGACGCGGTGCTGGCCGCGCTGGACAGGCTGGGACACAAGGCCAAGAGAGCCGGCGGCTGAGGAGCGCGGAGACGGTGCCGAAAGAACTCGCCTGCGGAACCTGGCCGAGCCCGATCACGCCGGAATTCGCGGCCGCCGCCGGCGGCGCACTGGCGCATCCCCAGCGCGACGGGCCAATGCTCTACTGGCTGGAGACCCGGCCCCGGGAGGGCGGCCGCAGCACCCTGGTCGAACGCGATCCGGACGGCCACCTGCGCGACCTGCTGCCGGCGCCCATCAATGTGCGCAGCCAGGTGCACGAATACGGCGGGCGTCCCTTCGTGGTCGCCGACGGCGTGCTCTACTTCGTGCTCCGCGACGACCAGCGCCTGTACCGGCTGGACCTCCGGGATCCGCGCGCCCTGCCCGAGCCCCTGACTCCGGATCACCGCGGCCTGCGTTTCGTCGAGCCGATCGTGGACGGAGCCAGACAGCGCCTGCTCGCAGTCTGCGAGTGGCACCGCGAAGGGCACCATTCCGCCGAGCCCGAGAACTTCATCGCCGCCGTACCGCTCGCCGGTGGCGAGGTCGAACCCCTGCTCCGCGGCGCCGACTTCTATGCCGCACCCAGCCTCGACCCGACGGGCAACCGGCTGGCCTGGCTGAGCTGGAACCACCCGGACATGCCCTGGGACGCCGCCGAACTCTGGAGCGCGGAGCTCGACCAGGGCGGCCGGTGCCGTGCTGCACGGCACATCGCCGGGGGCCAGGGCGAAGCGGTCTTGCAACCGGGATGGCTGGCCGACCGGCGCTTGGTGTACAGCTCCGACCGCAGCGGCTGGTGGAATCTCTACGCCTGGCGGGAAGCCGGAGACCACGCGCCGCTGGCGGCCATGGCGGCCGAATTCGGCGCCCCCCTGTGGACCCTGGGCATGTCGGTGTGGGCGGCCGGCGAGGGGCGCATCGCCACCTGCTACAGCCGCGACGGCCGCTGGCAGCTGGGCATTCTCGAGCTCCGGAGCGGCGCGCTCACCGAGATCCGGACACCGCACAGCGAATTTCGCGACCTCAGCGCCCATGGCGACCACGCCTACTGCATTGCCGCGGGGCCGGATCGCGGCGACGAACTGCTGGAGATCGATATCCACAGCGGCAGCTGGCGGCGCCTGCACGCGGTCGGCGGTCCGGCGCTGGACCCGGGTTTCGCGCCGGCGCCCGAGGCCTTCCGCTACGCCACCGGCGAGGACGCCCGCGCCCACGGGTTCTACTACGCCCCGGCGCACCCCGACTACCGCCCCCGCGCCGACGAGCGACCGCCGCTGATCGCCCTCTGCCACGGCGGCCCCACGGGGGCCACCAGTACCGCATGGAATCCCAAGGTGCGCTTCTGGACCAGCCGCGGCTTCGCGGTGGCCGACTTCAACTACCGCGGCAGCTCCGGCTACGGGCGCGCCTATCGGCAGGCGCTGAACGGCAACTGGGGCCTGTTCGACGTCGAAGATCTGGTCGCCGGGGTACGCCACCTGGCGGCCACCGGACGTGCCGACCCCGAACGCCTGTTGATTCGCGGCAGCAGCGCGGGGGGCTACACGGTATTGGCCGCGCTGACCTTCACCGCGGTCTTTCGCGCCGGCGCCAGCCTCTATGGCATCGGCGACCTGGAGCGCCTGGCGCGCGACACACACAAATTCGAATCCCGTTATCTCGACCGCCTGATCGGCCCCTGGCCGGAGGCCGGCGAACTGTACCGCGCCCGCTCCCCCATCCACCACGCCGAACAGATTCGCTGCCCGGTGATCTTTTTCCAGGGCCTGGACGACAGGGTGGTACCGCCGGATCAGACCCTGGCCATGGTCGAAGCGTTGCGCAAACGCGATCTGCCGGTCACCTATGTGCCCTTCGCCGGAGAAGGCCATGGCTTCCGGCGCCCGGAAAATGTCGCCCGGGTATTCCGTGAGGAACTGGCCTTCTATCGGCGCGTACTGGGCCTGGATACGAGCGCTTGAGGCATGCGCTGGCGCCCACCGCGACAAACTCCGGTCTCCCCCTATATCACCCCGGCCGGTGCCGCGGCGCTGCGCGACGAACTCGACCGGTTATGGCGTCGGGAGCGCCCACAGGTCACCGCCCAGGTACAGGCAGCGGCGAAGAACGGCGATCGCTCGGAGAACGGCGATTACATCTACGGCAAACGCCGGCTGCGGGAAATCGACCGGCGGGTGCACTATCTGCGGCGCAGGCTGACCGAAGTGGTGGTGATCACCGAGCCCCCGGCAGACACCGGCCGGATCCGTTTCGGCGCCCGGGTCCGCCTGGCCGACGACCATGGAACAGAGTTCTGTTACCGCCTGGTGGGTTCCGACGAGATCGAGCCCGCCAAGGGCTGGATCAGCATCGACTCCCCCCTGGCGCGGGCCCTGCTGGGCCGCGGCGTGGGAGACCTTGTCACGGCCACCGGCCGCGGCCACTGGCGAGTGCTGGCGATCGCCTATGCGACGGATCCGCGGGAATCGGCAGAGGGCCGGTAAGCCGGCAGATGTCCGCAACCCCGGGCGGGCGGGGCTCTCTGTCCGATGCCGCGCGCCGCCTCAGAGGGCCGCGGGAGTCTCCTTGACCCGGTAGTCCCGCACCGATAACCCGAAACTGCCGTCCGGGTGGGTGCGCTGGATCAGAAACTCCTTGCTCAGAGCGCCGGAATCGGTGAGATCCAGCTCGACGGTACGCTCGTCCATGGGCTGCTTGCCGGCGTCGCGCAGCAGCAGCACCGTCGGCAGGTGGCGGAATCTCGGCTTGCCCGCCAACACTATGCCGACCATGCCGTTGCGCAACTCCACCAGGGTACCCGGCGGGTAGGGGCCGATCGCCTGGATGAAATGCAGCGCCAATTCCTCGTCGAACTGGCCGCCGCGGTTTTGAAAAATGATTTTCTGGGCATCCGCAGAGGGCTGCTCGCGCGCGTAACAGCGATTGCTGGTAATGGCGTCGTAGGCATCGACGATGGAAATGATGCGGCTGAATTCAGAGAGTTCATCCAGACCCAGACCGCGCGGGTAGCCGCCACCGTCCGGTCGCTCATGGTGATTGAGGGCTACATCCAGCGTCAGCGGGTGCAGGCCCTTGCCGGTTTCTTCCAGTAACCTATGGCCGCTCAGCGTATGTCCCTTGATGATGTCGAATTCCTCGGCGCTGAGCCGTCCGGGTTTGTCGAGGATTGCGGGGGGAATCCGCATCTTGCCGACGTCGTGCAACAACCCGCAGAGGCCGAGCAGCTGCAACTCCTGCTGGTCCATGCGCAGATGGCGCCCAAAGGCTATCGCGAGCACACAGACGTTGAGACAGTGTTCGGCGGTATATTCGTTCTGGTCCTTGATCCTGGTCATCCAGAGTATGGCCTCCGGATTGGCGAGGATGGTCTGCACACAGCTCGACACGGTTTCTTCGGCCAACTCGGTATCCAGCATCTGACCGGTCTGGGCGGATCGCAGTAGGGCCTTGATGTTGACCCTGCCCGTTTCCAGCACCCGCCGCGCGACCCGGTGTTCGAGACGCACCGGCTTGCCGGGCTCGTAGGCTGGACGCGAGCGCAGCACCGGCCTCTTGGCGCGGGTCTTGCGCTTCATCCGCGCATTGGGCAGTAGGGTGCCCATGTCCTGTTTCCTGGGCGGCGGTGCGAACCTGGGCACATTGGTTTCCAGATGCTTGCGCTGCACACCTTCCTTGAGCACATAGACATACTGGCAGTGGTTCATCAGGGAGCGGATCTGGCTGCGGCTGCGCACCTCGAATCCCTGAAGGAGAAAAGGCGTCTCGATCCAGGGGCGATCGAGCTCGGCCACGAACATGCCGATCTCCACTTTCGCCGCGGGAACCTGCACCAGACTCTCGCGGGAATACGAACGCTTCTCCGACCCGAATTGATCTGTCATCGCCGTCCCTTTCCATGCGCCCTGCGGCAGAGCGACTATAGCAGCAGCGGGGTAACCGCTCTATATACCGAGTACAGGCACCGAATACCCAGTACGGGCACCCAGTATTCCGCAGATCTGTCCGGGTTCAGCAGCCGGCCAGACAGCCACGCACCCGCTCGCGTACCAGGGGCACGACTTCCGCCTCGAACCAGGGATTCAGTGCCAGCCAGCGCCGATTGCGCGGCGATGGATGCACCAACGGCAGGCGCTGCGCATCCGCCATCGGCCAGTCGCGGATGCGCGTCGCGAGCGAACTCCGGCCGCGCCCCAGGTAATACTCCTGAGCATGGCGTCCGATCAAGAGCGTGAGTTGCAAATTGGGCAGCAGATCAAGGATCCGCCGGTGCCAGCGTGGCGCGCATTCGGCGCGCGGCGGCAGATCTCCGCCCCGTCCGCGACCCGGATAGCACAGTCCCATGGGCATGATGGCGATGCGATCCGCATCATAGAACTCCGTCTTGGCCAGTCCCAGCCAGTCGCGCAGCCGGTCCCCGCTGGCGTCGTCCCAGGGGATGCCGCTGGCGTGCACCCGCGTCCCCGGCGCCTGGCCGACGATCAGCAGCCGCGCGCCGGAAGCCGCGCGCAGCACCGGCCGCGGCCCCAGCGGCAGATCGGCACAGTGCCGGCAGGAGCGCACTTCGGCCAGCAGCCTATCCAGCGCCTGGGCGCCGGCACGGTTTGGCGCCCCGCTGGCGGCGCTGCTAACATCCGCTGCGCCCTGCCCCTTGCCGTCTTCCGCTGTAGGCACCTGCAATGACCCCTACCCAAGGATTCGATGAATTCTCTGACGCCGACGATTTCCGCGCTCGCCATATCGGCCCGCGGGACTCGGCCCGCGGGACGGACCTGCCGGCTCTGCTCGCCGCCCTCGGCGCCGAGGACCTCGATCGCTTCGTGGCCGATATCTTGCCGGAAAGCATCCGCCTGTCGCATCCGCTTGCGCTCCCCGCCCCCTGCTCGGAGGCCACCGCCCTGGCCGAACTGCGCGCCTTGGCGGATCGCAACCAGGTTTTCCACTCCCTGCTCGGCCTCGGCTATCACGGCACCCTGTTACCGGCGGTGATCCGCCGCAACCTGCTGGAGAACCCCGGCTGGTACACAGCCTACACCCCCTATCAGGCGGAGATCTCCCAGGGCCGACTGGAGGCGCTGCTCAACTTTCAACAGTTGATCATGGATCTGACCGGCATGGAAATGGCCAACGCCTCGCTGCTCGACGAAGCCACCGCCGCCGCCGAGGCCATGGCCATGGCCCATCGCGTCAATCGGGGTCAGGGCGGCAACCGCTTTTTCGCGTCGTCCCAGTGCCTGCCGCAAACGCTCGCGGTGCTGGCCACCCGCGCCGCCCATTTCGGTTTCGAACTGACGATCGGCGACCCCCGCATCGAGCTCGACCGGCGGGAGTATTTCGGCGCCCTGCTGCAGTACCCCGGCCGCGATGGCGCCGTGGACGACCTCGACACACAGATCGAGATCATCCACGCCCGGCACGCGGTGGCGGTGGTCGCCGCCGACCCGCTCTCCCTGGTGCTGCTGCGCTCGCCGGGGTCGATGGGTGCCGACATTGTCGTCGGCTCCTGCCAGCGCTTCGGCGTCCCCATGGGTTTCGGCGGCCCCCACGCCGCCTATTTTGCGTTCCGGGAGCGCTACAAACGGGCCGCGCCGGGTCGCATCATCGGCGTTTCCGTGGATCGCCGCGGCAAGCCGGCCCTGCGCATGGCGCTGCAGACCCGGGAACAGCACATCCGCAGAGAAAAGGCGAACTCCAACATCTGCACCTCACAGGTGCTGCTGGCGGTGATCAGCGCCTGTTATGCGATCTACCACGGTCCCCAGGGCCTGCGCCGCATCGCCCGGCGCGTACACAGCCTCGCCAATGCGCTGGCCGCCGGGCTGCGTGCACTGGGCTTCCCGCTGCGCCACGACACCTGGTTCGATACCCTGACCGCCGCGGCCGGCCACCGGCAGCAGGCCATTCTCGATCGCGCCCGCGGTGACCGGATCAATCTGCGCGCGGTGGACGGCGACAGCATCGCCATCAGCCTCGATGAAAGCTGCACGCCCGAACTGGTGGCTCGGGTACTGGCGGCCTTTGCCGCCGCGCCGCCCGCCCCCGAGGCACTGGCAACACTGGCCGGTGACGCCTGTGGGTTACCCGAAGGGCTGTGGCGCAAGGATGCCATCCTCGATCACCCGGTGTTCCATCGCTACCACAGCGAAACCGAAATGATGCGCTATCTGTGGCGCCTGCAAGGCCGCGACTTCAGCCTGGTGCACGGCATGATCCCCCTCGGTTCCTGCACCATGAAGCTCAACGCCGCAGCCGAAATGCTGCCCATCAGCTGGCCGGAATTCGCCGATCTGCATCCCTTTGCGCCCACCGAGCAGGCTGCGGGATATCTGCAACTGTTCAGCGACCTGGAGCGCTGGCTGGCGGCCTGTACCGGCTTCAGCGCCGTCTCCCTGCAGCCCAATGCCGGCTCCCAGGGCGAATATGCCGGCTTGCTGGCGATCCGCGCCTATCACGCCAGCCGCGGCGAGGACCATCGCGATGTCTGTCTGATTCCCGCTTCGGCCCACGGCACCAATCCGGCCAGCGCCCGGATGGCGGGCCTGAGGGTGGTGGTGGTGCGCTGCGACCGCGACGGCAATGTCGACCTCACCGACCTGGACCGCGCCATCGCCGCCCATCGCGAAGGGCTTGCCACCATCATGTTGACCTACCCCTCCACCCATGGCGTGTTCGAAGCGCAGGTTTCCGAAATCTGCGCCCGCGTCCACGCCGCCGGCGGCCAGGTCTACATCGACGGCGCCAACCTCAACGCCCTGGTGGGGATCGCCGCCCCGGGGGAATTCGGCGGTGATGTCGCGCACATCAACCTGCACAAGACGTTCTGCATTCCCCATGGCGGCGGCGGGCCCGGGATGGGGCCGATCGCGGTACGCGCCCATCTGACACCCTTCCTGCCCGATCATCCGCTGCGCGGCGATCCTGGCCTCCCGGCCAGCCGCACCGTCGCCGCGGCGCCCTGGGGATCGGCCGGCATTCTGCCCATCTCCTGGATGTATATCCGCATGATGGGCGCCGAAGGCCTGCGCCGCGCCACCCAGATCGCCATTCTCAATGCCAACTATGTGGCGCACAGGCTCGCCCCCCATTATCCGGTGCTCTACACCGGCCGCGGCGGCCGGGTAGCGCACGAATGCATCATCGACATCCGCCCGCTCAGGGCCGCCACCGGCATCGGCGAGGAGGACATCGCCAAACGGCTGATGGACTATGGCTTTCACGCCCCGACCATGTCCTTCCCGGTACCTGGAACCCTGATGATCGAGCCCACGGAGAGCGAGGCGAAGGCAGAGCTGGACCGCTTTGTCGAGGCCATGATTTGCATCCGCGCCGAAATCCGGCGGGTGGCGGACGGCGATTGGCCCGGCGACGACAACCCGCTGGTCAATGCGCCCCACACCCAGGCGGACCTGCTGGACGACCGATGGGATCACCCCTACAGTCGACGGGAGGCAGCCTGGCCCGCGCCCTGGCTGGCGGAAACCAAGGTATGGCCGTCGGTCAACCGGATCGATAACGCCTACGGCGACCGCAACCTGGTGTGCAGTTGCCCACCGGTCGCGGACTGGGCCGAGCCGGACCCGGCACCCGGAGCCAGCTGATGAAGCACCTGTTGATCATCTATCACACCGGCGGCGGCAAGACGGAAAGGATGGCGCAAGCGGTCTATGCGGGCGCCAGCCAGGAGGCCGAAGTCGAGACCCGGCTGCAGCACGCCTTCGACAGCGGGCTGGACGATCTGCTGTGGGCCGACGGGCTGATCTTCGGCACCCCGGAAAACTTCGGCTACATGAGCGGCGCCTTGAAGGACTTCTTTGACCGCACTTTCTACCCGGCGGAGCCCCATCAGCTCAATCTGCCCTATGCGCTGTTCGTGGGCGCCGGCAACGACGGCAGCGGCGCAGTGCGCGAAGTGGAACGCATCGTCCTCGGCTATCCGTTGCGCAAGGTGGCGGAGCCCATAGTGGTCGTGGGTTCACTGGGCGAGCGCCATCTGCAGGAGTGCGAAGAACTCGGCGGGGCCATGGCCGCCGGCCTGGCCCTGGGAATCTTCTGAGCGCCATGGCCTCGACTCCCGGGGACCGCCGGTGACCACGGCCCTGGTGCTCAGCGGCGGCGGCGCCCGCGCTGCCTACCAAGTGGGTATTCTCCGCGCCCTGGCGCGCCTGCTGCCGGCACGCACCCACAACCCCTTTCCGATCATCTGCGGCACCTCGGCGGGTGCGGTCAATGCGCTGTCGCTCGCCGGCCAACCGGGTCCGTTTCGGCACCGCGTGGCAAGCCTCGTGAAGATCTGGCGTGAGCTGGAGCCAAACCAGGTCTACCGCACCGATCTGATCGGCGTGCTGCGCAACTCCGCGCGGCTGGCGGCCTCACTGATGAGGGGCGGCCATGCACCCAGCCGCGCAGTCGCACTACTCGACAATGCGCCCTTGCGCACCCTGCTCGAACGCCATGTTCATTTCCGGCATATCGACGAGGCGCTGGCCAGCGGCGAACTGGACGCGGTCTGCGTCACCGCCATGAACTACGCCAGCGGTCAGTCGGTGAGTTTCTTCCAGGGCCGGCAGGCGCCCTGGAAACGCAACCGCCGCCGTGGTGAGCGCGCCGGCCTGTCGATCGACCATCTGCTGGCCTCGGCCGCGATTCCCATTCTTTTCCCCTCGATGCGCATCGGCGACAGCCACTACGGCGACGGCGCCCTGCGCCAGCTACGCCCACTGAGCCCGGCGCTGCGGCTGGGCGCAGACCGTCTGTTCGTGATCGGCGTCAGCGACAATCCGCTGCATCAGGCGTCGGAAGCACCCAGCAAACACCCGCCGCCGGTCGGCCAGATTCTCGGCCATATGCTCAACAGCGCCTTCATCGACAGCATGGAGGGCGAGATCGAAGGCCTGGAAACCGTCAACCTGCTGACCCGCCAATTGGGTGGCCCCGTGGTCCAGGACGACCGCCTGCTGCGCCCCATCGAGACCCTGTGCATCTCACCCTCACAGCCGCTCGACCGGATCGCCGCCGACCACATCCACGAACTGCCGCTGAGCATGCGGCTGTTCCTGCGCTCGATCGGCGCCACTTCGGAGAGCGGTGGCGCCAGCGCCGCCAGCTACCTGCTGTTTGACGCCGGTTTCTGCCGGCGGCTGATCGCCCTGGGCTATGCCGATGCCATGGCGCAACGCCATGGCATCGCGGCGTTCTTTGGGTTGCCGGGCCCCGGAATCACTCCGGGCGATACACCTTGATGGGGTGATACGACCTCTGGAACTCGGGCTGGTCGGCCCACTTGAGCCCGCAGGTCACACCGCCATCGACGACGAAATGCTGCCCGGTAACGAAAGTCGAGCGATCGCCGGCCAGCCAGCAGGCCAACTGGGCGATATCGTCCGGCTCTCCCGACCGGGGAATGGCCTGCATCTGGGAAAACGCCGGCTTGACGCGATCCACCAGGGCGTCGGAGCGGCCCACGGTGTTGGCCGCCAGCGGCGTGGCGATGAAGCCCGGGCAGACGGCGTTGGCGCGCACATTGTGTTCGCCGAGTTCCATGGCCACCGACTTGGTCAGGTGAATCACCGCGGCCTTGGCCGCCGCATAGGGATGGGGGCTGTAGCCGGCCAGCAGCCCGGCGACACTGCCGGTATTGATGATGCTGCCGGATGCCTGCTGCTTCATGACCGGCGCCGCGTGCTTGATGCCCAGAAACACCCCGCGCACCAGTACATCGAAGGTCATGTCGAATTCGTCGACCGGAATCTCGGCGATCGGGCCCAGCACCCCGCCGAACCCGGCATTGTTGAACATGCAGTCGAGCCTTCCCCAGCGGTTCACAGCGAGTTCGACCGCCGCCTTGACCTGGGCTTCATCGCGGACCTCGACCCGGGCGAAGGCGGCGGCCTCACCCAACTCCGCCGCCAATGCCCGGCCGCGTTCCTCCTGCATGTCGGCAATGACTACCCGCGCACCCTCTTCGATGAACAAGCGCACGCTGCGCTCGCCGATACCGCTGGCGCCGCCGGTGATGACCGCCACCTTGCCGTCCAGTTCTCCCATTTCGATACCCCTCACTGTTGTCGATGAAAAATTGTTCAGTGGGAACCGCCGCCGGACGCCACCCGAATCCAAACCTGACTGGCGCAGGCCCGCAGCCGCGCGGTCGCATCATGAATGGCGACCCCCATGAACCGCTTTCTGCCCGCCGGCGGCGCGATCTCCCAGGCGCTCGCGACATAGGTCTCCCCGGCCATCAGCGGGGCGCGGATCGAACCTGCACAGGTACCCAGCATATGGCTGCCGGCCCCCGGGGCCAATGTCTCTATGGCGTAGCCCCCGGGACAGTCCAGCGCTCCCCAGACATGGTGCGGAAAAATTTGCCCGCGGGCGTCCCCCCACACCCGCCCGGGGCTCCAGACCGCAGCGACCAGGTTGCTCCGCCCCGGCGCCAGCGGGCCGCAGAACAACCGCAACCCCTCCTCGGGCGTCCGCAGCGGGCTGCACACATAGCAGCCGCGCGAATCGCTGCGATGGATGAAGCGGTAACGGGAGCCAGCCACCCGCGCCTCTTCCAGAGACGGTGGCGCCGGAACCTCCAGATCCAGCGCGAGCGGCCGCGCCCGGCCCAGCTCCACGCCCTCCCGCTCGCAGCTGACACTGCCGTCGGCGGTGCGCCTCAGGGTCAGCGGCACAGCCACTGGAAAACCGCGCGCCAAGCGAACCTCGGCATCGCCGGCGATATGGCGGGCCAACGCGCCGGCCACATAGCCACCGTTACCCAGTCCGCGCGGGCCATTGAACAGCGCGGGGATGATCAGCTCTTCGAGTATCACGGATCTGCCCTGAACACTGCCGACATTCTACCCATCCTTGCGCCCGTCCCGCCGGGCAAGGCGCGGTCGCAGCCTCTCAGGTCGAAGCAGGGCGGTCGAGACGCAGCAGCAAGGCGTCCTCCCGGCCACCGGTCGCCAACGGGTAATAGCCGCGCCGGATTCCGACCGGCACGAAACCGGATTCGCCATACAACGCCAGCGCAGCCCGGTTGCTCGCCCGCACCTCCAGATGCAGGCAACGCGCACCTTCCAGCTCCGCCAGGCACGCGGCCAGCAGGCGCCGCCCGACGCCACGGCGACGATAGGCCAGCGCCACCCGGATATTGAGCAACTCGGCCTCATCGAGGATCCACTGGAAGACCGTGTAGCCGACCATCCTCGTACCATCCATGGCCACCAGCATCCGATGCCGGGCGAGGCTGTCCGCCAATTGCCCGTGGCTCCAGCGACTTTTCCCGGCGCCGGCCTCCAGCGCGCAAAGTGCATCCAGATCGCCGGCGCGGGCGGCGCGCAGCACCGCGCTGCCTGCGCTCATGCGCGCTCCGGGGCAAGTCCGCGAATGGCCCGCCAGGTCAACGCCTTGAGTTGCGGGTCAGCGAGCATGTCGCCGAGCCCCGGGATCGGGATCGCCTGGGCCCGGCCGTCGGCCAGAGAGATCCGGGCCTCGGCCTCGCTCGACTCACCTCCGCTGAGCCAGCGTCGCGCCGGCTCTCCCATCACCAGCACCCAGGCGAAGGGCTCCCGGGTCATGCGCCCGGCGAGGAACAGTGCCAGTGCTTCGCGCGCGCCGGACAGCGAACGATCACCGCCGGGCAGCGGCGGCCAGTCGATGAATTCGGCAGCCGGCAGCGCACCTGGCAGGCGATCGATGGCGCGCAGGATATTGGCCAGCAGCGTCAGGCGTTCGCGCTCGGGGTGCTGCCCGGGGGGCAACGCATCGAGCACCAGCAGATCGGCTGTCGGACGCCAGCAGGCGAGCCGCACAGGCGCGAGCTCTTCCGCAGATGCCGTGTCAGGCGGACCTGCGGGGAGCTCGGGCCGCTCCTGCGCGGCAACAGACTCAGCTTCTGCGGGCGACGCACTGGGCACCTGGGTCTCTTCCGGCCCGTGATCCACTGACCTGCGTCGCCGGTAGCGGACGATGCCCAGCGCCGCCAGGTAGCGCTCGCGCTGTCCGCCTTGCACCGCCGACTAGACTCCGTCGCGCTGGGGATGCACCCGGCCCGGCGCCTCGAGCAGATTGAGCGCGTTGAGATAGGCCTTGGCGCTGGCCGCGAGGATATCGGTATCCGCGCCCTGGCCGTTGACGATGCGCCCGCCGCGTTCCAGCCGCACCGTGACCTCACCCTGGGAGTCACTGCCGGTGGTGATGGCATTGACCGAATAGAGCTGCAGGCCGGTGCCGCTGTTGACCAGCTGTTCGATGGCCTTGAACACCGCATCCACGGGACCATCGCCATCCGCCGCGGCCTCGCGCTCATACCCGCGCACATTGAGGGTCAGCGCCGCGTGGGGAGCCCGGCCGGTGCGCGAGGCCACATCCAGACTGACCAGCCGGTAGTGCTCGTCGCTTGCGCCGATCTGGATATCCGACACCAGCGCCTGCAGATCCTCGTCGTAGATCTCGCGCTTCTTGTCCGCCAACTCCTTGAAACGCGCAAAGGCGCGATTGAGATCGGCCTTGCTGTCGAAACTGATGCCCAGAGCCTCGAGCCGGGCCGTGAACGCAGCGCGCCCGGAGAGCTTGCCGAGCACGATGCGGTTGGTATTCCAGCCGACATCCTGGGCGCGCATGATCTCGTAGGTCTCGCGGTACTTGAGCACCCCGTCCTGGTGAATGCCGGACTCGTGGGCAAAGGCGTTGGCGCCGACCACCGCCTTGTTGGGCTGCACCGGGAAGCCGGTCACGGTCGAGACCAGCCGCGAAGTGGGCACGATCTGGGTGGTGTCGATCCGGGTTTCCACAGGGAAGACATCCGGCCGGGTGCGCACCGCCATGACGATCTCCTCCAGCGCGGCATTGCCGGCGCGCTCGCCCAGGCCGTTGATGGTGCATTCGACCTGCCGGGCACCCTGGAGCACGGCGGCCAGCGAATTGGCCACGGCCAGACCGAGATCGTTGTGACAGTGCACCGAAAACACCGCCTTGTCGGCATTGGGAACATTGCGGATCACCCGGCCGATCATGGCGCCGTACTCGCCCGGCTCGCCGTAACCGACGGTGTCGGGGATATTGACGGTGCGCGCGCCGGCATCGATCACCGCCTCGACGATCCGGCACATGAACTCGAACTCGGTACGGCTGCCGTCCTCGAGCGAGAACTCCACGTCGTCGACCAGCTTGCGGGCGATGCGCACGGCGCCGATCGCCTGCTCCATCACCTGCTCCGGCGTCATCTGGAGCTTGTACTTCATGTGAATCGGCGAGGTGGCGATAAAAGTATGAATGCGCGGCGCTGCGGCGCCCTGCAGCGCCTCCGCAGCCCGTTCGATGTCCGCCGGCAGGGTTCGCGCCAGGCTGCATACCCGGCTATCGCGCACCGCCTCGGCGATGCTCTTCACCGCCGCGAAATCCCCCGGACTGGAAGCCCCGAAACCCGCCTCGATGACATCCACGCGCAGCTTCTCCAGCGCCTTGGCGACCCTCAGCTTTTCCTCCCGGGTCATGGCCGCACCCGGGCTCTGCTCACCATCCCGCAGGGTGGTATCGAAAATGATCAACTGGTCCTTGGTACCCATGGCTATCAGCTCCTGGATCGGTCAGCGGTTGTACAACCGCAATAGCATGAATCGACCCGCCGCGGCGGGTTATTGAAAATCAGATGAATTGAACGATCGGTCGGCTGCCCCTCAGGGCAGCAGCGGGAGCAGTCGTAGAACGCACAGGGCCGCACGCTGGCCGCGGGCCGGAAGGGAGTGTTGCAGTGCGGCTGGATCTGCCACATTTCGTTGGGCTGTGCGTGCCATAGCAGCATTCAAGCAGATTTTCAGCGGACTGCCAACCCCGAGCCTCTTCCTGTGACATCCGGGACTGGTCCGGCAATCGCTTGGGCGCATCGCGCAGGGTTTGCCCGACCGAGTCACCCCCGGGAGTTCGTGATCTCGTAGACCAGGTCACCGACAAAGCGCTTGGTTTACGAGGAGTACGACAGCTATCGCGGCACCAAAAGTCGTCCGGTGCTGTTTATGGGCGGGGAAGATATGGGCAGGCTGGGCCCGGCAGCGGGCATAACCATCGATCTGTCCTCTCCCCATGGCCACGTGAGGGGCGCTGACCTTCCATGCTTCGAACTGCCGCCGGGGAACCTGATGGCCTACTACGCGGAAGCCAATGTTCTGATGGGGCGGGAATCGGACCCGCGCAGCAAGATGCCGGCGTTCCAGTCGGTACCCGTGGCGATACCGAAAGCGAGCTGAAGTAGCGGGTCAGGCGCGCTACCTTTCAAAGGCGACGAGTATGCTGCAATCCGCGTGATCGAGCAGCTGCTGGCTCGTTGAGCCCTGCCACCAGCGCGCCAGCAGGCCGCGGTGGCGGTGGCCGACGACGACAAGATCCGCGTCGATGTGCCGGGCCAGTCGGGCAATGTGCTCCGCCGGCGGGCCAGACGCAAAGTGCCCCACCGGTTCCTCTATGCCCTTGCGGCGAAGCTGCTCCAGCCCCTCGTCCAGAAAGCGCTGAAAGTGGTCTGTCTCGTGGGGATGGAGGCCCGCTTCCATGGCCCTGGCCCCCGTCATTTCCAGTACCGACAGCAGGTGCACCTCGGCCTTGCACAAAGCCGCAAGTTCGATGCCTTCGGTGAGAGCGACACGACCCTCACGCGAGCCGTCAAAGGCCAGAAGAATGCGTTGGTACATGGTGATTGGCTCCCCGGTCAGTGGCCGGCATTGTCACCGCTGATGTCGATGTCGACTACCACCATCATACCCGGGCTGAGCTGCTCGCGAGGGCCCTGGTCGATAAGAATCCGCACCGGAATGCGCTGGGTGATCTTGGTGAAATTCCCCGACGGGTTGGGGTTGGGAAGCAGTGCGAACTCGCTGGTGGCGGCATGGCCGATCATCTCCACATGACCGCTGAAGTGCAGGTCCGGGTAGGCGTCGACGGCGATGGCCACCTGCTGCCCCGGCTTTAATTTCCCCACCTCCGTCTCCTTGATTCTGGCCTGGACCCAGACATTGTGAGGGGCGTGCATCATGATCAGTGGCTGCCCGGGCGAAACGTATTCGCCCTGTTCAACGAAGGTCTTGTCCACCACGCCGTCAATGGGGCTGAGCACCGTGCTGTCCTCGACCTGGACTTGCTGGCGCTTGAGGTCGGCCTTGTCCTGGGCCAGGTTTTGCCGGGTTACCGCCAGCTGCGCGCGGAGCAGGTCGGGGTTGGGTACCGTCATATCCGGGCCATCCAGCATCCCGGCCCGGGCGTTGCCGAGGTTGCTGCGATCGACGGCTACCTGGTACCGGGCACGCTCGTACTCCGCTTTCGCGGCCTGGTAGGTGTAGTAATCATCTTCCTTTTTCTGGGGCGAGACGGTGCCGCTTGCAAAGAGGCGTTGGGAGCGCTCCCAGGTCTTTCGGGCTTTTTGCATGGTTGCCCTGGCGGCATCGGCCGCCGCCAGGTCGGCCTGCAGCCGACCAGAGGTTCCCTCGATGCCGCCGGCCAGTTGCCGGGTCGCCAGGTCTAGCTGCTGGCGCTCGAAGGCGAGCTGTGCTTCGCCACCCTTGACCTTGGCCTGGAGCTTTTCCAGCATCAGTTCGTCGGGCTTCTTGTACAGATGCGCCACTGTGTCGCCTTCGGCCAGCCGGTCGCCCATGGCGAGGGAAAAGCCGGTGATGCGGCCGGCCAGGCGGCTGCTGACCGTGATTTCGTTGGAAACCACCCGGGCATCGTCGGCGCTCACATGGGTGTGTTGGTGATAGAGCCAGCGGCCGATCCCGACTATCAGCGCCAAGACCACGATGACGGCGCCACCGAGCTTGAGCCTGTTGAACCAGTTCCGGGCACGGGAGGCCCGCTGCGGGTAGACGCCCTGGTTGTCGGCGCTTGACGGCGTGTCTGCCATGGTTATCCAGATTTCCGTAGAGTTATTGGTTGATTTCCGCGTCAATCAGCTCTGCTGTGGCGAACTGGCGCCGGACCAGCCGGCCCAGCGGCTGAGGAGCCAGGCGGGGACCGTGAGAAGCAAGAGACCGACTGCCACCACCCAGAAGCCGTCCTGGTAGGCAAAGGTTCTCGCCCACAGTTGATCCATTTGCCCCAGCAAGTGGCTGGCGCCCGGCTGCTGATAGAGTGCCGGCGTGCCGGCGCGGGCGAGTGCCGCCTGCAGCTGGTCCAGGCTGTGCACCGCGACCGCATTGCCGGCATTGAGCTGCGCCGTCAGGCTGTCGCTGTGAAACAGCGTGCGGCGATCCATAAAGGTTACCAGGAAGGCGGTGCCGAAGGCTCCGCCCAACTGCAAGGCGAAGTTGATGGCTCCCGAGCCGTAACCGATCAATCGGGGCGGCAGGCAGGCAATGGAACGAGACAGCGTGGGCGGGGGAAAAGACGCCATGCCGGCGCTCAGCAGCATCATCGACAGGGCCAGCGAGGCGAAAGAGGTATGCCAATCCACATGGGCCATGCGGTAGACGGCGAACACCGCGAAACCCAGGCCGGGCAGGGTCAAGTAATGGGGCCGCCAGCGATCGCTGAGCTTGCCCACCAGCGGCACCAGCACAGCCAGCACCAGTGTCGAGGGTACGAACAGTTTGCCAGCGGTAACCGGGCCGTAATCGAGGATGGTCTGCACGAACTCCGGCAACAGGTACATGATGCCGTAAAAGGCCGCGCCAAACAGAAACAGGGCGAGCGATCCCATCAGAAAACCCCTGTTGGCAAAGATGGCCAAGTCCAGCAGTGGCTTGGCGGTACGCTTTTCCCAGCCGATAAAGAGTGCCCCAAGGGCGAGGAATGTGGCGATGAGACCGGCCACGCCGTCGCTGTGCCAGCCCCAGCGTTGGCCGTTGGACAGCGCCGCCAGCAGGGCAAAGATGGCCGCGAACAGCGAGATTGCCCCCATCCAGTCGAAGGGCGGCCGGGGACCGCTGTCCTCCCGCGGCGGCAGAAAAAAATAGCCCATGATGATTGCCGCGATGCATACCGGGGGCACGATAAAGAACACATAGCGCCAGTTGTAGGTGTCCACCAGCCAGCCGCCGACGACGGTGGCGAGTGTCAGCGGCAGGCCCAGGCTCATCCCAAAAATGGCCGTGGCCATGCCCCGCTGATCGGGGGGGTAGACGGAGAACAGGGCTTCCAGCGCAACCGGGCGTACCAGCCCGGTCATGGCGCCCTGGATGATGCGGGCGGCGATGATGGCCGCCATGCCCGTGGCCAGCCCGCCCAGGACGGAGGCGCCGACGAAGACCGACAGCAAACCGATGTAAGTCGCACGCTGGCCAAAAGCGCTCACCAGCCAGGGCGCCACCAGAAGGGCCACGGTGGTAGCCGCCAGGAAGCCGGTGGCCAACCACTGCACCTGGTCGGCACTCATGCCAAAGGTGCCCTTTATATAGGGGGTGGCGACATTGACGATGGTGATGGACATGCCCAGCGCCATCAGTCCCAGCAGCACCGTGAGGGTAACGAGCCATTTGTACCTGGGGCCGTATCGCTCGAACAAGATTTCCACCTGGGTCATGGAACTCCTAGCAGCGTTTTGCGGGAAAAGTGTGTATTATGCACGTTTATCCCACGCCGTACACACGGGCTTGGCCGCGATGCCGTCGATAGCGGTAAAAGGCGGCCGCTGTGAAGCAGGTACCTGCCGGAATCCGGTGCTGAATGATCCGGCTCTTTGTAAAATAGCGGTTTCCACGGGCGGCGGGAGGCCGCCACTGGAGCGGATGGACTAATGCCGAGTAACGATCGCAAGCGGGCGCCGGCACGGCACCCGCAAGAGGCAGCGACCACGGGGGGCGCCCGCTCAGGACTGGAGCAGGAACTGACCTTTCTGGTGCGCTGGCTGGAGGCACTGCAGCGCCATCACCGCTACCCGCTGGAGCGGGCCCATTACCTGATGTTACTCCTGCTCATGGAAGACGGTCCCCAGCATATCGGTCGCATCGCCGCACGCCTGCACCTGGATTCTTCCACGGTAACCCGGCAGGTGGCGGTGATGATCGAGCGCGGACTGGCGAGCAGGGAGACAAGCCCCCAGGATCGCCGGTGCGGGCTGATTCGGGTCACCGCCCTGGGCCGGCAGGAGGCCACGCGGATGCGGCGCCTGCGGGAGGAAAAGGTCGAGGAACTGGTTGCCGGTTTGTCGGAGCCAGAGCGGCAGCTTCTGGCCGAAGCCCTCGGTGACCTCAATGAGCTGTTCCTGCGTATGCTCGCTGGCCGCGAACAATAACAACGCGCCGCCAGCGCTCAATGGTGGCGGGGAATGGTCAATTTTTGTGGGTCTTCACCAAATCGAGTGGCAAACCACTGGCGGATTCCAGCCGCCTGAGGGTCTGGCAACCCGGCCCCCGGATCTCCCTGCGCCCGGCGCTGCCGGGGCCTCATGTCCAGCTCCAGCGGCACCGGCCCGGAGGATCGCGATCAGCGCCGGGCGGTCGCCTGACCGAGATGTCCGGCCTCCAGCCAGCGGCGCACCCGGTTGGCGTCGCCGACCCGGGTCAGGGTGCCCCAGGAGTTCATCAGCACCAGGACCACCGGGGTATCTGTGATCCTGGCCTTCATCACCAGGCACCGGCCGGCCTCGTTCAGGTAGCCGGTCTTGGTGATATCGATGTCCCAGGCGGGATTGCGTACCAGCGGATTGGTATTGCGGTAACGGGTGGGGTAGCGGCCCACCATGATGGTGAATTCCTCGCGGGTCGAATAGTCGCGGATCAGGGTATAGCCGCTCGCCGCCTGCACCAGGCGCACCAGATCGCCCGGGGTCGATCGGTTGTCGCCGGACAGCCCGGTGGCCTCGACGAAATGGCTGTGGGTCATGCCCAGGGCGCGTGCCTTGCGGTTCATCGCCGTGACTCCGGCCGCCTTGCCGCCCGGATAGCTGCGCAACAATGCCGCCGCGGCCCGGTTCTCCGAGGACATCAGCGCAAGCAGCAGCGCCTGGCGGCGGCTCAGCCTGGTGCCCACGGCAAGCCGCGAGCTGGTACCGCGCAGGCGATCGATCTCGGCGTTGGTGATCTGCAGCTGTTCGTCGAGGGGCTGCTTGGCATCGATCACCACCATCGCGGTCATCAGCTTGGTGATGGAGGCGATGGGCACCGCCTGTTCCGCATTCTTGCTGTACAGCACCTCGCCGGTGTCGGCGCGCACCACCAGGGCCGAATGGGAGCGCACCTCCGGCCCCAGGGCCTGAGCGGCTGCCGGCACCAGGGCCGCGCTCAGACAGAGTGCCATCAACAGCCCCATCCACAGCCCGACAAATCGGCTTCGCATTACTCGGATATGCATCGGTTCCCCCTCTTGTTGGGCTCTCGAGGCCGGTGACCCGGGAGTCGCATGGCTGCGCCTAGTGGGCCACGCGGCTAATAAGGTAACGCTCAGCCGTCGCACAAGCGTTGTGGGCAAGGCGCGCGAGTGCAGGACTGGCTTTCCCAATTCAAGCGAGCGGAACGCAGCCCACGGCGCTTGCGCGGCGGCCCTCCGGGAGCCACTGTGCTGGCGCGACTCGGCGTTGCGTTTCTTGGCAAGGGAACAACCATTCCCTGCGAAACGCGCCTTGATTCGCACCAGCACAGTGGCTCTGAGTGTTACCTTATTAGCCGCGTGGCCCACTAGTATCTGCAATTCGTCGTGAATTTCCAGCGCTAATTTACTGTTATTGTGAAAACTGTGCCGTTCAGCGCACTGGGCAGCGCCACTCCGGCAGCCAGCCGGCCTCACCCGGCCCGGCGGCAGCCTCGGCACAGACCAACAGGTCACCCACGGCGACCAACCGGCCATCCCGCTCGATCAGGGGCACCCGGTCGCGCAACCAGGGCTCCAGGCCCTGCTCGTGGAGAATCTTTTTCAGCGTATTGGACGCCGCGCGGCCCAGGGGCCGCAGCCGCTCACCGCCGCGGCGATAGCGCACCAGGAACCCGCCTCCGCCGCGCATCCCGCGGCCGGTTGCGGTCCGGGCAGCGAGCGCGGCGCCGTCCGGCAGCCGCAGGGTCGCACCCGGCGTCCAGGGCCAGGGGCCGCGCTGCGCGTCCGGCGCCCTTCCCCAACCCGCGGGCAGCAGGTACAGCCGACCGCGAAAGCGCCGCCACTGCCCGCCCGGCCAGGTCACCAGGGGTTCGGCGTCGGCAGCGGCATCCAGCTGGGCGGCCAGGCTCGCGAGCGCCCGCGCCCCGGGTTCACGGGCATCGGGCGCCGGCAACCAGTGACGCAACAGGTTATCGCGGCGATGGCCGGGCAGGGCCAGCAGTGGCGCGAGGTCGAGGCTCCAGCCCACGCGTTCGGGACGCTCGTCGGCCGCCGTGAGATCCATCGCGGCCAGGTCGCGCTGCAGGCGCCCGGCAACGGCGCCGCGTGCCGCCGCACACCCCAGGCGCGCCACGGCATCCGGCCAGCGCCCGGCGAACGCGGGCAGCACCAAGTGGCGCAGATAGTTGCGATCCGCGTGCAAAGCGGCGTTGCTCTCGTCCTCGATCCACTCCAGCCCCCGGGCCAGGGCGTAGCCGTGCAGTCTGGCCCGCGGGAAAGGCAGCAGCGGCCGCGCCAGCCACCCGGCGCCCAGGGCTCGGCGCTCCGGCATGCCGGCTGGCACACCGTCGCGCAGCAGCCGGTAGAGCAGGGTCTCGGCCTGATCATCGGCGTGATGCGCCAGCAGCAGCAGATCGTCGGCGCCCAGCAGCCGCCGGAAGACGCCGTAGCGCGCCGCCCGCGCGCGCGCCTCGGGGCCGCCGCGGCCGGCGCCCACCGCCACCCGTTCGGCGTGGCAGCGCACCCCGAGATCCGTGCAGACCGCGAGGCAATGGCGCTGCCACTGATCGGCGTTGGGCGACAGCCCGTGATGAACATGCAATGCGGTCACGGCGCCGGCGCCATAGCGCCGCCGCGCGAGGTGGAGGAGCACATGGGAATCCAGGCCGCCGCTGTAGCCGATCAGGATGCGCCCCGCCGGCGGCGCCGGCAGGGCGGCGCTCAGCTCGGCGTCGGCGCTGACCATGAATCCTCGGCGTCAGCCGTTGCCGTAGGACATCAGCCGCTGGAAGCGCTTGTCCAGCAACTGGTCGAGCGGCTCGGCGTCGAGCCGCGCCAGCTGCTCGGCGAGCCGGGTGCGCAGGGTCGCGGCCATGGCGTCGAGATCGCGGTGGGCGCCGCCCAGGGGCTCGGGGATGGTTTCATCGACGATGCCGAGCTCTTCCAGCACCTGGGAGGTCACCCCCATGGCCTCGGCCGCCAGCGGCGCTTTCTCCACCGTCTTCCAGATGATATTGGCGCAGCCCTCGGGAGAGATGACGAAATAGGTCGAGTACTGCAGCATGTTCAACCAGTCGCCGACGCCGATGGCAATGGCGCCACCGGAGCTGCCCTCGCCGATCACGGTGCAGATGATGGGCGTGCGCAGGCGCGACATCACCGCCAGATTCCGGGCGATCGCCTGGCTGATGCCGCGCTCCTCCGAGTCGATCCCGGGGTAGGCGCCCGGGGTGTCGATCAGGGTCAGCACCGGCATCGAGAAGCGCTCGGCCAGCTCCATCAGGCGCAGCGCCTTGCGGTAGCCCTCGGGCTTGGGCATGCCGAAGTTGCGGCGGACCTTGTCGCTGATGCCGCGGCCCTTTTCCTCGGCGATCACCACCACCGGGCGGTCGTCGAGCCGGGCCACACCGCCGATGATCGCCGGATCGTCGCCGAACTGGCGGTCGCCGTGGAGTTCGTCGAATTCGCTGAACAGCCGCGGGATGTAGTCGCTGGCGTAGGGTCGCAGCGGATGGCGCGCGATCTGCACGACCTGCCAGGACGTCAGGTCGCTGTAGATACTGGCGGTCAGCTTGCGCGACTTTTCGCGCAGGGTGGCGATCTCCTCGGCGATATTGAGCGCGTTGTCATCGCTGACCGTCTGCAGCTCGGCAATCTTGGCTTCCAGTTCGGCGATGGGCTGTTCGAAATCGAGATAATCGAGATTCATCAAGAGGTCCGGTCGTCGGGGCGTCGTCGGCGCGCCGACTCAGTAGTTGAGTTGCAGGCTGTCACGGCCGAAATTATCCCGCAGTCGGTGCAGGAGTTCATCCTCCGGGTTGAGTGCCCAGGCATCGGACAGGGCGATGTCGCCCACGGCGCCCGGCCGGCGCAGCCGCAGGCGCAGCGGGCAAGCGCCGCTGCGATAGGGGGCAATGATATCGGCAAGCCGGGAAATCTGCTCCGGGCCCACCTGCTCGGTGTGCAATTCCAGCACCAGGCTCTTGAGCGCGGCGCGGCGCGCCTCGACCAGGGTCTGGACGGCGTCGGCGCGCATCTTGAGACCGCCGGTGTAGTCGTCCTCGCTGGCCTGGCCGGTCACCACCAGGATGGCATCGCGGCCGATCTTGTCGCGATGCTCGCGGTAGAGCTCGGCGAACAGCGCCACCTCGATGCGCGCGCTGCGATCGTCGAGGGTGATGAAACACATGGCATCGCCGCGGCGGGTCTTCATGGTGCGCATGCCCACCACCAGGCCCATCACGCGCTGCGCTTCGCGGCCGGCGCGCAGGCCGGCGATGCGCTGCGGCACCAACAGTTCCAGTTCGCCGCCGTATTCGTCGAGCGGATGTCCGGTCAGGTACAGCCCCAGGGTCTCCTTTTCGCCGCGCAATCGCTCGGCGACACCCAGCGCGCGGGTCGGCGCAAGGGCTGCGTAACCGCCGTTTGTCGGCTCCTCGGATTCTCCAGCACCGAACAGGTCGCCGATGCCGGCGTCCCGGTTACGGGCCTGCTGATCGGCGCCGCGCACGGCTTCATCCATGGCGGCGAGCAGCACGGCGCGGCGATAGCCAATGTCGGCGGGAACGCCGCGTCGGTCGGTCTCGGGCCCCAGGGCATCCATGGCGCCGGCGCGCACCAGGGCTTCCAGCACCCGCTTGTTGAGCCGCCGGGGATCGACCCGGGCACAGAAATCGAACAGATCCCGGAACGGTCCTCCGGCATCGCGGGCGGCAATGATCGCCTCCACCGGGCCCTGCCCGAGACCCTTGATGGCGCCCAGGCCGTAGATCACCTGACCGGCTTCGGACACCGAGAACTGGTAGCTGCCGGTGTTGACGTCCGGCGGTCTTACTTCCAGGCCCAAGTCGCGGCACTCATCGATCAGTGTCACCACCTTGTCGGTGTGCTGCATGTCAGCCGACAGCACCGCCGCCATGAAGGCCGCGGGATGGTGGGCCTTGAGCCAGGCGGTCTGGTAGGCGAGCAGTGCGTAGGCCACGGAGTGCGACTTGTTGAAGCCGTAGCCGGCAAATTTCTCCATCAGATCGAAGATGTTCTCGGCGAGTTCGGCGTCGACGCTGTTGTGCTTGGCGCCGGCCAGAAACACGGCGCGCTGCTCGGCCATCCCCTCGGCCTTCTTTTTACCCATGGCGCGGCGCAGCAGGTCCGCTTCGCCCAGCGAATAGCCGGCCAGCACCTGGGCGATCTGCATCACCTGCTCCTGGTAGAGGATGATGCCGTAGGTGGGCTCGAGCACGGGCTTGAGCGCCGGGTGCTGATAACGCGGGTGGGGATAGGCCACCGGCTGACGGCCGTGCTTGCGGTCGATGAAGTCGTCAACCATGCCCGATTGCAGCGGCCCGGGCCGGAACAGCGCCACCAGCGCGACGATATCCTCGAAACGGCTGGGTTTGAGGCGCAGGATCAGCTCGCGGATACCGCGCGATTCGAGCTGGAACACCGCCGTGGTGCGCGCCTGCTGAAGGAGTGTATAGGTAGGCTGGTCGTCGAGCGGGATGGCAGCGATATCGATGGGCGGGCGGCCATCGCGTGCGCGTTCGCGGTTGGCGTTGCGTACCGCCCAGTCGATGATGGTCAGGGTACGCAGGCCCAGGAAGTCGAACTTGACCAGCCCCACCCGCTCGACGTCGTCCTTGTCGAACTGGGTGACCACGCCCTCGCCGGCGGCGTCGCAGTAGAGCGGCGCGAAGTCGGTCACCGCGCCTGGCGCGATCACCACCCCACCGGCGTGCTTGCCGGCATTGCGGGTCAGGCCCTCGAGCTGGAGCGCCATGTCCCAGATCTCCTGGCCCTCCTCGTCGCCGGCCAGGAAATCGCGCAGCGCCTCATCCTGCTCGCGCGCCTTGGCCAGGGTGATACCGAGCTCGTTGGGAATCAGCTTGGAGAGCTTGTCGGCAAGCCCGTAGGACTTGCCCTGCACCCGAGCCACGTCGCGCACCACCGCCTTGGCGGCCATGGTGCCGAAGGTGATGATCTGGGAAACCGCCTCGCGCCCGTAGCGCTCGGCGACATAGGCGATCACCCGGTCGCGGTTGTCCATGCAGAAGTCGATATCGAAATCCGGCATCGACACCCGCTCGGGGTTGAGAAAGCGCTCGAACAGCAGGTCGTAGGCGATGGGATCGAGGTCGGTGATTGCCAGCACATAGGCGACCAGCGAGCCGGCGCCGGAGCCCCGCCCCGGACCCACGGGAATATCGTTGTCCTTCGCCCAGCGGATGAAATCCATGACGATCAGGAAGTAGCCGGCGAAGCCCATCTGCTCGATGACGCCGAGTTCGAATTCCAGGCGTGCCTGATAGCGCGCACGCACATCCGTGTCCTGCCCTCGCGCTTCCGGCAGGGCGGCAAGCCGCTGTTCCAGCCCGTCCTGGGCGAGCTGACAGAAGAAGGCGCTGGTCGACATCCCCTCCGGCACCGGATATTCGGGCAGCCGGATCTCGCCCAGTCTGAGCTCCAGGTTGCAGCGCCGGGCGATTTCGACACTGTTGGCGAGCGCCTCGGGGAGGTCGTCGAACAGCTCCGCCATCTCCTCCGGCGAGCGCAGGTATTGGCGATCGCTGTAGCGGCGTTCGCGGCGCGGGTCGTTGAGGGTCCGGCCCTCCTGGATGCACACCCGCGCCTCGTGGGCCTCGAACTGATCCGGGGTGAGAAAGCAGACATCATTGGTGGCGACCACCGGGCACTGGCGGGCCGCGGCCAGCGCCACCGCCCGCTCCAGGTAGTCGTCCTCACCGGGGCGGCCGGTGCGCTGCAGTTCGAGGTAAAAGCGCTCGGGAAAATCGCGCAGCCAGCAGTCGAGCAGGGCTTCGGCCTCGCCGCGACCGGCGAGCAGCGCCTGGCCGATATCGCCGGCGCGCCCCCCGGAGAGGGCGATCAGCCCCTCGGCGGCGTCGCTGAGCCAGGCGCGGCGCAGTGCCGGCCGGCCGCGCACCTGGCCCTCCAGATAGGCCCGCGAGATCAGCCGGGTCAGATTTCGATAGCCCGCTTCGTTCTGCACCAGCAGGGTCAGCCGCGCCGGCGGCGCATCGTCCGCCGCCAGCAAGGTGAACTCGGCACCGCAGATCGGCTTGAGGCCGCGCGCCTCGGCGGCCTGGTAGAAATGCACCAGCGCGAAGAAGTTGCAGACATCGGTCAGCGCCACGGCCGGCATGCCCAGTTGCGCGGCGCGTTCCACCAGTTCGTCGATGCGGATCAGGCCGTCGACCAGCGAGTACTCGCTGTGCACGCTGAGGTGAATGAACTGCGGTGCGGTCGCTGCGGACATCCGCTTCAAGACGCCGCCTGCTGGTGCGCGCGGCGCGCGATGGCCGCCTGGACAAGTTCCAGCCCGGTCTGCTCACAGGGCGGCAGTTCGGCGTCGGACAGACCCAAGGGACTGGTGCGGTCGCCCCATTTGAGCAGACTGGCGCCCCAGGTCAGCCCGGCCCCGAAGGCCGTGAAGAGAATGGTCATGCCGGGCTGCACCCGGCCCTCCTCCAGCGCCTCGCACAGCGCGATGGGGATGGTGCTGGTCGAGGTGTTGGCGTACCTGGCGAGGGTCAACACCACCTTGTCCATATCGGCGCCCAGGCGTCTGACCACGGCCTCGACGATGCGCACGTTGGCCTGATGGGGAATGATCAGATCGAGCTGATCGAGGCGGGTATCGCTCTGCGCCAGCACCGCCTCGCAGGCGTCGCCCATGCCCTTGACCGCATGCTTGAAGATCTCCGGGCCGCTGAAGTCGATGGAGATGTCCAGGGGACGGAACTGGGCGATGGCATCGAGGCCGAAATCGGGGATGGCCAGCAACTCGCGGGTGCCCGGCACACAGCCCAGCTTGCCGGCGAAAAAGCCGGATTCGCGCGCCGTGGCCTGCAGCACCACGGCGCCGGCGCCATCGCCGAACAGGATCGCGGATTCGCGCCGCGACCAGTTCATCAGCGAGCTCAGCCGCTCCGAGCCGATCACCAGGGCGGTGCGGATGCTGCCCATGCGGATCATGTCGGAGACCATGTTGAAGGCGTACAGAAAACCGCTGCAGGCGGCGTTGAGATCCAGCACCCCGGCATGCACTGCGCCGATCCGGTTCTGCACGATGGAGCCGGTGTTGGGCACCACCTCGTCCGGCGTGGTGGTGGCATAGGCGATCAGTTCGACGTCGCGCGCGTCCACGCCGGCCGCGGCCAGGGCCCGCAACGCCGCGACCTCGCCGAGGGCGGCATTGGGCACATGGCTGATACGCCGCTCGCGGATCCCGCTGCGCGTGGTGATCCACTCATCGGACGTGTCCATGATCGTTTCGATGTCGCGATTGGCGAGCACGGCGGGCGGCAGACAACGCCCCCATCCGGTGATCTCGGCGTAGATCATGGGGCTTCCCGGCGGATCTTGTAGGTCTGGGAATTATGCCGGAATTGTCGGGCACTGGGGGGGTACTTGCGCAATGCGCGGTCGCGGTGGTGGTCGACTCGCCGGCGCAAAGTCTCAGCAGCCGCGGGTGACCACGGGCGCGTCGTCGTCGAGGCTCTCGGCGAGATAGGCCAGCTCGCTGCGCACGTCGGCGGGCGCTCGGTAGGTCAGGTAGCGCTCCACCACCGCCTGGATCAACGCCCGGCCCATGGCGTCGGCGCTCATCGCCGCACCCTGCTCCGCGGCGGCGAATGCCGCGGCCACCACTTCCTGCGCATGGACGTGTTCACCTGCCATCACCTTACCCTCATTACTCTATTCCAAAGCCGTGCTGCCGGGCAGTGTGCCGGGTATGGCCGCGCGGGCCATGACCTGCGTCAAGGCGCGGGCGCGGCGGCGGCTGCCTCATCGCCCGCCAGCCAGGCGACCAGCAGGCGGATCTGCAGGTCGTCGAGGCGCCCCTCGAACGCCGGCATGCGGCCGTTGCGGCCCTGGCCGATGGACGTGGTGATGGCCGGAAGCTCGCCCCCGTAGAGCCAGATCGCGTCATTGAGGCGGGGCGCGCCGAGCGCCGGGTTGCCATCGCCGCCCGGGCCGTGGCAGGCGGCGCAATATTGCCCGAAAACGGCCCCGCCGGGATGGTCCTCCGGAGCCCCGCCGGCCAGCTGACCGACGTAGTCGGCGACCGCGCCCAGGTCTTCTTCGCCGAGCACCGCGCCCCAGGCGGGCATGGCCGCCGTCCGGCCCTGACGGATGGTCTGCTCGATGCGGTCCGGGCCGCCGCCCCACTGCCAGGCGGCGTCGCGCAGGTCGGGAAACAGCTGGGCCTGGCCGCGCGCGTCACTGCCGTGACAGGCTGCGCAGTGCTGCCGAAACAGGCCCTGCGCGACCGCCATCAGCTCGGGGTCCGCGGCCAGCGCCGCGAGGTCCCGGTCGGCCAGCTCGGTGCGGTGCGGCGCGAACTCGGCAACGAATTCGCGCTGGTGCTCGCGGAACTGCCCACCCTGGGACCACTTCAGTGCGCCGGCATAGGAACCGAAGCCGGGGTACAGCATCAGGTAGATGACGCTGAACACCATGGCCGCGAGCAACAGCCAGAACCACCAGAACGGCGCCGGATTGTCCCCCTCATGCAGGTTCTCGTCCCATACCGGATCCTCGCCGGACACCTTGCCCCGCTCCGGGCCGGCGCGCAGGAAATAGACGCTCAGCACCAGCCACAACAGGCCGCCAAAGCTGAGCACCGACAGCAGGATGATCCAGCCGCTCCAGAAATCCGTCGGCATGTCAGCCATCATCCTGCTCATCCTGCTCGTCCTGCAAAGGGATGCGGGCACTGAAATCCAGTGTCTCCCGGGTGGAGCGCAACGACAGCCAGGTGACCACCACTACCATGAACAGCATCACCAGCATGTCGCCGAGAAACAGAAACCAGACCATTTCAATGCCCCCCGTGCGCGTCTGCGGCATCTGCAGCGTCCGCGTTCAGCCCGGTGCCCAGCATCTGCAGATAGACAATCAGGGCGTCGATCTCGCGCAGCCCCTCCAGGCGCTGGGGCGCGGCGGCAATGTCCGCATCCGCATACGGATGTCCCAGTCGGCGCAGGACACGCAACTTGGCCTGGATGTCACCGACCCCGGCCGCCGGCCGCTCGGCCAGCCAGGGATAGGCCGGCATGATCGACTCCGGCACCACCTGGCGCGGGTCGAGCAGGTGCACCTCATGCCAGATATCGCTGTACTTGCCACCGATCCGGTGCAGATCGGGCCCGGTGCGCTTGGACCCCCACAGGAAGGGGCGGTCGTAGACGAACTCTCCGGCCCGCGAGTAGGGTCCATAGCGTTCGACCTCCGCCACCAGGGGACGCACCTGCTGGGAATGGCAGACGTGGCAGCCTTCGCGGATGTAGATGTCGCGGCCGGTCAGCTCCACCGCGTCGTACACCCGGGTGCCAGACAAGGGCGTACTCAGCGACTCCTGGAACAGGCTGGGCAGCACCTGCACCAGGCCGCCGATGGCCGATACCAGGAGGATGCCGAAGATCAGCAGGCCGGCGTTCTCTTCGATTTTCTTGTGCAGTTCGAGAGCGTTCACGCGCGCGCCCTCTCGGTGGCGATACCGGCGGCACCGCGTTCCAACCGCCAGGGCTCGGCGACCGGGGGCGGCGAGACCGCCACCGTGCGGCGCCCGCGCAAGGTCATGAACAGGTTATAGGCCATCAGCAGGGTGCCGCCCCAGAACAGCAGACCGGCGACCAGGCGCAGTCCATAGTAGGGGCGCATGCCGGCCATGATGTCGCGGAAGCCGAAGCTGAGTTCGCCGAGCCGATCGACACTGAGCCAGAGCAGCCCCTGGGAGACACCACTTGCCCACATCGCCAGGATGTACAGCAGAGTACCGGCGAGGGCGAGCACGAAATGCAGGTTGGCCAGCCGCGTGCTGTGCAACTCCGCGCCCACCAGCCGCGGCACCAGAAAGTAGAAGGTGCCGTAGGTCACCATGGCGTTCCAGCCCAGGGCGCCGGAGTGCACATGGCCGATGGTCCAATCGGTGAAATGGCTGACCACATTGACGCTGCGGATCGCCATCATCGGCCCCTCGAAGGTCGCCAGGCCGTAGAACGCCAGCGACAGCACGATGAACTTCAGCGCCGGATCGCGCTTGAGTTTTGCCCAGGCCTTGCTCACCGTCATCACGCCATTGATCAGGGTGGCCCAGGACGGCGCCAGCAACACCAGGCTCATCACCATGGCCGTCGACTGCACCCACTCCGGCACCGCGTTGTAGTGCAGGTGGTGGGGGCCGGCCCAGATATAGCTGTAGGTGAAGGCCCAGAATGCCACCACCGACAGCCGATAGCTCCAGATCGGCTGGTCCGCCTGCTTGGGCAGAAAGTAATAGAGCATGCCCAGGAACCCGCCGGTGAGCAGGAAGCCGACCGCGTTGTGCCCGTACCACCACTGCACGATGGCGTCCTGGGCACCCGCGTACAGGGAATAGGATTTGTCGAGGGTCACCGGCAGCGCCAGACTGTTGACGATATGAAGCATGGCGATGACGATGATCAGCCCGCCGTAGAACCAATTGGAAATATAGATCGGCCGGATCCGGCGGCGGGCGATGGTGCCGAAGAACACGATACCGAAGCACACCCAGATCAGGGCGATGGCGATATCGAAAGGCCATTCCAGTTCGGCGTATTCCTTGCTCGAAGTCCAGCCGGCGAGCAGCGACAGGCCGCCCAGCAGCACCACCAGCTGCCAGGCGTAACAGCAGAACCAGGCCAGCCCGGGCAGGAACAGGCGCACGTGAGAGGTGCGCTGCACGCTGTAGAAGCCGGTCGCCATCAGTGCCGAGACCCCGAAGCCGAAGATCACGGCATTGGTATGCAGCGGCCGGAGGCGGCCAAACGACAGCCAGAACTGGCCGAAGTCCAGGGTCGGCCAGAGGAACTCGGCGGCCACCCAGACTCCCGCCGCCATGCCCAGCACGGCCCACAGCACCGAGAACTGGACCAGCCTGACGACCACGCGGTCCTCGTAGATTTCCGGATTCTGTCTCTGCATCCGCCAGCGGCTCCCTCAGATTCTGATCGCCGGCCCCAGGCCGGCGGTCCACAGTCCGGCGCTGATCCCCAGCAGGCTCACCGCCGCGACCAGCAGCCAGCCCACCAGCGCCGAGGACATCAGCATGCCCCGCTCCGGCGGGATGTGGAGCACCACCGGCAGGCCGCGGTAGAGCAGCGCCATGCTCCAGATCACCGCCGGAATCATCACCAGCACATTGAAAAACACATGGGGAAACAGGTGCGCCAGGCTGGCGACGGCGAGCGGCGCGCAGACCACGGTGAACAGCGCCACATAGACCCGATAGGAGCCCTCGGCGCCATAGGTCACCCCCATCCAGCGCGCCAGCGCCACGGTGGAGAAAAAGCCGAAACAGAGCGCGAACAGATACAGCAGACTCACGATCACCGCCTGAGCGGTACCCAGATAGAGCGGTTCCGAGGCGCCCAGACGCCAGCCGAAGACGATGCCCCCCAGGGCCGCGCAGGCGGGCGGGAGCAGCAGCAACAGGGGCAGGTAGCGCTGGATCGCGCGGATGCGCGTTCGCTCCGCGTCGGCCAATTCGCGAAACACCCTTGCCGGATCGAAGAGCAGGGTGAGAAAAGGTCCGCGCTCCATGTTTCCCCTGCCCATTCTGAACTGCCTCGGCGCCGCGCATGGTAACCGTCCGCCGGCACCACCGTAATCGCCTGCCGGCACCACCAATTGATCCAGATCAATTACCATCCAGACCCCGCGTCCGCCAAGCCTAACACCCGCAACCCGCCATGGTCATTGACACCAGCGCCATCAACCGCCGCAACCATGCCCTGGCCGACGACGACGAGGTCTGGCTGTTCGGTTACGGATCGCTGATCTTCAAGGCCGACTTCCCCTATCTGGAACGCCGCGGAGCCCATATCCAGGGATGGGCGCGGCGCTTCTGGCAGGGCTCCCACGACCATCGCGGCACGCCCGAGTCCCCCGGCCGGGTGGTCACCCTGACCGCGGCGCCGGGCCAGCACTGCCATGGCGTCGCCTACCGCATCCGGGGCGCGGTCTTCGCCCACCTCGACCACCGCGAGAAGAACGGTTACCTGCGCCTCGACACCACCCTGCACCTGACCGGCGGCGAGACAGTCGCCGGGCTGCTCTACGTCGCCACCGCCGACAACCCGGCGTTCCTGGGCCCGGCGCCGGCCGCCGATATCGCCCGCCAGATCGCCGCCGCGCACGGACCCAGCGGCGCCAACCTCGACTACCTGCTCGATCTCGCGGCCGCGCTGCGCGCCCTGGGCACCCGCGATGCCCATATCGAGCAACTGCTGGCCGAACTCTACGCCGGGGTCTGAACCCCCGCCGGGCCTGGCGCACTTGGGCCGCCTCGGCCTCTGGGCGGTTTGTATTGATCATCGGCAGAGCGCCGGGCTACGCTGCGACCCACACCCGACCGGGGCGTGCCCGATGCCGGCGCCTTGGCACCCGCGCTGGCCAACATCGAATTTCTGCGAACAGGCGGGCTATGCAGAAATGTTCCAGAATTGCGCAGCGGCCCGCTTGTATCAGGACGCATGGAAGCGCAGCGATGGAATTTTCAAGCAATTGCTACACGACGATTTTTTGATCGAAGGGTTGCCTGAACCGGGATACACTCGGTTGGCAAGGATCGTTCGGGATATGCGGAAATATTCCGCGTTTAAACGCGGAATATTTCCAGATACTCAATGTTAGGCCATCGCAGTCATGAGAATATTTGACCTTCTATCCATCCTGAACCCAAGTATTCGCCCTGACGAGGCAAAGGTCCATCTTGCGAGTTGGAACGGAATTGAAAACCCCATTGATGTTTACCTCGCGGGCAAGTTTGAGGAATGGCAGCGTTGGCAAAGGCGGAGGAATTTTGAGAGAAAATTGGTGGTTTCGCTAATCAGTCTTCCGGGCTCAGATAGGTGGCTTTTTGCTGGGGTGCATCATTCGACTGTGCCGGAATGGGTTGAAGGAAAAAAAGAATACTGGTACGAGCTGACCGAGGACCAAAGCTGCAAGGAGATGAATGGCCGGCTTGTTGCGGCGTTCCGCCGGCCAGGACGTCAATCCTATTTAAACGCAGAAAATTGGGCTGACAAGATTCAGCTAAGCAAAATATTTGGCGAACAACTATCCATTGGCGAGTTTCCAGGATTTAAAGCCGTTAATCTCACGAAGGAAGAGCTTGAGTTGATTGTCCGGCAGTCACTGGAGTCCTGGCGTACAGCGTTATCCAACGTTGCTGGCGTTTATTTAATATCGGATACGGTATCTGGGAAGCTTTACGTCGGTAGCGCTGCGGGAGAGGGCGGAATCTGGCAGCGCTGGTCTTCTTATGCGGCACACGGGCACGGTGGAAATATAGAGCTCCGTAAGCTCTTAGCTGAAGAGGGGACGGATCGGGCCAAGGAATTTCGGTACTCCATCCTGGAGATTGCAGATCTGCATGCCAGTCATCTGGATATCCTAGACAGAGAGTCCCATTGGAAAGACATTCTTATGTCCCGTGCGTACGGGCTAAACGCGAATTGAAGAACTGGCCTAATCGGGTACTCCCCTATCGCCATGCAACCACGACCTGACCCGGCGGTGCCGGGGACGCTGCGTTTGCCCATCCACCGAACAGCAGTTTGTAGGGCCTGCCGCCTGTTGTGAGTCGTATCTCCGCCGCCACTCAAGGCGACGATTCAAGCTGATCAGCCTGCGCCAACAGGCCGAATATCCCTCCGGTATGGATGAATACCAGGTCGGTGACGCCGGCAAAGCGGCCGGCGCGGATCTCTTCGGTCAAGCCGTGAAAAGCCTTGCCGCTGTAGACCGGATCGAGGACCAGCCCTTCGGTGCGCGCCAGGCGACGGATGGTCGCGAAGACCTCGGGCCCGGCGCGGCCGTATCCCGCGCCGATGTAGCCATCTTCGACCTCGATCGCGAGTTGCTCGACGTCGATCGGCGGGCGATAGCGCGCGGCCCAGTCGCGGAGATCGGCGCGCACCTTGTCGTGGAAGTAGGCGGCGTCGTCGCATACCGCCACACCGATCACCGGGCAGCCGAGCCCATAAAGGGAGGCGCCGGCGGTCAGGCCGGCCTGGGTGCCGCCGGACCCCGTGGCATGGATGATGGCCCCGGGGCGGATATTCGCGGCGGCGAAGTCCGCCGCCAGTTCCGCCGCGCAACCGATATAGCCCCAGACGCCGGTGCCGTCGCTGGCACCCACCGGGATGACCCAGGGCGTTGCGCCCCGCGCCAGATAGCGCTCACGCCAGCTGGCGTAGAGCTCATCGAGGTGGGCGCGATAAAACGGCTTGCTGTAGCGGGATATTTCGGCACCGGCGAGCAGGCCGAGCAAAAGATTGCCCTGGATGGATGACGAGTCGCCCTCCTCGCGCAACAGCAGGTGCACCCGCAATCCCAGGCGGGCGCCCAGAATGGCGGTGGCGCGGCAATGGTTGGACTGCAGGCCACCGGCGGTGATCAGGGTATCGGCGCCGGCGGCCAGGGCGCGGGCGAGCGTGAACTCCAGCTTGCGGACCTTGTTACCGGTGGCGGCACAACCGGTGAGGTCGTCGCGCTTGACCCAGATGCGCGGCCCGCCGAGTTCGGCGCTGATCCGCTCCAGGGGCTCGAGCGGGGTCGGCAGCCGCGCCAGTGCAAGCCGTTCGGGAAAGGTCACCGCCGGCGGTTGCACGGAGAAACCCTCAGATGGCCTTCAGGGTTCCCTTGGGCAGCACCGCGTGGACCGCCTCGCGCTGCAACTTCAGCTCGACCTTGTCGGAGACTTCCAGCACCACGTAGTTTCCCTCGATACGGGTGATGCGGCCCAGAATCCCCGCCGTGGTGGCCACTTCGTCGCCCTTGCCGAGATTGGCGACCAGCTTGGCGTGCTCTTTGCGCCGCTTCTGCTGCGGCCGGATCACCATCAGGTACATGAACAGAAAGAGCCCGCCGAACAGCAACAGGGTGAACATGGGGTTGGGCTCTGCGCCCGGCGCCGCCTGGGCCCAGGCGGACGGAATGAAAAACGACATCTAGGTTTCCTCTGATAGATATACCCGCCGATTCAGACGGCGTGTTCACGCAACCAGTCCAGCACGTCCTGGTGATGGCTCTTGGTCTTGACCTTGTCCATTATGTGGCGCAGGCGCCCGTCGCGGCCGATGATGAAGGTGGTGCGCAGGATACCCATGAACTCGCGTCCCATGAACTTCTTGAGCCCCCAGGCACCATAGCGCTCGGCGACCTGGTGGTCGACATCGGACAGCAGGTCGAACTCCAGACTGTCGCGGTCGGCAAACCTGGCCAGCCGCGGCACCGGATCCGGGCTGATGCCCAGCACCACCGTATCCAGCTCTGCAAAGGCCTGCCGGCTATCGCGCAAGCCGCAGGCCTGGGTGGTACAACCGGGCGTCATCGCCTTGGGATAGAAGTACAGCACCACGGCCTTGCGATCGCGAAAAGCGCGCAGCGCCACGGGTTCGCCGCGCTGGTTCGGCAGTTGGAATGCCGGCGCCAGATTGCCGATCTTGGGAAACGCCACGCCGGATCTCCTCAGCCCCCGATCAGGGCAGCAGATGGCCGACCGCGTCGCGCTCCTCACGGAGCTCGGTTTCGGTCTCGGTCATTTTCTGCCGGGAAAACTCATTGATTTCCAGGCCCTGCACGATACGCCAGTCGCCGCCCTCGCAGACACAGGGAAACGAATAAATCAAACCCTCGGCGATCCCGTAGCTGCCATCGCTGAACACGCCCATGCTCACCCAGTCGTCGGCGGGAGAGCCCAATGCCCAGCTGCGCATATGGGCGAGCGCGGCATCGGCCGCAGAGGCGGCGCTGGACGCGCCGCGCGCCTTGATCACCGCGGCGCCACGCTGCTGGACCAGGGGGATCATCTCGTTTTGGTACCAGGAGCGCTCGACCAGGTCCAGTGCCGGACGGCCCTTCACCAAGGTGTGATGGAGATCCGGGTATTGGGTCGCGGAGTGGTTGCCCCAAATGGTCATCCGGCGCAGATCATTGACCGTGGTCCCGGTCTTGACTGCCACCTGGGTCAGCGCCCGGTTGTGGTCCAGCCGGGTCATGGCGGTGAACTGGCGGGGATCGATGTCCGGTGCGTTGCGCTGGGCGATCAAGGCGTTGGTGTTGGCCGGGTTGCCGACCACCAGCACCTTGATGCCGCGGCTGGCGCAATCATTGATGGCCTTGCCCTGCACGGAAAAGATATTGGCGTTGGCTTCGAGCAGATCCTTGCGCTCCATGCCCGGGCCGCGCGGCCGGGCCCCGACCAGCAGTGCGTAGTCGGCCTCGCGGAAGGCGATCTTGGGATCATCGGTCTGGACGCTGCCGGCGAGCAACGGGAAGGCGCAGTCCTCGAGTTCCATGGCGACGCCCGCCAGCGCGGGCAGCGCCGGCGTGATCTCCAGCAACTGCAGGATCACCGGCTGATCCGGGCCGAGCATCTCCCCGGCGGCGATGCGGAACAACAGGGAGTAGCTGATCTGTCCAGCCGCTCCGGTGACGGCAACGCGAACGGGTGCTTTCACTAAGATATCTCCGTAGTCGGGTGGGAACGGGAAGTCGGGGCCGAAAGGCCGCCAATTATACGGATCGCAGTGGCGATTTCACCCGCCGGGGACGGTCTCGTAGCAGGCGCCCAGGGCGGCGTACAGTTCGGCGGCAAAGGTTTCGCTGGCCGGGTCCAGCCGGGCGCTGAGGATCACCAGCCATTCGTTGTCCTCGCGATCCCCCCAACGCTTGCGGTAGGTGCCCTGCCGGTAGCCACGGTCCTGGCGGAAGCGGTTGAGTACATTCTTGCCCACATAGCTGCGATACAGTCGGTCGAAATCCAGGCCCGCGGCATGCATCAGCGCGGCGAACCCCGGCAGATCGAAATTGCGCGCGCCCAGGGTGTTCGCCGCAAAGTGCTCCACCGCATCGCGAAATGCCTCGGCGGCAGCCGGCGCGGGCACCGCCGGTACCTGCTGCAAGGCCGCCGCAATCTGTGCCGCGGGCACCGCCCGCGTCAGCAGGTCGCTGAGCCCGAAATGCCAGATGTCCACCAATTCGAGTTGTACCTGCTCCAGATCGGGCGTCTGGTGCTTCCACCATTTCCATCCGTAGTGATCGAGCAGTTCGGCACATTCCACCCAGATCGCCCGGTACCAGGGATACCCCTGTCCGCGCCAGTGGGGATGGATGTGCGCATTGATTTCGTCCTGCAATGCCAGCATGGCCTGAATCTGGAGCTCCACGTCCGGGGCGCTCGACTCAGGCCTGCGCCACAGCCAGCTCGACCCCGAACAGGCTCGAGAAGTTGGCCGCGATCCGCTCGTCGAACTCGGCCTGGCCGAGGCCGTGCAGCGCCGCGACGCAGCGCGCCACCTCGGCGACATACTGGGGCCGGTTGGTCTTGCCGCGAAAGGGCACGGGAGCCAGCCAGGGCGCGTCGGTCTCCACCAGCAGGCGATCCAAGGGTACGCGGGCGGCGACATCGCGAAGTTCGCCGGCGTTGCGGAAAGTGACGATTCCGGAGAAGGAGATATAGAACCCGAGCTCGATCGCGGCCCTGGCCATGTCCCAGTTTTCGGTGAAACAGTGCAACACCCCACCGACCTCGGGATCCACCGCTTCGCGCAGCACTTCCAGGGTCTCGGCGCGGGCATCCCGGGAGTGCACCACCAGGGGCTTGCCCAGGCGCCGCGCGACCCTGGCGTGGATGCGAAAGCTTTCGCGCTGCCAGTCGAGATTGTCACTATCGTAGTGACGGTCGATGCCCGTCTCGCCGATCGCCACCACCCCGGTGCTGGCGCCCAGTTCGAGCAACAGATCCTCGTCGGGCAGCGCCGCCGGACGCTCCTGCAGGGGGTGGACGCCGACACTGGCATGAATGTCGGCGTGGTGCGCCGCCAAGCGAATCATTTCCCGCGAGGACTCCAGATCGATCCCCACCGCCAGCAGCGCGCCCAGCCCCGCCGACCTGGCCTCGGTGAGCAGGGCATCCAGGGAACCGTCGTAGGCAGACAGATCCAAACGGTCCGGATGGCAGTGCGAATCGATCAGCATGGCGTCGATCAGAGCGTGTGCGAGAAGCGATCGGCGCTGGGCATGCCCGCGAGATGGTTTTCCAGCTTGGTTACCACTTCGGCGTAGTCGGCGCCGAGCTGGATGCCGATGCCCTGGGGTCGGGAACTGCTGCCCACGGGGTTGATCCAGACGATGTGCCCGGTGAGGGGGATCTTCTCCGGCTCATCGACCAGATCGAGCAACACGAAGACCTGATCGCCCAGGCCGTATTCCTTGTGGGTGCGAACGAACAGGCCGCCGTTCTCGATGAAGGGCATGAAGCTCGCGTGGATTTCACCGGCGTCCTTGAGGGTGAGATTGAGAATCCCGTTACGCAGGTTGCCGCCCGAGGCTCGCATCGATCCGCTCTCGCTGGTTGATCGCTGGTTGATCGTTGATCCAAGATAGCCACCACGCTGGGTGGTGGCCAACGCCAGCCTAGCACAGCGGGGCCGGAGTCAGCCACCGCCGGCGGCCGCCCGGCGCCAGGCCAGCCACAGCCGGTCCCAGACCAGGTCGGCGCTGAGGTTGGTATTGGCCGCGCGCTCGCGGTGCGCCCGGACCAGTTCATCGAAGCAGCGAAATACCGCCAGCTGTGGCACTCCCCCCCGCTCGGCAAGGGCAGAACCGGCGTGCTCGCGCAGCAGGATCGCCAGGGCATCACTGGCCAGCTCCCACTCCAGCCCGGCCGCTTCCGGCGCCGCATCCGCGGGTGCCATACTGCCAGCGGCCACCGCCTCGGCCAGCTCCCGTAGCCGGACGACCTGCTCGCTGCGGCGCGTATCGGACAGCGCCAGCGCGCGCAGCGGACGGCCGCCGGCATGGTGCAGCAGTTGCTCGACATCCTGCCGTTCCGGCAGCTGCTCGCGCAACCATGTCAGGGCGGTCTGCCGGTCCGGCTCGGGGAAGCGGAGCAGGCGGCACCGGCTGCGAATGGTGGCCGGCAAATGGCCGGGCTGGTGGGCAATCATCAGCAACAGGGTCCGGGTTCCCGGCTCTTCGAGGGTCTTCAGCAGCGCGTTGGCGGCGCTGTGAGTGAGCGCTTCGGCGGGCTCGATCAGCACCACCCGCCAACCGCCCTGATGGGGCCGGGCGGTGCAGAAATCGCGCAGCGTCCGAACGGCGTCGATCAGGATCGCCTTGCCGGGCTCCTCTGGCCGAACGTTCATCAGATCGGGATGGCTGCCGGCCGCAGCCAGCCGGCAGTGCCGGCAGGCGCCACAGGGTTGGGCACCGGACTCCGCGCACAGCACCACCTCGGCCAGCCGCGCCGCAAAAGCGGTCTTGCCGGTTCCCGAAGGCCCCGCCAGGAGCAGCGCATGGGGGAGTCTGCCGGAATCGGCCAGCGCTACCAGCCCTGCCCACTGCGACCCCTGCCAGGGCAGCGGAATCCGCTCAGCGCCCATCGGCTTCCACCAGCGCGCGCACCTGGTCGAGGATTTCCGCCCCTACCCGCCGGGGCGACGCGCTGGCATCGATCAGCCTGCAGCGGTCCGGCTCGGCCAGTGCGCGCTGCCGATAAACGGCGCGCACGCGGACGAAAAAGGCTTGTTGTTCGCGCTCGAAGCGGTCCAATGGGCGGTCCCGGATGCGCGCCAGCCCGGCCTCCGGATCCAGGTCGAGCACCAGGGTCAGGTCCGGGCGCAGGTCCCCCTGCACCAGGCGTTCGAGGACCGCGACGGCGGCTGCGCCGAGCTCTCTGCCACCGCCCTGGTAGGCGTAGGTGGCATCCGTGAAACGGTCACAGATCACCCAGCTTCCGGCACTGAGCGCGGGGCGGATTACCTGGGCGAGGTGTTGTGCCCGGGCGGCGAAAACCAGCAGCAGTTCAGCGAGCGGGTCCAGGCTCCGCGCGCCGTCATCGAGCAGCAGGGAACGCACGGACTCCCCCAGCTCCGTGCCCCCCGGCTCGCGGGTGACCACATGGGCGATACCGCGCTCACTGAGAAAATCGGCGATCTGCGCCAGACTGGTGCTCTTGCCCACGCCCTCGCCGCCTTCCAGGGTAATGAATCTCGCCGTCACTGCGCATCGGCCTCCGGTTTCGGGGAGGAGCGGTAATCGGCACGCCGCTGCAGCTGATAGCGGCGTACGGCGCGCTGGTGCTCCTGCAGGGTAGTGCTGAACTCATGGCTGCCGTCACCGCGGGCGACGAAGTACAGGGCTTCGCCATCCGCCGGCGCCAGTGCCGCGCGCAATGCCTCATCCCCCGGATTGGCGATCGGCGTCGGCGGCAGGCCATCGATATGGTACGTATTGTAGGCATTGGACTCGCGAAGATGGGCGCGGGTCAGGTTGCCGCGATAGCGATCGCCGAGTCCATAGATCACCGTGGGATCGGTCTGCAGGCGCATGCCCTGCGCCAGACGGCGCACAAACACCCCGGCGATGCGCGCGCGCTCCGCCGCCACCCCGGTCTCCTTCTCCACCAGCGAAGCCATGATCAGGGCCTCATAGGGCTCCCGGTAGGGCAATCCGGAGGCACGATCCGCCCACAGTCCGGATAGTGTCTCTACTTGCCGCCGGTAAGCCCGGTCCAAAATGTCCAGATCCGATTCTCCGGCGACGAAGAAATAGGTGTTGGGCGAAAACCATCCTTCCGGATTGGCCTGTTCGATATCCAGCGCCTCGGCGAGCTCGGCGCCGCTCCAGTCCGCCGCGACCTGGCGCAGTTTGGCCTGCCGCGCCAGGATCGCCCGCCACTCTGCCAGGGTCCAGCCCTCCGGAAAGGTGATGCTGTAACGAATCACGTCGCCGCGCTCGAGGCGCGCCAGCAGATCCAGCGCCGACTCTTTCCGCGTCAGCCGATACTCGCCGGCGTGGATTCTGGAACGCCCGCTCAGGCGCACGTACAGGCGCAGCGGCAAGCGATGGCGGATCAGCCCTTCGGCCTGCAGGCGGCCAGCCACCCCGATAAGGGTCGTGCCGGGCTCCACGACCAGGACTTCCACGCCGCTGCCCGTGCGGAGCGGGGCATTGAGCTGGTGGTACAGCCAAGCCAGCGCCACCATCACCAGCAGCGCCGCGACCAGAAGAAGGGGAATCAGTCGGCGAAACATGGCACCAGCCGGTGCAGGGCGGCGCTGATCGGCGCGACTGCGCCGATGTCGAGGTTACACCAACCCTCGATCCGGGCTACCGGCTCGATCCCGCGCACCGCATTGCAGGCGAATGCGGCCTCTGCCGCGCACAGCTCGGAGAGCGTCATATCGGCTTCATCGAGCGTTTCACCGAGAGCGGGAAATACGGTATCCAGCAGCAGCTCGCGCAGCACGCCGCGGACGCCGTTTCCGGTCAGCGGCGGAGTCCGCCAGCCGGCCGCGCTCTTGACGAAAAAATTTCCCGATAACACTTCGACAATCCGCTGCGAGCCGTCCAGCAGGAGGCCCTCGCAACCGGGATCCAGTTCACGCGCCGCCAGCACCTGATCGAGGCGGTTGAGGTGCTTGATCCCGGCCAGCGCCGGCGCACATGGCAAGCGATGGGAACAGACCTGCAGCCGGAGCGGCGCTCGGGGTTCGGGCACCGGGCGGTAACCGATCACCCGGGTAGGGGCCGCACCGGCATCGGCACGATAACCCTCGCCGCCACTGCCCGCCGTGATGATGAGCTTGACCACGCCCTCGCTCGGCCACAACGCCCGCGCGCGCGCCAGCTCGTCCTCGACCTGGACCTCATCCAGGGCGATGCCGAGGGTTCGCGCGCCGCGCGACAACCGCGCTCGGTGGCGCGGCCAGAGCGGCAGTTCGCCCCCGCTCAACCGCATGGTCTCGAACAGCCCCTGGCCATAGTGGAGGCCGCGATCGCCGGCCGGCACCCTGTCACACACCGCACCGTTGACCAGCCAGGGGCTGTTCACCGCGGCGCTCCGGAGCATTGGATCTGGGGTTGGGAAACAGCGGCGCTAGCCACTCTGTATGGAGCGGGGGGATACCGCCGGCCCACGCCGGCGGTCCGGGACGGGATGGGCGTGATCAGCCCAGATTGTTTTCGATGTAATCGATCGCATCCTGCACTCTGGTCAGCTTTTCGGCGTCCTCGTCGGGAATCTCGGTATCGAATTCCTCCTCGAGGGCCATGATCAGCTCCACCGTGTCCAGCGAGTCGGCGCCGAGATCATCGATGAAAGAGGAATCGGGCTTGACGTCCTCTTCCTTGACCCCCAGCTGCTCGGCAACCATTTTGATGACGCGCTCTTGTGTGTTGCTCATGATTAACCATCACTCCTGTTGTGCCACATGTTATGTGAGACGGCTCCGGTCGGCGGCCTGGTGCCGTTGGAGCCAGAGCGCTCCGCGGTAACGGCGCGCATTTTACCCAAAAACCCCTGGAGCGTAACTGCCGAGACCAGACGCGGCAGAAAACCTCAGCCCATATACATACCGCCGTTGATCTGAATGGTCTCCCCGGTGATATAGGCGCCGCCGTCGCCGGCCAGAAAGACCACCATGGCGGCGATCTCCTGCGGTTGACCCAGCCTGCCCAGCGGGATGCTGGCCAGCATCGCCTCCCTACCCGCCTCCGGCAACTCCCTGGTCATGTCGGTATCGATGAAGCCGGGAGCAATGGTGTTGACCGTGATCCCCCGCGAACCCAGCTCCCTGGCCAGCGAGCGCCCGAAACCCTCAACCCCCGCCTTGGTGGCCGCATAGTTGGCCTGGCCGGCATTGCCCATGGCGCCGACCACGGAGCCGATATTGATGATGCGCCCCCAGCGCGCCCGGGTCATGGGGCGCGCACAGCCCTTGCTCAACCGGTACAGCGCGCCCAGATTGGTCTCCACGACCTCATTCCACTCCGACTCCTTCATCCGCAACAACAGGTTGTCGCGGGTGATGCCGGCGTTGTTGACCAGGATCAAGGGTGCACCAAAGTCCGCCTCGACCGCCTGAATGACGCTGGTCACCGCATCGCCATCGCGCACGTCGAGGGCCATACCCTGCCCGCGGACACCCAGGCCGTTCAGCCGCTCGGTGATGCGCTCCGCACCAGCCTGGGTGGTGGCGGTGCCGACGACGATGGCGCCCGCCGCGCCCAACGCGTCGGCAATGGCGGCGCCGATGCCCCGGGAAGCGCCGGTCACCAGCGCGACCTTACCCGAAATACTCATACAGGATTCCTCCAGGGTTACGCTTGCACTCAGCCCGCGGCTGCCGTCAGGGCGGCCTTGAGACTGGCTTCGTCCTCGGTGGCATGGGCGGCCATCTCCGGCGCGATGCGCTTGTTGAGCCCACACAGCACCCGACCGACCCCGCATTCGATGGCGATCCCGGCACCGGCCTCGCCCAACGCCGCCACGCAGTCCACCCAGCGCACCGGGCTATGGATCTGCTCCGCCATGAGCCGGCGGATCGCCTGTGGATCGGATTCCACAGCGGCGTGGACATTGTGAATGATGGGGATGGCCGGTGCCGAAAAGCTGGTAGCGGCGATATCCGCTGCCAGGCGCTCGGCTGCAGGCCGCATCAGGGGGGTGTGAAAGGGCGCGCTCACCGGCAGGGGCAGGGCGCGTTTGGCGCCGGCGCCCTTGCAGGCCTCGATGGCGCGTTGCACCGCGGCTGCGTGACCGGCGATCACCACCTGGCCGGGGGCATTGTAATTGACCGCCTGCACCACTTCGCCCTGCGCCGCCCCGGCGCAGCAGCGCTCGACCTCGGCATCATCCAGCCCCATCACCGCGGCCATGGCGCCCACCCCGGCAGGCACTGCGTCCTGCATGTAGGCGCCGCGCTTGCGTACCAGTTCGACCGCGTCGGCAAATTCCACCACCCCGGCACAGACCAGCGCCGACCACTCGCCCAGGCTGTGTCCGGCCAGCAACGCGGGGCGGGCACCACCCGATTCCTGCCACAGTCGCCACAACGCGACACTGGCGGTGAGCAGCAGAGGTTGGGTGCGCTCGGTCTGAGCGATATCGTCGGCGCTACCCTGCTGGCACAGCGCCCAGAGATCGTAGCCGAGTTGCCGGGAAGCCTCGGCGAAGGTCTCCAGCAACTGCGGGTAGCTGTGGGCCATATCGGACAACATGCCGATCTTCTGTGATCCCTGGCCGGGAAAAACCAACGCAAGCCTGGTGTTCAATGCGTCTCCTCGCTGATCAGTCGTCGGTAGAGTGATCGGGCCGCGGCGCCGCCAACAGTCCGGCGATGCGTTCGGGCAGGCGACCACGCGCCTCTGCCAGCGCCGTGCCCAGAGCGTAGCCAAAGCCCGCGGCATCGACGCCACCATGGCTCTTCACCACCACGCCGCGCAGGCCCAGCAAAGAGGCACCATTGTATTGGGCGGGATCGAGAAAACCGAACGCTTCCGCGAGCAGCGGCTGCGCCGCCCACTTGCGCCACGCGCCCGGAGACTCCCGCAGGCGGCGGAGCAACAGTCTGGCCAAGCCTTCGATCGACTTCAGTGCCACATTGCCGACAAAGCCGTCGCAGACCACCAGATCGGCCTGCCCCAGGAGAAGCTGGTCGCCCTCGATAAAGCCCTGATAATCCAGACTGGAGTCGGCTGCGAGCAGTGCCGCGGCCGCTTTCACCGCGCGATTGCCCTTGCCGCCCTCGGCACCGACATTGAGCAGCGCCACGCGCGGCGGGCGGTCACTGCCTCCGACCTGCAGCAAGGCGGTGCCCATGCGGGCGAATTGGTGCAGCTGCTCCGGGCCGCAGTCGACATTGGCCCCCAGGTCCAGCAGGCAGACGCGTCCGGATACTGCCGGGATCTGGGCACAGAGGGCGGGCCGCTCGATGCCCGGCAAGGTGCCCAGCACGGCCATGCCCATGGCCATCAGCGCACCCGTATTGCCGGCACTGACGCAGGCATCGGCGTTGCCCTCGGCCACCGCCTGCAACGCCCGCCACATGGAGGAGTCGCGCTTGTGACGCAGGGCGTGGGCCGGGCGGTCATCGCGCTCGACCCGCTGCGAGCACTCGACCAGCGCCAGGCGGCCACTGCGGTCATCAGACAGCGCCCGCAGCACCGCCGGCTCGCCGAACAACCGCACCCGAATGTCCGGGTGGCCGGCGAGAAAGGCGGTCACCGCAGGCGCGGTGACGGCAGGGCCGTGGTCCCCGCCCATCGCATCGACTGCGATGACCACGGCTCGGGTCAAGGATCAGTCGTTGTCGATGTCGACGACCTTGCGGCCCCGGTAAAAGCCGTCGGCCGTCACATGGTGACGACGATGCTTCTCTCCGCTGAGATTGTCGACCGCCAGGGTTGGCCCGCTGAGGGCATCGTGGGAACGGCGCATGCCGCGCTTGGAACGGGTCTTGCGGTCCTGTTGTACAGCCATGGTGCTCTGTCCTCGTGAATGAAATACCCGCGATCGCCTTCAGCGTCGCGGTTTGAGCCGCTCGAGCGCCCGGAAGGGGCTCTGGGTATCATCGGCGTCATCGGCGTCATCTACGCCGGCCAGCCAAGGCTGGCAGGACACGTCCTCGTGCATGGCAACGATCGGCAACGCCAACAGCAGTTCTTCCTCGACAAGCTCGAACAGATCGAGATCCTCACCCGGCAGCACGCAGGGATCGAGACGCCCGGGCAGAGCCTCCGCTTCAGCATCGGTACGCACCAGACCCAAAGCCGGCTCGGCCGCCAGGGTCAATTCGACCGGCTTCAGACAGCGCTCGCAGTTCAGGGTCACCCGCGTCTCGACATGCCCGTGAATCTCGGGTTTGCCGCCCTCCTCGGCGGAAAACTGTAGCTCCACAGTTACCTGCGGACCGGATTCGAGCACCGCGTCCATCAGCCGGGGCAAGACTTCCTGGGCAACCGCACCGCCCAGCCGCTGCCCCTGGGAGGCGAGTTTCCTGGCCGCCACGGCGCGCGGCAGGCTCGGGCTGGCGGATACTGTGCTCATCGCGGCGCGATTCTAGGGATAGCTGGTTGATCTGTCAAAGAAAACCGGACCATAGTCACACCTTTTTTCGAGGACAGGGCAAATGCAGATCATACTGGCTTCCGCTTCGCCCTATCGCGGCGAACTTCTGTCACGGCTGGGCCTGTCCTTCCGCCAGATAGCGACGGACATCGAGGAATCCGCCCGAGCCGGCGAATCGGCGGCCGAAGTCGCCCGACGTCTGGCGGCGGCCAAGGCCGAAGCAGCCGCCGCCGATTGTGCTGGCGCTGTCATCATCGGCTCGGATCAAACTCTGGACTGCGGGGGCACCCTGTTCGGCAAGCCCGGCGGCTTCGACGCCGCCCGCCGGCAATTGCTGCGCCTGTCTGGCGACAGCGCCCGCTTCTATACCGCCGTCGCCGTGCTGGATACCCGCAGCGGCAGATGGATGGAGGATATGGCCATCACGGAGGTCAAATTCCGCACCCTGGCCGAGGCCGAGATCGAACGCTATCTGCTGCGCGAGACCCCCTACGACTGCGCCGGCAGTTTCAAGGCCGAGGGCCTGGGGATCAGCCTGTTCGACGCCGTACACAGCGACGACCCCACAGCGCTGATCGGCCTGCCGCTGATTCGCCTGCGGCGCCTGCTGGCCGTCCTGGGTGTGGCGGTCCCCTGACCGCTCGGGCCGTTTTGGGCGTATCAATCGACCTCCTCCGCCAGCCGTTCCAGCAGCCGCTCCAGGCCCCTGGGCAAGGACGCCCGGCAGTGCACCTCACCGCCCTCCGGATCGTCAAAACCAAGCTCTGCGGCGTGCAGAAAAAGCCGCCGCAGGCCCAGCGCACGCAGGGCGCGGTTCGCGTCCCGATCGCCATACTTGCCGTCGCCGGCGATGGGGTATCCCATCAACTGGCAGTGCACGCGGATCTGGTGTGTGCGCCCGGTGCCCAGCCGGGCCTCCAGCAGGGTGTGGCCGGGCAGATGGCGCTCGACCCGAAAGTGCGTGAGGGCGGATTTCCCGGAGGCATCCGCGGTCACCATGCGCTCGCCCGAGCTGAGGGTATTCTTGCGCAGCGGCGCGTTGACCTCGCGCAGCTCCTTGGGCCAGCGACCGACAACCAGCAGGCGATAGCGCTTGTCGACGCGCCCCGCGCGCATCTGCGCCTGCAAGGCCACCAGGGCGCTGCGTGTACCGGCAACCAGCAGGCAACCCGAAGTCTCACGATCCAGCCGGTGGACCAGGTCCAGGGATTGCTGCGGGTACAGCACGCGCAGCGCCTCGATCACGCCGAGTGCTAGCCCGCTACCGCCGTGCACCGCAATACCCGCGGGCTTGTCGAGCACCAGCCAGCCCCGCCCGCGCGCGACGATCCGCGCTCCCAGATCGGCACGCAGCGCCTCGGAAACCTGTGGATCGGAACGGGGGGCGGCGCTGCGCACGGGCGGCAGACGCACCAGATCACCCTCTACCAAGCGGTAATCCGGACGCACCCGGCGCCTATTGACGCGGACCTCGCCCTTGCGCAGCAAGCGGTAAATCCGTGACCTGGGCACCCCTTTGAGCACCGCCAACAGATAGTTGTCGACGCGCTGACCGGCATTGCGCTCGCCGATCTCGACCGCGCTGACCCCTGGGGTCGATCCGCCCACTCCAACAGCCGCCAAGCGCAGCACTCCTCGTGTAAAAACAGATAGCCAGTTTAGCAGCGGGTCAACAGACCCAACTGCAGCGCTGCGGCCGCCACACCCGAGGACAGCCGGCACGCCCATCAGCCGCCCGCGAGCCCTATCGCCGGGGGTGTCGCCGGCGGTTGACGAGCTGCGGAACGGCCCTTAGTATTGCGCACCCTGCCACTCCGCCTTAGCTCAGTTGGTAGAGCAAATGACTGTTAATCATTGGGTCGCTGGTTCGAGCCCAGCAGGCGGAGCCAAACAAAACAAGCAGTTACAAACGTAGCCACCTTAGACTCCCTCCCTCAGGAGTTATAGAAAAGCCTCTGTAGCGGCCCCCTGCCGCCGGCAGCACGAAAAAGGTATGTAGCGACTGCGCGAGCGTGTCCAGAACCGGCAAAATGGAGAGCAAGCCGGCCAACCCGCGCCAATACCCACCAAAGGATCAAGTTGACACTTCAGATCTGTTGGCCTGAAGTTGCAATATCCCCTGCGTCAGTTGCAATACCCCCTGCGTCCAAAGTGAAAGCGTCACCTTGGCGCTGCTGCACGGGGGTCCAGAGCCTGGAACATGCCAAGAGCCTCGCACACAGCGCCCTGCACTGCGCGCATTCTGGGCCTTGATCCGCTCATCCAGGTTGCGCAGCTCCTCGGCCAGCTCTGCCAGCAGAATCCGGAAATCCCCGACAGACCGTTCTCGGCGCCTTCGAGGACCTCCGGCAGGGCGCGGCGCAATGCCCCCAGCGAGGTCGACACCACAAGACCGGACTCCCCCCTGCTGTGACTGGTTGCTTGAATGACGAGTCTGGCGCAATGCGATGCCGTTAGCCGCTAGAGGGGAGTCCATTCCACTGGTCTACGGGGACGGCGGTGGCACTGGGCATAGCGTGGATAAGCCGCAGCGCACCCGCCGTTTCCGATGCGCGGATCAGGCGTCGCAGAGCGCCTGGGCAGCGGCCAGATCCAGGGTGCCCTCGTAGATCGCCCGTCCGGTGATGGCGCCGAGGATTCCCTGCGCGGCGACGGCCTTGAGCGCGCGGATATCCTCCAGGTTGGTGACGCCGCCGGAGGCGATCACCGGGATGCCGGCCTCCGCCACCGCTACCGTGGCGGCGACATTGACGCCCTGCATCATGCCGTCGCGCTGGATGTCGGTGTAGACGATGGCGCTCACCCCGTCGGCAGCAAACCGGCGCGCCAGATCCACCGCTTTCACTTCGCTGACCTCGGCCCAGCCGTCGGTGGCCACCAGACCGGCGCTGGCGTCGATGCCGACGATGATGCGACCGGGAAACTCCCGGCACATTCGCGTGACGAAATCCGGATCCTTGACCGCTTTGGTGCCCAGGATCACGTAGCGCACCCCCGCCTGAAGATAGGCCTCGATGGTGTCGGCGCTGCGGATGCCGCCGCCGATCTGGATCGGCAGCGCGCCCTGGGCACGGGCGATGGCGCGCACCGCGTCGCCGTTCACCGGTGCACCCGCAAAGGCGCCGTTGAGATCCACCAGGTGCAGGCGGCGGGCGCCCTGGGCGACCCAGTGGGCGGCCATGGCCACCGGGTCATCGGAAAACACGGTGGCATCATCCATGCGGCCCTGACGCAGGCGCACGCACTGGCCGTCCTTCAGATCGATGGCGGGGATCATCAGCATCGGTCACCACCTCCCCAATCGGTGAAGTTGGCCAGCAGGCGCAGGCCGTCGGTATGGCTTTTTTCCGGGTGAAACTGCACGGCAAACAGGTTGCCGGCGTGGAGCGCCGCAGCGAAGCGGACGCCATGGGCGCAGCTGCCGGCGATCAGCTGCGGTTCGGTCTCGACCCAATAGCTGTGCACGAAATAGAACCGCGAATCCTGGGCGATACCCGCCCAGAGCGGGTGGTCGATGGTCTGATGCACGACATTCCAGCCCATGTGCGGAACCTTGAGCCGTTCGCCATCGGCATCGATCAGGGGATCGCCAAAAAACCGCACCCGCCCGGGCAACAGCCCCAGGCAGTCGGCCCCACCGCTCTCCTCACTGTGCGCCATCAGCGCCTGCATGCCCACGCAGATCGCCAATACCGGCTTCTCGGCGATGACCTCCGGCAGCACGCGGTCGAAACCCGATTCGCGAATCGCCGCCATGCAGTCGCCGATCGCCCCGACACCGGGGAACACCACCCGGTCGGCGCGCTGCAACTCGCGCGGATCCGTGGTGACGCTCACCCGCGCGCGCGGCGCGACCCGTTCCAGCGCCTTGGCCACCGAATGCAGATTGCCCATACCATAGTCGATGACCGCGATGCGGTCGGCGAAGTCAGTCATACCCAAAACTGCTCAGAGACTGCCTTTGGTGGAGGGCGTCGCCTCTCCGACCCGGGGATCCAGGGCCACGGCCATGCGCAGCGCGCGGCCGAAGGCCTTGAAGATGGTTTCCACCTGATGGTGGGTATTGGCGCCACGCAGATTGTCGATATGCAGGGTCGCCCCGGCATGATTGACAAAGCCCTGGAAGAACTCGAAGACCAGATCGACGTCGAAGCTGCCGACCCGTGCGCGCGTAAAGCTGACCTCGGCGACCAGCCCGGGACGGCCGGAGAAATCGATCACCACCCGCGACAGCGCCTCGTCCAGCGGCACATAGGCGTGACCGTAACGGTTGATGCCCTTGCGCTCGCCGAGCGCCTGTTTCACCGCCTGACCGAGGGTGATGCCGATGTCCTCGACCGTGTGATGATCGTCGATATGGGTATCACCGGCCGCATTGACCCGCAGATCGACCAGGCCGTGCCGGGCGATCTGATCGAGCATGTGTTCGAGAAACGGCACCCCGGTGGCGAATTCGCCACGCCCGCTGCCATCGAGGTCGATCGCAACCTCGATCCGGGTTTCCAGGGTGTCGCGATTGACGGTGGCGCGGCGCGGTGCCATGCGGCTCTCCTGCGGGGGGCCAACGGCTGAAGGCGCGCCATTATACTGGCGGCCTGGCGGGCGGACCAGCGTACCGCCGCCAACCATCAGGGGGAAGGCATGAATAAACCACTTCGCATCCTGGCCGGCGTAGTGCTGCTGGGGCTGCTGTTGCTCGCCGGCGCAGCCGCCTATGTGCTGCTGTTTCTCGATCCCAACGATCTCAAGCCGAGGATTGCCGAGCTGGCGCGCAGCCAGGGTATCACTCTGGAAATGCGCGGCGAGCTGTCCTGGGATTTCCTGCCCAGGCCGGGCATCGAGATCGGCAGCACCAGCGTGCGCTCGGAGCGCGGCGATCTGCCGGAGATCGACTTCGAGCGCGCGACTCTGAGCATGGCCTGGCTGCCACTGCTGCGCGGTGAGCCGCGCATCGAGGCGCTGCGCCTCGACGGCGCGGAGATCCGCATCGCCAATCGCGCCCAGGCCGGCGCCGCGGCTGTGGCCCCGGTGGCCGCGGCGCCGCCTTCACAAGCGGCCGCCGCCGGGGACGCCGGCGGCATGGCGATCGGGGTGCGCTCGGTTTCGATCCGCGACACCAAGGTCATCATCGCCACACCCGAGGGCAACAGGGAGCTGCACGACCTCAGGTTCACCGGCAGCGATATCCTGCTCGACGGCACGCCCTTCCCCGTCGAGCTCGCCTTCGACTATCTGGATCCCGCACTGCCCTTTCCGGTCCAGGCGGACTTCCGGGCGACCTTGGGCATCGACCAGCATTCCCTGGCGGTCCGAACCCGGGACGCGCAGCTGCAACTGACCCCGGAGGACCACCCCGCCATCGAGACCAGCTTCCAGCTCAGCTACGATGGCGGCGGGGATGTGCTGGAAATCGCCAACCTGGATCTCCGCAGCCAGGGGCTGCAGCTGCGCGGCGAAGCAAGCATCACCCAGCTGGCCACGGCACCACAGGTTCGGGGAAAGCTGGAAGTTCCGGCGGCGGATCCGCGCCCCCTGCTCGCCGCATGGCAGGTGCCACTGCCTGAATTCAGCGCCGCGGATGCCCTCGAACAGGTGGCGCTGAGCGCGGGCTTTCATGCCTCTCCCGAGGAGTTGCAGCTCCGCGACCTCGATCTGACCCTGGACGATACCCGGGTTACCGGCACCGCCAGGGCGCGCCTGGCAACACCCCGCGAATTCAGCGCCGAGCTGCACGGCGATCGCCTCGATCTCGGCCGCTACAGCAGCCCGGATACTGAGCAGACGTCTGCGTCTCCAACCACCGCGCTGCTCGCGCCCCTGGCCGCCCCCATGGCCTTTCTGCAGGGCGGCACCGGCAGCCTCGCCCTGGACTGGGATTTGCTGACCCTGGATCAACTGCGGCTCGAAACCCTGCGCTTGCGGGTCCGCTTCGCCGGCGACGACCTCCACATCGAGGACTTCTCCACGCATACCCTGGGCGGCACTGCGTCACTTCGCGGCGGCGTCGAAGGCATCGGCGGCAGGGAGCCGGAAGTCAATTTCGCGCCGCGGCTGCAAGGCGTTGCACTCGCCGAGGTGCGCCGCGCCCTGGCCCCGAACCTGGCACTGGACGGCGCCCTGGACCTGACCCTGACGGGCAGTGCCCGAGGCGCCGACAGCCAGGATCTGGAGCAATCGCTGCGCGCCCGGGGCGATTTCCGGATCACGGACCCCACCCTGTCCGGCACCAATATCGAGCGCACCTTCTGCGATCTGGTGGCCACCGTCGAGCGCACGCCAAAACGCCGGGATTGGCCGGAATTCACCCGCTTCGAAACCATCGCCGGCGATTTTCGGCTGGCCGGCCCAAGGGTGACACTGAACAACCTGACCACGGGAATCGGCAACCTCGCGCTGCGCGCCTCGGGCACCCTCGACCGCACCACCGAGACCTACGAGGTGACTGCCGTCACCCGCCTGGAGGGCGATCGCACCAGCGCCGACGGCTGCCCGGTGCGCAGCGGGCGGCTGCGCGACCGCGACATCCCGCTGCGCTGCACCGGCAGCTTCGGCGCCCAGACCCGGACCCAGTGCGCGCCCGACCCCGAGTTCGTCGCCGGCCTGGTGGAGGACCGCGTGCTCGAAGAGCTGCGCGACCGGGGCAAGCTCGAAGGCGAGCGCGGCAAGGCCGTCGAGGGCCTGCTCAAGGGGCTGCTGAACCGGGGCAGGGATGGCGACTGACGCCACTGGGAGAGGTCCCGATTTCGCCCAGCGCCTGCTGGCCTGGTTCGACCTGCATGGCCGCCACGACCTGCCCTGGCAGCGCGAACACTCGCCCTATCGGGTCTGGCTGTCGGAAATCATGCTGCAGCAGACCCGGGTCGAGACCGTCATCCCCTATTTCGAACGTTTCGTCGAGGCTTTTCCCGACATCCCCAGTCTCGCCCGGGCGCCACTGGATGAAGTGCTCCACCTGTGGACGGGGCTGGGTTACTACGCCCGGGCACGCAACCTGCATCGCGCCGCGCAACTGGTGACCGAGCGGCATGGCGGAGAACTGCCGGCGGACCCCGCCGCGCTCCAGGCCCTGCCAGGCATCGGCCGCTCCACCGCCGGCGCCATTCTCGCCGTGGCCTGGCAACGCCGCGCGCCCATCCTCGACGGCAACGTCAAGCGGGTGCTGGCCCGCCACGGCGCCATCGCCGGCTGGCCCGGGCAGACCGCGGTGGCGAACCGCCTCTGGGCGCGTGCCGAGCAGCTCACCCCGACCGCCCGGGTCGCCGACTACACCCAGGCGATCATGGATCTGGGCGCCACCCTGTGTACCCGGGCCCGGCCCCGGTGCAGTCAGTGCCCGGTGGCCGCGGACTGCCAAGCAAGGAGCGCAGACCGGGTCAGCGCCTACCCCGGACGCAAACCGAGCGCCGTCACCCCGGTGCGCCGGAGCCTGTGGCTGATTCTGCGCAACCGGGAAGGCGAGGTGCTGCTCGAACGACGGCCACCGCAGGGCATCTGGGGCGGCCTGTGGAGCTTCCCCGAATGTCCACCCGACACCCCGCCGACCGCCGTCGAGAACCTCTGCGCCGATCTCGGCTGCGAGATAAGGACCACCCGGCCCGGCGCCGCCGGACGTCACGTCTTCACCCACTTCAAGCTCGACTACCAGACTCGGGAGATCGACGTCCACCCAACCCTGCGGATAGCGGAAGGCGGGCGACTCCGCTGGGTGGACCCCGCAGCCCCGGGTGCCCTGGGACTTCCGGCACCCGTGCACAAGCTGTTGGTTTCCTTGGCGGCGTCACCGGCCCGGACGCAGATCGCGTAGACGCGAGGTACACTGACGCCCATCAGCCCCAGCGGAGATCATGTCATGAGCCGTACCCTGTTCTGCCGCAAGTACCGGGAAGAACTGCCAGGCCTCGAACAGCCCCCCTTCCCCGGGCCCAAGGGCCAGGAAATATTCGAGCAGGTATCCAGGCGCGCCTGGGAAGAGTGGCTCGCCCACCAGACCATGCTCATCAACGAGAAGCGCCTCAACATGATGGACCTGACCGCGCGTACCTACCTCAACGAACAGCGCGATCGGTTTCTGTCCGGCGGGGACTATGATGCCGCCGAGGGCTATGTTCCCGAGGAAGATCAGGGTTCCAATTCGTCCGGATCGGACCGCCACGATTGACGGCCAGAGCCGCAACCGGTTAAATACGCGCCTTCCTGCTACCTGCCCAGGTAGCTCAGTCGGTAGAGCAGAGGATTGAAAATCCTCGTGTCGGTGGTTCGATTCCGCCCCTGGGCACCATAAAAACACGCTATAAAAACAAGCGACTGTAAGGCGTTTCTAGCCGCGAACGCAGGCCAGAGTTTCCGGCCAATTCCGAAAAAATGACTATTGCGCGACTATGTTGCAGACTGCAAAGGTAGCGCCAAGCAGCTGCCAACCCCAGCGCGCCGCGCCGCCCCGTTCCCTGGATCTGCCTCTCCATCGAGCTGCTGCCTACCTCGAAGCCCTGCTCCGCCATTCACTCGTTTCCAGGCGCACGAACCCTGACGGACAAGGGAAACCGCTGCCGCGGTGCGGCACGCCGGTCAGACCCAACCCGAGCTCGCCGCTGCCTCGAGCACCGCGACCGGCTGTCCGTGGGGCGCCCAGGTCATCACCTCGAGGGCGTCCTCTACGTACTCGGGCCGGCGCATGCCGCAGAGGACCGTGGTCACGCCGGCCAAGCTCGCCGCCGTCCACAGGGCTTGCTGCGACAGCGGCGCCCGGGCGCGATCGCCCATCTTCGGGGCGATGGCGTCGGCCACGGCGCGCGCCCGCTTTTGGCTCTGAGCCGCAGCGTGGGCATAGAACGCATCGAGCAAACCGGCGAGGCTTTCGAGATACGCCTCGCGCACCTCGGACCATCGCTGGGCCAACTGCTGGGGAAGCCCCCGGTCGAGCAGCCGCAGGGTTTGCCCGAGCTGCGGCCGGATGCGGCCGTGCTCTATCTGCTGCCAAGTGGGCAGCCCGTCGATCTGATCCTGCAGACCCGCGAGCTCTTCCCCCCACCGGAAGAGCGACGCGGTGTTGAGCTCGCCCACGTTGGTGCGCAGGCGGGTCGCGAGCTGTTGCCGTAGTTGGTCTTCGTGCTCGCGTACCTTCGCGAGCTGTTCGTGCAAGGCCGGTGCCTCGTCCGGGACCTCGAAGCTCGCCAACCGCACCAATCCCCGCTCGGTGATGGCGTTCAAGGGCCGGTTGACCAGCACCGCCACGCCCTCGGCCCGCGCCACCTCGAGGGCAGTCTGCCCATCGCCGGTATTGCGGGTGAGCGCGGGGCCTGTTTCCAGCAAGTTGAGCGGCAACTGCAACACCTCGAAGTGATGCCGCTCGACCCCGGCCTCCTTCGCCGCCTCTCGGGCGGCCTCGAGCATGCGGCTCAGGGAGGTGGCGTCGGGCTCGTCCGGATCGGCGCCAACGGTGTTCGATGACACACCATAGCGCCCGATGCGCCCTGCCTGCACCTGCTGCTCGAGGTACACGAAGGCGCGCCGCAGACGGTCGTAAAAGGTGTCGCGCGTCGGCTCGCTCATCTTGCCTTCGCGTTGGTACGCGTCCGACAGGAAATACTCGGGGTTGTGCAAGAGCAGCACGTCGAGCGACGCGAGCTGCAGCCGGGCCAGCGACCGGCCGAGCTGGTCGGCCAGAAACTCGGGGTGGACGCAATGCCAGAGCTGGTCACCATGCTCGACCACCTCGGGATACCCCTGGCCGCGGCTCTTGCGGCGCTGGGCGATCTCGAGGTTTTCACCCTGGATGTAGCCGGCCTTGGAGACCACCACGAGCTCGTCGCGCTGGAGATCGCCCTCGCGCACCAACCGGCCGATGACGTCGCCCACCAGCCGCTCGGAGCTACCACCGGTGTAGTTGGTGGAGGTGTCGATGAGGTTCACGCCGCGGCGCAGGGCGTCGCGCAAGGCCTCGCGGTGCTCCGGGCTCTCTTCGTCGACGCGGTAGCCACCGAAGCCGAGCAGGCTCACGTCGAGCTCGCCGAGCTTGCGTCGCACCTGCCCCTCGAAGCGCTCCGCGTAGCGTTTCGTCCCTTCGGGGCTCGCTGACCCGGGCATGGGCTCGGCCAAGCTGTCCCGCCGGCGGCCGTGACTGGCCTCGGCCTCGCCGGTAAGCGCAGGGCCGACGCTTTCGGGGTTGGTGATCGGCGACTGGCAAGCGTAGTCACGGCACACATACAGCGCCGGGCGGCCCTGCACGAGCCCCTTGCCGGCGAGCAGCGGCACCCGCTCGGCGCTCGCCTCGAGAGCCTCGGGGGGGCCCATCACGAGCAAGCGGTTGGGGATGTAGCGCCGCCCCACCTCCTGGCGCAAAGCCGCGCAGGCGGCGTCTGATGGCTCCCCCGCAACCACCAGCTCGAGGGGCGGCTCGAGCAAGCCGTCGACCACCGCCAGGTTGCTCGCAAACGCCTGGGGCGCCGTGGCCACCGGGCGCCCGAAGGCCTGGACCGCCCGCCGGGCCGCGTCGACCCACTGCTCGCGCTCGAGGAGCCTCCCGAGCCGCAGGAGCGCCCGCGCCGCCACGCTGTTGGCGCTGGGAATGGCGCCGTCGTGACCTTCGAGTCGGCGCACGATGAGCGTTTCGTGATCCGCGGCCACGCTGTAGAACGCCCCGCTCTGCTCGTCGACGAAGTCACCGAGGATGCGCTCGCCGAGCTCGCTCGCCCAGTCGAGGTGCGCCCGCTCGCCGGTCACCTCGAACAAGTCGACCAGCGCGTCGGCCAAAAACGCGTGGTCTTCGAGATAGGCTTGCAGGTGCGCCTTGCCCGCGCGGTAGGTGCGCAGCAGCCGCCCGCTGTCGTCGACGAGATCCTCGCGCAGAAACCGCGCCGCGTCCTCGGCCGCGCGCAGGTAGCGCTCATCGCCGAGGATGCGATAGCCGTCGACCATGGCGCCGATCATCAGGGCGTTCCAGGCGGTGAGGATCTTGTCGTCGAGCCCGGGGTGCACGCGCTCGGCGCGCGCTTCGAACACCTTCGCCCGGGATTGCTCGATCTCCGCGGCCAGGTCCTCGGCCTTGCGGTTCAGCCGCTCGGCGACCTGGGGCAGAGGCCGCGGTACATTGGGAATACTCTTGCCCTCCCAATTCCCCGCCTCGGTGATGTCGTAGTACAGGCAGAAATTCTCCGCCCGGTCGCGATCGCCGATAGCCTCTTCGATCTGCTCGGGGGTCCACACGAAGAACTTCCCCTCCACCCCTTCGCTGTCGGCGTCGGTGGCGGAGTAAAAGCCCCCCGCGTCGTCGGTCATTTCGCGCAGAATGTAATCGAGGGTCTGCCGGCCCACCCGCTCGTAGCGCGCATACCCGGTGAGCGCGTAGCCCTCGAGATAGGCGCGAGCGAGCTGGGCGTTGTCGTACAGCATCTTCTCGAAGTGCGGCACGAGCCAAGCTTCGTCGGTGGCGTAGCGGCAAAAACCGCCCCCGACCTGATCGTAGATCCCGCCGGCGGCCATCTGATCGAGGCTGAGGGTGACCATCTGCCAGGCGCGCTCGTCACCGGTGCGCCGCCACGCCCGCATGAGAAGCAGCAGCGCCTGATGGGGCGGGAACTTGGGTGCCCCACGAAAGCCGCCGTGGGTGCGATCGAGCTCGCCGTAGAGCTGCTCCACGGCACGGTCGATCTCCGCCTCCCCAAGCCGCGCGTCGGGGGCGGGCCTGGCTTGTGCGCGCAAGCGCTCGGTCAGTGACTTGGCCTGGCCCGCCAAGGCCTCGCGCTCCTCTCGCCAGGCCTTGGCGAGGGCGTTGAGCACCATCGGAAAGCCGGGCCGACCAAACCTGTCCTCCGGGGGGAAATAGGTGCCGGCGAAGAAGGGCTCGAGCTCGGGGGTGAGAAAGACGGTCATCGGCCAGCCGCCCTGGCCCTGGTTGAGCGTGAGGGTCGCCGCCATATAGACGTCGTCGAGGTCGGGGCGCTCTTCCCGGTCGACTTTCACGCAAACAAAATTCTCGTTCATCTGAGCGGCGATGTCCGGATTCTCGAAGGACTCGCGCTCCATCACGTGGCACCAGTGGCAGGCGGAGTACCCGATACTGAGTAGAATCGGCCGGTCCTCGCGCTTGGCCCGCGCCAGGGCCTCCTCGCCCCACGGGTGCCAGTCCACCGGGTTGTGCGCGTGCTGCAGCAAATAGGGGCTGGTCTCGTCGATCAGGCGATTGGCGGGCGCGTCGGCCATGCTTCCTCCCGAAAAGCGAGGGCCCCGCGGGGCCCTGCAAAGGATATATAGGAAGTATAAGCCCCCTTTTTCACTGAGAAATCACCTTGATCAACCCGGCCATTTCGTGACCAAACGCAGTCAACCTCAGCGAATGCAGTGGCCTGATCAGCGAAATCGACCGAGTTTCAGCCTTGTGGTGATCCGTCCAATCTGAACCGGCGGCCGGCCCGACGGGCGATGGTATCCGCCAGTTGGGTGAGCATCTGATTGGTCGGCGCCTTGGCCCGGAGAAACCGGCTCCCATCGGAGCGATCGAGGTACACACCAGCCAGGAACAGCCTGTGCAAGTCGATGTTCAGGATGAGCGCACTGCCGAAGCGCTGGGTCAGGGCAACTGCACCGGTCTTGGCGATTTTTTGTGAAGCCCGCTTGCTTGACCAGGGGCGTCGCGATCACGCGGACCGTAGCGCCGCTGGCGATGGGCGGCGTCACCCACCTGATCAGCAGCCTCTCGGACAGCTAGTGGGCCACTAGGCCGGTGGCCGGCAACCTTAGCCGGCGCGCTAATCGGCGTCGGTGACCGCGCCCTTGCTGGCGCTGGAGACCAGGCGCGCGAACTTGGCCAGCACGCCGCGCTTGACGGACAGCTCCGGGGGCGTCCAGGCCGCCCGGCGGCGCGCCAGCTCGGCGTCGTCGACATTGAGCTGCAGCAGGCGCTGCTCGGCGTCGATGGTCACCGAATCGCCCTCGTGCACCAGGCCGATGGTGCCGCCGACCGCGGCCTCCGGGGCCACGTGGCCCACGACCATGCCGTAGGTGCCGCCAGAGAAGCGGCCGTCGGTGATCAGGCCCACCGAGTCACCCAGGCCACGGCCGATGATCGCCGAGGTCGGCGAGAGCATCTCGCGCATGCCGGGCCCGCCGCGCGGGCCCTCGTTGCGGATCACCACCACGTCCCCGGCCTTGATACGGTCCTCCAGGATGGCGGCCATGGCGTCCTCCTCGGACTCGAACACTCGCGCCGGCCCGGTGATGGCCAGCCGCTTGAGGCCGGTGATCTTGGCCACCGCGCCCTCCTCGGCCAGATTGCCCCTCAGGATGGCCAGGTGCCCGGTCGCGTACAGCGGGTCGTGCAGCGGCCGGATCACCGACTGCCCGGCCGGCGGATCCACCGGCACCGCCGCCAGGGTCTCGGCCAGGGTCTCGCCGGTGATGGTCTTGCAGTGGCCGTGCAGTAACCCCGCCTCCAGCAGCATTTTCATCACCTGCGGCACCCCGCCGGCGTTGTGCAGGTCCACGGTCACGTAGCGCCCCGAGGGCTTGAGATCGCAGAACACCGGTACCCGCCCGCGGATGCGTTCGAAGTCGTCGATGCTCAGGTCCACGTCGGCGGCATGTGCGATCGCCAGCAGGTGCAGCACCGCGTTGGTCGACCCGCCCAGGGCCATGATCACGCTGATGGCGTTCTCGAAGGCTTCGAAGGTCAACAGGTCGCGTGGCCGGATATCGGCCTCGATCGCCTTGACCAGCGCCTCGGCCGAGGCCGCCGTGCTGTCGGCCTTCTCGGCGTCCTCCGCCGACATGGTGGAGGAGTACGGCAGGCTCATGCCCATGGCCTCGAAGGCGCTGGACATGGTGTTGGCGGTGAACATGCCCGCGCACGCGCCCGCGCCGGGGCAGGCGTTGCACTCGACCGCGCGCAGCCGCTGCTCGTCGATGGTGCCGGCAGCGTACTGGCCCACGGCCTCGAACGCCGAGACCACGGTCAGGTCTTCGCCGTCCAGCTTGCCGGGCTTGATGGTGCCGCCATAGACGAAGATCGCCGGGATGTTCATGCGCGCCATGGCGATCATCGCGCCCGGCATGTTCTTGTCGCAGCCGCCCAGGGCGATCACCCCGTCCATGCTCTCGGCCTGGCAGGCGGTCTCGATGGTATCCGCAATCACTTCGCGCGAGACCAGCGAGTACTTCATCCCCGGCGTGCCCATGGAGATGCCGTCGGAGACGGTAACGGTGCCGAAGGTCTGAGCCTTGGCTCCGGCACCCTCGAGCGCGGCCTCGGCGCGGCTGGTGAGCGCGTTCAGGCCCATGTTGCAGGGCGTGATGGTCGAGTAGCCGTTGGCCACGCCGACGATCGGCTTCTCGAAGTCGGCGTCGGTGTAGCCCATGGCGCGCAGCATGGCGCGATTGGGCGTGCGCGCCGGCCCCTCCAGGATGGTGCGGCTGCGGCGCGGGCTGTGCTTCTCGGACATCGGAAAAACCCTGCGGCTGGGATGGGAAGGCCGCTTATTATGCCCCGGAACCGGTACCGCAGTCATGCCACGCGGCCACAAAGAAGCGTCGGCGGTCCGGGGCCGCGCCGGGGCTTGAAGCTCTGAATAACGCTCCGGTTTTGCGATAGTTGCGGGGTCCAGACCAATCGGCGTTATCCGTGACTCCGTTGACCTTTGCCGAAGCCGAATACCCACCCAAAAGCGCAAGACCCGTCGCTAAGTTTTTCTGGAGCAGACGGGATCCGTTGATCCCGTGGAAGCAGTTGGAGAAGAAGCTCAGCAAGCCTTATCACTAGTAGCCTCTCAATCAGATAGTTGTGGATAGAGGCGTTTCAACTTGATTCGTGCGTCGTTGGTGGTGAATCGCCAGTCGACGGTTCGATGCGCCCGGTTGCGCGCTTGAGTCCAGGCTTGGATTTCGGCCTGCACTGTGGGTAGATCCGGTA